>Ga0302320_10004068_pt1 | contig 33368 bp, 28 predicted proteins | sample Bog_T0_3_FD_202130 | JGI IMG/M metagenome (GOLD analysis project Ga0302320, IMG submission 202130) | Peat permafrost microbial communities from Stordalen Mire near Abisko, Sweden - Bog_T0_3 | ecosystem: Environmental > Terrestrial > Soil > Wetlands > Peat | place: Sweden: Abisko, Stordalen Mire... | reverse complement strand
CGGACTCGCTTCGCCGCCGGCTCGCGGTTCGCAACTCGCGGTTGCCGGGACGCCGACCTGGGTTGAGCGACGTCAGAATGCGACTCCATCGCATTTAGAACCGCTGCCTGTTCAGGCGCGGCGGATGCGCTTGTTGACGTGCCGGGCCAGCGCCTCCCCCGCCGATTGCAGGGTCTGCACCAGCACGATCAGCACCAGCACCACCACTGCCATCACCTCCGGCATGAAGCGCTGGTAGCCGTAACGGATGCCGAGATCGCCGAGGCCGCCGCCGCCCACCGCGCCCACCATGGCCGAATAGCCGATCAGGCTGACCACGGTCAGCGTCAGCCCGAGCACGATGGCCGGCCGCGCCTCCGGCAGCAGCACTTTCCCGACGATTTGCAGCGGCGTCGCCCCCATCGCCCGGGACGCCTCGATCAGCCCCTGGTCCACCTCGCGGACCGCGGTTTCGATGATGCGGGCGATGAACGGTATCGCCGCCACCGTCAGCGGCACCATCGCCGCATTGGTGCCAATCGACGTACCGGCAATCAGCCGGGTGAACGGAATGATGGCAACCACCAGGATGATGAACGGGGTTGACCTTGTGGCGTTCACCAGCACCCCGAGCAGGCGATTCAGCGCCACCGCCTCGAACAGCTCGCCGCGCCCGCTGGTGGCCAGGAACACGCCCAGCGGCAGCCCCAGCGCCGTGCCCAGCAGCGCCGCCACGGCGACCATGTACAGCGTCTCGCCGGTCGCATCCGCAACCAGACCCAGCAGTTCAGGCGACATAGCCAAGCACCTCCCCGGACAGCCCGTGCCGCTGCACCAGGTCGAGTGCCACCGCCTCGGCCTGGGCCGGCACGGCGAGCAGCAGATTGCCGAACGGCACGCCGCCGATGCGATCCACCTGGCCGGACAGAATCTGCACATCGATGCCAGCACCGCGCGCCAACTGGCTGACGATGGGGGCGGTCGCCTGCGCCCCGGTCAGCACGATGCGCAACACCGCCCGCCCGCCCCCAATCGGCTGCGGCGACAATTCCCCGGCCAGATCCGCGGGCACGCCACTGCCGGTCACCGAAGCGACGAAACTGCGCGCCGTCGCGGTCCGCGGCCGGGCGAACACGTCGTAAACCGCGCCCTCCTCGATGATCCGCCCCGCCTCCATCACCGCCACCCGGCCGGCGATCTCCTTGATCACCTGCATCTCGTGGGTAATCAGCACAATGGTGACGCCGGTGAGCGCATTGACCCGCCGCAGCAGCTCGAGGATGGCGCGCGTCGTCTCGGGATCGAGCGCCGAGGTGGCCTCGTCGGAGAGCAGCACGCGGGGCTCGGTCGCCAGCGCGCGGGCGATGCCGACGCGCTGCTTCTGACCGCCCGACAATTCGGCGGGATAACGGCCGCGCTTGTCCTCCAGCCCCACCAGGTCGAGCAGTTGCTCCACCCGCGCCCTGATCGCCGGCGGGCGCGCCCCGGCAAGTTCAAGCGGAAACGCAATGTTGTCGAACACCGTCCGCGAGGAGAGGAGGTTGAAATGCTGGAAGATCATGCCGATGCGCCGCCGCAGCGCCCGCAGGCCAGCGCCGTCGAGCGCGCCCACCTCGGTGCCATCCACCAGCACCCGCCCCGTGCTCGCCCGCTCCAGGCCGTTGATCACCCGCAGCAGCGTCGATTTCCCCGCCCCCGACCGCCCGATCACGCCATAGATTTCTCCGGGTGCCACCGCCAGCGACACCGCGTCCAGCGCCGTAACCAGGGCGTCGCTGCCGCGCGCCGGATAGGTCTTCGAGACCGCTTCAAAACGGATCGCCGGCGGCGCGGACCCGGCGCGCGCCGGCGGACCGGCGTCGACCCGGACCAGGACATTCATGGTGTTGGCCTTACCATGTGGGGCCTCACCATGTGGGCAGAATGCTGCCCTTGAACCGCTCCTGCACGAACGCCTTCACCGCCGGTGAGCGATACAGGGCGATGTAGCGACGGATGCGCGGGTCGTCGCGGCGGTCTTCGCGCGCGGCGAACACCAGCGTCCATTGCGAATCCGCGCCTTCCAGGATCAACGCCTTGTTGCGGTCGAGTCCGGCCAGGAAGGCATAGTTGTTGCTGACGAACGCCGCCGCCACGTCGTCCAGCGCCCGGGCCAGCTGGGCCGCGTCCAGCTCGACGAACTTGAACCCCTTGGGGTTGGCCGCGATGTCCAGCACCGTGGCCGACTGGTCCGCCCCCGGCTTCAGCTTGATCAGGCCAAGCTGCTGGAACAGGAACAGCGCGCGTGCGGCGTTCGAGGGGTCGTTGGGGATGGCGAGCTTTGCCCCGGCGGGGATATCGGCGGCCTTCGCATATTTCGCCGACCAGATGCCGGCGGGCACCACGATCGACGGATCGAGCGGCACGATCTTGTAGCCGCGCGCCTTCACCTGGGCGGCCAGATAGGGCCGGTGCTGGAAGTTATTCAGGTCGATGTCACCGGCCTGCAACGCCGCGTTCGGCTGGGTCCAGTCGGTGAATTCGATCACCTCCACCGCCAGTCCCTCTTTGGCGGCCAGCCTGGCGGCCTCGCGCAGGATGTCGCCATAGGGACCGGCGGAAACACCCACCTTCAGCGGGCGGTCGACTTGCGCGCCAGCCCGCGCGGGCAGGACGAGCGGGGCCACGCCGGCAAGCACGGCGAAAGTCAAAAAGCGGCGGCGGATCATGGTCAGGAAGCTCCTGGTTGCCGGGTTGCCCCGGACCGGTCGACTGCAAAGGGCTGATGGAGGGGGACGGCGATTCAGCGTCGACAACGCGCGCCCACGCGCGGCGATTTCGGCACAGCGAAAAATGACATCATCGCTCACTCCAACCGCATCGCCGTCCCGGCGGCAGCGGCATCGTCCCGCAAACGCGCCGGGAAGGGTTTACCATGTAATACTTTCACGCATTGTGATTTCTGTCAAAGGGGCATTCTGCGATCGTCCCTACAGCATGCGATGCCCGTTGACCATCCTGCCACAGGGCTGTCAGGTGACATTCCACGGAATTTCCTGAAACCACGCTTTTTCAATGTGCAAAAACCGGCCGCCGCCCGCCGACCCGCTAACCACCGCCACCCCTTGTCATACAGGCATTCGTACGTTATCCAACAGTTATATCGGATCGGCTGGCGCGACGCCATTTTCGGATCAGGGATCGAGTGGATGGGGCGACCAGGGTCCGGTGATCTGCCATCTGATGTCATCAGTCGGTTTGGGTGTTACCATGCAGTACGCTAATCTCGGAAACACAGGTCTTAATGTCTCGCGCTTTTGCCTTGGCACGATGACGTTTGGATTGCAGACTGATGAAGAAAATGCGCAGGCCATTCTGAATGTCGCCGACGAGGCCGGGGTAAATTTTCTCGATACGGCGGATGTCTATCCGCTGGGTGGCGACCTCGGCACGGTCGGGCGGACCGAGGAAATCCTCGGGCGTTGGCTCCAAGGCAAGCGGCAGCGCTTCGTCGTGGCCAGCAAATGCGTCGGCCGCACCGGAAACTCGGCATGGGACCGCGGCGCGTCACGCAAGCATATCCTCCAGGCCATCGACGCTTCCCTGACCCGCCTGGGAACCGACTATGTCGATCTCTACCAGTTGCACTCGGACGACCCGTCCACGCCGTTCGACGAGACCATCGACGCCCTCGACACGGTGGTGCAAAGCGGCAAGGCCCGCTATATCGGCGTGTCCAATTTCCTTGCCTATCGCTTGGCGCGGGCACTCGGCCGGGCGGATCTGCGCCGCCGCACCCGGTTCGTGTCGGTGCAACCCCGCTACAGCCTGCTGTTCCGCGAGATCGAGCGCGAATTGCTGCCACTCGCCCTGGAAGAAGGGCTGGGGGTCATCCCGTACAATCCGCTGGCGGGCGGGTTTCTCTCCGGCAAGCACCGGTTCGGCGGCGACCCGACGCCCGGAACGCGCTTCACCCTCGGCAACGCAGGGCCGCGCTATCAGCAGCGATACTGGAACGAACAGGCTTTCGCCAAGGTCGAGGCGCTGCGCGGGGCGGTGGCGGACAGCGGATTACCACTGATCGGCGCCGCGATCGCCTGGGTGCTCGCCAACCCGGCCATCACCGCCCCCATTATCGGCGCCAGCCGGCCCGAGCAGCTTGCCGATACCCTTCCCGCGGTCGATCTCCGCCTTGACGACGCCATCAAGCAAAAGCTGGACGCACTGACGGTGGAATTCCGCCGCGGCGATTCAGCCCGTTGACGGGCGACCGACGCCAGCCGGGGTAAGCCGTTTGCATCCGGCACCCGCAAGGTTCCGGCCACCCCGCCCGACAATATGAGTTTCACTTGCCCCGGATGGCGGAGACGGTTCGCCCCGACCAACAAACGGAGTTGCGGATGACAATCCCGAACGAGACGACGACAATCGACAGGAATGTCGATATCGTCACCGATCACGGCATCATCGACGCGCATCTCTATTATCCGGCCGCCGACGGCACCTGGCCCGGCGTGCTGTTGCTCACCGACATACGCGGCACCCGGCCGGCGTTCGAAGCGATCGCCCGGCGCCTGACGGCCAACGGCTATGTCGTGCTGCTGCCGAACATCTATTACCGCGCCGGCCGCGCGCCGGTCCTCGACCCCAATATCCCGTTCGGTGACGAAGCCACCCGCGCCCGCCGGCAGGAGTTGCGCGCGACCCTGACACCGGAGGCGGTGCATGCCGATCTGGCGGCGCTGACGGATTACCTTGCCGGCGACAGCCATGTCCGTGCCGCCGGGCTGGGCGTCGTCGGCTATTGCCTGACCGGCGCCTTCGCACTCGCCGCCGCCGCCGATTTTCCCGAGCTTATCGTCGCGGCGGCTTCCTTCCACGGCGGCGGCCTGGCCACCGACGCTCCCGAGAGTCCCCATCGCCGGGCGGACCGGATCAAGGCGCGTCTGTATTTCGGCCATGCGGACCAGGACCCGTCGATCCCGGCCGAGATGATCGAACGGCTCGAGGCGGCGTTGCGCCAGGCCGGCGTGGCGTTCCGCTCGGAGGTATATGCCGGCGCCCGCCATGGTTTCGCCGTCGCCGACGGCCAGTCGTTCAGTCCTGACGCGGCCGAGCGCCATTGGCGCAACCTCATCGACCTCCTCGACACCGCGTTTTGAGTCCAAGGGAGGCTGAGTGTGCCGCGCCATGTGAGGCCAAGACCGGGGACGTACAGTTTGACAGAGGCCGCCATTCAATGACTTCCCATCGCTGTCTGCAATCGCCCGGGCGATGCCGATGACCTCCCCGTTGCTCAGTTCCAGACCGCTGCGCGAACTGGATCTCCGCGGCGCGCCCCGGATTCTGGGACGGGTGTTGCGGCTTGCCTGGCGCTACCGCCGGCGGTTCGTGCTGGCGACGGTGACCAGTCTTCTCGCAACCGTTTTCAATCTGGCCATGCCGCGCCTGTTGGGATGGTCGGTGGACCAGGTTCATGCGCTGCTGCGGGAAGGCGCGATGAACTACAATGCGGCGATGCTGGAATTGACCGGCATTGCGGTCCTGCTGGTGACCACGGCGGCGCTGCGGGGGCTCATGCAAATGATCTCCGGCTTCCAGGGCGAATATATCGGCCAGAGCGTCGGACGCGATCTGCGGACCGCGTTCTTCGAAAAGTTGCAACGCCTTAGCTTTGAATTTCATGACAGCGTCCATTCCGGCGACCTGATTACCCGCGGGATGCTCGATCTCGAAGGTGTTCGCGGATTCATCGAAACCGGCTTGCAGCGCTTCCTGTCGCTGATTCTGCTGATCGTCATCGGCACCTCTCTGCTGATCTCGCGCGATCCGCTGCTGACGTTACTGGCAATGAGCTTTGTACCGCTGGTGGCCTGGCACGCGACGCGCATGAGCCTGCTCCTGCGCATCACCTGGACAAGATTGCAGGAACGGATGTCCGTCCTCACGCGCGTCATGGAGGAAAGCCTCCAGGGCATGCGTGTCGTGCGGGCCTTTGCCGCCAAGCCCCACGAAATGGCGAAATTCGACACTGCGGCGAATCGTGCCCTGGCGCTTTCGAACGATCGCATATCCATCCGGTCAAGTTCGATGGCGGTGATCACCCTCGCCTATTACCTGTCGATGGCATTGGTCTTGTGGTTCGGCGGTCACCGGGTTCTCGACGGGCGGCTCACCATCGGTCAGCTCACCGAATTCCTGACCCTGATGACCCTCCTCCAGGCCCCGGTGCGCCAGATTGGCATGATCGTCAATTCCTCGGCGCGCGCCATTTCCTCGGGCAGACGCCTGTTCGAAATACTTGACCTTGAGCCGGCCATTCAGGACAAGCCAGGGGCACCCGACCTGGTTCTCGGCAAAGGCGTGCTGCGCTTCGAATCGGTCAGTTTCGCCTATCATCCCGAAGTGGACGCCCCGCCGACGCTGGAGGATATTTCGTTCTGCGTCGGTCCCGGTCAGACGCTGGGAATCGTCGGGCCATCCGGCGCGGGAAAATCGTCGATTGCCCTGCTCATTCCGCGCTTCTACGATGTAACCGGTGGGCGGATCACCCTCGACGGCCAGGATATCCGCAATGTCACGCTGCAATCATTGCGCGGCGCCGTGGGGCTGATCCAGCAGGATGTCTTCCTGTTCGATGACGGGATCGACAGCAATATCGGCTATGCCGATCCACAGGCCGAACAGCACGAGCTTGTCGATGCGGCCATGACGGCGCAGATTCACGACTTCGTTGCGAGCCTGCCGCTGCGGTACCGCACTCAGGTGGGCGAACGTGGGGTAAGTCTTTCCGGTGGTCAGCGGCAGCGCCTTTCCATCGCCCGCGGCATGGTGCCGGACCCCGCCATCCTGGTGTTCGATGACGCCACCTCCGCCGTGGACGCGGCAACCGAACATCAGGTGCGCCACGCTTTGCGCGCGGCCACCCGTTCTCAGGCCACGATCATCATCTCCCACCGGCTTGGCTCGCTGATGCACGCCGACGAAATCATCGTCCTCGACCGGGGAAGAATCATCGAGCGCGGCACGCACGCCTCGCTGCTCGCCGACGGCGGCTTCTATGCGGCACTCTACCAGGCACAAAGCCAGGGGATTCCGTTGCCTGAGCGGATTGGCCAAAAAGAGAGGGTGGGGCCATGAGCATGATGGATTTCGGCGGCCGTGGCGGTCCGCATCACGGCGGCGCCGGATCGCAGGGAGAACGGGGCGAGGACATTTTCGCGCCGTTCGATGCCAATGCGTTCGGACGGATTACGGAATTTGCCAAGCCATACCGGCTGGTTTTCGTTGGTGCCATTGCCGCGGTGCTGGCCTTCGTCGCGGCGCAACTCGGTATTCCCTATGTCATCCGTGCCGCGGTGGACAGCGCGGTCGGCAAGCCCGGCTCCACCCCGCTTGCCACGGTGTTCGTCGTTTTCCTGACCCTTATTATCCTGAACGCAGTGGTGCAGTATTTGCAGGAAGTCACGTCGGCGCGTCTGGCCCAACGGATCATTTTCGATATGCGCCGGGCGATGTTTTCCCATTTGCAGGAAGTGTCGCTTTCCTTTCTTGACAAAACGCATGTTGGCCGGATCATGTCCCGCTTGCAGGGCGACGTGAATGCCTTGCAGGAATTTTTTGAAAATTCGATCACCGCAACCGGCGATTTGGTTCTGCTCATCGGCATCATCGGCGTGCTGATCATGCTGGAATGGCGGCTGGCGCTGCTCACGCTGATCGTGCTGCCAACGCTGATTGCCATCCGCGCGGCCTGGCTGCCGCAGGCAAAGGAGAAGTTCCGCCGCGCCCGCGATGCCTCCTCGATCGTCAACGGGGCGTTGGCGGAAAATATCGGTGGCCTGCGCGTCGTGCAGGGCTCCCGCCGGGAGAGCGTCAATCTGGACGACTTCAAGGCCAAGGCAAACGACAACTTCCGCGCGGCGGTGGCCGCGGCCTGGACCTCGCAAATCATGGTTCCGACCGTGGACGTGCTGACCGGCATTGCCATGGCGGTGATCGTCCTGGTCGGCGGCAGGTTTGTGCTGAAGGAGGACATGGATCTTGGCGTCATGGTCGCCTTCATTTTCTATGTTCAGCGATTTTTTGATCCAATCCGAACGCTTTCAATGCAATATACCATGTTGCAGCGGGCGATGGCCGCCAGCCACCGCATCCTTGAGGTTCTCGATGTTCCCGTGGCCATCAGGGACAGGCCAGACGCGGTGGCTCTGGATGTGATGGAGCCTGCCGTTGAATTCCGCGGCGTGACGTTCGGCTATAATCCAGGCGAGCCGGTGCTGAAGAATCTCAGCTTCAAGGTTCCGCCGAGGCAGGTTGTGGCGCTGGTTGGCCAGACCGGATCGGGCAAAACCAGCATCGCCGCACTGACCCATCGCTTTTACGACGTGTGGGACGGGCAGGTTCTGGTGGGCGGACAGGACGTGCGCGATGTAACCCTCGCCTCGCTCGGGCGAAATATCGCCATGGTGCTCCAGGAGCCGTTCCTGTTCACCGGCACGCCGTTGGAAAATATCCGCTATTCCAGCGATTGGGCGAGCCGGGACGACGTCATCCGCGCGGCGAAAAATGTTCGCGCGCATGAGTTCATCATGAACCTGCCGCAAGGTTATGACACGGAGTTGGCCGAGCGCGGCCAGAATTTGTCGATCGGCCAGCGCCAACTCCTGAGTTTCGCGCGGGCCTTGCTGGCGAACCCGCAAATACTGATTCTCGACGAAGCAACGGCGAGCATCGACAGCTTCCTTGAGGCGGAAATTCAGGAAGCGTTGCGGGTACTGCTTGCCGGGCGGACAAGTATCGTTATCGCGCATCGTCTGGCGACGACGCTTATGTAGATGTGTCAGTTAGCTACCATATATAGTGAAGATCTGGGCCGAGGTTCGCGCCACCGTTGCGAATTACGAATTACGAAAAGCTCTGCCTAAACCACGTGATTTCTAGATTGATGCCCCGGCGCAGCAGCCGGACCCAATGAGCTAGATGTTGTGGTCGCCTGACACATCTACATAAGCGTCCTGGCGACCGTACGCGACGCCGATCGTATCATCGTCCTGCGCCACGGAGAGATAATCGAGCAAGGCAATCACAGGGAACTTCTCGTGAACAATGGGATCTATGCCGATTTGTACCGGCGCAACTACTCGTCGTTCGACGAAGCTGCCTGACCAGGACCACTTCCGACCTTTCATCTGACTGCCGATCCGCCCAAGCGACAGACCGCCATCTGCGACGCAGCGCACGGCAGCGGACGCCTCCCGGGAATGCGCGCGATGGCGCGGACACGGAACCCGTCCGCTCCTGAGCGCGATCTGGGGGGGCAGGACCGCGCCAGAACGTGTTGGCCCTTTAATTACCGGGCGGGCCTCCGCCGGTCGTGCTGTGAATTTTTTTTCACACGCTGGCGTTTTGTGGTAGACAGCAAATCACCGGAATGACTATTAATTCGGTAGATTGATGGTTGATCGGCAGGACGTGAGCGGAGATCGGGCGGCCGTGGGGAACAGGGGGTTGGGCAGAATGCGCGCAGGCGCGGCTGCGTGGCGGCTCGACCGATCGGCGTCGGCATTCTCTATCCACTGTGACGGGCCGTTCAATTTGGCTGGCGCGGCCGGCGCCGTCCAGCGGGCGCAAGCGGCGCCCGGGCCAGCGGCGGTGCATCCTGGATAACGAAAAAGGCCCGGCGGCCGGCGCCGGCCAATGGGCTTCACCGGAAGCCGGAAACAAACGACTACAAGTCAGGAGTGGCAAATGAGCAGAGAGAATGTCGTAAAGGGCGTCTATGCCGGCGTCGATGTCGGCTCGTTGGCGACAAAATCGGTCGTCATCCGCGACGGCGAAATCGCCGGGACCTCCATCATCCCGTCCGGTCTCAATTCGGAGGAAGGCGGTCTGGCGGCGCTGGCCGCGGCGTTGCAGGACGCCGGGCTGGAGCGGTCACAGGTCACCCATATCGTGTCCACCGGCTATGGCCGCATCACCGCCAGCTACGCAACGAAAACGGTGACCGAGATCACCTGCCACGCCAAGGGGGCGAACTACCTGTACCCCAACGTGCGCACCATCATCGACATCGGCGGGCAGGACTGCAAGGCGATCCGCGTCGATCCCGACGGCACCGTCGCCGACTTTGCCATGAACGACAAATGCGCCGCCGGCACCGGGCGGTTTCTGGAAGTGATGGCCGGCGTGTTCAAGGTTCCCCTGGCCCAGCTGGGCGAACTGGCGCTGGAGGCGGAAGGCATCGTGCCGATGAGCAGCACCTGCACGGTGTTCGTGGAATCCGAAACGATTTCGCTGCTCGCCCGCGGCGAGAAGCCGCAGAACATCCAGGCGGGCATTCACCATTCCATCGCCCACCGCATCGCCGGCCTGTTCGCCCGCGTCGGCATCCGCAGCGACGTTTATTTCTCGGGCGGCGTTGCCAAGAACCGCGGCATGCGCAAGGCGCTTGAGGAGGTGCTGAAGGTCACCATCGTCGAGCCGGTGTTCGACCCGCAGCTGACCGGCGCGCTCGGTGCTGCCGTGCTTGCCGAGGCGATCGGCGCCAAGGAAGCCAGGCGCGTGCTGGAAGCGGTCGCCGCGCAGTGACATCCGTCGCCCGTGACCGCCTTTTGCATTCAGGAACGGCTTTCCGTCCCAATGACAAGGATCATGGGCGATGAATGACGTATTGGCTCCCTGGCGGTCCGCCACCGAACCCCCCGATGCCGGTTGGGGCGAGGTGGCGGACGCGCCGGCCCGGCGCGAGAGCGTGCCCATCCTGGATGTCAAGGACCTGGTGATCACCTACGAGAACCAGCAGACCGGGGCGCAGACCGAAGCGGTCAGGGGCGTCAGTCTGCGCATCGCGGAAGGTGAGTTCGTCACGATCGTCGGGCTCAGCGGCTGCGGCAAGACCTCGTTTCTCAACGCCGTCGCCGGGCTGGTGAAGGCGGCGTCCGGCTCGATCGCGGTGGCCGGCAGGCTGGTGGACCGGCCCGGCCCCGATCGCGCCATGGTGTTCCAGAAGGCCACGTTGTTGCCGTGGCGCAACGTGCTGGACAACATCACCTACGGCCTGGATCTGCGCGGGCTGCCGAAAAAGCAGGTCCGGCTGCGGGCACAGAAATACCTGGACCTGGTGCAGTTGCGCGGCTTCGAGCATTTCTTTCCCGGCGCGCTTTCCGGCGGCATGCAGCAGCGGGTCAACCTGGCGCGGGCGCTGGTGACCGAGCCGCAACTGCTGCTGCTGGACGAGCCGTTCGCGGCGCTGGATGCGATTACGCGGGAGGCGATGCAGCACGAATTGCTGGCGATCTGGAACCAGACCCGCAAGACCGTGCTGATGGTCACCCACCAGATCGACGAGGCGGTGCTGTTGTCGGACCGGGTGATCGTGTTCTCGCCCCGGCCGGCGCGGATCGTGGCGGAAATCCGCATCAATCTGCCGCGCCCGCGCAGCGCGGAGGTGCGGTTCGACGCGGTGTTCGATCAGCGCGCCAAAGAAATATTCGACCTCATCCATAAGAGCAACCTCATCCATAAGAGTACAGGCAAGGTGGCGCCATGAACTCTGACATCGCCGTCGCCAAGCGGCAGACCCTGGCGGAAAGCCTGGGCGGCGCCCTCGCGCGGTTGCGAACACGCAATGATGCCGCCGGCAATGTCGCCAGCAGTTTCAGAAGGCGCAAGCTGCTCGAGAACCTGACCGGGCAGGCGCTGGGCGCGACGGTGATCCTGTCGTTGTTCGCGGCGTGGGAAATTGCCGCGCGGACCGGACTGGTGGACCCGATGTTCTCCAGCTCGCCATCGGCGGTGGTCCTGACCGGCATCACCATGATCAACGACGGCACGCTGGCCAGGCATTTCCTGGCCAGCTTCAAAATTTACGTGGTCGGGGTCGGGCTGTCGATTCTGCTGGGCGTGCCGATCGGGGTTGCCGCCGGCTGGTTCAAATGGGTCAATCGCGCCTTCAGCCCGTTGATTTCGGCATTCTATACCATGCCCCGCATTGCGCTGATGCCGGTGTTCATCATCTGGTTCGGCCTGGGCATGGAAGCGAAAGTGGCGCTGGTGCTGATGAGCGCGATATTTCCGCTGCTTGTCAACATGCAGGTGGCGATGCAGAACATCGACCCTGAATTCAAGCGCGTTGGCGTGGCCTATGGCGCGAGCCAATGGCAGTTGTTCCGTACCGTGGCACTGCCGTCGTCGGTTCCGTTTCTGCTGACCGGCCTGCGACTGTCGATGGGGCGCGGCATGCTGGGGGTGATCGCCGCCGAGATTTTCGGCGGCGCCGAGGGGCTGGGTTATCTGATCCAGTATGCCGGCGCGACCTTCCAGATCGACGTGGTCTTTGTCGGTGTCGTGGTCATTGCCGGCTTCGGTGTCATCGTCGACCGCAGCCTGGCGCACATCGCCACCCGGGTGGATTCCTGGAAAATCACCTCGTCGTGACCGCAACAACCGCCGCGTTGACCGATCAACTGCAACCTGGAACTGTGACATGACTCTGAAATCGGTAGAAGCAATTCAGCGACGACTGGCCGGGCGGCCGGCCGAACTGGCGGCCGCCCGCGCCGCCGGGGCCAAGGTGGTGGGGTTCCAGGGCTACAGCCTGCCGGAAGAACTGATCCATGCCCTCGGTCTCATTCCGATACGCATCGGCCTGGGCGGCAGCGACCGGCTGGTGGAACTCGGCGGGCGCTACATTTCCACCAAGAACTGCGTGTACGTGCGTGAAACGGTGGGCCTGTTCGCCGACGACACCGATCCGTACATCACCAACAGCGACGTGTTCGCCTTCGACGCCACCTGCCTGCAGACGTTCCGCACCGCCGAGGTGGTGGAATACTACTTCAAGAAGACCGTGTTCATCATCGGCGTTCCGCGCAACTTCTACCTCGACGAGGCGAACACCTATTTCGCCGCCGAGCTGAGCAACTTCGTCAGCCGCCTGGAGGAATTTGCCGGCACGAAGCTGACCGAGGCCAACCTGGCCGCGTCGATCGCGCTGTACAACCAGATCCGCGCGGAAATCGTCGCGATCTATGACTATCAGGCCACCCAGCACCCGCGGATCAGCTGGGAGCAGGTGTTCGACGTGATCCAGGCCGGCTATGTGCTGGATCGGCAGGAGTATCTGGGCCTGTTGCAGGCGCTGCACGGCGAACTGGCCGCCGGTCAGGGCGAGGCGGTGATCGGCCGGACCGATGACGACGAGGCGCGCATCTTCATTTCCGGCAGCGTCATTCCGCCCGGCGACAAGAAGCTGATTTCCATCATCAGCGAACTTGGCGGCCGCATTGTCGGCGACGATCTGTGGTCCGGCCTGATCCCCTATGTGGAGGTGGATATCAAGGAGCCGACCATCGAGGCGATCGCCTGGGCGTATCTGCACCGGACGCCGCACGGCGCGCTGCCCTATCTGGACCTGGCAACCGACGGCCGCATCGCCCGGCTGAAGTCGCTGATCGGCACCTTCAAGGCCGACGGCGTGATCTATCACACGCTGCGCTACTGCGACCCCTATACGTTCAAGGCCAAGGAAACCAAAGATATCCTGGAGCAGATCGGCATTCCCCTGCTGGAACTGCACACCGAATACGCCGGCTCGGACGTGGAAGCCATCCGCACCCGGGTGGAAGCGTTCATCGAAATGATAAAGCTGAAAACCGAAACGGAAATCGCCGCATGAACGAAATCTCCAGGCATATCCAGGCAAGCAATATCGGTGGAACGGCGGAATATTACCGCTATCCGGAGGAGGTCCGCGAGGAATTCATCCAAACCGAGGGCATCGAGTTCCGCGACGGCTCCCGCGTCACCGCGGCCGAGGTGTGGGATTACCTGACGAATGTCGGGCCGGTGAAGTTCCCGAACCTGTACGACAACAGCAACCTGTACACCGGGCGGCTGTCGCGCGACGTGACGCTGCCGTTCACGCTGAAGCACAACTACCTGCTGATGACGATGCATGAGCGGATGACCAAGGCCAAGGCCCAGGGCCATCCGATCGTGTTTGTCCAGGGCGGGCAGAGCGTCGATCCGTACTATGCCGCCGGGGCCATCGCGCTCCGCCCGGCCAGCACCGGTATCTGGGCGCGGCGCCAGCGCGAAGGGCTTACCCGCAACCAGGACGAGCTGGAAGGGCAGCGGGAAAAGCAGAAGGCGTACAACGCCATCAGCTTCGAGGTGTGCAACTCCGCCGGGTATGAGCATATCCAGGAGGGCAACGTTCCGGCCGACATGGTGGCGCCGTACACGGCGTTGCGCTGTTCGGACGTCTCATACGGCACCGAGGCGCACCGGCATGGCCCCCGCCGGGAAGACGTGAAGCTGCTGCTGGTGGATTATCCGTTGGATCACCAGAAGGACAAGGATTGGGCGATCCGCTATTTCGCCGACAATCTGCGCCGGCTGACCAGGAACATCGATTCGCTCACCGGCCGCACCACCACCGAGGACGATCTCGCCCGGGAGATCAAGCTGCACAACGAGGGCCGGCGCCTGTCGGTCGAGATTGCCGATCTGTGGTGGTCGGCCGCCAATCCGCCGACCAACGGCAAGGACCGGCGCGACCTGTTCCAGCTGGGTGGCATGGAGGTGCACGGCGATCCGGTGGCCAGCCTGTCCATTCTGCGCGAGGCCAAGGCCTACATCGAAAAGCGGGTCAGGCAAGATCACAAGACCCAGGGCGTTCAGGACAACGCGGCGCGTCTGTTCGTCTGCGGTTCCTGCGTGTTCCCCAACGACTATCGCTGCGAGGAAGCCGGCGGCATCATCGTCGGCAACGACAACCACTGGAGCGACATCACCACCATCGTCGATGAATCCGGCGAGCCGTACTACGAACTCGCCAAGGCGGTGCTGTCCTATCCATACGAGCAGCCGCTGCCGGAACGGGCGAAATGGACCGTCGAGCAGATCAGGAAGTCGCGCACTGATGGCGTGTTGTTCCTCTATAAATGGGGCTGCAACACCCAGTCGGCGATCGCCCGGCTGCTGGTGGACGAGATCAAGGCGCAGGCCGGCATCCCCACCATCATCATCGAGGACGACATGACCCGGACGCAGACCGAGCAGCTGCAGAACCGGGTCAACGCGTTCATCGAAATGGTCTTCTGACGATGCACCCGGCCCCACCGGCGCGGACGACCAGGCGGGCGCTCGCTGTTGCGGCGCTGGCCCTGGCGGCGTCGGCGGGGCGCGGGGCGGCGGCGGAAACGCGCGGTGCGCCGTTGGTGCCGCTTCGGCTGGCCAACCTGGCCGTCGGCTGGGGACCGCAGGAACTGGCCATTGAAAAGGGTGTGTTCGCCAAATACGGCATCGACCTCAAGGTGATCAATTTCATCCGCGGCGGTGCCGAGGCGACGGCGGGCGTGGCCAGCGGCGACGTGGACATGGGCGAATATGGCAGCCCGATCCTGATGGGCATCGCCTCCGGGCTGCATATCCGGATCGTTGGGTCACCGGCGATCAAGATCAACAATTTCGAGCTGGTCGCCCGCAAGGGCATCGGCTCGGTCAAGGAACTGAAAGGGCAGGTGGTGGCCGGCGGCGAGTTGGGCGGCGGCAGCCATCAATCCCTTCTTAAGATACTGCACGACAACGGGCTGAGCGAGAACGACGTGATTGTGGTTGCCACCGGCGGGGTCAATGCGGAGATGGTGTTGCGCTCCGGCCGGGTGGCGGCGGCCGTCACCACCGAGTTGATCCGGCTCAAGCTGGTCGATGACGGGCAGGCCACGCTGATTGCCCGGGCCAGGGATTATTATGGGCGCTACCAGCACAGCTACATCTTTGCCAGCGACGAGTTCATCAGGCTCCATCCCACCACCATCCGCAACTTCCTGCGCGCCAAGCGCGAGGCGTACGAATACGGGAAGGCGCATCTGGACGAGCTGATCGACTTCACCGGCAGCCGGGTGAAGGTGAAGCGGGAGATCATCCGCGCCTACTACGATGAACAAATCCCGCAATGGGATTTGACCTTCGCCGTGGACCTGGAGGGAACGGAGAATGCCGTCAAGATCCTACAGGACCTGAAAGAGGTCAAGCCGAACGTCAGATTCGATCCGAAGACGTGGCTCGATCTGCGTTTTCTTGGTTAGGAACCTGGGCCCGCCCATCATGAATAATGGAGAGCAGCAGCCATGATCCGAGTTGATGGTGATCCCGTCGGGCAATTTCGGTGCGTTGGCAGCCGCCGGATCGTCGCCGCGGAGGCACGGCCATGACCTATCGGACCGTCGCCTTCGGGGATGAGACGCCGGCATCGCGACGCCTGGTTGGCATCGGCTTCGTGGTGCTGCTGCATGTCGCCATCGTTTATGCGCTGGTCACCGGCCTGGGGCGCCAGGTTGTCGAAATCCTGCGTGCGCCGATCGAGACGCGACTGCTTGACGAGGTGAAGCCGCCGCCGCCGGAACCCCCGCCGCTGGTGCAGCCGCCCAAATTGGCCGCGCCGCCGCCGCCCTATATTCCCCCGCCGGAAATCCAGGTGCGGCAGCCGCCGCCACCCAACGCCATCGTTGCGGTCACCCGCGAAAAACCGACCGAGCCGCCCGCCCCGATCCGGGCGCAACCGGCGCCGGTGGCGGTGGCGCCCCCGGTGCGGGTGCCGCCGGTGATCGACGCCGCCAGACGATGCCAGCCGCCGGAGTATCCGGCGGCGTCCAAGCGGATGGAGGAGGCGGGCATCGTGATGCTGCGGTTCCTGATCGATCTCGATGGCAAGGTGGCGGAGAGCAATATCGAGTCATCCAGCGGGTATCCCCGGCTGGATGAAGCGGCCCGGGCGGCCCTCTCGCAGTGCCACTTCAAGGCCGGAACCGTGGACGGCAAGCCGGAGCGGTCCTGGGCGAGGCTGCGCTATGTCTGGAAAATTCAATAGAACGGGCAACGGCAACGATATATAACGATTTATGACAATATAGGTCGCATCCGTCAGTGTCCGAAGCTTCCAGCATCCGCCTTGCGGCTTTCAGTATCCGCCCCGCGGCGATGAATGCCGCCCGCGTTATCGCCGCCCGGTTCCGGGATTCGTTGTTTGGCCATATTCTTCCCTACATCAACCGGCACGGCTGGACCTTCTGGCCGGCGATGGTGACGGTGAACAGCAGCCGGCTGGTCGAGGCGGTGATTCCCATTTACCTCAAGCTCGGCATCGACCGGGTGTCGGTGGGCAATCGGGACCTGACGTTTCCGGTGCTGATGATTCTGGGGCTGATGCTGTTCCGGTATTTGCTGCTGAACACCGGGCGGCGAATGATCCGTTCCACCGCCGTGCAGGTTGGATTCGAACTGCGGCAAACCCTGTTCTGGCACATGGGGCTGCAAAGCCCGTCATTCTTCGCCCGCTTTCCGATCGGCGACCTGATGGCGCGGGCGATCAACGACATCGCGCTGGTGCGCCAGTTCGTCGGGCAGGGAACCCGGCTGACGCTGATGCTGTGCTTTTCCTCGGTGGTCGCGGTGGTGTTCATGTGGCACCAGTCGGCCCACCTGACCCTGTTGTTGATGCCGGTGATGCCGGTGCTGGCCCTCATCGCCTGGCGACTGGCCCGACAAATTCTGGAGCGGTCGGTCAAGGTCCAGGCCGGCTTTTCCACCCTGTCGGAGCAGGTGCAGGAAAACCTCAACGGCATCCGCACCATCCAGGCGCATGCGCAGGAGGACTGCGAGATCGAACGCTTCACCCGCGCGGCGACAACCTACGGCGAGCAGTATTACGGCCTGATGGCGGCCAACTCGTTGCTGACCGCCTTGATGGCGGTGGGCGGCGGAGCGGTGATGCTGATCGTGGTGGGGTTCGGCGGCAGCGAGGTGCTGGACGGCAGGATGACGGTGGGCACGTTCACCGCCTTCATCTTCTACCTTGGCATGCTGCTGACGTTGGTCAAGGAAAGCGGCAACCTCATCACCCTGTACCAGCGGGCCAGTTCCGCTTCCACGCGGATTTTCGAATTGCTGAAGCACCCGCCGGAGATTGCCGACGCACCCGACGCCGTGCCGGTCGAGGCGGTCACCGGCCAGCTCATTCTGCGCGACGCCAGCTACGGCTTTGGCGCCAAAGGCGGCCGCGTGGTGCGGGCGCTCGGCCCGGTGTCGCTCACTGTCGAGGCCGGGGAAATGGTCGCGGTGATGGGCCGGGTGGGGGCGGGCAAGTCCACGCTGCTGCGGCTGCTGGTGCGGCTGCTCGATCCGCCGGCGGGGAGCGTATTCCTGGACGGGCGCGATGTGCGGACCATACCGCTGGCGGCGTTGCGCGGCCAGATTGCCCTGGTGGCCCAGGACCCGTTCCTGTTTGCCGCGCCGTTCACCGAGAACATTGCGTTTGACGATCCGCAGCGGTCGGTGGAGCAGATCTGGCAGGCCGCCGAGGCGGCCCATCTGCACGTGACCATCCAGCGCCTGCCGGATGGGCTGGAAACCGTCATCGGCGAGCGCGGCGTTACCCTGTCCGGCGGACAAAAGCAGAGGACCAGCCTGGCGCGCGGCCTGATCCGCCAGACGCCGGTGCTGCTGCTGGATGATTGTTTCTCGGCCGTGGATACCGAAACCGAGGCGGCCATCCTGTCCCGGCTGAGACGGGTGCGGCAGGGGCGCACGACCATCCTGGTGTCCCACCGGGTTTCCACCGCCCGTTTTGCCGACCGCATCATTGTTCTGGCCGACGGGCGCATCGCCGAATCGGGCACCCACGCGGAGTTGCTGGCCCTGGGCGGCACCTATGCAGAGTTGCAGCGCCTGCAAGGCCGCCCGCACGAGGGCGCCTCGCACGTGGCTGCCGCGGACGCGGCCGTGCTGGGAGGAACCGCCTGATGGCCCCGCCGACGCACACAGGCACAGGCGAGCTTCGGGCGGCCGGCGATTATGGCGTCTTCGATGCCGATCTCGATCCGCGCAAGCTGTCGCTGGGGTCCATGTGGCGGCTGACGCGATGGATCGCGCCGTATCGCTGGCAGGCGCTCGGCGCCTTCGCGCTGGCGGTGCTGTCGGCCAGCGCGGCGGTGATGGCGCCGGTCGTCGTCGGCCGCGTCGTCGTCGATGGCATTCTGCTGCCGGCGGGCAGGCTGCACGCTCCCGATTTCGGCCAGAAGGCGCTGACCGCGCATCTGGCGGCGCTGACCGGTCTGGCGCCGTTGGCCGCGGCATGCCTGATCTATGTGTTCTGGACCTTGGTTTGGGCGGTCAGCGGCCATTTTTTCCGCATCCTGCTGGCGCGCACCGCGCTGAAGGGCCTGCGCGATCTCCGCCGTGACCTGTTCGTGCACCTGGAGAATCTGCCGTCGTCTTTCTACGACCGGGTGGCGGTCGGGCGGGTGATGACACGTCTGACCAACGACGTGGAGGCGCTGTTTGAAATGCTGGCCGGCTTCGGCGTGCTGGTCGGCGAATTCGTGCCGTTCTTCGTCGCCGCCACCATCATGCTGTCGCTCGACCCCAGCCTGACGCTGGACCTCGGCGCAATCCTTCCGGTTGTGCTGGTGGCCACCTATCTGTTCCGCCGGAAGTCGCGGCAGCTCTATCGTGAAGTTCGCTCCAGCCTGTCACGCCTCAACGAGAACCTGCACGAGAACCTGTCCGGCATCGAGGTGGTGCAGCTGCATGGCCGCGAAGAAATCAACTTTGCCCGCTACACCGCGATCAACGAGGAAAACTGCGACGCCGAACGCCGGGCCATCCTGGTCGAGACCTTTTACAATCCGGCCATGGACAGCCTGTCCTATCTGGCCATGGCCATGATCCTGTGGTTCGGCGGCCATCACGTGCTGAACGGCGCGGTCACCCTGGGATCGGTGATCCTGTTCGCGCAGTTCAGCGACATGCTGTTCCGCCCGATCGTCGCCATGGGCGAGCAATGGAACGTGGTGTTCCGCGCCGCCGCCAGCAGCGAACGGATATTCCAGGCATTGGACTGGAAAGAGGGCCTGAAACGGCCGTCCTCTCCGGTGGCGCTGCCCGACGATATTCGTGGGAAGATCGAATTCCGCCACCTGACCTTCGGCTATAGGCCGGGAATTCCCATTCTCAGGGACATCAACCTGACGATCGAGCCTGGCGAGTGCGTTGCCGTCGTCGGCCCCACCGGATCGGGCAAGAGCAGTCTGATCCGCCTGCTGTGCCGCTTCTATGACGTTCCCGAAGGCTCGATCCTGCTTGACGGCATCGACGTCATGCGGGTGAACCCCTCCGCGGTGCGCCGCAGCGTCGGTGTCGTTCTGCAGGACTTCCATATCTTTTCCGGCACCGTCCTGGATAACATCACGCTGGGCAACCCGGCGATCACCCGGGAACAGGCCGAACGCGCGGCCCGGCTGGTGCATGCCGATGGCTTCATCGGGGCGCTGCCCCGGGGGTTCGATACGGTGCTGACCGAGCGCGGGCGCAATCTGTCGCAGGGCCAGCGGCAGTTGCTGGCCTTCGCCCGGGTGCTGGCACTGTCGCCGAAGATACTGGTTCTCGATGAAGCCACCGCCAGCATCGATACCGAGACCGAGATGCTGATCCAGGCGGCGCTGGCGCAGCTCAAGCAGGGCCGGACCTGCATCATCATCGCCCACCGGCTGCAAACCATCCGCGAAGCCGATCGCATCGTGGTGCTCGATCGCGGGGAGATCGCCGATATGGGCAGCCACCGGGAGCTGATGGCCCGCGGGGGACTGTACAAGACGCTCTACGATCTGCATGCCGAGGAAACCGGGCATCTCATGCCGGTTTGAACACGAAACCACAGGACGGAAAACATGGCGCCACTTCCTCTCATCTCGCTGACCGACTCCGCCGGCGAACGGGTCAAGGCCATGCTGGCCAGCCGCGACAAGCCGGCCATCGGTATCCGTGTCGGCGTGCGCTCGCAGGGCTGCTCCGGCTATGGCTACAGCCTGGAATTCGCCGACGAGGTGTTTCCCTTCGACGAGGTCGTCGAGGACAAGGGCGTGACCGTGCTGGTGGACCCGGAAGCCACGCTGGCGATTTTCGGCACGCGGATCGATTGGGTGGAGAGTGCCACGGAGAAGAAGTTTGTCTTCCTCAATCCCAATGAAAAGACACGTTGCGGCTGCGGCGAGTCGTTCAGCGTGTGAGCCTGTTGGCGCGGCGCCGGGCCGGCCGATCCAGCGTGTAGGGCGAGGGCGGGAGAAGTTCATGCCGCGGTCCAGCCATGTCGTTGCCATTGTCGGCGGCGGATTGTCCGGCGCGGCCCTCGCCGGCCTTCTGCTGTCCACCCGATCGGCCGAGATCGATGTCCATCTGATCGAACCGCTCGGCGAACCGGCATGGCGGCGCGCCGCCGGCGATGGCGGATTGTCGCGCATCCTCAACGTGCCGGCCGGGCGGATGAGCCTGTATGCGGAGGGTCCCGACGATTTCGTCCGCTGGGCGCAACTCCACGGTCCGCGCCTGGGCTGGCCGCTGGCGGCGTCGGCGAACACGGCATCCTACCTGCCGCGCCCGCTGTTCTTCCATTACGTCCAGTCGGCGCTGGAGAGTGCGGAGGCATGGGCGGCGGCGGACCGGCCAACCCCGCTGGTCCGCCACACCGGGCGGATTCGCCGGCTCGTGGCGGCGGGCGGCCGGTGGACAGTGGAACTCGACGGTGGCAGCCGCATCGTTGCGGATTCGGTGGTGCTGGCGCCGGCCATCCGGGCGCCGGCCACGCCGTTCGCGGTGGACGGCGCCGGCGATCGCTTCATCGCCGATCCCACGGCGACTGATGCGCTGGCCGGGGTAGGGCGCGACGACCGGCTGCTGGTGGCCGGGACCGGCCTGATGATGGTGGAGGTGATCGCCGCGCTCGACCGCGCACGCCATCGCGGCCAGGTCACGGCGATTTCCCCGCACGGCCTGCTGCCCCGCGTCCGCGGGGTGTCGGAACAGCACCCGCCGGTGCTGACCGAGGCGGACATGCGCCAGGGAATCCGGCATGCGGTGGGCCGGTTGCGCGCCGCGATCGCCGAGGGCAAGGCCGATTGGCGCACCGCGATCGATTCGCTGCGTCCGGTGCTGAATCAATTGTGGTCCACATTGCCTGTCGCCGACCAGGACCGGTTGGAGCGCCATCTGCGCCCGTTCTGGGAGGTGCATCGCCACCGCATGCCGGCGGAGGCAGCCGATCAGCTGCTGCGCTGGGCGGCCCGCGGACAACTGCGCATTGTCGCCGGCCGGGTGCTGGGCGTGGAAGGGCAGGCCGGCGGCGCGGAAGTTGTGGTCCAGCCCCGCCCCTTCCGTTCCCGGGAACGCTGGCGGTTCGACTGGGTGATCAATTGCAGCGCGCCGGCTTCCCTGTTGGCGGCGCCGCGCGACCACCTGACCGAGACGTTGCTCGCCGCCGGCCTGGCCCGTCCGAATCGCGGCGGCACCGGGTTCGAGCTTGCCGCCGGTGGCCGGGTGATCGACGCCGCCGGCCAGAAGCTGGACAACCTGTTCGTCGTGGGGCAGGCCCGCCTGGGGCATGTGTTTGACGAGGCGCGGATTCCGACCTTGCGGCCGCAGTTGGAGGCGCTGGCGGCCCATCTGACGCGGGTGGCGTCACACCACCCCGGGCGCCGCAAGGCACGAGGCGATCATATATCGTAATGGACGACCAGGGGCGGCGCTGCCGGCTCAGTCAGCAGGTCGGCGAGGATGCGCTTGTCGAGGATCGTGGCAACGGTATCGCGCACATCCAGCATGAAGGCGCGCACCCGGCAGGGCTGCTGGTCCATGCAATCTGGGCAGATACGAAATTCGCTTTCATTGACGCAGGGCAGCGTGGAGATCGGGCCGTCAAGAATACGAATGACCCGGCCGACCGAAATACGCTCGGGCGGATAGGCCAACCGATAGCCGCCGCCCCGGCCCTTCTTGGAAATCAGGAAGCCGTTATTTGTTATCTCTAGCAATATCGCGTCCAGGAACTTTTTGGGTATGTTATTTGTTTTGGCAATTTCAGCGCTCTGCACCGAACGGCCGCGATTCTCCGCCACATATATCAGTGCCTTCAGGCCATATTTGGCCTTGTTTGACAGCATCAGACGACTCCGTGATCCGCTGCGATGCAGGTTCGTGCCATATCCGAAACACACGGCCGCGGACCGGGCAACCGCTCCAATGCGCTGGTGATGAATATTCCTCCTCGCGGCGCCCGGAACGCATCGGGGATTCCGGCCTGGCAGGCTGCCATGCGCGAGCCACCGGCCGTCGGCATGGCGCAGGCCGCCCGCGTTTCCGGCCCTCCGGACGTGTTGCCATCCATGACCTGTCGGCCCTCTGACGGAGACAGGGTGTAGCCAGCGGCGCCGTCGGATGACAATAGCGAGTTCCTCCAATCCTTGCCGTGCCGTCGCGCGCCGGTCGGACGGCGGGCCAGGAAAATATCATATAATCCTATTAAATATATAGAATGAGTTGACTGAACGCCGGTGAACCGGCCCTATGCCGTGGCTCCACCCGCATGGACGAACAATGGAGGTATCCATGACTGCAAGCGCCCCGACCGTTGGCCAGTCAGCCGACCGGTTCCGCAACGCCTCGAAATACTACACCACCGGGCGGCCGACCTATCCCCCGCTGCTGATCGAGCGCGTGGCGGCATTGACCGGTCTGGAGCATCGCCACCGGGTGCTCGATCTCGGCACCGGACCGGGTTTTCTGGCGATCGGCTTTGCCGCTTATGCCGGGCAGGTCACCGCCATCGACCCATCCGCCGACATGCTGGACGCCGCCCGGGAAAATGCCGCGCAGGCGGGCGCCGGCATCGACTTCGTCCAGGGCAGTTCCTTCGATCTCGCGCCGCAGTTGGGACAATTCCGCCTGGTGAGCATCGGGCGGGCGTTCCATTGGATGGATCGCGTGGACACGCTGCGCCGCCTGGACCGGCTGATTGATACGGATGGCGCGGTGGTGCTGTTCTCCGACCGGGCGCCGGACGTGCCGGCCAATGCCTGGCTGGCGGCCTATCAGGCGGTCCGCGACAAGCATTCCGCGCAGGACCGGGTGGGGCCGGCCGCCCGTTCCTCGCCCCTCGGCAACGACGCGATCCTGCTGGAGTCGGCTTTCAAATTCCTCGAACGCCATACGGTGGTGGAGCGCCGTGCCACCAGGCTGGAACGTTTCGTCGATCGGGTGCTGTCGTTCGGCGCTACCTGGTCGCGGCTGGAGCCGCCGCAGGTTCAGGAGGTGGCCGAGGACATCCGGGTGGCGCTGTCTCCTTATGCCGTCGACGGGGTCATCCATGAAGTCGTCGAGGGGCAGGCGCTGATCGCCAGGCGCTGGCGATGATCCGGGCACCGGCCCGGACCCGGCTGCGCCGGCCGGGGCCGCCGCCTTGATTTCAGGCGTGCCCGGCGGCGTCCGACAGCAGCAGCGGGTCGATGCGCAGCGTGGCCAGGGCGCGGCGCCATTTGGTTTCATGCGCGCCGTCGAACACCAGGGTCGGGTCGGCGGGGGCGGAGAGCCAGGCGTTCTGCTGCATCTCGGTGTCCAACTGGCCGGGTCCCCAGCCGGCGTAGCCGAGCGCCAGCACGCCCTGTTTCGGGCCGCCGCCGCCGGCAATGGCCTTGAGGATATCCAGGCTGGCGGTCAGGGAAAAAACGTCGTCCACCCGCAAGCTGCCCTCGCCGGTCCAGTCGGCGCTGTGCAGCACGAAGCCACGCGCGTTGTCCACCGGGCCGCCGTTGCACAGGCGGATGCTGCGGGCCGGCGGAATCGGGTCGATGCTGAGCTGGCGCAGCAGATCCTCGAAGCTGGGGGTTTCCAGCGGGCGGTTGATCACGATGCCCATGGCGCCCTTGGCCGAATGGTCGCACACATAGATGACCGCCTGCGCGAAGCGCGGATCGCCCATGGCAGGCATGGCGATCAGCATCTGCCCGGCAAGCCAGGAGGCGGAGGTGACCGGTTCGGATGATTTGCGTTCCATCCCCCCCAATGTTGGACAGACCGCGCCGTGACGCAAGCACTCAAGCAGTACGGCGGGCGGTGCGCGCGGGTGACGGATTGGTGTCACGGCTCCCGTGACTTTGGCGGCTTTGCCGGCTAGGAATCGTCGCCTGCATGCCGGCGGAAGGGCCGCCGGCCGCGGCAGCCGTAACCGGCACCAGTAAGGAGCGAACCCTCCAATGAGCACGATCAAGGTCGGCGACACTATTCCGTCGATGAAGCTGATGATTGCCACGGCGGACGGGCCGAAGGAAGTTTCCACTGACGAAATATTCAAGGGCAAGAAGGTGGTCCTGTTTGCCGTTCCGGGGGCGTTCACACCAACCTGTAGCGCCAAGCACTTGCCGGGGTTCGTGCAGAACGCCGCTGCGCTGACCGCCAAGGGGGTGGACCATATCGTCTGTGTGGCGGTGAACGATGCCTTCGTTCTCGGCGCCTGGGCGAAGGACCAGGCGGTGGAGGACAAGATCATCATGCTGGCGGACGGGTCCGGCACGTTCACCCGGGCGCTGGGGCTCGAACTTGATCTGGTGGCGCGCGGCCTGGGCGTGCGCAGCCAGCGTTATGCCCTGGTGGCCGAGGACGGCCGCGTGACCCATCTGGCCATCGAGGCGCCCGGCGGCTTCGATGTCAGCCGGGCCGAGGTCATTCTGGCGGCACTGTAGTCCCGGTGGCGCGGGGGTGATGGGCAGCGATTGCCGGATTGCCCCCGGCCACACGGGCCGTATCACCACACCGGGTGCGGCCTTCCCCTCGGCCGGCGCGGCGCGGCGGCGTCAGAACTCGCTGAACTCGCACATGCTGTCCGAGTGCAGCGCCACCTTGCGCTGGGTCATGTTCACATTCCACGATGCCAGATCCGCCTGCGTGCGCGGAATCCGCAGACGCTGGGTCATCGACCGCAGCGAATAGAATTCGCGCTGAAGCTTCTGGACATGCCCCACCAGTTCCTGCCCCGACATCCGCAACGGATGAAAGTGGCAGAATACGCCGGGCCATCGCTCCATGTTGGGCTCATCGATGATGCGGCCGTCGGCTTTCATGCGGTCATAGAGCGGTGTGCCGCGCAGCGGCACCAGCACATTGAAATAGGCCGCCGGGACGTTGTGCTCCTGCAGGAACTTCAGGGTCGAGGGAAAAATGTCATGATCGTCGGTATCCGCGCCGAAAACGAAATTGAAGGAAAAGCTGATATTCCTTTTGTTCAGATTGCCGATCATATCCTCGTAACTGTGCGAGCGGTTGAATTCCTTGCGCATGGATTTCAAGGTGTTCTGGGATATGCTCTCGATCCCCATATTGACATGCAACAGGCCGGATCGCTTCGCCAGGTCGAGGAATTCCGCGTCGAGACCGAAGCGCGGTGAAAACAGCGCGGACCAGCGTATTTTCAGCGGAATGAGGGCTTCCAGCAACTGCATCGTGCGGCCCTTGTGGCCCACGAACTGGCTGGCGGCGAAGAAGATGTGGCGGCTGCCGCATTTCCTGATTTCCTCGACCACCTCGCCCACCGGGCGGTCGCGGTAGCCGTAATCGCCGTTCAGCCGGCGCTCGGCGCAGAAATCGCAGGTGTAGGGACAGCCGCGCGACTGCTGGATGACGAACGGCCGGTAGAACACGTAATGCTTCGGGTTGAGCAGGTCCCAGCGCGGGGTCGGCATGCCCTCCAGGCTGGCGGCATCCTCGCGCTGGTAGAACTGCCGGAGCCGGCCGGCGGCGGCGTCCTCCAGCATCCCGGGGAAAATCTCTTCCGCCTCGCCGATGCAGACGCCGTCGGCGTGTTCGGCCATTTCCGCACTGTAGAAGGTCGCATGCGGCCCGCCCATCAGGACGGGAACCTTCCTGGCCCGGAACCGGTCGGCGATCTCATAGGCGCGCAGCGACGTCACCATCCGGGCGGTGATGGCGACAACATCGACGGGAGCGGCGTAATCCGGCTCCTCGATCGCGTCGTCGGTGAGCGTTATGTCCCAGCCGGGCGGTGCCAGGGCCGCCAGATAGGGCATGACCGCCCCGACCAGCTTGCGTTTGCGGATTCTCAGCGGACGCCGGTCGTCGCGAGAGCGATAGGTGGCCGCCTGGATGATCAATAGCCTGGGCATGCAAGTCCCCGCGGCCAATCAGGCCGAACGTGACGAAGGATCAAATTTTTGGTAGCAAGTTCGGCCCCGGAGCGCAATCCATGCCGCGGCGGCATGGCGCCTGCCTGTCATGATCGGGCAGCGCAAGGCCCGGGCGGCGGTGGTCGGGAACCCGGCCAATATCCGGGCGGGGGCGGTTGCCTCACCGCTGCATCGGCGGCAGGCGGCCGGCCCGTGCGGTGCACGGGCCGGCCTGGACGCTCAGAACCAACTCTTGGGCGCGGGATCGACCGACACGGCCAGCAACTGGCTGACCACGGCGGTGATGGTGTCGCCGACATTCAACTGCGGCAGCAGGGCGATGCGCGACGGATCGGTGACGACGATGGTGCGCACGGCGCCGCCCGACGGGTCCACCAGGTCGATGCTGTGCGCCGCCAGGTCGATGCCGACGACGGTCGCGCTGATCCGGGTCAGCACCAGGATGTCGCCGCCCGGGGCCTGGACATTCTGCGCGGCGGCCGCCGCGACGTCGTTTTCCGGCGCGGCGGAGCCCGGGGCCGAGATGAGGAATGCCACCGAGCGGTAGTATTTGGCGTTGACCGTATCGCCCACCTTCAGGCGGCTCAGGTCCACCAGATGGCCGGCCGTCAGCGTCACGGCGGCGCCATTGGCGCCGGCCAGGGTGATTTCCCGGGTCTGCGGGTTGATGGCGGTGATCTTGGCGTGAATGGTCACCGCTTCCGGCAGCGGGATGGGCGCCGCGATGGCACTGGATTGCGGCGGGAGGCCCTGCGCGATGGCCGGGCCGGCGAGAGGCAGCAGCGCGAGGGCCGCGGCGGCGGCGGCAGGGATCGAGAGCCTGTGAGACTTCATGATATCCTCGGGTTTGTTGATTGGCTGACCGAAAGACGGAACCGGGCCGATGCGGCGGCTTCTGTGCCGGAAGGTGATTTCGAGCCCGATCGTCATCAGCCTGCCGGACGCCCCGGCCGTCCGCTATGCAAAAACGGCGGCGATAATCCCCCCGCCCGGTGACGGCGCGGGGGTGCGGCCGAAGCTGCGTCAGCCGACGCGGATGTTTTCCAGGAAATCCGCCACTTCGCCCCGCAGGCGCTCGAAATTCAAGGCAAGCCCCGCGGCGGAATCCGCCACCCGTGCCGCGGAAGCCTCGGTCGCCGACGCCGCCCCGGTAACCACGCCGATGGTATGGGAAACCTGCTGCGTGCCCTGTGCGGCCTGCTGGACATTGCGGGCAATCTCCGCCGTGGCGGCGCCCTGTTCCTCGACGGCCGAGGCGATGTTCGAGGAGATCTCGCGCAACTGACCGATCACGGCGCCGATGTTGCGGATGGCGGCAACCACGTGGCGGGTTTCCTCCTGCACCGACGCAATCTGGCTGGCGATTTCCTCGGTGGCGCGGCCGGTCTGGTTGGCCAGGCTCTTGACCTCACCCGCCACCACCGCGAATCCCCGACCGGCCTCACCGGCCCGCGCCGCCTCGATGGTGGCGTTCAAGGCCAGAAGATTGGTCTGGCTGGCAATGCCGTTGATCAGGCGAACCACGTCGCTGATACGGTCGGCGGCGGCGGACAATTGCTGAACCGCCGTGTTGGTTTGCAGCGCCTCGTCCGAGGCGGTGGCCGATATTCTGGCGGCATCGGCAACCTGGCGGGAGATTTCGGCGATGGAGGATGACAGTTCCTCCGCCGCCGAGGCGACGGTTTGCACGTTCACGGTGGCCTGCTCGGCGGCGGCGGCGACAGTGGTGGTCTCGGCGGTTCCCTGTTGGGCCATCGCCGCCATCGACCCGGCGGTCGTCTGCATCTCGGTGGCCGCCAGCGATACCGTTCCGACCACGCTCATCACGCTCGATTCGAAGCCGGCGGCCAGTTTGAGCATGCCATCGCGCCGTTCGCCGGCGGTGCGGTGTTCCTGCTCGGCCTGGGCCACGCGCAGCGCGCTGGCCTGCATCGCCTCATCCCGCAACTGCTGGATGGACCGTGCCAGGGTGCCCACCTCGTCCCCGCGACCGGCCGCCGGCACCTCGATCGCGTAGTTGCCCGCCGCGATATTGCGGGTGACGTCGGACAGGGTGCGGATCGGCCTGGAGATCGAGCGCGACAACAAAACCCCGGTCGTCGCCGCGACAATCAGGACAATCCCGGCCAATCCGCCAAGCACCGTCACCACGGACCAGAACTGGGCCTGCACGTCGTCGATATAGGTTCCGCTGGCGAACAGCCATCCCCAGGGCGCATAGGTGACGATGGAGGCCAGCTTGGGAAGGGGCGTACCCCCTGGCGTTTTGGGGAAGAAATAGCGAACGGTGCCACCGCCTTGTTTGCCGACTTGGGTGATGTCCTGAATATAGTCGTTTCCGGCGGCATCCTTCTCGTTGATGAAATTCTTGTTTTCCCGTGCCGGCGCCACGCCGTGGGCGAGCACCGTCCCGGTCAGGTCGTGAATATAGACATAGTTCTTGCCGTCGTAGCGAAGGCCGCGGATCGTCGCCTTGGTCAATGCCTGCGCCGTCGCTTCGTCGATCTCCCCGGCCTGCGCCCGCGCGGCGAAGGATTTGGCCACGTCACGGGCGATTTCAACGACAGCATGGGTCTTGTCGATCTTGTCGGTGATCATCTGCTGATAAAGAAGATACGACGAAACCGAGACTATCGCAACCATGCCGACCAGACTGGCGGCAATGACCATGAACAGGCGGCTGCCGATCGAATTCAATTTCATGTTGTAACCCACTTTGAAGCCGTCAACCCGGGATTTCCCGCCGTTATCTTATTCCTGGCCGCGCACCCGTCTGGCGGAGCGGCGGGAAGTCCCCAATAATAGATGGAAAAGGTGCTACCGGTCGGTTAACCGCGGCGGAGCAGGCCGCTACAGGCCGCGTCCCCGCAGCACCGCCCTGGCACCGAACCGGTCCCGCAGCGCGTCGATGGCGGCCTGCGCGGCGGCGCGGCGCGGCGCCTGCGGGTCGGCGAGGTCGGGCGGGTCGGCCAGGTGGCCGGGCAGCAACGGCTGGGCGCCGATGCCGATCAGACGAAAGGCGGTGCCGTCCGCCTCGCGGGCCAGCATCGCGCGGGCGGCCGCGAACAGCACATCCGGCAGGCATGTCGGCGCGCCGAGCCGCTGCGCGCGGGTGCGCTGGGCGAATTCGGCCGTTTTCAGCTTCAGCACCACCCCGCCGGCGGCGAAACCCTGTTCCCGCAGCCGGCGGGCCAGCTTCTCCGCCATGCGCCAGAGCTGCCGCTCCAGCGCCGCGCGGCCGGTGATGTCGGTGTCGAATGTGGTCTCGGCGCTGATCGACTTGGTTTCGCGCACCGGATCGACCCGGCGCGCATCCTCGCCCCGGGCGCGGCGGACCAGCGCCGGGCCGTCATCGCCGAGCCGGGCGCGGGCGGCGCGGTCGTCCAGCGCCTGCAAATGGGCAAGCCGGGTCATGCCCATCCCTTCCAGCTTGCGGGCGAGCGCCGGCCCCACCCCGGGCAGCAGCCGCACCGGCTCGGGTCCGAGCAGTTCCGCCGCCTCGGCGCCGATCACGCAATAGCCGCGCGGCTTGTCGCGCCCGGCGGCGATCTTGGCCAGCAGCCGGTTGCGGGCAAGCCCGATGGAAACCGTGATCCCCAGCTCGCGCTCCACCGCCAGGGCAAACCGCGCCAGCACGGCGGCCGGCGGGGCGCCGTGCAGCGCCTCGGTGCCGGCGAGGTCCAGCGCCGCCTCGTCGATGGAGAGCGGCTGCACCAGCGGGGTGAGCCGCTCCATCATGCCGCGCACCTGCCGTCCGACGGCGGCGTATTTGGCCAGATCGGGGCGGATAACCACCGCGTCCGGGCACGCCTTCAGCGCCTTGAACATCGGCATGGCGCTGCGCACGCCATATATGCGCGCCACATAGCAGGCCGCCGTGACCACCCCGCGCACGCCGCCGCCGACAATCACCGGTCGGGCGGCAAGCTCCGGCCGGTCGCGCTTTTCCACGCTGGCGAAGAAGGCGTCGCAATCGACATGGGCGATGTGCAGCGAGAACAGTTCGGGGTGCCGCAGGATGCGCCGCCCGCCGCACGCCGCGCATACCGGCGCCTCGCCCGCCACCGCCCCGCAGTCGCGGCACAGCGCCGGCATGGCGCCACTATGTCGGCGTCGCCGGCCACAGCCAGGCGGCGCCGCGCACCCCCGACGAGTCGCCATGCACATGCCGCACCACCGGCGTGTGCACGAAATCGGAAAACACGTAGCGCGGCAGCAGGCGCGGCACTTCGGCGTACAGATGGTCCATGTTGGACAGCCCGCCGCCGAGCACGATCACATCCGGGTCGGTCAGGTTGATCACCACCGCAAGGCCGCGCGCCAGCCGGTCGGCGTGCCGGGCCAGCGCCTCACATGCCCGCGCTTCCCCGGCGGCGGCCCGGGCGGGGATGGCGCTGGCGTCGCGCGCCCCGGGGCCGTCGCAGTCGCGGGCCAGTCCGGGGCCGGAAATCCACGTCTCCAGGCAGTTGTGGTGGCCGCACCAGCACAGATTGCCGGGCGTTTCGTCGGCCGAGGGCCAGGGCAGGGGGGTATGGCCCCATTCGCCGGCAATCCGGTGGCGGCCTTGCAGCACCTGCCCGCCAATGACGATGCCGCCGCCACAGCCGGTGCCCAGAATAGCCCCGAACACGCCATGCCGCCCCGCCCCGGCGCCGTCGGCGGCTTCCGACAGGGCAAAACAGTTGGCGTCGTTGTCCACCCGCACCGCCCGGCCCAGCGCCTCGGCAAGATCGCGGTCGAACGGATGGCCGTTCAGGGCAATGGAGTTGGCATTCTTCACCAGGCCGGTGGCCGGGCTGATCACCCCCGGAATGCCCACGCCCACACTGCCACTGCCACCAAGCTCGGCCTCGATGCCGCGCACCAGATCCACCATGGCGGCCAGCGAGGCGTCATAGCCCGGCGGCGTGGGAATGCGGCGGCGCACCCGCAAACCACCGTCGTCCGCCAGCGCGGCGGCCTCGATCTTGGTGCCGCCCAGGTCGATGCCTATGCGGTAGGTGGGGGGGGTTGAGACGTTCATGCGGTTAGATTGCTCCGGTCCTGAGTTCTGGGCAATCGCGAGGAAGCAAGCAAGGCCAGGGGCTTTGCCCCTGGACCCCACCAAGGGGCAAGGGCCCCTTGGAACCCATTACTTGGAGGGGGGTAGTGGGTCAGATTCAAACTGACCCAACTACCGGCCCGGATTTCCTGCTGCATCCGCGAATAGGATGGCCTAACCTGCCCCCGGCTTCACCCTGTCAGCCTGTCCGGTTGAAGGTCGGGATCGCTCCACATCCCCGTGCCCTCCGCGAGCCGCCCGGCCGCGCGGGGCCTGCCCGCCGACACCGGAACAAACCGGAGATGTCGGCTTATGTCGATGAACTGGCTCCTGCAACAGGTCTTCAAGCGGGTCGCCCGCGGCCAAAGCGGCGTCCTCCACCTCACCTTCGCCGATGGCGCCACCTGGCGCAATCACGATGGCACCCCCGACATTTCCATCGTCTTCAAGACCCCGCAGGCCGAGCGCCGGATGCTGCTGCTCGGCTATGTCGGCTTCTTCGAGTCCCATTTCGACGGCGAGATCGACATCAACGGCGACCGCGCGGTTTCCCGGCTGATGCGCATGGCCTTCTCCGGCGACTACCATTACCGCGCCAATCCGTTGCTGCTGGCCAAACGCAAATATCTCGAGTGGCACGACAATAACCGCGATTATGCCAAGGCGAAAGCCAACGCCCGGCGCCATTACGGGCTGCCGTTCGAGTTTTTCCGTCTTATGCTGGGTGACGACTGCCTGTATGCCGAAGGCTACTGGCCGGAGGGCACCACCAATCTGGCCGACGCCCAGCGGCAACGCTGCGACTATATCTGTCGCAAGCTGTTGCTCAAACCCGGCGACCGGCTGGTCGAGGTCGGCTCCGGCTGGGGGGCGATGGCGTTCCTGGCGGCCGAGAAATACGGCGCCGACGTGGTGAATTACGGCCTGGTGCCCGAACAGAACCGCGTCATGCAGGCCCGCATCGAACAGCGTGGCCTGACCGGGCGGGTGCGCATCATCGAGGGCGATCATCGCGACATTGCCCGGGAACCCAATACCTATGACCGGTATGTATCGGTGGGCGTCTATGAACACGCCGCGCGTTCCTGTCAGGCGGAGTGGATCGAGGGCATCGCCACCGCCCTGAAACCGGGTGGCATCGGCATGATCTCGACCACCAGCTATATCGAGCAGTTCGACACCGAATTCCTCACCATCAAATACATCTTTCCCGGCGGGACGCTTATGTAGATGTGTCAGTTAGCTACCATATATAGTGAAGATCTGGGCCGAGGTTCGCGCCACCGTTGCGAATTACGAATTACGAAAAGCTCTGCCTAAACCACGTGATTTCTAGATTG
>Ga0302320_10004066_pt1 | contig 33376 bp, 27 predicted proteins | sample Bog_T0_3_FD_202130 | JGI IMG/M metagenome (GOLD analysis project Ga0302320, IMG submission 202130) | Peat permafrost microbial communities from Stordalen Mire near Abisko, Sweden - Bog_T0_3 | ecosystem: Environmental > Terrestrial > Soil > Wetlands > Peat | place: Sweden: Abisko, Stordalen Mire... | reverse complement strand
GGTTTTTATAAACAGGATGGCGGGGTCATCACCAATCTGTCTCCAAATGCCGAAAACGGTTTTGACGGCGATGGTCAGCCGAAGGAAGTCGCCGATCGTGATGATATTCTCGCCGACCGCCGTTTGATTCTCGTGACCGACCTTGGCCTGCTGGTCAAGGACAACGCCGACGGCACGCACGACGTGTTTGTGCAATCGATCAAGACGGGCGAGCCGGTCGGTGACGTGCAGGTCGATGTTCTCGGCAAGAACGGCCTCCCGGTCGTCTCGGTGAAGACCGACGATACGGGCCACGCAATGCTGCCCGCCCTGAATGATTTCAAGCGCGAAAAAAAGCCGGTTGCCTACGTCGCGCGCAATGGCGACGACGTCTCCTTCCTCCCTTTCGGCCGCGAGGATCGAGAGTTGAATTTTTCGCGCTTCGATACCTCCGGAGTGAGCGGACTGGCGGCGAACGATCTCACCGCTTTCATCTTTAGCGATCGGGGCATCTACCGCCCAGGCGATGAAGCCAGGCTCGGCATTATCGTCAAGCAGCGCAACTGGCAGGGGAAGCTCGACGGAGTTCCCTTGCGCCTCGATGTGGTCGACCCGCGCGGCACGGTGGTGGAGAGCCGCACGCTCAAGCTCGGCGCCAATGGATTTCTCGAAGCCACTTTTCCCACGCGCGAGACTTCGCGCACCGGGCAGTACCAAGTGAATTGTTATCTCATCAAAGGGGGAGACGACGATACCCTGCTTGGTTCTGAGACCTTGCGTGTGGCCGAATTTCTTCCCGACCGGATGAAAATCAAGGCAACGCTTTCCGCCACTTCACCGGAGGGTTGGATTAACGGATCGGGGCTCAAGGGCCTTATTTCGCTTGAGAATCTTTACGGTTCTCCCTCGGTGGGCCATCGCGTGACGGGTAAAGTGACGCTCGATCCGTCGCAATTTTCATTCGACCGCTACCCCGATTACTCCTTCACCGACCCCTATCTCAATCCAAACGTTCCGCGTACTTCGCACCAACAGGATTTGCCCGATCAAACCACGGATGATTCGGGCGCTGCAACTTTCGACCTTGGCATGGCGAATATGGAGCCATCCGCCTACCGGCTTTCTTTTCTGGCGGAGGGCTTCGAGAAAGATGGTGGCCGCAGCGTGACGGCAGGGGCGGAAGTCCTGGTCTCGCCGCGCGCCTGGCTCGTCGGGGTCAAGCCCGATGGGGATTTCAGCTATGTTCATCTCGGCAGTCAACGCGCCGTGCAATTCCTGGCCGTCGACCCGCAGCTCAAGCCAGTCAGTGTCGAGCATCTCAAGCTCAAGCTCGCCGAGCGCCGCTACGTTTCCGTTCTGGTGCAGAAGCCGAACGGCAATTACGCCTATCAATCGGTGCTGAAGGAAATTCCGGTCAGCGAGGAAGAGCTGGCCATATCGGATAAAGGTCTCGCCTGGGCGCTGAAGACCGCTCAACCCGGCGACTTTGCCGCGCGTCTCTATGATGATCACGGTGATCTCGTCGCGGATGTGCGTTACTCGGTCGCGGGCACGGGAAATGTCACGCGTTCGCTCGAGAAAAATGCCGAGCTGACTGCGAAACTTTCCAAGCCCGAATATCTGCCCGGCGAGGAGGTCGAAGTCGAAATCACCGCGCCCTATACCGGCGCGGGACTGCTGACCATCGAGCGCGACAAGGTTTATGCTCATGCCTGGTTTCAGGCGAAGACCACCACCTCGGTGCAAAAGATCAAACTACCGGAGGGCTTCGAGGGCAACGGCTATCTCAACGTTGCTTTTGTGCGTGCGCTCGATTCGCGCGAAATCTACACGAGCCCGCTAAGCTATACCGTGCTGCCCTTCAAGGTGAACCAGGAGGCGCGCCATACGCAGATTGTCATCGACGTGCCGAAAGTGGCGCGTCCCGGCGAGCTGTTGCCGATGACGATCACGGCCAACCGACCCACCCAGGCTGTGGTCTACGCGGTGGATGAGGGCATTCTCCAGGTCTCGCGCTACACGCTGCCTGATCCGCTCGGCTACTTCTTTCGCAAGCAGGCGCTCGAGGTCGGCACGCGGCAAACCGTCGATTTGATCCTGCCTGAATATTCCATCGTCAAGGAACTCGCGGCGGCGGGCGGTGACGCAGGTGAGGACGCGCTGGCGAATCATCTCAATCCCTTCAAGCGCAAGCACGACGCGCCGGTCGCTTACTGGTCGGGCATCGTTGACATCGGCCCGCAGGCGAAGACCTTTACTTATAAGGTGCCCGATTACTTTGCCGGGACGATCCGCGTGATGGTCGTGGCGAACACCGCGGATGCTGTTGGTTCGGAGCAGGCTAAGACGCAGGTACGCGGACCGTTTGTCATCAGCCCCAACGTGCCGACCTTCGTCGCGCCGGGCGACACCTTCGACGTGGGCGTGACCGTCGCGAATAATATTCCCGGTTCCGGCCCCAACGCAGAGGTGAAGCTCGATCTTCAGACCACAGACGGCTTGGAGATCACGCAAAAGCCCGCGCCATCGGCGACGATTCCCGAGGGCCGCGATGCTAGTTTTCATTGGCTATTGCGCGCGAAGGATGTCTTGGGAAATGCCGACATCATCGTGACGGCGGAAAGTGGCGGGAAGAAATCGAGCCTGGCCTCGCATCTGAGCGTGCGCCCGCCCGTTCCTTATCTCACGACGCTGACCAGTGGCTATTTTAAGAATGACGAGAAGCGCATTCCGATCACGCGCAAGCTGTATCCTGAATATCGTAAAGTCACCGCCCTCGTCTCTCCGCTGCCGCAAGGACTGACGCGGGGGCTCGGCGAATACCTGGAGCATTACGAGTATGGCTGCACGGAGCAGCTCGTGAGCAAGGCGTTTCCGACGATGATCAGCGGTGAAATGATGCAGCAGGGATTGCCCCGCGCCGAGGTGGCGAAGCACATAGCGGAAATTCTCGATGTCGCGGCCACGCGCCAGAATGACGATGGCGCGTTTGGGCTTTGGACCGCGGAACCCGATCTTCATTTCGATCTGCCCTCGGTCCACATCCTGCACTTTATGACCGAGGCAAAGGAGCAGGGTTACGACATTCCGGTCGCCATGATGACGCGCGGGTTGGCGCATCTGCAGCAGGACGCAAACAGCACGCCATCGAATTTCCGCCAGGCGCGCAACCAGGCCTACGAGATTTACATCCTTGCACGCAACGGAACCGTGGTGACGAATGCGCTCGAACACAACCGCAACTGGTTCGAGAATAATGCGAAAGATGCCTGGAACGACGACGTGGCCGCGGCTTACGATGCGGCGACCTATGCGCTTCTGAAAAACCAGGATCAGGCTGACGCCATGATCAAGGATTTCCATCTGCAAAATGGCACGCACCGTTGGCCGCAGGAGGAAATCGACTACGACGATGATCTGGGACGCGCTTCGCAATATGTCTATATCTTATCGCGCCATTTTCCGGAGCGACTGAAGTCGCTGACGCAGGACGATCTGATGACCCTCGCCTATCCAATCATCAACTATGATTTTAACACGGTCTCCTCGGCGGAGGCGATCCTGGCGCTTGATAGTTATGGTCGCGCGATGCAGCAGAGTTTCCTTTCGACCGAATTGGAGATTGATCAGGTTGCTGGAAATACGAGCCGGAAACTCGATTTGACTCCGGGCCTTTATCCCGAGACCGTCTTTGATCGCGATGCGGATGCCCTGGTCTTCAAGAAATCATCAGGAACGAGTAACCTGCCGTCCGGGATTTTTTATCAAATCACCGAGAGCGGATTTGAACAGACGACCGTCACAACCCCGATCAGCGAGGGCATTGAGATCTCCCGCGAGTATCGCAACAAGGACAATAAGCCCGTGACCACTGCGAAGCTCGGCGAGGAACTGACGGTGGTGGTGCGCGTGCGGAGCACTGACGAACAAAATCTGGAAAACGTCGCCATCGAGGATCTGCTCCCGGGCGGATTCGAGATCGTCGAGGAATCGGTTCGCACCGGAGCGTGTTCCGATTGGGGCGGCATCGACTATGCCGATGTGCGTGAGGACCGCCTGCTGGCCTTTGGCGACATTGGTGGGAATGAAACGACGATCACCTACCGCATTAAGGCGACAAACTGCGGGACCTACGCGATCCCGCCGGCTCAGGCCGAGGCGATGTATCACCAGAAGATTCGCGCGCGCGGCGTTTCGGGCACGCTCACGGTAGAAAACTAGATGAAAATTTTCCGGTTCATTCGTGCGATCGTAAAATTCAGTGCGGCGGCATTCGGGATTTTCGCTCTTGTGGTCGCGCTGGTGCCCAAGCCGCATCTTCTCGACAAAACGAGCTTTTCGCCCTGCTACGTCGATCGCAACGGCAAACTGCTCCGCCTCGGCCTCGCGGATGATGACCGCTATCGCGTTTACGTTCCGCTCGATAAAATTTCGCCGCAACTCATCGAGATGACTCTCCTGCACGAGGACCGATATTTTCACGAGCACGCCGGTTTCAACCCCGTCGCCTTGCTGCGCGCCTCGTGGTTCGATCTGCGCGGGCAGGGGAGGCGCCTGGGGGCATCGACGATCACCATGCAGTTGGCGCGGCTCCATTACCACCTCAACACGCGCACCATGATTGGCAAGCTGGCCCAAATTTTCGCGGCCATTCACATGGAGTGTCATTGTTCGAAGCACGAAATTCTTGAAGCCTATCTGAACCTCGCTCCCTATGGCCGGAACATCGAGGGCGTCGGCGCGGCCAGCCTGATCTACTTTGGCAAGGAACCATCCGGGCTGAGTTCCGTCGAGGCGATGACGCTGGCGGTGATTCCACAAAGCCCCGCTCGCCGTTCGCCCGGTACCGTCGCTCACAATGAGGCCCTGCAAAAAGCGCGAGGCGTTTTGCTCTCCCAATGGCTCGAAGCGCATCCCGAAGACGAGCGTTTGCGCAGCGTGCTGGCCATGCCTTTGGAAATGAAATTGCCGCGCGACCTGCCCGCCCGCGCGCCGCATCTCGTCGAGGAAATGATGCTGCAGTCGACGCAGCGAGCTGAGACCCGCATGGCACTCGATCTTGGTCTTCAGGATTTGCTTGAGCGGCAGATAACGCAATATCTGGCCACGCGTGAGACGGACGGATTCAAAAATGCTTGCGCACTATTGATCGATTACCGGACGATGGAAATTCGCGCCGCAGTCGGTTCAGCCAATTTTCGTCGCGAGGATATTCACGGTCAGGTGAACGGACTGCGCGCCCAACGTTCGCCCGGCTCGGCACTCAAACCTTTTATCTACGCACTCGCCCTCGACGAGGGGCTGATCCATCCCAACTCGCTGCTCACAGATGCGCCCGCCAGTTTCGACGGCTACGATCCGGAAAATTTCGATCACAATTTTGCCGGCCCGATCAAGGCGAAGGACGCCCTCATTCAGAGCCGCAATGTCCCGGCGGTCGATCTCGAATCGCGTCTCGATCCGCAGCGCAATCTCTATACCCTGCTGCGCGATGCAGGTATTCGCCGCCTCCAGTCTGAGTCCCATTACGGGCTTACCATCGCGCTCGGCAGCGCGGAGGTTTCCCCGGAGGAAGTCGGTATGCTTTACGCGATGCTGGCCAATCGCGGCGTTCTGCACCCTCTGCGCCGCACACTGGATGAACCGATTGAAGACGGCACACGCTTGCTTTCGCCCGAGGCCAGTTACCTGACCCTTGATATGCTCAAGGACGCCCCGCGCCCCGGTGCGGTCGACCTGCCGCGCCTCGTCAGCGAGACCAGACCGGTCGCGTGGAAAACCGGTACCTCGTTTTCTTATCGAGATGCCTGGACCGCCGGGGTGTTCGATAACTACGTTCTCGTCGTATGGGTTGGTAATTTCGACGGCCAGGAGAATCCTGAATTTGTCGGACGCACCGCCGCCGCGCCGCTTTTTTTTCGCGTAGTCGATGCCCTGCGCGCGAGCGGTCCCCCGCGGCTGGTGACCTGCTTTACTCGAACGCCCGACCTGAATCTGCGACAGGTTGACTTGTGCGCCGTCTCGGGCATGATTGCCGGGCCGAATTGTCCTCAAACGGTCAAAGGCTGGTTCATTCCCGGTAAATCACCCATTGCCGCCTGCGATGTCCATCGTCGTATCTGGGTCGATAATCAGACGGGGCTGCGGCTTTCCGGCGCGCCGGAAAATCCGTCGACATCTCATGCCGAAGTGTGCGAATTCTGGCCGTCCGACCTGGCCAAGCTTTTTCAGGCTGCTGGTCTGCCTCGCTTGGAGCCTCCGCCGATGGAGGACCGAAAAGACCCGTCGTCGGTTGCCATCGGTCAGGCCGAGGTGAGGGGGCCCTGCATCGTGTCGCCGAAAAGAGGGCTGATTTATCACCTGCGTGTCGGCGAAGAAGCCGACGAGGTGCTCGATCTTGAAGCCACGGCGGAGACCAGCCGCGGGCAGCTCCACTGGTTTGTCGATGCGTCCTACCTTGGCGTCTCCGCGCCAAGCGCCGCCCTGCTTTGGAAGCCGCTGCCGGGCCGCCATGTGATCCGCGCGGTGGACGATCTCGGCCGCGCCGACTCACGGCAGATCATGGTGACGGAGGCGGAGTGAGGAAGGCGTCATCTTTGACCGCCGCACAGATTAAATCTTCGGCAGCTTCTTCGCCGTTTTCCGGAAAACGCTTCCGGTGGTCCGCGTCGGGTCATTGCCACACTGGGCCAGGGTCGGCATGGTGCGCAACGCCTCGGCGGCGGTGGGTGGGCGTTTTGTGGAATCTCTCTCCAACAAGCGTGTGATCCAGCGGTCGAGCCGCGGCGAGATGTCGCGGCGCAATTGCTTGATGGGCAGCGGCGACTTCTTGAGATGGGCGTCGATCAATTCGGAAACCGTCTCGCCGTCAAAAGCGGGATGGCCCGTCACCGCTTCGTAAAAAATACAGCCAAGGGAATAGAGATCGGTGCGATGATCGATCGGCAGCCTTTGAAATTGTTCCGGTGCCATGTAGTGGATGGATCCCATCAGGGAATTGAAGTGGTCGATCGACTGGGGCTGGGGCGAGTCGAGGTATTTCGCCAGTCCGAAGTCGAGGATCTTCACCTGGAAAAGCGCGTCTGCCGAGGGGCGCGCGATCATGAAGTTGCCCGGCTTGAGATCGCGATGGATCAGGCCGAGGGCATGGGCTGCGATGATGGCCTCGAGACTCTGCTGCGCGAAACGGAGGAAGTCGCCATACTGCAACGGCCCGCGCACAAGAACGTCCTCGAGCGTTTCGCCCTCGATCAATTCCATCACGACATAAGCCCCCAGCGCATCGATGCCGTAATCAAAAATGGTGACGATGTGGGGATGCTGGAGGCAGGCGGTTGTCATCGCCTCACGCCACGTTTGCTCAACCAGCCTGCGGTCATTTTGGGCCACCTGCATCCGCACGCGCTTGATTGCGACGGCGCGGTTGAGATGATGGTCCCAGGCCCGGTAAACATCGCCGAGACCGCCGCTGCCGATTAATTCCCGGATTTCAAAGCGCTCGGCAACCCAATTTTGCGGAGTCGGATCGGGGGGAGAGCTTGCCTCCGGCGAAGTCATTCTCATGAGTTAAGACGAAGTGCCTGGTAAAGGAAAGTTTAGAGTGTGCCTGCGGCATTTCGCGCGAATGCCGTGGGCGACGGGTTTCTGCCGTTTCTGATTGCACAGTCGCCACGCCATGATTTGCGATTAATATGAAGAATCATCGACGGGAACATCCGTGACTGATTTGGAACTGGGCGGGCTGGCCTGGTAGCGGTCGAAGCGGATGATCGTCTCGCCGGGCTTGCCCATGTTGAGCTGGTCGCGCGCGATATGTTCCACGTAGGCCTGGTCATTCTTCATGTGCTCGGTTTCAAGCTTGAGCTGCGCCTGCTGGTCTTCCGCCGCGGCGGTCTCGCGCTGCAGCTTGGCCAGTTGGTCCTTGTAGTTCTGACCGGTCTGGATGACCGGGAGGAAGAAAAGACCCACCACCGACAGCAAACCGATGACAATCGCGCTCTGGATGATCGGAACCAGGGTCGCCCAGATGTTCCCGCCACTCTGCCTTTTAAGCGGAATGCTGGATGGATCAAGGAAACGCGGGCTGGCCATAGTTACGATTGCCTATTTGAGCGTGCCTCCGAAAACCGCATTGCTGCCGAGTTCTTCTTCGATGCGCAAGAGTTGATTATACTTGGCCAGACGGTCCGTACGCGAGAAAGAACCGGTCTTGATTTGACCGACGTTCAGCGCCACGGCGATGTCGGCGATGGTCGTGTCTTCGCTTTCGCCGGAACGATGGCTGAGCACCGACGTGTAGCCGTTGCGCTTGGCGAGTTCGACCGCGTCGAACGTTTCCGTGAGCGAACCGATCTGGTTCACCTTGACGAGAATCGAATTGCCTACGCCGAGATCGATGCCCTTTTGCAGGAACTCGACATTGGTGACGAAGAGATCGTCGCCCACCAGTTGGGTGGTGTTGCCCATCGCCAGCGTCAGCTTTTTCCAGCCGTCCCAGTCATTCTCGGACATGCCGTCCTCGATGGAGATGATCGGGTAGCGCTTGGCGAGGTCCTGGTAAAGAGAGATCAACTCCTCACCTGATTTCTTGCTACCGTCCGACTTCTTGAAAATGTACTTGCCGGTCTCCTTGTCGTAGAATTCGCTGCTGGCGACGTCCAGGGCGAAATAGATGTCCTTGCCAAGCACGTACCCGGCATTTTTGACGGCGAGCGCGAGGACTTCCAGTGCGTGCTCGTTCGACTTGAAGCGAGGGGCAAAGCCGCCTTCGTCGCCGCCGCCGGTGCCAAGCTTTTCATCGTGAAGCACTTTTTTGAGGGAATGATAGACTTCCGCGCCGTAACGAATCGCTTCGCTGAAAGTTGGCGCGCCCTTGGGCACGATCATATATTCCTGGAAATCGATGGGCGCGTCGGAATGGGCTCCGCCGTTGAGCACGTTGGCCAGTGGTACAGGCAGCGTCTTTGCGTTGGGCCCGCCGAGATATTTGTAGAGCGGCAGCCCGACCGATTTCGCAGCGGCCTGCGCCGTGGCGAGTGAAACCCCGAGGATTGCGTTCGCGCCGAGATTCTTTTTCGTCTTTGTGCCGTCGAGCTTGAGTTGCATCGCATCAACCTTGAGTTGGTCCGTGCTGTCGAGCCCGATCAGCGCTGGAGCGATCTTCTTATTGACGTTTTCAACCGCCTTCAGCACGCCCTTGCCGCCGTACTTGCTTTTGTCGCCATCGCGCAGTTCAAGGGCTTCGTGTTCGCCCGTGCTCGCGCCGGAGGGGACGATGGCGCGTCCGCGCGTGCCGTCCTGCAGGAAGACTTCCGCCTCGAGGGTGGGATTGCCGCGCGAGTCAAGGACTTGGCGTGCGATGACTTTGGTAATGGTGGTACTGCTCATAGATGCGTCTAAGGTTTTGTCTAAGTTGGGTTAGGCAGGAATGGATAGATCGATGTCGTGCGGCTCGATTTTTTCTATCACCACGTGATGGATTCCTCCCTCGCCGGTGGAAAGCTCGATCCGCTCGCCGGTGGTGTGATTAAGCAAGGCCCGCGCCACCGCCGTTTGGTAAGAAATAATTCCCTTCGATAAGTCGCTGTCCCACGCTCCCAGGATGGTGTAGACCTGCGCCTCGCCCGTCGAGACGACCTTCAGGGTCACCTTGGTGCCGAGCGAAACCTTCGACGTGTCCGCCCCGGCGAAATCAGTCGCCTCGGCGCGGGCCAGATCGAGTTCCAACTCGGCTTTCTGGCGGGTGAGAATGCCCTGCATCTCGCGGGCCGATTTGAATTCGTGGTTTTCCTTCAAATCGCCATAACCGCGCGCAATGCCGATGTCCTTGCTGTTCTGGGGAATCTTCTTCGTGACGATTTCTTCCAGTTCCGCCTGACGGCGTTTCAAGCTCGGCCAGGAAACGATGATCTTAGCTTCCGGCGCGGCGGTCTTTTCCGTGCCGACCACCATGGCCTGGACTTCGGGATAGAGCTTGATGATCGCGGCGAGGAGCGAACGCTTGTCGAGCTCCTCAAAAACAGGGCTGAGCAGGATGGCGCGGGTGATGTCGCGCACATCGGGTACGCGCGCATCTTTCAGGATCGCGGCGATCAGCGGCTTGTCGCCCAATACCAGTTCGTAAAGCTTCGTTCCCTTTTTGATCTCCGAGAACTGGTCTTTTTCCAGCACGGAGAGAATCGCCATGAAGAGTTGCGGCTCGATCAACTGGCCATAGATCTCCGGGCGGTTTTTACACAGCCAGAAAAGGAAATCGCAGGTGATGTTGCGTTCGCGGATGTAGCGGTTCACCGCCGCCTGGACTTCGGCTTCGCGTCCGGCTTCCTTGAAGGCATCCGTAATCACCTCGGCCACGCGGCCATTGGCGCGGGGCAGGAGACCCAGGAAAAGCGCGGGCCAGGTTTCCGGCAGGCCTGCCCGCAACGCATCGAGTAACTTGGGTTGGCGCGAGCCCGGCAGCGCATCGAGCAGATTGCTCAGCGCGGGGGCGGCTTGCGGCGTCAGGTTGGTGACGGCCAGGGCGCCCGTTTCGACCGGGCGACCGGCGAGGGTAAAAAATTCGTCCCGGGCCAGCGCCAGTTCGATCTGGATCGGCAGTTGCGACTTTGGAACCTTGCTCAGTGTTCCTTCCAGCAGCTCGGCAATTTCCTGGAGAATCGATTCGCTTTTAATTTCCGGCCAATGCTTCGCCAGCGTGCCGAGCGCAAGCAGGATCGCCTTCGGCCCGTTGGCCAGGCGCAGATGCTCCAGGGCGGAGTCGCCGAGGGCGCTGGGCGCATCCAGTTGGCGGAGCGCCTCGTTCTTTTTGCCGGGCACATAAAAGTGGCCGTTTTTCTTCAAGGCGCGCTTGGCGCTGTCCCACCACTTCTTGTAATCGGCGGCGGAAATGACATCAGGGCTGAGCAAAGCCTGGATATTATCAGCGGTGGCCTGAGCGCCGAGGCTCCGGATGCAATCCTGAACCACCGCTACCGGATCTTCCTGCGCCTTTTGCTTCAGGGCCGGGCCCGACTCGACTTTTTGCACCGAAACATGATCCGGTGCGAGCGGTGTCAGCGACTCTGCCGCATAGGCGAATTGCATGACATGCCCGTTCTTCGATTTGAAATCGATGATCACGCCTTCGTGGGCGTGGTCCCAGTCCTTGATCCTGCCAAAGCCCCAACTGCGGTGAACACAATAAGTTCCAGGCGCAAGTAGCTTGAGCTTTTCCGTCAAAGCAGGTGAAAGATTTTCAGGCAGGGTGACAGATAATAGCTCCGATTCCATAGGCACTCTACTATCGTGCGGGAGGTTGTCGCGAAATGCAACGATATAAGCGGAGTGCCTTGAAAGTTAGTCTCTTGGGTGGATGCGAGACCAAGTCTAACCGCCCACATGATAAGGCTTGCGGGCCTGATAAAGCGCGAGGCGTGAGGCGCCGTCCATCATGGCTTGCGGGCTGATATCTGGCAGGGTCAAAAATAGTTTTTCCCATTTCACCGCCTGATCGAAATCTCCCGCTTCGGCGCAAGCCGCAGCCAGCGTGTCGAGCGAAGCCGGGTCTTTCCATTGGGTTAATTCGCAGGCTTTCTTCGCATTCTTAACGGCCAGTCTCCCGTCGCGAAATTGGGCTTGCGGACATGTCGCCAAAAGCCACCCCAGATTGTTGTACGCCGACTTGAAGGAAGGATCGGCGGTTTCCGGATGGAGCGAAATGGCGTGATTGAAATCGGTCATGGCCAGCGCATAGCGGCCACTGGCCGAGTAGGCGATGCCGCGGTTGACCAGACCATAGAAGGGAGGCACGGCTTCGCCCTGAATTGCCACGGTATAATCGGCCACAGCCTTGTCATTCGCGCCTTTGGCGTGGTGGGCATCGCCGCGCCAGTAATAGGCATTCAAATCATTGGGATTGAGTTTGAGGGCACGATCCAAATCATCGATGGCTTTGTCGTTCTCGCCCTTCGCCTGGTAGGCCATCCCGCGCTGGTAATATCCCTTCGCGTCATTTGGATTCAAATGGATGGCGAGCGTGGCGCAGGCAATCGCCACATCGTAATCACCTTTGTTGAAGGCATCCGCCGACTGCTGGTTGGCATCCAACTGGGCCTGCCCCAGGACCGCGCCTGGGAATGCCACCCATAAAGCCAGGGCGAGACCGAGCGAAGCAAGAAGAAATCGTCTGGTCGTGAATGGTCCGGGTCGGGTCGTCATGGTTTGCTTTCACGCCTCTCTGCCATGCCCTGGGCTTGGCGGCGAATCAGGGCAACTCCAGATTCAAATAATCGTACATGACGTGAGTTTGCGTGCTGGTATTCGTTTGTTCGAGTGTAATGGTATTGGCTCCCTTGACCAGATGGGAAGTCGGAATCGTCAAGTATTCCACGCAATATTTCGCGTGAATGCTCTCCCGCAACATCGCATTGCCTCCCTGGATGGAAGGGACGACGGTGCCCAGCGGCTTCGATTCATCATTAACGTAGACATTGATTTTGGCCCCGCCATGCGCGCTGGCAATGGCAAACGTCATCGTGGCGTCGCCTGCGGGAACGTCCGTAAGGTGGAAATGGATCCGCCACTTGAAGGGAACCCGCTGGTCGCCCACCTGATACCAGCTCTGGACGTAATTCCAGTCTTTGGACCAGTCGCTCTTGCCGACCGTATATTCCAGCGGGTTGGGGAATTCGTTGGAGATATTTTGCCAGACGTAGCCGTGGAAATAATCGGTGCCATGCCGGAATTCCCTGGCGGTGCGATCCGGTACGCCAATTTCCCACGCGATCGACTTGCCCTGGTGCGGCACATTCCAGGTGACATCGCCGAGCGCAGTCGTCTTTCCCGCGGTTACCGTCACATGTTGCCGTGAATACTCGCCCACTGCTCCGTCTGTGAACGCGGAGAAGGTATAAGTGCCCGGGCGGATATTCGGGATGGAAAAGTTGCCCTGGTTATCGGGCCGTGCCCAATACTGGTAATGGTTGGACTCGAACTGCCAATTGCCGCCGGGCGGAGGTTGGGCCACGCCAATCCAGGCATTGGTCAACTTGAGCTTCGGCTTGAGCGCGTCCTTGATCATGAAGTGGCCCGAGACGGTTCCGCGTGCGGCAGCGGGTGGATAGGAGGGAGTATCGGTCAGCCACGGGTAAGGCCAGGCGGCTTTTTCCGCCACCACTTGCGCCTTGGCATCGGCCCAGCATGCGTCCGCGCCTTTTGCGCTGCTATTGCAGTAGAGCAGGAAGGGACCATAGATTTTTTCCCAGGTTTCGCCCGCCGCCACTTTTGTCACGGAGCAGTTATAATGGTCCATGCCGAAGTGAAGGTGGTTGATGCCCGAGGCGGCATTCAGGTCCTGTTTGGTTGGGCCATCGTTGAAGAAATCATAGCCGCCCAAAACAATCCAGCCGCCGACTTTGTTTTTATCGCTCGCGTGGCCCCAGCAGCCTATGTCGTAATAACTCGCGCTGAAGTCGTACTTGCAATCGTACTGGCCGGCGCGCACGCCCGAAGTGAGCTTGACGATTTCCTTGATCCCGGTCGGTTGTGCTGTCCGGTAGTCTTCCGAACTGGGCATCTGCCAATGTCTCAGCTCGTCCACGTAAATTTTCTCGAGCAGATCGTTGGAAAGTTTCCACACCATGCGCCATTCGCCCACCGAAGTGGCCGGGTAATCGGCGGGGTGGCTGAGGATGGCGTAGGAGTAGAGGCCGCTGGCCCCGCGTTTGAGCACGTAATGGATTTCGCAGTCGAGCGCCTGCGGTTCCGTCTCGCGCTTGCACTTGAAACCGACATCAATCAAATCGGGCGTTTTGGTTTTGACGAAGTAGTCGCCTCCGCCCGGATTACGGTAATTCGGTCCGCCATCCATGCTGTAGTAGATCGTGCTCGCCATCTCGAAGCCCTTGTAACGGAATGAGGAAATGCTCGCCTTCGGGGTGATGGTGGCGCTGAGGATGCCATTGGACAAAACCACATCATTGCCCGATTTTACCAGAGTAACGTCCGGCCCTTCGTTCCCGCCTCCCGGGGTATTCGCATTGGCTCGAACCAGGCTGAGGCTGAGGAGGCCTATGAGCAAAAAGCTGCGTTTCATGAAAGGGTGTCCGGGCGGAGCATTGCTGGATAAACACCGCTCAAGCCGGATAGTTTTGCGTCTTCTGCCACCAGAACCGCCTTACCTCCGGTTCGCGCGGTAATTGATCAAGCGTCCACCAACTCGAAGCGCCAGCGTTTGCCGAGGGCGTGGGCTGCTTTTTCGAGCGTGCCAAGGGTAATCGAGGGATTGGCCGGGTCGAGTATGCGATTAATCGCGGCCCGGCTGGTTTGCATTCTTTTGGCGAGAGCCGATACCGTCAATTTCCTCTCCTTCATCGCCGATTGCAGCTTCCAGGCGAGAATTTCCTTTTCCGCTTGTGCGACGACATCTCCATAAATGCGCTCTTCCTTAAGGAAGTCGTTGAGGCTGCCGCCGCGCCGCGGATTACTCTTCTTTGCTTTGTTCATAATCGCGTCTCCTTTTTTCCGCCAAGGCTGCGGCAGGGGATGAACCATTTCTTAAGTGTATCAAAAATGATTCATCTGTCAATGTGCCGCATTTACCTTCGGTTCGCGCGGTAAAAAAGCCAGAACCCGATCGCTTGAAAGAGAATATTCGGCGTCCAGATAATCAGTTCGGGATAGAACGCCGCGTGAGCCTTCAGTCCTTTTCCCACCGCGCCCAAAACATAATAGAGCAGGACGATCGCAAAGGTGATGAGAATGCCGAAGGAGGTTTCGCGCCGCTGCGTCTGGATGGCCAGCGGAATGCCGACGACGATGAAAGTGAATGTCGTGATCGAAAACGAAATGCGCGCCTGCAATTCCGTGAGATAGGGCGAGGCGAGTTCTCCCGTCGGCCCGCTTTGCATCTGGTAAATGATGTCCCAGATGTCGGGCAGAGTCAGCCAGGCGAGGTGAGGCTTCACCACCTCGTAAAAACTGTTGAGTGAAACCGCCTCCACCATTTCCTCGCCGTGGCCGCCCGGGTGGACCTTCATCGCATCGTCATCGCGCGGATATTCCTCCTCGCGCCCGTTGAGGAGTTTCATCACCAATTGCTGGTGCTCCAGATCCAAATCAATCACCGCCTGATCGGCACGAATCGAACTCGTCAGCCGGTTCGTCCCGTCCTCCAGCCGCCAAAGCACCACGTCATCCAGGGTGGTTCCCTCTTTGCGCGCGAAATAAATCCGCCAGCCTGGAATCTTGTCGACCACTTCCTCCGCATTGAGCAAGGCCATCGGATTATTGGTCACGATCTCATGCTTCATGCCATTGAACTCCTTCTGGCAGCGCGGGACGATATAGGCGACCAGCCAGTAATCGACCAGGCTTAGCCCCATCGCCAGAACGATGACGGGCGCGACAATGGGCGCGAGGCCGATCCCTGAGGCCTTCAAGGCGAGCAACTCGCGGTCGGATGACATCCGGCCAAACACGATCATCACCGCCGCCAGCAGTCCGGCCGGAATCGTCAGCGTCAGCGTCAACGGCACGCCCAGAAACATCAGCTTGGCCGCCAGCCACAACGGCAGGTCGGTGTACATGAGCGTCTGCAGAACCTTGAACATGCTCACCGCCACCAGGAGAAAAGTCAGCACGCCGATGATGGCGGCAGTGAGAAGGACGATTTCCTTGTAGAGATAGTTATGGATCAGCGTCACGGCAATGAGTTTCCAGTGCCGGGCAGATCCGGCAGTTGGCGATAGGTTTCATGGCAGCGTAACGTTGTCCGCAGTGTCAGTAAAGCCTGCTGGAAAAAAGGAGCCTTCGTTTCCATCAGAAGGTAATTCCGAATTGTTTGAGAACCGCTTTCATCATAAAAAAGCCTGCGACGGTGGCGGCACTGGCCAGGAAAAGGGCGGCGTAAAACGGCACATTCCAGCGGGTGAGCAGCGGCGGGAGAAGGGCGAAAAGTATCAACGAGGGCACGACGTACCAGATGACAGACCATGAAAAGAGGGCTATCCGCGCCACATCATGGCTATCGTGATACATCCAGATCATGGAAAGAATCGAAATGAAAGGCAACGAGGCCAACAGGGCGGCCGAAGAGGTGCTCCGGCGGCCGATTTCGGAAATGGCCCAAATAAGGAGAGCGCTTAGAGCTATCTTCAGGAATGGATTCATGTAAGCCGACCAACCATACGATTAATTGCCGCCGCATTCAATTTAAGACCCGCTTGCCCATTTCTTTTCCGCGTGCCGCATCAAACTCTCTGCTAGGTTTTTCCAGCAACTAACCCTAAAAAGCCGCTGATGGATGCGTCCCCTGATTTCCTGCAACGCCTGCGCTCCGGTGAGGAAGCCGCCTGGGGCGAGTTGCATCGCGACCATTATCCCCGCCTCTGGAGCAGCGTCCAACGCATCCTCAACAATCCCACGATGGCCGACGATGTGGTCCAGGAAGCCTTCATCAAGGCCCATCGCGATATCCGCCGCTTCGAGGGCAACTCGCAACTCGGAACCTGGCTCTACCGCATCGCCGTCAACCAGGCCCTCGATACCATCCGTAAAAGACAGCGCACCGACCGTTGGCTCTCCTTTCTCTCCCCCCATGCCGATGACGAAAACCAGCCCGCCATGCCGGAAGGCCAGGTCCCGCCCATGGTCAGCACCGATATGGAAAATGCGGAACTCCGGGACATCATTTTCCAGGCCATGGCCGAGTTGTCTGTCGAGCACCGTGCCGTGGTCCAGCTTCGCCTCGTGGATGAAATGAGCCTGGAAGAAACGGCACAACTCTTGCGGTGCAAGCCGGGAACGGTCAACTCGAGGCTCCACTACGCCTGCGAGCATCTTCGCCGCAAATTGGCGAAGCAGAAAAAGGGAACGGACGCAGGAACTTAACCTCCTAAATAAATCAAAAAAGAAAAGAGAGAAAAGGGAAAGAAATCGTGAAAGCTTTGCTTCGATCCAGCGTCATACGTATGAGATCGAATCTCGACAGCATAAACTAACCACCTCCATGCCAGACCGCGAACTAAAAATACTCCTGCTTGAGACCTGCCCGGTCCGTCCTGGGCAGGAGGAGCGCGCCTGGTCGGCCCTGAAGGCTCGCTTTAGCGCCAATCCAGTTCCTGCCGCCTGGTACTGGCTTTTCTATCCCACCTGGCGCGGCTTAACCGTCGCCGTTCTGGCCATCGTCTTTATTCCCGTCATGGCTGATTACGCCGGTTTCAGCTTGCGTCCCGAGTCCCTGGCGACTGCGGATAGCCAGTTGCCTGGAGTCTACGCGACCTCCTTCTACTCCCGCTCGGCCCAGGCGCAAGTGGTCTGGCTCAACGGCATGGAACCCGCCACCGACAAGCCGACCTACCTGGATCCGACCTCGGTTGTCTCCGCGCCGAAGGGCGATCCGAATAGTTTTTAAGGGCAATGACGCCGGGGCCTCAGCCTCTGCGCGCCATGTTTGCCAGTCGTTAGAGAGAGCTCACCTGGATGCGAAAGACTTTAAGATTTTTGATTTTGTTCCTGGCCTTTTCCGGGCTGGGACTTGGCGCGGGTTTCGCCGGAGAGAAAGTCTGGGTCGGCCTCTTCCTCGCGCAAAACCAGTCGCCTCCTTTTGGCGTCCAGCTCGCTCCCGAAGGCATGCACCGTCAGCTCCATGAAGTCTTCGGTTTCAAGCACTACATCTTGCTCAAGGCGCAGGAATTTGGTTTGCGTAACGAATGGGAACAGTGGTTCGTTCCGCGCCGGGATTTCTTCATTCGCCTTGAACCGCTACCCCGTCAACCGGGCGAACCGCGATTCGTCGATTACCAAATCTACAAGGACGGCTTCATCATTGCCAAGGGCGTCTACCAGCCCCGCGACGGCACGCCCCTCTTCATCAACGGCCCCGACTTTCACCAGGGCCGCTTCATCTTCGTCCTCGACGCCCGCTAATGCCAGCGTAGCCGCCGCCTTGGGGCGGTGGTCTCTCTTCATTTGTTTTTACCGGTGCATCTCCGTCGTAAAAATTCCCCCCAAAAATTCTGTTAATCTCATTAATCCTGTCTAAAAGTATTCCCTTTCCCATTTCACTTCCTTCCGTAATTCCGTCAAATTTTCCCTCAGCCATGACCAGCAAGATTCTCATCCTCGATTTCGGTTCGCAATACACCCAGGTCATCGCCCGGCGTGTCCGGCAACTCAACGTCTACTCGGAAATCGTCCGCTACGACACGCCAGCCAGCGTCCTCAAAAGCCTCCGCCCCTCCGGCATCATCCTCTCGGGCGGACCCGCCAGCGTCTACGCCAAGGGCGCGCCGCAACCCGACAAGCGCATCTTCGATTCCGGTATCCCCATCCTCGGCGTCTGCTACGGCATGCAGCTCTTCGGCAAGTGGCTCGGCGGCGAAGTCGCCCCCAGCGCGCGCCGTGAGTATGGCCGCGGCCAGTTGCGCATCGCAAAAAAATCGCCGCTGTTCGAGGGCCTTGACGAAAAACTCGACATCTGGAACAGCCACGGCGACAGCCTGAAAAAGCTGCCCAAGGGCTTCCACGCCATCGCCACCTCGGACAACTCGCCCTATGCGGCCATCGAGGATTCGAAGCGCAAGATCTACGGCCTCCAGTTTCATCCCGAAGTCGCCCACACCCCACGCGGCACGGAAATCCTCTCCAATTTCGTCCTCGGCATCTGCGGCGCCGATCCAAGCTGGACCATGAAAGGCTTCATCGAATCGACCTGCGAAGCCGTGCGCGCCCAGGTCGGCAAGGATCGCGTCCTCCTCGGCCTCAGCGGCGGGGTCGATTCCTCCGTCGCGGCCGCCTTGCTGCACCAGGCCATCGGCGACCAGCTCATCTGCATCTTTGTCGACAACGGCCTTCTCCGCAAAGGGGAGCGCGAAAAAGTGCAGGACGTTTTCGGCCGCCATCTCAAGCTCAAGCTTCTCACCGTCAACGCCGCGGGCCGTTTTCTCAAGGCGCTCAAGGGCGTCACCGATCCCGAACGCAAACGCAAGATCATCGGACGCATCTTCATCGAGGAATTCCAGCGCGCGACGAAAAAAGTCGGCGCGGCCAGGTTCCTCGCGCAGGGCACGCTTTATCCCGACATCATCGAAAGCGTCGCCATCGGCGACAACCCCGCCTCGATGATCAAGAGCCACCACAACGTCGGCGGCCTGCCCAAGAACATGAAGTTCCAGCTCGTCGAGCCGCTGAAACAACTCTTCAAGGACGAAGTGCGCATCGTCGGCGAGACCCTCGGCCTGCCTAAGGAAATCGTTTGGCGCCATCCGTTTCCCGGCCCCGGCCTCGCCGTCCGCACGCTCGGCCCCATCGACGCCACGAAGCTCTCCATCCTCCGCGAAGCCGACTCCATCGTCATCGAGGAAATGAAAGTAGCGAAGTGGTACGACAAAGTCTGGCAGGCCTTCGCCGTGCTGCTACCCGTCCGCAGCGTCGGCGTCCAGGGCGACGAACGCACCTACGATTTCACCTGCGTCCTGCGCGTCGTCGAGAGCCACGACGGCATGACCGCCGACTGGGTCCGCCTCCCGCACGATCTCCTCGGTCGCATCGCCTCGCGCATCACCAACGAAGTCAAGGGCATCAACCGCGTCGTCTATGACATCTCCTCCAAACCGCCCGCAACAATCGAATGGGAATAAGAAGGCTGACAAGACTCATGACTGCCTTCCCCAATCCTGTTAATCTTGGCAATCCTTTCTAAGATTTCCCCGCTTCCATGAGCACCAAACCCTGGCGCGTTCTCCGCTACACCCAGCCGCACTTCGCAAAGCACATCGCCGCGCTCAACCGCCACGCGGAACCGGCGGCCACGCGCATCGCTGCCGTTGCGGAAATCATCGCCACGGTCCGCAAGGATGGCGACGAAGCCCTGGTCAAATACGCCAAGAAGTGGGACGGGGTCGACATGGCGCTGCGCGGCCTGCTTCTGCCCTCGCGCACGACCCAACCGCCGCTGCCCGTGCGTGCCGCAATCGATTACACGATTAAAAATGTCCGCGCCTTTTCCAAGCTCCGCAAGCCCCGCAGTTGGTCGCGCACCAATCGCGAGGGCGCGCGCGTCGGCGAAAAATTTGATCCTCTTGAGCGCGTCGGCATTTACGTTCCCGGTGGCACGGCGCCGCTCGTTTCCACCGCCCTGATGACCGTCCCGCTCGCGAAAGAGGCCGGTGTGCGCGAGATCGTCGTCACCACCCCGCCCCCGGTCAACGAAACGCTGGTCTATGCCCTCCGCACCGCCGGTGCGACCGAGATTTATCAGGTCGGCGGGGCCCAGGCCATCGCCGCGCTCGCCTATGGCACCGCCAGCATTGCGCGCGTCCAGAAAATCTTCGGTCCCGGCAACGCCTTCGTCGTCGAGGCCAAGCGTCAGGTCGTCGGTGCCGTCGCCATCGATCAGCTCCCCGGTCCGAGCGAAATTGCCGTGGTCGCCGATGAGACCGCCCGGGCCGATTTCGTCGCCGCCGACCTGCTCGCCCAGGCCGAGCACGGCGCGGGCAGCCAGATCCTTTTCGTCACCTGCTGTCCCAAGCTGCTGGCTGCGGTGGAAAGCGAGCTGGCGCTCCAATCGCCCAAACTTTCGCGCGGTAAGCATCTCTCCGAGGTTCTCGAAAAGGGCTGCATCCTCGTCCTCGTCGAGGATGTCGGCGAGGCCATCGGCATCGTCGAGGACTTTGCGCCGGAACACCTCAGTCTCATTATCAAGGACGCCCATCAATGGGCCTCGCACATCCGCAACGCCGGGGCCATTTTCATTGGTAATTTCTCCCCCGTCGCCGCGGGTGATTTCATCGCGGGCCCCAGCCACGTCCTTCCCACCGGCGGCGCGGCCAAGGCCTTTTCCGGCCTCACCATCGACCAGTTTTTCCGCCGCACCAGCATCGTCGAATATCCGCAGCGCGCCCTGCACCGCATCCGGCCCCACGTCGAATCGTTCTGCGCCGTCGAGCAACTCGACGCCCACGCCCGCTCTGTCACCATCCGGTTCGACGAAGAGAAAAAATAATCGCCATGAGCAAAACCCGCCACGCCCAGATTCACCGTGTCACCGGTGAAACCGACATCCTCGTCAAGCTCGCCATCGATGGCGGCGGCAAATCGGCCATCGCCACCGGCATCCCCTTCTTCGACCACATGCTCACGCTTTTCGCCAAGCACGCCCTCTTCGATCTCGAAGTCCGCGCCCGGGGCGACGTGCAGGTCGACTTCCATCACACAGTCGAGGACACCGGCATCGTCCTTGGCCAGGCCATCGCCAAGGCTCTTGGCGACAAAAAGGGACTTGTCCGCTACGGCAATTTTCACCTGCCCATGGACGAAACGCTCGTCCGCGTCGCGCTCGATTTCAGCGGACGCCCGCTCCTCGTCTGGCGCGCGCCGAAGGGCGTCAACCTCAACCGGCACAAGGCGGGCGATTTCCCCGCGCAACTCACGGTGGAATTTCTCCGCGCCTTTGCTCAGGAAGCGGGCCTCACTCTCCATGTCGAGGTCCTCTACTCCGACGAAACCCACCACCTCATTGAGGCCGTCTTCAAGGGCCTCGCCCGTGCCCTCGAGCTGGCTGTCCGTCGCGACCCCCGTGTCAAAGGCATCCCCAGCACCAAGGGCCTGCTCTAATTTCCGGGCCACGGGTCGCTGATACGATCTGTCCCTCCTGTTCGCGTCAACGGTCCCACGCGAAACAGGGCCCAGACAGTCCCTACGGAAACGAGCCCGTATTGCCGTCGCCATTCACCGGCTTGGTCGTGGGCGTCGAAGGCGGTATCGGGCCAATTGGCGCCGCGTTGGTCGTGGCGGGCGTGTCGGCTCCGGTATAATCCTGGACCTTGGCGATGGGCGCGACCGGGATGTTCGCGGCATTGGTATCGTCCGTCGCGGTGGGAGAGGGAGCTGCAGGAGGCGGAATAGGCGATGGGGCGGGAACAGGACTCGGCGGCGTGGGAGTTTCCGCCACGTTCGTGGCAATGGGCGCAACCGGGATGTTCACCGGGACATCGGCGTTCGTGGCGATGGGCGCGACGGGAATGACGACCTCATTTGTTGTCGCAGGCGTGACCGGCGGATTCACCGCCGTCTCGTGGTTGGTGGCAACCGGCACGACGGGAACAACGGCCTCGTTGGTGGCAGCGGGTGGCGCGGGGGCCGTTGGAGGGGGAACGTTGACCGCAGTGTTCGTCACGGCGGGCGGTGGCGCGGGAGGCGCGACGACATTGGTCGCGCTCGTGGTACCTTGCGGGGAAACCACGACCGCCGTGTTCGTTGAGGCGGCGGGTGTTGATGCGGAACTGGTCGACGTTGTTTTGGGTGTCTTGTCGTCGGTCTTGCTGTTCTGATTGCCGCTGGTGGGGGTGGGCGCGGTGCTGAGCTGGACCGGCTCGGCCTTGCGCGTATGGGCCAGTTGCCAGCACATGTTGCCCAGCAGCGCGCAACGCCAATAGTTGCGCAGGGCATCGAGCGCGGAGGCGTCGCTGCCCTGGATGCGTTCGTGGGCGGCGCGTTCGTAAATCATGGCCAGCACGCTCGGATCGACCTCGGCCTTTTCGGCGAAGGCGATGCCATGGCGCGCGCCGACCTCGGCCATTTGCAGCAGGGCATCGAGCTTGGCCCGGTCCTTCAACCGCCATTCGTGCGTGGCCGGATCGACCGTTCCGTTCAGGCGGAGATACTTCTCGTCCAGCGTCGCGATTTCGCAATCGTGATTGACCCAGATCAGGCAGAGCGCCGGGTCGCTAAGTTTCTTCGCGTCCTCAGTCGAGACGACCACGGTGTGGGGGGGATGGTAAGTGTCTTCGGGGTCGAAGCCAACCGCCGAGACCGGGGCGTTGGAGTTGAGTTTGACCGGAGCATTGTCCGCCGGGGCATTCGTCGATGGCGCTGAAGGGGTGCCCGGGGTCTGATCGCTGGTGGAGGCTTCTGATTGGGCATCGAGCTGCTTTTTGCGCAGGCGCACATCCCAATCGGCTTTGATCTGGCGCAGCACGTTGACATAGGCGACCAGGCGCGGATCGAAGAGCAGCGCGTCCCGAAGATCGCTCGCGCGGATTCCCTCGGTAAAGCTCCGCGCGGTGGCCAGTTGCGCCGGGATCAACTGCGGCAGGAGATTCGCGGCGTTGTCCTCGACCGGCGCAGGATTGTCCTTTGATAAGTGGTCGATCAGGCCGGTATAGAAGCCGGACTGGTTGAGGAGATACTTGCACTGCTCGTTGGCGAAAAGAATGGCTTCGCGCGCGCGATCTTTCTGCGCATCGGTCGCGTCCGAGCGCTGCGAGAACGTCTGCTTGGTCACGAGTTGCGCGCCTTCCAGAGAGGCGTTGATTTCGTAGGCCCAATCGGCCATTTCCGAGACCAGTACCGCGCTTTGCAGGCCGCCCTGGTCGATCGAGGGCGGCGACATCAGGACCTGAAGGTGATCGTGCAGGTCGTCGGACTCGGCGAGCGCCGCCTTGACATCGAAGCTGATGCGGGTCTGGCCGGTGAGCGCATTGGCTCCATTCATCCGGCTGTTGGCGCGGCAAAACAACTGATAAGCGACATAGACCTGCCCCGCGCCATAGGCTTGCTGGGCCGCATCGACATCGGCGTAGATGCTTTTCCAGATTGCGGCGAGTCGCGGCGGATAGGTGGCCAGATCCGATTCCTTAGGGGCGTACTTCAGGCCGTTGGTCGCCTCACTTTGTTCGCGGTTGGCAAAGGTGTCGATGTAGCTGGCGACATCGTTACTGTACTTGGGAATCGACGTATCGAGCGCCGCCGTGTCGGGCAGGGGATCGTTCATTGTCGTCTCGGTGGCGCTGACGAGATCGTCGACCGGAATGCACTCCAGGTTGAGATCGGAAGCGTGGCGCACGATGTTGACCACCTGGCCGGAGGCGTCGGTGTCGAAACGCTGGACGCTGGGAATGACGACGCGCGTCATCCCCTCGCTGGCAGCGGCGTCGATGCGCTCGACGAGGTGCGAAACAGGGCCGAGCGAGCCGTCGGGATTGAGGCTGCCGATGACGACGGTCTTGGGTGGATAGGGCCGTCGCGCCGAGGTGGCGATCATCCCCACGGCGAGGGCGGCATCGAGACCGCTGCCGTCCGTGACCGGCGTATCAAGAACTTTCCAGCGGGCGCCCTCCCATGGTTCCTGCCAGGCTAGAGCGCTGGCCAGCGAGGCGGTCCAGAGTTGCGCCGTGAAGATCGGCGCGGCGGGGTTGTCGGCGGAAAGGTCGAGCGTAAAGCTGGTGGCATCGTCATTCGGGCCGACATCGGGCTTCGATATCCAGTGGAGCTTGATACTGACGCATTTGGCCGTCTTGCCGTCGGGCAGAAGGATGGCGAGCGGGACGGCCTGCTCGGTCTCGATGGAAGAGAGAACCAGGGGCGCGCCCGTTGGTTTGTCCTGGGCCAGGATGGGCTGGAAAGGGAACGTCGCCGCAAGGGCCGTGCTTAAAACAATTCGCCAGATAGGAGGGGAATGCACCCGGCAGGTACGCATCAAGCCATTCTAGACAGCTTTCTTTTCGGGCGCACGACTAATGAGGACTTTGCGCGGCAACCGGATTACAGCGGTGAAACGAGCTACGCAGCAGTCCGCATTCCCGCCCTCGAACGCTGGCCATCGTCATGACGGAAGGTTTCGAGCCTTGGGGCGGACTGCTGCGTAAAATTATTATCCGTTGGCGTGAAGCGGATTAAGACCAACCAAAAGCGCTTCACCACGGCTTTCTTCAAAATCGTGTAACATGACCTGCGAGCTTTCGATCTCGCTTATGGCAAATTCCTCAAAGACGGTGCCATTGCTGGCGACCCAGGTCGAACGACCTTCAATTTGCTTGGCGGCGGTCTCGAGACCGGTCAAAAGGATCGAGAGGCCCTTGAGAATGATGAGAGTGGCAACGGAGGCTGCGATGAAGTCGATAGGCATATAGTGCTTCTTTCTTGTTTGTTATTTACTACCAATAGGACAAATATCGTACATCGTCAAGAGAAAATAAGGCATAATATGCACATTTATTTGTTTATCATTTAGGCAAAATGGGGCATATATTGCCTATTTGAGGCTCTTTAGTTAGGGTAGAAGCCAGTTCATTACTTACTATCTCATTGATATAAAGTTACTTGCAAAGAAATTAAACATCGCGTGCCAAATTTCATAAATAATTTGCCGCTTAAAATAAACTTTCTCTGAGACCATTCCGCATCTCACCAAGCTCTTTTTTCGTGCAAAATGGTGCTGTGCTTGCAACTTAAGCCAATGGATATCGTCGAGGCAACGCGGCGGTTTGAAAAATGGTTGCGAGGACGCATCACGGTGGTGGATCGCGATCTTTCCTACAAGCATGAGCGGATGCGCGCCAATCCATTTGATTTCTTTCGCGCGACGTTTTACCGGTGGGCGCAGCTCTGGCCGGCCCATTGCACGAAGTTGTCGCGCGCCGCGGAAGTCCTCGCGGTCGGTGATCTTCATATCGAAAATTTTGGCACGTGGCGCGATGCGGAAGGCAGGCTCGTCTGGGGTGTGAATGATTTCGACGAGGCGCATCCGATGGCGTTCCCGAATGACCTGGTGCGTCTGGCGGTCAGCGCCTTGCTGGCGGCCGAATCGTCGCCTCATTTCCAGCTTAAGCCGGGCGAAGTCTGCGCGCAGATCGCCGACGGCTACCGGAAGGAGATCGAGCGGGGAGGAACGCCCTTTGTCCTGATGGAGTCCCATCCGAAGCTGCGCCGGATGGCGATACAGGATTTGCGGCAACCCGCCGCTTTCTGGGAAAAGCTCGAGGCAAAGTGCCTTCCGTTGAAGAATGATCCGCCTGACTCAGTGCGGAAAGCACTGGCCAAAATAACGCCCGTTGACGCCGCGCTGAAATTTTGTGTCCTCAAATCCCCCAAGGGTCTTGGCAGCCTGGGACGCCGCCGTTACCTGGCACTGATCGACTGGCAGGGCGGGCACATGGCGAGAGAGGCCAAAGCCGTGGTGGCCTCGGCCTGCGTCTGGGTGAGCGGAAAGGAGAAGCGCATCAAGGATGGCAACCCTTGGCTGGAGAAGATTGTGCGTTCGGCGGTGCGCTGCGCCGATCCCTATTATGAAGTGAGTCGCGGCTGGCTCGTGCGAAGGCTGGCGCCCGATTGCAGCCGTATTGATATTGATGAGCTGGTTCATCACGATGACATCGCGTCGCTGCTCCATGCCATGGGGCAGGAAATGGCGAATGTCCACCTGGGGACGGCCGGGGGACGCAAACGAATTCTCGCTTCGTGGAAAAATCTGGCGCCGGATTGGCTCGAAGCCGCGGCGCATACGATGCTGAAGCTCAGCCTGCAGGACTGGCACCGTTTCAGGGAGACAGGCAAAAAGAAGATCGCGGCGTGACGGTTCGCCCTTTATGAGCTAAGGCTGTCCGGCAAATCGATATGTTCCGACCCGCGATTGTTTTTTTCCTTTTACTAGCCGTTCCGCTGCGCGCAAACCTGGGCGAATCGGTGGCGGAATGTGTGAAGCGCTACGGCACGCCGGTGGGATACTCGGAGGCAAACGCGAAGTTTCCCTTTGGTACCGTCGCCTTTGCCGCCGCCAATTACACGTTGATCGTTTTTCTGCTCAACGACCATGAGGTCGGCGCGCGGATATCCAAGAAGGACAAGAGCGCTTTTACCGATGCTGAAATGCAGAACATCATGAATGCCGATACGGATGGATCACCCTGGACGGTGACGACCAGCAACGATCCGACCTGTTTGCAATGGATGCGCACCGACCAGGCGACCGCGCTCTACGACAAGGCGAATCACGTCCTGATTTTCACCTCGACGGCGATGAAAGCCGCGCTGAAATCTCCGCCGCCGGTTCCACCGGCAAAGCCGGGCGCGGGGCCGTAAGCATCCTTCAGGACCGGTTGCCGTTCATAGGACTCTTTGACAACCCCGCCGATTTCCTGTCCCTTTGAGTTCATGGAGTATGCATGCGAGATCATCGGCCTGGTGAAGCGGTTTGGGCCCAAGACAGCCGTCGACCAAATGAGCTTTAAGGTTCCGGTGGGAATGCTTTACGGATTTCTCGGTGTCAACGGCGCGGGCAAAACGACGACGCTGCGGATGATCTCCGGCCTGACTCGTCCCGATGCGGGTGAAATCCGGGTCTGCGGGATCGATGCCGTGGCCGATCCGCAACGCGCCAAGCAGCCGCTCGCCTATATCCCGGACGACCCGGTGCTTTACGGGAAGCTCAATCCCATGGAGCATCTCGAATTTGTCGCGGCGCTTTGGAATGTGGATCCCGCCGCGGCGCGCAAACGCGCCCAGGAATTGCTCGAACGCCTGAGCCTATGGGACCGCCGTCACGAATGGATCGAATCGTATTCACGCTGCATGAAGCAGAAGATCGCCCTGGCCAGCGCGCTGATCCACGAGCCAAGACTGATTTTGCTCGACGAGCCATTGACCGGCCTCGACGCCTCGGCGGCGCGGTTGGTGAAGGACATCCTGCTCGAATTTCTCCGGCAGGGCGGGTCGGTGATTTTAACCACGCACATCCTGGAGGTGGCCGAACGCCTCGCCGAGCGGATCGGCATCATGAGCGGGGGACGATTGATCGCCGAGGGCACCATGGAACAGTTGCGCTCGCACTCGGGGCAAGCCGATGGATCGCTCGAAGATATCTTTCTTCAGTTGATCCAGGAGCAGTAGCCGCGCTCATGAAAGCGGCTGACCTATTGTGGCTGGGGCCTGCACAAATCATCTTAGGATCGACGCAAGTCCCTTTAGGGACTTGGTGAGAGTAGCCCGGCGATTTATCGCCGGGTCTCTCGCGAGCGGGCAGGACATCCCATCGGGATGCTTGAACGTCTTTTGCACCTATCCACGTTCAACCGTCCCGACGGGACGGGCTATTTATCTGTAGGTTACCCGGCGATAAATCACCGGGCTAATTTCGGATGTCCCTCTGGGACAAATACAGCTTGGCGTTAATAAGCTCTACAACGTCTGCAGGAACCGGACCAGCTGCTCGCGATTGGGGCTGACCGCGTGCCGGACATAGAAGCCCGAGGCCGCGACCGCCAACTGGAGCGAATGCGCGACGCCGAGGCCGAGAAGCCGGCCGACGACGAAGCCCGCGTTGAAATGATCGCCCGCGCCCGTGCTGATCTTCGGCTTGGCCGTGAAGGGGCCGTTGACGAAGGCCTCGCCCTGGGCGTCGGCGCCCGCGGCGTACTGGATCGGGTGGATCACCACCGTGTGAATCTCGAGCTTTTCGCGAATGGCGGCGGCCAGGGAGGCGGTGCCTTTCGGATTATTCGGAGTCTTTTTCAGGCGCAGGACCTTGGCCACATGCTGGCTTTCGCTTTCGTTCAGGCCGAGGATCACGTCGTTGTGCTGCTGGAATTCGCCGATGATTTTCAGCGCGGCATGGAGGTCCGCATCGAGCCGTTTGCCCGGGTCGGCCAGATCGAAGAACATCAATTTGCGCGTGGTCGGCTTGGCTGGCATGTAGTCGCTGAGCAGTCGTTTCCAGATCGCGGAGAGATGCGGCAACATCGTCCAGTTGATCATTCCGACAAAGTGGGCCTGGTTCCAGAGCTTCTGGAACGTCACGTCGCCGAGGCGCTTTTTCAGCGTCTCCCAGGAAACCTCATGCACGGAACCATGCTGACCAAACGTGAGCTTGCCGTCGGAAAACTCGAAGGCCTGCGTGAGGCCTGGATCGGCGATGGAATAAACCTTGGTGCGCTTGGCGAATTCAGTGAAGACCGGATGCAACTCCGGATATCCCAGCATCCCTACGTAATGGACCGGCGCGCCGAGCGTGCTCAACGCAAAGGCCATGATGGGACCGTTGCCGCCGAGCTTTTTCGTTTGCGGAACGATTTCGAAATTGGCGTTCTTTCCCGTCGGCGAGGTCAGCTTGGATCCGAAGCCTTTGATGCTCGCGAAAGGCGTGTATTTGGTCGGCGATTGGCGCTGCTCGACCACATGGAATATTTCATCGACGAAGCCGTCAAAACCCAGCAAACACTGGAACTTAAGGAGTTGCGCACGCGAACCAATAAGGCGTTCCGCCGTCTGACGGGCAAGCCGGGAATCCGTAATCATTTTGTCTTTTTAGCAGAAAAAGACTGGCGTGACAAGCTTTGTTGGCTAACTTAGTGACCTTGCGTCTCCTCTTCCGGCGCGCCCCGCTCTCAAGCAACGCTTTCGCATGGCACCCACTCCTGACCGCCTGGCCCTGCGCCTTGGGGCCTTATTTGGTCTTTTTGGCGTGATTCTTGGCGCGCTTGCCGCCCACGGTCCGGTTTACGACTTTCTTGAGAGCCGCAGGCAGCTCGATCACTGGCATACCGCTCTTTTTTACCAGTGGTTCCATGCGCTGGCGCTGCTGGCCGTGGGGCAGGGGCTGACGGCGCGGCGCGGGACGGTGATCTGCTGGCTGGTCGGGGTCGTTTTCTTTTCGGGCAGTATTTATGTCCTCGCGCTTGATCCGGGCCAAAAATGGGCCGGTCCGCTGACCCCACTGGGCGGTCTGATCTTGATCGCGGGTTGGGCCTGGCTCTGGCTTAACCTTCTGCGGAAACAGGGGCCGTGATTGGTCGTGATGCGGCAGATTTTTTTGACATGGATGCTGGGGCTGTTGTGGACTGTTCCCGTCCTCGCTGATGAAATCACGCCGGAACATTTCGCGATGGCGGCGCGATTTTCCCTCGCGCATGGCGGCCTGGCCCTGCGGGTGGAAAAGGGCGGAAGGTTGCTTTATGAGAGCTATGCGCCCGGCTTTTCGGCTTCGACTCCCCACAAGATTTTCAGCGGGACGAAGAGCTTCGTCGCGGTGACGGCGCTGATCGCCCAGCAGCAGGGGCTGCTCACTTTGGACGAAAAGGCGAGCGACACGTTGACGGAATGGCGCGGCGACCGGCGTCGGTCGATCACGCTGAACCAGCTTCTTTCCCACACCAGCGGGCTCGATCCCGACGGCGACCTGATCTACCCGTACCGCGATCAACTGGCGGCTGCGGTGCATGTCCCGCTCATCGATCCGCCGGGCAGCCGGTTTCATTATGGCGCGGTCGGCTACCAGGCTTTTGGCGAAATCCTCCAGCGCAAGCTGCGACTGAAAGATCAAAGTGTGGAAGGTTATATTAGAGAAGCGATTTTTGACCCGCTCGACATCGATATTGCGGATTGGAAGCATGACGAGGCGGGCAATCCGCTGATCCATAGCGGCATTTCTATGTCGGCGGAAGAATGGGCGAAATTTGGAACATTCATCAATCGAGCTAGAAATAACCAACAATCGCAACTTATTAATAGTAATTTGCTTATGTTACTATTTATCGGACATTATGCCAATCCTGCCTACGGCCTTGGCTTCTGGCTGAACCGGCCTCCGCCGAGCCCCCGCCTCCAGCCGATGACCGATTTGCAACTGGCCATCGACGGCGATCAACTTTACCCGGGCGGACCGAAGGATCTCGTGGCGGCCATCGGGTCGGAGAAGCAGAGGCTCTATATGGTTCCCTCGCTCGACCTGGTCATCGTCCGATTTGGCAACGAGGCGGCTTTTTCCGATGGCGATTTCCTCTCAAGGCTGCTGACCGGACGTTCGAATCCCGATGCGCATACGCATTGAATGGGAGCAGGAAACTCATTCTCGACAAAGCGACCGGATGGACGGCTAAATTAACTTCCCATGTCGAATAATGAATCGCTCTCCGCCCGGGCCGAACGCGCGGCGCAAATCGTCAAACAGCCTGAGCTTTATAAAGTGTGCGAGGGATGCGAGTCGATTGTGGTGCAGGAGGCGGCGACCTGCCCGAACTGTCACGGGTATCGCTTTGATTCCGAGCCTGAGCGGGTGCGCTCGCAGGCGGAAATTTTGGGCAAGCGGTTGCCGACATCGGTTCCACCGAGTGAATTGCATTAAAAAAGGATCGGGGTTGCAAGGACGCGTTTTTCCAGTTTACTTGGATAGTCCGGAGTTTGAAACCTATGAGTCGCCAAAATATTTCGCTTAAGTCTCGCGTGCGCTATGAAGGCCTGGGCAAGACATTCGACCGTCGCCCGACCCGGGGGGCTGATCTCGAAAAGCTCCCGAATCCGATCTGGTTCACGGTCGGCCAGGTGCTGCGTTCCAAGTTCCGCAAGCCGATCCTCGCTGGCAAGTTGGGCAAGGCGGCGATGAAGACGAAGTAGGCCTTACTTGGGCAGGGGCGCCAGGTAAATAAAGCTGCTCGACCGGTCTTCCGGGCTCATTTTGCCGTGATGCACGAGCAGCACGACGGTCTGGTCGGCCTTCAATTTCCTGGTCAGTCCGGCGAAATCATTGGCGCTGGCCAGAGGCTCGATCGAAGCCCGTTGAGCGCAGGCGAGCTCGATCACATCGCCACGCAGGAGCCCCTTGGCATCGGCGGGCGAGCCTTCCTGCACCCCGGTAACCACGACGCCCGAGGTGACCATGTCATCGACTCCGAATTTGAGGCGGGACTTGTCGTTGAGGTCCGTGACTTGCAGGCCGCTCAGGACATCGTTGGCCGGTGGCGGCGGGGGACCGTTGGTGGCGTCCGAAGCGGGATCGGCGGTGGGATCGAGAAGCGGTTCTGCTTCCGGCGGCAGCGGGTCCTTGGGCAGTTCGGCGATCTTCACCGTCGCGGATTGCCGTTCGCCGGCGCGGATGTAATGGACGACGACTTCCTTGCCCACCGGGATTTGCGCGACGATCAGCCGGAACTGCGGGACGTTGTCGATGCGATGGCCATCGACATCGGTTATGAAATCGACGGGGCGAAGCCTGGCCTGGTCGGCGGGAGAACGGCGCATCACACCCGCGAGCAGCGCGCCGTGGTCGGCATCGAGGCCGAGCTGCCCGACCACGCCCTCATCGATCCGGGCGGGGAGTTGCACGCCCAGATAGCCGCGCACGAGCTTGCCATCCTTGAGCAGGGCATTGACGGTGTAGCGGACGAGGTTGCTGGGGATGGAGAAGCCGACCCCCTCGTTGCCGCGCGTGAACGAGGCGATCGCCGCATTGATGCCGATCAATTCGCCGTGGATGTTGACCAGCGCGCCGCCCGAGTTGCCGACGTTGATCGCGGCGTCGGTCTGGATGTAGTCCTCGTAATTGGTCGAATCGGGCAGGTTGCGGCCCTTGGCGCTGACGATGCCCTTGGTGACCGAGTCATCGAGGTTGAACGGATTGCCGATGGCGAAGACCTGCTCGCCGACCTGGACTTTATCCGAATTGCCCCAGGGCAGCGCGGGCAGGTCGGTCGCGGCGATCTTGAGCACAGAGATGTCGGAGGGGGCGTCCGACGCGACGACGCGCGCGGGAAAGGAACGCTGGTCGCCGAGTTGCACCTCGACGGTCTGGGCGTCCTGCACGACGTGATAGTTGGTCACGACGTAACCGTCCTTGCTGATGATGACGCCGGAGCCATAGGAAGGCTCGAGGGTGCGGAGATTGTGAGGCAGGCCGGGGATTTTGAAGGGGAGATCGCCGAAAATCTGGGCGTGCGGGTCGACCGGGCCCATGGCGGTGATGCGCACAATGCTGGGCGCGGCGGCCGCGACCACGCGGACATTTTCGCGGTTGATTTGTTCGAGCAGGGGAACGTCGCCGGAGGAAATCAGCGGCTCGGTTTCGGGAGTGAAGCCGGGCGATTGAGGGTTCGTCTGTGCGGAGGAATCGACGGGCTTACCGTTCGTATCGGTTTTCGTGGCGGGCGATTGGTTGCAGCCGGACAGGGCGAAGACGGAAAGGAGGGCGAGGCTGAGAAGAGGTCGAAGTCGTTTCATGCGGAAAAGAAAAGCGACTTACTATAGCACGAATCGCTGGTTTCCCAATGTGTTTTGGGAAGAGGCTTACCGCCTTGTTTGTCTCTGCTACTCCAACCAATAGACGAGTCGTCCGCAGTTTTCGCAGGCGACGAGATTCTCGGCGGCGCGGGCGGTGAGGACGGTCTGCGAAGTCAGCTTCATGTGGCAGCCGCCGCAGGCACCGTGATTGATCGGCACGACGGCGACATCCTTTTTGCTTTTGAGAATCCGGCGATAGCGGGAGAGAACGTCCTCGGGCACGGCCTGCGCGGCGGCGGCCTGCTTCTCCTCGGCGGCAATCAGGTCGGCGGAAACACCGGCGGCGCGCTTTTCCAGGTCGGCTTTCTTGTGCTTGGCCTTCTCCTGAAAAGCGAGCAATTCCTTCTGCGCCTCGGCCACGGCGGCGAGTCCCTTGTCGTAGGCCTCCATCAATTCCAGCTCGGAATCTTCCAGCGCGGCAATTTCCTTCTCGGCGTGCTCGATCTCGTGATTGAGCGCGGCGAATTCCTCGTTCTTGCGCGTCTGCTGCTGCTGCGATTTGTAGCGCGCAATGGCGGCGTTCTTCGACTGGACATCAAGGTCGATCTTCTTGCGGTCGGCCTCGATCTGCCGCGTGCGGGTCTTGAGTTCGTCGAAC
>Ga0302320_10004065_pt1 | contig 33383 bp, 24 predicted proteins | sample Bog_T0_3_FD_202130 | JGI IMG/M metagenome (GOLD analysis project Ga0302320, IMG submission 202130) | Peat permafrost microbial communities from Stordalen Mire near Abisko, Sweden - Bog_T0_3 | ecosystem: Environmental > Terrestrial > Soil > Wetlands > Peat | place: Sweden: Abisko, Stordalen Mire... | reverse complement strand
ACACCCGAAACATCAACTCCGGTAAGTGATTGAAAAGATGGTGAGCGCGGTAGGAATCGAACCTACAACCTACTGATTAAGAGTCAGTTGCTCTGCCAATTGAGCTACGCGCCCCTGCTTGCGCAAGGTGGAAACCAACTCAAATTATATCATCCCGTTTGCGCGACTCAGGTTTTGCGCTTGCCCAGTGTGGGCTTTGCAGATTGATGCGCGGAATCTTGCTGCGCAGACGATTGGTGCGACGTGACAATCAAGACATCGGCATCGTCAACTCGTCGTCGGATCTACGCTCGATTGGCCGTGGTTCGCTCGACTCCATACAGATGTTGGCAGCATAGAGTCAGGCTGAGGCGGCTTCGCGGGTTTGCTCCCGGACGGCGGACGAGGATCCCGTCGCAGGCTCGCGAGTTGGCGGCTTGCGAAGCGGTACGATCTCGGATCGCAACGGTGTGCGCCGTTCGATTCGCCCGATCACCAGCCGGTCAGGGCCACCAGCCACTGACAAAGATACAAAGCGATTTTCGCTCCACAGGCGTTCGATCAGTTGACGTTGCCAGGGGCGGAGCACTTGTTGCGGTAACGAGACGAAGTTTCGGAAGGTCCAAATCAGGTACGCGCGTTCCACCAGACTTGGCTGTACATATCGAGGGCCGATCGGCGTATCCACCTCTAAGACACCGTCGGTAAGTTTTTGTATCAACATGACCCGGTCCACCTGGAAAATGCGGCAATTTCCGCCTCGCTCTGAGGCGGGCCATTATTGCACCAGGCACGGGGCATTGGGAAGCACTCTTTTTCGATTTTGAAAAGTTTTCTTTGCGCGCCGTCTCGCCGTGGATCAATTTGAGAAATCGTGTCGGGCTGGCAGTCGATATAACAGTAAGTCGCCAAACGTCGCGATGGGCGGGTTGGTCGGCCGATCTGTGTCAGCTGATCTCCGGCAACAAAGCGATGCGATCCAGCGTGGCGGCGATCCCCATCGTCTTGCCTGCCGACTCTTCGACGCGCACCACCGACGCCTCGCACAAGGTCCACCCGCCTGATCCGAACCCCATGCCTGGCGGTAACATGATCACCAGTTCCAGCTTCGAACCCGCCCGCATTTGCGAATCGGAGTAGAGAAAAATCCCGGAGGAACTCAGGTCCCGGGTCAGTCCCTCGTGCTCCGCGCCGTTGTGCCGAACCTTGACCGGAACTCGCACCGGAACACGTCGTAGCCCCCGTCGATCAGGAGTGGAAGCCTTGTCGGTCATATGAAGAGCAGTGTAACGCAGTTGGAACGATGCAGTAAAAGCTCCTCCCAAATAAGCGTGGGAGGAGCCGGGGAAGAAAGCGTTGGAAAAAAGCTAGAACGTAAACTTGACCGCCAGCTGAATACCGCGGGGACCGCCGCCGCCGAGAAAAGGATTGCCGATGCCCACGTCGCCTGTAGCTGTGATCGGATACGCTCCGCCCCCAACCTCTCGTCCAGCGCCGTTGACCGCATACCCCGCGATTCCTGCGTCCGCGATAAACGCGGGTAGAAACGGATTGGCAAAGTTGGGATGATTGGGAAGGTTGAAGAAATCGGCGCGAAACTGCATGTTTAGCCGCTCTGTGATCGCAGTTGTCTTGTAGACGGCAAAGTTGAACTCTTTAAACGAAGGACCGCGCAGCGAATCGCGACCCTCATTGCCGTAGTGCCGCGTGCCGGGAACGCAATCCTGATCGGTCCCGGTCGGTGCGGTTGCGGCCGCGGCAGTAATGGCGCACGGAATCGCAAATGAACTCAGGTCCAGATAATTCGACGGATTCTTGGCGTCGTATCGGATCGGCCCAACCACATCGGGCCGGTCGAATCCGCTGCCACCGCCGCTATAGTCATCGGAGGGTTCGAAGTTGTAGTTCAGTTGGAACGGCTGCCCGTCTTGCAAAGTCAGGACGCTATTAATGCCCCAACCATTTTTTAGCTTTTGCCAACTTCCTCCCATCTTCGGGAGTTCGTAGGCGAAGTTCCAACTAAAGCGGTGCGGAATGTTGAAATTCGAGGGACCGTACTCGAGTTGGGGGTTATTGCTGTCATTTGGCTGAGCCGCATTGGGCTCGAAGTCCTCGCCGTCGCTCGAGTTGTCCATGGATCGCGACCACACGTAATTCGCGATCGACGTGATGCCATGCCATCCCATGATTCGCAAACTCAGTTGCAGAGCGTTGTAATTCGATTTGCCGGATGAATTCTCTTGCAGAAGGTAGAAGGCGCCGTACGGGTTGTTCGGAACGTAATTCCTCGGAACACCGTAGTCGAGAATGCAATTACAATCGAGGTCGGCTGCTGTCACCTGCGCATTACTCGGCTGGCTGAGATCGAAGAAACGCCAGAGTCGATGACCCTGTGACCCAACATACCCGGCCTGAATCACCGCCTTGCTCGTGATTTGCTGTTGGATGTTCAGGTTGTAATTCTCCATGTAAGGAGTCTTGATGTTGCGATCGAAACCGAAAGCGTCACACTCATAGGCGCAAGTCGTTGTAGGTGCGAACACCGGTGTCACTATGCCGCCCGGGTTAATCGGTCCGCCTATGACCCCGGTCGAAAGAATAGGATCTGGCCCGATGTTGTTATAAGCGGGACCAGGGTCGAAGTAAGGCGAATAGGGTAAATGTCCCATTACCATGTCTTGGGAAAACGCGTCATAGAACATGCCAAATCCAGTTCGGACGACGGTCCTGCCTTTCCCGGTAACATCCCAGGCCAAACTGGCGCGAGGCGCGAAGTCCTTTTTGTCCGGGTTGTAAAGGCTGCTCAACCCGGGCTGGCCAACTTGCGTCAGGGTAAAGCTTCCGCCTGTGACATCGAGTCCGGTAATGTTGCTGAGCAGGTTGTTTTTCTCCTTCACGATTCCAAAGTAGTCCCAACGTAGACCGTAATTGAAAGTTAGCCGCGGTGTGACCCGGAAACTGTCCTGCGCATAGAAGCCGAAATTGTTCTCGTAGGTGTGCCGGGTCGAGTCTCCGAAATACTGAAAACCGCCATCCACATTGCCGTCAAGAAAGTCAGTCAGGCTGGAAAACTGCAACCTGCCGCGAAAATACTTGTCAAAAAACTGTTGCACAGTGGTGCGATGAAAATCAAAACCCACCTTTACGGCGTGTTTGTTCAACTTCCATGAAAAGTTGTCAAGAACCTGATCGTTGCTGTCGACGCGATGTCGCGGAGTGCTGCTGGTTGCGCCAAGTTGCGCGACGCTGGTCGTGGCGTTTGGATTCGTTAATGTTGGGTTCGGGACGCCACTCAATAAAATGATAGGCAGTCCTTGATCGTTAGAACCCCCAGCACAACCGGATAGTGTCGTGGAATCGCAAAGGCCAATTGAACTGGGATTGAAGCTTTGATCGGCAGGGAAGAACCCTTCCGCGAACCGATTCCAACCGTAACGCAACTCGTTCACCTTATTCGACCCGATCGTGCGTGTGTACGACAGCGAGACCAGTTGCACCCGTGTCGGAGTAAAGGTGTTGAAGCCGGGCAACTGGCCACCGCTAGCGGTAAGAGCCAGCGGAAAAGATTGAATACTATCGCCGAAGAAATAGCGTCCAGTGAGAGTGTTGTTGGGATTGATGCTGTGGTCGATTTTCGCGATGAAGCTGGTCAGGTCGTTGTAGGAGGGAGAAACCACCGAAGCGGTTCCTGCTTGATACAGCGCACCCTTTGTAAGGTTCGGCGCCGGCCAAGGATTGCGCGCAAGTAAAGCTGCAATCACAGGATTGCTGGCATCGCTCGGCTGCAGCGCTCCATCGGGGGCCGAACCAGTAGGCACAGTGGCGATCGTAACCACCCCTACAGGTTCCTTTTGCCCTTCATAATCCACATAGAAAAATGTCCGGTCTTTGATGATTGGCCCACCGACCGACGCGCCATATTGATTATTGTGAAATGGTGCTTTCGGTTGGCCCACAGGATTAAAGTAGTTCCGAGCGTCCAATGCATTGTTGCGAAAGTACTCTCCGGCGGTCCCGTGAAACTTATTCGATCCACTTTTTGTAACGATATTAACGACAGCACCCGCGTTCCGGCCATACTCCGGCTCGAAGTTCGAAAGGACGTTCACCTCGGCCACCGCATCAATCGGCAGAATTGTTGATGGCGTACCGAACACGCCTGCCTGATTGATCGCTGGATCATTGCGATAACCGTCGTTCATGTCCGTACCGTCGAGTAAATAGTTGTTCGAGCGGCCACGAGCACCGTTCATCGAAAACTCGCCGAACGACCCGGGCGAATCAGAAATCTGGTCAGGAGACCCCGCCACTCCGGGATTCAGATAAATGAGTTTGGTGTAATCGCGGCCGTTGACGGGCATGTTCTCAACCGTTTGTGCCGTGATTACACCGCCCAGTTCGTTGGAATTGGTTTCGACGAGGGGCAACTCGTCGGCCGAAACTTCAACGCGCGTTGAGACCTCGCCTGTCTTGAGACTGGCGTCGACGCGCCGCTCGGTAGCCACGTCGACGGTGACCGATGTCGCCACGAACGTCTGGAACCCCGCCTGCGTCACCGTGACCGAGTACGTCCCAATCGGCAACTCCGGCACCGCATAACTCCCATCTGCGCTGGTGGTAGTCGTACGCTCCAGGCCAGTCGCCAGGTTGTGAATCTTTACCGTGGCTCCTGCGACCACGGCTCCTGACGGATCCGTTACCGAGCCGAGGATAGTCCCACGAAATGTTTGGCCGACCAGCGCTGCTGTCGAAAGCAGAACCACCATCACTAAAAAGCGCAGCTTCATTCCGAATTCTCCTTGTTTCGTCGTTTCGTCGAGCGCACGTGATTCGTCGTCGGCCGGGTCGAAAGCCGACGCGTACTTCGCAAACTGCAAATAGGCTTCCACTTAAGAGTTGCGGAATTATAAACGAGCGGGCTCAAAACAACAGTGACGAACGTATTGAAAGACCGAATGGGAGTTATTACAAGAGGCGATCTATGAATTCGCAGATTTCGATCTATGGAAGGTAGGATTGCAACAGGGACTGGCGGGAATTTTCTGGATGTATTCGAAGTATCGATGCGCTAGAAGTAGCTTTCAGAAGCTGAACGCCACGCCGCCGCGCACCGAGCGCGCCGCTTGTACCAAATACACCGTGTGCCCGTCGCTTCCCATCACTGGCACATAGCCCTGCGCGAGTAGATTGCGAACGTCCAGCAGAACTTCCATGTGTCCCGCAAGAAAGCTCGCTGGAATCGGCTGTCGCAGGCACACATTCAAATAAGGATCAGCCTGCCCCGCCGAGGTGTTGAACTCGTCCACCGGCGTCAGCGTTCTTGCGCCCGCATAACGGTAAGAGGCGACCCATCGCGTTTTTGTCTTCGGCATCGATCCGCTGAACTTCGCCGCCAGAGCCTGCCGGCGTTCGCTGTGGATGTAATCCCGCGCATCCTGTAGTTGAATGTCGGCGCGCGTTAGGTCAAGCACGCCTCCATACGAATAATCGAGCGTTGCCGTCAGATCCGAAGCCAGCTTCCGCTGCAACACCACTCGCATGCCGCGCGTCGTGAAATCGTTTCCCTGATAACTGAACGTGCCAGAATAGATGTCCGGTAGAACCTCACCCGACTCGGTCGTCATGTCGCCTACGCCAGTCAACATCGGATCGGCGATTCCGTCCGAGAAAAACGCCACCTGCATATTCGTCTTGCCCACTCGCTGGGAGAGCGATACTTCCTGATGGCGCGCCTTCTCGACCGCCGGAGCATAATCCGTCATGCTCATGCGCGGCGCGGTCTCGCTTAGGTCGGCGGAAACGGAGTCGAAACGACTGTCGTCGTTACTGAGCCGACTGGCAACGCCCTGGTTCGGGACTGAACTCGTATATCGGTACTCTAAAACCGTGCCTGGCGTCAGGTGCAGATCCACCGAACCAAACGGCCGGAACGAATGCACGTGCCCCATAAACTGAATCGTCTGCAACTCGCTGCCAACCTTCATCTCCAGCTTGTCGCCAATCACCACGCGATCGGAGCTCGTTACAGATAGAGCTTGCAGTGAAGCGCCCGGAATCGTATCCGGCGAATTCAGTCGCAGCGCCGTGATCGCCATCGAGGGCTCAAACATCCCGTTATAGCGGTTCGTATAAGTAGTTCGGAGCACGGCCGTGGGTACGCCCTCACCGTCAGAGTCGTAGCCGATGTTTCCGTTGAACCGCACGGTGCCGGTCGAGAGAAGGGAACGCTCCACCGCAAAACCGGCTGTCATATCGGACGAACTGCCAAACCCCTGACCCGGCGATCCTGCCAGCAAACTCACACTCCCGCGCACATCGTCGTTACTCTGTTCAACGACGGTCGTGCCATCCGGAAGCACGCGCAAGATCGGCCGATTTGCTACCGAACGCAGTGTCCACTTCCAGTCATCGTCGTCCACCGGCGTTCGCAAGGGAACCAACTGAATCGCTTCAAACAAAGTGGTGAGCGTGACGTTGACCATCGCCTTCGTTCCGGGATGGATGCCAACTTTTTCGCGCAGGGAAGGCAAGAAGGAAGGAGCGCTTACTTTGACGCTATAAGTACCGGGTAGCAGTCGCGCCACCGAGTAGAACCCGCGGTCGTCGGTGTACACCTTCAGCGCTTGGACGGCCGATCCCACTGCCGAACCAAGAATCTCAACCACCGCGCCCATCTGCGGCGCCCCGCCGTTGTCACGAACATATCCCGAGATTGCGCCGGACGCAGAAGCACACCATGCCGGCAGAGTAACCGTCGTGGTCACGACGGCAACAGCTACGATGAACCCGAGCTTTCGTAACATCTCGCCCACCACCTCTGGGAATCCAGGCCGATGCGGTTTATTCGACAGCGAAAGTCGCCGTCGGACCAACCGTCTGCTTGGAAAGGTTGTCGTTCACTTTAATCTCGATCTTATAAAGACCGGGCTGCAAATTCGCCGCGGAAAGAGTCTTTTCCAGCGTCACCTGATCACCGACATTCCCCATCGTGTCGGTCGATTCGACGGTGTGGATTACAGCCTTATTGTTCGCGTCCGTGACATTGTACTCGATTGTGGCCGAAGGTTTGTGAGTTTTGTCGTCGACGCTCAGATTGTAGACCTGCATCCAGAAATTCAGCTTCTGATTGCGCTTGAAAGAAATCGGCTTGCCGTCGGACGGCGCAACACGCGGCCGCACCTTCGTCGTCCCGATCACAAAATTACCCGTGCCCACATTCTTCGTAGCTACCGGCTCCATCTGATCGGCGATAATCAGGGTCGAGTTGCTCAATTTATCTTCACTGAAGTCTGGAATCACAATTGCGTGGCTCCAGCTCCCCGTGCGGTCGCCGTTGACATCTTTCACCACGACATCAAGTCGGTAGCGATTCTGGCTGATGCGCAGTGGCAGCGCCTTCCAGTACACCGAAGAATTCTCGGCCGTCTTCGGCAGCAGCTCTACTGGGACATCGACCTGCACCGTGTCTTCAAACGTCTGGACAATCTTGCCCGTGAGCGTAGTCACGCGTCCAAAAATATTGACCGTGCCGCGCTCCACGCCATCCTTGTTCTGGAAGGTCACGTCGCGGTTCTTGATCTGGATCGTGACCGGAACGAGCACCGTGTCGCTCGTGACTTTCACGAAATCCGCCCGCACATCGAACGGCATCAGGTTGACGCTGATCTTATGGCTGACGACTTCTTCCAGATCCTTGAACTTCACCGCCGGAGCCGCCTGCAACTTCGCAAACTGTTCCAGCCGATCAAATTCTTTGGTTTGCAAATCATTATTAAACGGAGACTGCCCCAACTGCTCGATGCCGTTTCCGCCCGTAAACCGGCTCGCCTTGCTCGTCATGCCCATCTGCTCGTACAGGGTCAGACCGGCGTTCGGCGTGTATTTCAGAGCGTCTTTTTCCGACCGATCCATCGTCATGTGATAGTCGCCGCACATGCATGTGTCGACGAATTCAATCATCACTTCCTGACCTATACCCTCGATATAGCGATAGCGCCAGGTCTCAAACGGGAAGGTCGAAGTTTCGCCGCCGCCCTCTTCCATAGGACGCTCGTAACTTCCGCCCGAAGGATGGGAGTCGATTTCATCGGCCGGTCCAAACACGATGTACATGCGGCCGCGATCCGTCTTCCATCCGGGGATACCCGCCGCGTAGTGCTCGTTGGCATAGGCGATGCGGCGATAATGCTCTTCCTTGAACTCGTTTTCTTCTGTATCCGGCGTTGGATCGCGGCGCTGCCAGAAGGCTTCGATAAACTGATCGCGCTCTTCGTCGTTCGAGAGCACCATGAACGCCGAGCGCTCCTGGTCGGTGATAATCCAGCGCACGTCCTCGTCCAGCCACTTGCGGTAGGTCTTGCTTAACTCGATCTTGAGGGCCTTGGCGTTCTTTTGCCGCTGCTTGTCTGGAATCGGCCGCTTGAGAGGATCTACCTGGCTTCCCTGGGCAGGAGCTGCGGCGGCATCATCAGCACCCTTGGCATCCTTCTCTTGTGCCCCGCCCGTGGCCGCAAATCCAAGCGCCATGGCGCTCGCAAGCAAACCGACAAAGCAGCGATTTTTCAGAACTGTGGAGAATCCATTACAGAACATAGAGGGGCCTACCTCATGACAGACTTCAGTACTGTGATTCTATGTTGATTGGATACAAGCTGGCAAGGAGAAGTGGCCTGACGAGAAAAGATTTCCTGCGCCGAGTACAGCCTGTAAATCCCTTAAGAATCCGGGGCTTGCAATTCTTCGACGGGCGGAAACCGGCCGCCGGTCAATGCGCCTTCTCTCCCGCCGCAATCGAAAAATCGACTTTGACGCTATAACGTGCGACCTGTAGGGCGCGATATAATAAAGCGGTAGCCCGCACAATCGCCTTTTTATCTCGTCGAACGGAGGACTGAGCGGTGGATTTCGCGGGTCGCTCGGGAACTTTCCTTTTGTTCTGAACGTAACTATTCATGCGCAACCGGCCCGCGTGTCCGCCGTTCTCTTTCAGCGGATATCGCGGCATTCCGGGGCGTCGTGTTTGAATAGCGCCCAGCGCACCACAAAACAGCCTCTTTGGGGCGGAAACACGGATCAACTCTGAGTCATGAAGACCTGGAAAAAAGTATTAATCGGAGTGGGCGCGGCCTTGGTTCTGACCATACTCGTGGCTGTCACGGTCTATCAAAGCCAGAAAAATCTCGTCACCGTTCAAACCGGCAAGGCTCTGAAGCAAAACCTCGCCTCCGTCGTCAGCGCCTCCGGCGAAATCAAGCCCAAGACCTACGTCAATATTGGAGCGAACGCTTTCGGCAAAATCATCAAACTCCACGTCAAAGAAGGCGACCACGTCAAGAAAGGCCAACTTCTGGCTCAGCTTGAGAATGTACAATCCTCAGCCGACGTCAACGCGACTCGCGCCTCTGTACAAGCTGCCGAAACCGATGCCGTCGCTGGAGAGGCAGCCCTCAAGACGGCTCTCGCTGACCTCAATCGCGCTAAATCCGACGCCAATCACGCGAAACTCGACTGGGAGCGCGCGCAAGGCCTCTACACCGCCGCCCTCATCGCCAAACAGGATTACGACGTAAAAAAAGCCGCGTGGGAAACGGCCGACGCCGGCCTCGCGCAGGCCGAGGCAAAAGTGGCCCAGGCTAAAGCCCAAAAAGATTCGATGGACAAGCACATCACTCAGGATGAGGCCAACCTTACCCGCGTCGCCGACGTGCTCCAAAAGACTACCTACGAAGCTCCGTTTGACGGTGTCATTACCAATCTCCCCGTGCGCGAGGGTGAGACCGTAGTCATCGGTATCCAAAATTCTCCCGGCAGCACCCTGATGACTCTGGCCGACATGTCCGTCATCACTAGCGAAGTCAAAGTCGACGAAACCGACATCGTTAACGTTCGCCTCGGGCAGCCCGCCGAGGTCACCATCGACGCCATTCCTCATAAAATCTTTCATGGAGTAGTCAGTGAAATTGGAGACAACGCCATCGTTCGTTCCACTGGCGTAGCGACCTCGCAAGCCACTTCGACCAGCGAAGAAGCCAAAGACTTCAAAGTAGTTGTCACGCTCACCGATCCGCCGGAAGATCTGCGGCCCGGCCTTTCTTCAACCGCGAAAATCACGACCGCAACCCGGGCCAACGTCGTGAGCATTCCGATCCAAGCCCTAACGGTTCGCACCCAAGCCGATCTCGTGCCGAAGGATTCCGGGAAGGGCGAGGTCCAAGCCGCCTCCACTCCTCCCGCTGACGCATCTAAGCAGAAAGAAGAAATCCAGGGCGTATTCGTAATCCGCAATAAAAAGGCCCACTTCGTTCCCGTGGAGACCGGCGTCAGTGGCACCACTGACATAGAAGTTCTGAAAGGCGTGCAAGACGGTGACGAAGTGATTACCGGCAGCTACAAGGTTTTGCGTACGCTAAAGCCGGGCACCAATGTAAAGATAGATAACTCGGCCCCGAAGAAAGAAGACGAAAGCTAAGGTCGTGAGTAGAGGCGGGCGATTCGCCCGTCCAGCCGGGCCTGCGAATCCGGCGCTTAATAAAACGTTCTAACCTCTAAAGAGTTAGAACGTCCAACACAGAACGGCTACAGGAGCATGCGTGTCCCAGCCCGATTCCGCGAAGGAGAGCAAAATGGCAACTGCTGAGATTCTGCCGATCGATAAGCCGGCCAACTGGTCCGCACCCAACTCGTACATGATCTCCACGGAAGATCTCTGGAAGACCTACGACATGGGTTCGGAGCAGGTGCACGCCCTTCGCGGCATCAATCTCCGCATCCAGCGTAATGAGTACGTCGCGATCATGGGACCCTCCGGCTCGGGAAAGTCCACTCTGATGAATCTCATCGGATGTCTCGACTCGCCCTCCAAAGGCCAGTACTGGCTCAATGGACAGCTGGTGAGCGAGCTCGACGACGACGAACTCGCTCGCATTCGAAACAAAGAAATCGGATTCGTCTTCCAGACCTTCAACCTGTTAGCTCGCGCCACCTCGCTCCACAATGTCGAGTTGCCGCTGATCTACGCCGGCATTCCCTCCGACGAACGCACCGCTCGCGCCAAAGAAGCGCTGACCTCCGTTGGCATGGAAGGCCGCATGAACCACAAGCCCAACGAGCTCTCCGGCGGACAGCGCCAGCGCGTCGCCATTGCCCGTGCCTTGGTCAACAAGCCCGCCATCATCCTCGCTGACGAGCCCACCGGCAATCTCGACTCCCAGACCGGAAACGAAATCATGGCGCTCTTCGATCGCCTGCACTCGGAAGGCAACACCATCGTCCTCGTCACTCACGAGCACGACATTGCTGAGTACGCTCACCGCATCATCTACATCAAAGACGGAGTCGTAGCCAAAGACGAAGTAAAAGCCGGCCGCTAAGACGCTCAAGTCCGTGCGGATGGATTCGACCGTCCAGCGGTGCCAAACCAGTCGCAATCCGAGCCGTCGACGCGACACAAAGCCTCCATCCACGAGAAAACAAAGCGGTCAAGATTCCGGGAAATGAGAGCGTTGGGGGTTATACCTTCAGCGCCGTCGTGTACATCCGTATTTGTACATATAAATATATATGTACGAAACGTTTTTTCTCACGGCAAGTACATTGTACGTATCATCCGTCACCCGCGGTATGAAGCATTTTGTACGCATAGCCGACCTCCATCGAGTCTTTGACGTGGCCAGCTCGTCAATGAGAACCACATGAGTCGCGCTCGCGCCTGCCTCCCATTCTTGCCATAAGGTCCCTCCTTCGTGTTCTCCGAGATTGAAGCCTCTGAGTTGGCCGTCTTCGCCCGCGCCCGCAAAACTCGTTATAATCCCTCCATGAAAACCGCCCGCCTTTTCTCCCTCGCACTCCTCGTCGTCGCGCTGGCCTCCGCCAGTTCCGCCAAGATCTTGGTTCAACTCAAGGACGCGCAAGGCAAGGTCGTTGGTTCCGCCATTCTTTGGGACTCCGCTCCAGGTGTTGGCATGGAAGTCAGCGTTCAGAACCTTCCTCCCGGAGAGCATGCCATCCACTTCCATCAGAATGCCAAGTGCGAGGCGCCCGATTTCAAATCCGCAGGACCACACTTCAATCCCGATGGCAAGAAGCATGGCCTCGAGAATCCCGAAGGTCATCACGCAGGGGACGGGGCCAATTTCAGCGTCGCAGCCGACGGCAAAGCCCACTTCAAGCGCGAAGATAAGGACGTCACCTGGGGCGACGACCCGCATTCCATCTTCAGTAACGGTGGAACTGCTCTCGTGATCCACGCCAAAGCCGACGACCAGAAAACCGATCCGGCTGGAAACGCTGGCGACCGCATTGCTTGCGGCGCAATAACGAAATAATTACTTTCGAACGCGGCGAAGCGGTCGAATCACGGGGTTCTCTGGTCAACGTTGGATCGGTACCTGAACATCGGATGAATTGTGCTGGAGTTTCGCGGTGCAATGAAGTCGGGTGTGGCGCAGAATGCGAGGCAATGTGACAATAGAGGGATGCAAAGAACTCTCAACACTGCACTTCTATTGGCCGCAGCGATGATGCTGGGGGGGGATGGCTATGCCCAGACTCCAGCAAGTACTCCTCCGGCAACGACACCAGCGGCTCCCGCAGCCACAACGACGAAAGCGCCCGTAAAGAAGACGGGAACGGCGACGAAAAGCGCAGCGGCAGCTCCGGCGCTGACGACGCGCAAACAGAAGTTCAGCTACGCGCTCGGAATGAACATCGGCACGGGCTACAAACAAGGTTTGGATAAGCAAGGTGTAGAGTTTGATCCGGCGCTGGTAGCGGCCGGAGTGAAGGATGCTCTATTAGGGGGCAAGACTCGGCTGACACAGGAACAGGCGCAAGCTGTGCTGACTGAAGTGAAAACGGAAGTTGGCAAGCGGCTGCAAGAACAGGCGCAGGCAGCGGGAGCCAAGAATAAGGCGGAAGGCGAGGCCTTTCTCGCGGCCAACAAGACGAAGGAAGGTGTGGTCACACTGCCCAGCGGATTGCAGTACAAGATTTTGACCGAGGGCAAGGGTCCGAAACCGGGGGCGAGCGATTCTGTGGTTTGCAATTATCGCGGGACTCTGGTGAACGGTACGGAATTCGATAGTTCCTACAAGCGCGGGCAACCGGCGACGTTCGGCGTGAGCCAGGTAATCAAGGGCTGGACAGAGGCGCTTCAATTGATGCCGGTGGGATCGAAGTGGCAGCTCTTTATCCCGTCAAGCCTTGCGTATGGGGAGCGTGGTCCGGGAGAGATCGGTCCTGACTCGACGTTGATTTTTGAGGTTGAGTTGATGTCGATCGTGGACAAGAGCAAGGAAGATAAAAAGGACGGCCAGAGCGAAGAAAAGAAGTAGGCGAGCGCTGTTCGTCTAATACGGCTGCCATTTCGAGGTTATTGCGAGGGAACTGCAGTTTCGCGGTATTGAAGACTGCAGATCCCTCGCTTTGTTTGGAATGACAAGCTTTATATCGGTTACAACTTCTGGTTAAGCTCCCAGGTACATTACGTGGACGTAGGTACCGAGACGGACGTTGTAGGCCAGATACCAGCCGATGTGGTCGGGGTCGTCGTAGATGACGATGTCGTCCGAATCCCAAAGCCAGCCATCACAGTAGCCCACATCGTAGGGAGCGACGGAGAAGTAGAAACCGCCGAACCAGAAGCGGCCCGGGCCTCCTCCTCCGAGATGCCAGATGTGGCCGCGACCGATGCCACCGGTGAAGTGGCCATGCTCCCAGGGATGGTCGAGATGATAGTGAACGTCGTCGCGTCCGGTGTCGTGGCCGACCCAGGTTTTGCCGCGGTCGACGTGTGGGGCGTTGGGATGGCCAGCGCGATCGTCGAAATGCCGGTTTTCTTCCGGTGCGTGCGGAGTTTCGACGTGCGCGGGACCGCGCTTGGGAATGTTGTCGTGGCCACCGACTTCGGGGTGGCCGGCGGGGGCGTGTGCTTCATGCTGGGCGACGGCTGAGAGAGAAAACCCGAAACAAATCACGAACAATGCAATCAGCTTTTTCATTGGTTGTGAGCATCCTCCGATAGGGATAACACGGCTTTTCTTTCAATGTTGCTGTGGTGATCCAAGATTGTGGACAGCAAATATTTCTACCATAAGTGATAGGCGTGGCGTCGATGAAGATGGGCCTTGGCTTACAAGCGCGGAGCGGAGCCCCGCCACCACACGGGCTTTTATTCGTAGCGGAGGGCTTCGATGGGGTCGAGGCGGGAGGCGCGGATGGCGGGGACCATGCCGCTGATTAGTCCGACGGCGGTGAGGATGAGAACCGCGACGACGAGGGTGACGGGATTGATCATGAGGCGGATGTCGCCTGCTTCGGCGTGTTTGGCCATGGCGCTATAGAGAGTCAAGCGTCCGACGGAGAAGGCGACGACATAGGCGAGGATGATGCCGAGCAGTCCGCCGATGAAGGTGATGGTGAGGGCTTCGGCGAGGAACTGGAGGAAGATGTGGCGGCGACGGGCGCCGAGAGCTTTTTCGACTCCGATCTCGCGGGTGCGCTGGGTGACGGAGACGAGCATGATGTTCATCAGGCCGACGCCGCCGATGCCGAGGGTGAGGGTGCCGATGAGGGCAAGCAGGATTTTCAGTCCGAGGGTGATGATCTCGAATTGGTGCACTTGCTGCATCAGGTTGAAGACGAAAAGAGCGCGGCGGTCGGTGGGGTTGAACTTGTGCTGCGCCGCCATGATGTAGCGCACGGATTGCTCGATCCGTTCATAGTCGTTGGTCTCGTAGTTGAACCAGATGGAGTCGAGATAGTGCGTGTCTTTGATGTCACTCATGGTGGTGAATGGCACGTAGATGACGCGGTTGATGTTGTCGTCTCCGGCTTGCATTTTGGCGGCGAGGACGCCGACGACTTGAAAGCTGATCCCGCCGATGCGAATGTGCTCGCCTAAGGGATTGCGTCCGGAGAAAAGTTTTTCTCTTGTTTCGGAGCCGATCACGGCGACACGCGCGCGCTGCATCTGGTCTTCGGCGTTGAAAAAGCGGCCTTGGCCGAGGGTGAGTGCACGAATCAAGAAGGTGTTGGAGTATTCGCCATTCACGCTCATGGTGAAGGAGCGTGCGTCATACTGCACGATGGAATCTTTGTTGACGTTGGGAGTGATGTGGGTGATCTGCGGAATGTTGGAGGTGAGGAGATCGACGTCGTCAAGGGTGAAGCGGATCTGGGCTCCAGCCTTTTCGCCTCCAGCCTGCATGGAGGAGCGGCCGGGAACGATGATGAAGAGCTTGGTGCCGAAGTTGGCGAAGATGTTGGCGCAGGCGCGACCAAAGCCGTCTCCATAGGCGAGAAGCATGACGACGGTAGCGATGCCCCAGGCCATGCCGAGCATGGTGAGCGCGGTGCGGCGCCGGTTGTGGCGCATCGCGTCGTAGGACTCCTGGAGCAGGTCTTGCAACATAAAAAGTATATTGGGTAATTTTGTAATCGGGAAATTTCGTAATTTGAAAACTAAAACCGCATGCTACTAGATTGCAAAATTGCCCGATTACCAAATTACTAAACCGATTTCATTCTTGTCTCAGGGCTTCGACCGGTTCCAGCCGGGCGGCTTTGCGAGCGGGATAAAGTCCGGCGGCCACACCGGCGAGGGTCAAGCTGGCGATGGCGAGGATTGCGGTTTTGGGGACAAGCCGCGGGGGGTCAAAACCACCGGGACCGTTGTAGTTGCCGAGGAGCGCCATGAATCCGCCGGCGAGTGCCATGCCGAGCAAGCCGCTGACTAGCGTGAGCAGGATGCCTTCGAAGAAAAAGTGCAACATGATGCTGCGATTGGTCGCGCCGAGAGCTTTGCGAAGACCGATTTCGCGGGTGCGTTCGGTGACGGCGATGAGCATGATGTTGACGACGCCAATGGCTCCGAGGGCGAGAGTGACCATGCCGACCGTGCCTAGAAATTCATCCATGGCGTCGAATATCGTGCCCATCATTTGAGCCTGTTTGACGGTGTCCCACCCTTCGAAGGCATCTTCATCGTGATAATCGAAGTGGTGATTGCGAGCGATAACGCGATGGGCCTCGTCGAGCGCGAGAAGATGCTCGTCAGCGGTGCGCGGCTGAAAGTTGATGGAGGAGATGGCGTCAAATCCTTCTTCGCCGGGAAGTGGGAAGTCGCTGCGCATGACCTGAAACGGAATGTAGGCGCGGGTGTTGGTGGAGTTGTCATCGCCGCGGCCAACGCGCTTGAGGGTGCCGATCACTTCGAAGCGATGGCCGTTGAGAAGAATGAAGGCGCCGATGGAGGGGCGTCCGGGAAAAAGATTGCGGCGCATTTCATCGCCGAGGACGACGACGTCGCGCTTCTGAGTTTCATCGAGGTCGTTGAGGTAGCGTCCCTGGAGAATGGGAAGAAAACGGATGCCGTTGTATTGCGGCTCCGCGCCGGTGAGTTGGCCGCTGGCGCTGGCGAATTCGCTGACGGCATGGACGTCGTTGGTGGCGAGGACGGGAGTGATGGCGCGAATGTGGGGAGACTCTTTGCGGATGTCGAGGTAATCCTGATAGGTCAGTCGGTATTCGCGAGCCGAGTTGATGCTGCCCTGGACGACGGGCGCGCGGCCGGGAAAGATCATCATGATGTTTTCGCCGTACTCGGAAAGTCCGCGCTGGTTGCCGCTGCGGAAGCCTTCACCGAGTCCGACGAGGAGGAGCAGGGAACCGACGCCCCAGGCGATGCCGAACATAGTGAGGAACGAGCGGAGTTTATGCGCCCAGAGGGTGCTGAAGATTTGCGCGAAGACGTCCATCACGATTTGCATGCGGGAAAGGGCTGGCCGTTGGCTCTTAGCTTTTAGCTCTTGGCTTGGACCTAATTGTCTTGACTACACGGCTGCACTACGAAATTCAGCACCGGGAGCGAGTTGTCCAGAGGCCTGTTGGTATCTTTATTGGGTGGCGGGCCCACTTACTCGTCGTTACTAGAATAGCAAGGGGAGCGGGGTGCGGTACACAGGCAAATGAACTGTTGGGTACGTGTTCAGAGGAGAGGGGGGCCGTGCTGCGCACGGCTTGGACGGGCGAGGTAGACCATCGCCACACTCGCCTGTCTCCACAGGGTCTACTTAGCAGGCAAGTTGGTCGCGGGTTAGTTTCAGGCCGGTCAGGTTGCCGAGGATGGTTACGGCGATCTGATCGGTGCGGAAGAATTCCTCGGCGGTTTGCTGCAGATCTTCAACGGTGACGGCTTCGATGCGTTCGATCAACTCGTCGAGACTGAAGAAATGGTCGTAATACATTTCCTGCCGTGCGAGATTGGACATGCGGGCGGTCGATGACTCGAGGGAGAGCATCAGGCTGCCTTTGAGCTGATCTTTGGAGCGACGCAATTCTTCGTCGGGAACGGGGATGGTTTTCAGGTTGCGAAATTCTCCGACAACGCTCTCGACGACTTTGATGGCGGATTCGCGCGAGGTTCCGGCGTAGACGCACATGGAGCCAGTGTCGCGGTAGGGGTTGAGATCGCTGTAGATGGAGTAGGCAAGTCCCTGGCGCTCGCGGATGTTTTGGAAGAGGCGCGAGCTCATTCCGCCTCCGAGGAGGGTATTCAGGATGTAGGAGGCATAGCGGCGTTCATGGGCGATGGGATGCGAGGGGACGCCGATGCAAATCTGAACCTGCTCGAGGGATTTCTTGTTGCGCAGATTGATGCGCGAAAAAGTCTTGGGCTGCGGGGAGTGAAGGCCATTCTTCGCGGGCTTCACGTGCTCGAAATGCTTGGCGACGAGGGCAACGAACTGATCGTGATCGAGGTTTCCTGCAGCGCTGACAACCAGATTTGCCGGAGCGAAGTGGTGTCCATAGAAGCGGGAGACCACGGGGCGATCAAACCTCTTTACACTTTCGCGGGTGCCGAGGATCGGAAGACCGAGAGCGTGGTCCTTCCAGAAGCTCTGGGTGAAGATTTCGTGGACTAGGTAGTCGGGATTGTCCTGATCCATTTTGATTTCTTCGAGGATGACGCCGCGTTCGCGCGCTATGTCGGTGGCATCGAAGACGGGATGGAGGACTAGATCGCTCAGGACGTCCATGGCGAGGGGAAGATGTTCGTCTAGCACTTTAATGTTGAAGCAGATGCACTCCTTGGCGGTGAAGGCGTCCATGTTGCCGCCGATGGAGTCGACTTGGCGGGCGATGGCTTCGGCGGAGCGGGTTTCGGTTCCTTTGAAGACCATGTGCTCGATGAAGTGAGAGATGCCGTTCCACTCGGAATCTTCGTCGCGCGAGCCAGTTTTGAGCCAGATGCCGATTGCGACCGAGCGAATGTGAGACATCTGCTCGGTAATGACGGTGAGGCCGTTGGGCAACACCTGTTTACGGATACTGCGAGTTTCTTTAGCCATGAGTGCGTTACCATTTCCTCTTATGAAAGTGGCGATTGCTGTGTACGATGAAATTTCCAGCTATGAAAACATGACCGACGAATATGAATTCCCAGGGCGGGGTGCTATTACTATTCTCCCATAAAATCAAACGCCGCGACGGTAACTAGATTAATAGCGTATTTTGTTATGTTTACATGGATTTCTTAAATGAAATTTGCAAAGAAATAATCGTCTTCGCCCGGTTCGGAAGAGTCTAAAGAGGTAATCGATCCACAGGGAAAATGGAAAATCTGTCTTCCAAACCGTTGTTGGGACTGAACCTGCAGGAACTCGCGGACCTCGCGGCTGCCACCGGACAACCTGCATATCGCGGGCAGCAATTATTTGATGCGATTTACCGGCAAAAGATTGAGGGGCTGGATGAGGTTTCTACTCTGCCCAGGGAGTATCGGGTTCAGTTGGCCGCGAAGGGTTGGACAGTGGGGCTGCCGGCGATTGAGCGGAAGTTTGTGTCCACCGATGGAACGGTGCGGTATCTGATTGAACTGGCCGACGGCGAAACGGTGGAGACGGTATGGATGCCGGACGGGGATGGCGGGGAGGGCGGCGACGGGAGCGAAGCGGGAGACGAGGTTGAAGGAGCGGCGGATCCGGCGAGGCAGGTGGGATGGCGGCGGGCGACGATTTGTGTGTCGAGCCAGGTGGGATGCGCGGTGAATTGCAAGTTTTGCTTTACGGCGCTGCTGGGGGTGAAGCGAAATTTGAGCGCGGGAGAGATCGTGGGGCAGATTGCGGCTGTGCTGCGGGATCAAGGAGTGCAGCCTCCGTTGCAGCGAGTGAATCTCGTCTTCATGGGGATGGGCGAGCCGTTCTTGAACTATGACAATTTCATGAAGTCGGTGCTGCTGCTGGGGGATGGCGTGGGGATTCCCGAGGCGCGGATGACGGTATCAACGGCGGGAATTATTCCGCGGATCTACGATTTTGGGCAAGAGGCAGTGCGTCCCAAGCTGGCGATTTCGCTGAACGGGTCGAATGACAAGCTGCGCAGCGAAGTGATGCCGTTGAACCGGAAGTGGAATTTAGCGGAGTTGATGAAGGCGGCGCGGGAGTTTCCGCTGCGCGCGCGGGAACGGTTGACATTTGAGTACGTGCTGCTGGCCGGGGTGAATGATGCGGCGGAGCAGGCGCGCGAGGTTGCGGAACTCGTGCGGGGAATCCGGGCGAAAGTGAATTTGATCGCGTTGAATCCAGGGACGGAGCTGCCGTATCGAACTCCGGAACAAGAACGGGTGCTGGCGTTCCAACGGATTCTGATGGGAGCAGGGGTACCGACATTTGTCAGGAGGCCGCGCGGGCGGGATATTTTTGCGGCGTGTGGACAATTGAAGCGGACGACGCTGGTGGAATTGACGTCGTGAACGATGCCGGCACCGCAGTCTACACACTGACACGCAGCGCTTGCAAGACCCAGGTTAGTGCCCTGAAGAACGGGAACGAACCTGGGGTACCAATCTTTCAGGCTTGCGCCGCGAACAAGGAATCGAAAAGCGCCTAGGTGCCGCTGCGAGCGGTGCGGTGGGAGGCGTTGAATCCGGGGCGAGCGATGACGCTGCTGGCGAGTTGAAGTTCCATGCGGAAGGCGGGGCGGACGAAAGAGGAGGTTTGCAAAAGACGTCCGCCATGTTCGTCGACGATGCGGCAGCAGGCGCTGAGGGAGAGGGTGGAGGGTTTGTTCTCGCCTCCGGAGTTTAACAGCGATGGAAACAAGAGGGCGGGGGCGGCAGGATCGTTGCCGTCGCCGGCGGAGTCGTTGGAAGAGAAGTCGACGAAAACGAGTTTGTCTTGCGTGTGAGTACGGACAAAGAGAGCAGAACGAATTTCGCGATCGAGATGACCGCTAATCTGGGATGCGAGATGCATGCAGACGTGAAGAATCTGGTTGGAGTCGGCGAGAACGAGCGGAAGCGACGGGGTGAGACTGAGACGGATGGTACAGGACTCGGCTTCGAGTTGGGGAGCCAGCAGGCGCACGGCGGTTTGCAGGACGGAGTTGATGTCGACGGGCGCAAGATTGGCCGGAGCCTGACGGGCGAAGGTCAGCAAACTGGCGACGAGGGTAGTGGTGCGGCGAACTTGCTCGCTGATTTGTGCGGCCTGGAATTGTTCTTCGGGCTGCAACTCGGAGGCGCTGAGTAGTTCTGAATATCCGAGCATGGCGGTTAAAGGATTATTGATCTCGTGGGCGGCTCCGCCCACTAACTGTCCAAGAGAGGCCAATTTTTCAGATTGGATGAGTTTTTCCTGTAGAGCTTTGAGGTCGTCAAACGAGCGGCGTGATTTTTCGAGGAAGAGAGATAACTCGTCGCGGAGCAGGCGCTGGCGCCAGAAAACTATAACGCCCATCACGACCATCGCCAGCAGGCTTACAGTGATCCGGAAGGCTTTGACGGACGGTGGAAGGGACGGATCGAGTTCGGATCGAAGGGCAGTCCAGAGCAGGCTGAAGAGGGCGAGCATGCTGAGACGGGTGATCCACACGCCGAGCAAGGGCTGCGAAGGTTTGGAGTCGGAAAGATCGAGGCGCGAGGCGAGCAAGGGAACGAGTGCGATCCAAGCCATAGAGATGGCGAGGGGGATGTCATAGATGCTGCCGCTGTAGTACATCTTGCGACCGATAGCCCAGTTGGCAACGTAGGAACTGGAGGCGTAAAGGGCGCTGGCGCCGAGCAACTGCCCGTAAAGCTGGCGCCATCCGCCGTGAGCTGTGTAGGCGAGGATGGCGAGAGCTATCAGCAGGACGAGTTTCTCAGTGAGGTAGGTGAGATTGAAATTCGTGTTGTAGATGGCTCCGTCGACGTGCACGGTCTGCCAGGGGATCACGGCGTAGACGTAGATGAAGACCCACCAGGTAAGGAGCAGGGCAAAATCGAGCATGCGGATGCGTTCGTCGCGTTCGTCTTCGCGGAGATGCGGAAGGACGGCGAGAGCGGCCATCATGGGCACGAGATGCAGGAATAAAACGATGTCGCCGAGAAAGGGATCGGGAACATCGACACGCTTGAAGACTTCGAAGTAATTCCACATTCCCTGATAAGTGAGCCAGAAGAACATACCGACGCTCATGAGGATCCAGAAGAGCCGGGTGTGGAGACTGGGACTGCGGGAACGGGAGATGTTGGGGAGGAAGGAAGCGGTGGCGACGATAAGCAGGCTTCCCTGGATGAGGTCGTTGGCGATGGTAAGGGCGGTTCCCCGGGACATGACCAGAGCGACAGCGACCTGGGCTAAAACCAGGGTGACCAAAAGATAGACCAAGATTTTGGTGCGTCCGCCCAAGGCAAGTAACTCCCGAACCATTCTAGACTGCGTCCAGAAAGGAGGCCTGGTTACTTCAGTAACCAATGCGGTGCGAAACTGGGAAACGGAAGTCAAATCGAGAAGCGGATGGAGTTTAACTGGGATTCCCTTTAGAATGAGGCACTCTACTTTGTAAGGCAAGTTTGTAAGGCGAACGCTAACGGCGAGATAGACATTGTCTTGGACCATCCCCCGATATCGAGACTTGTGGCGCTTTCGGGCGCCGCTGAGTGCCGGTGAAATACGACGGACGGAGCGCTGGCTGGCGACGGCGCGAGTCGCGCTGACCATTGCGGCAGAACTCACGTTGTGGATGGAGCCGGCACGGCGGTTTACCTATTCACGTTGGCTGTACTGGATGCTAACGGTTTATCTCGTGCACGCCGTGGTGGTAATGTTTCTGGTGCGGTTCCGGCCGCGCTCGACGAGGGCGTTTCGGCTGGTGGTGCACGCGCTAGACATTTTGTGGCCGGTATTGATTTCGATGTTTGCGCCGGCGCAACAAGGTCCGTTTTTTCTCTTCTTCGTTTTTGTTATGGCGGCCGCGGCGTACCGCTGGGGCTTATGGGAAACGGTCGGGACCGCTGTCGTCGCCGCGTTGTTGCTGTGGACAGGGGCGTTTGCGGTCCGCGAAGGATTAGAAACGGCGGCCGATCATTGGCTGCACCTCATGCACCTGCCGCGGCTCGGTGTGAGCGTGCATGAGATGGACCTGCAACAGCTCTTCATGAGTTCGGTCTATCTGATCGTGCCTGGCTTTTTGCTCGGCTACATGTCCGAAAACCAGAACAAGATTCGGGCCGAACGCGCTGTCATTACGCGCGTCCTCAGTTCGACGCGGGTGGAAGCGGGCCTGACCGGAACGATGCAGCAGATTCTGGGAGAGGTGATGAGCATTTACGGCTCGCCCCGCATTGTGAGCGCCTCGCAGGAAGCTCACAGTTATCGAGTGTTTCTCGCCGAGATCAAACGACGGAGCGATGGGCATGGCAATGAGGAACTGCGCTGGCGCGAGGCAATGCCGGAAACAGAAAAAGTGTATTTATTCGACTCTCCTGCGGATGCAATTTACGCGTCGTGCAGCGGGACTGGTTTTCGCAGCGTGTTGCTCAGACGCGATGGCGAGCGTCTTCGTGATGCGGACACGGAATTTCTAAAGGCGTTAACCACACTGGAGAAATGTGACGTTGTGGTTTCCGTCGCGCTGGCTTTTGGCAGCGAGTGGACGGGCCGGGTGTTTCTGTTCGATCCGACACTGATGGGTGATCCGGAAGAGGAGCTGCGATTCCTGCAGGAATTCGCGCAACAGGTGGGTCCGGCGATTTACAACGTTTACCTGATGCGGCGCCTGCGCGAGCGCGCTGGGGCGCTGGAGCGAGCACGTTTTGCGAGGGAACTGCATGACGGAGCGATTCAATCGCTGATCGCGGTCGAGATGCAATTGGACGTTCTGCGGCGCCAGTCGGGCACGCAAGCGCCGGTGGTGAACTCGGAACTGGGGCGGATTCAGAAACTTTTGCGCGAGGAAGTTCTGAAGCTGCGCGAATTGATGCAGGCGATGAAATCGTTTGAGGTCAATGCGGAACGGCTGCTCGCTTTTATCACGGATACCGTGGAACGGTTTCGGCGGGAGACAGGAATTGCTGCCGAGTTTGTCAGCGAGTTGCAACGCGTCGATCTGGCGCAGAAGGGATGCCGTGAACTGGCTCGAATTGTGCAGGAGAGCCTGGTGAATGTGCGCAAACACAGCGGCGCACACAATGTCCTGGTGCGACTGGCGCAGCGCAACGGGAACTTGCAGTTGACTGTAGAGGACGACGGCAAGGGGTTTTCATTCGCAGGGAAGTTAACCGACGCGGAACTCGAAACAACAGGAAAGGGTCCGGCCGTGATTCGGGAACGAGTGCGTCTATTGGAGGGCGAACTCACGATAGAATCGACACCGGGTCACGGCGCACGGCTGGAGGTTCGAATTCCGCCGGCGGGCAAGCCCAATCATGAACCGGCCAATCACGGATAGACCGGGCGCGGAGCGAGCGGGATGGACCGCTTGAACAGCAACAAGAAAATTATGGACAAACGAAGCCAGCCTATACGCATTGTGATTGCGGATGACCATCCTATTTTTCGCGACGGTTTGAGACGCCTGCTCGAATCGGAAGGCGAGATGAAAGTAATCGGAGAAGCGTGCGACGGTGCCGAAGCGGTCAAACTGGCGACGGAGATGAAGCCGGATGTGCTGTTACTTGATTTGGCGATGCCGCGCCACACTGGATTGGACGCGCTGCGCGATTTGAACACGAATGCCGGCGCTGCGAGTGCGGTGCGCATTATCCTGCTGACCGCGGCGGTGGAGAAAAAGCAAGTTGTCGAAGCGCTGCAATTAGGAGCGAGAGGCGTGGTGTTGAAGGATTCCGCGACCCAGTTATTGCTGAAGAGCATTCACGCGGTGATGGCGGGAGAATACTGGGTAGGGCGGGATAGTGTCTCGAATCTGGTGCAATACCTGCGCAATCTGATGCAGAGCACGAATGAGGAATCGAAACAGAAGAAGTTCGGGCTGACGCCGCGCGAACTGGAGATTGTGTCCGCCGTGGTGGCGGGCTACGCGAATCGTGAAATCGCGGAATATTTCAAGATCAGCGAGGATACGGTAAAGCACCATCTGAGCAACATTTTTGACAAACTTGGGGTTTCGACACGATTGGAACTCGCACTTTTTGCGGTGAACCAAGGCCTTCCGCTGAAGACAATTGTTTAATAAAGCTATTGTAATGAGCAATTTGAGTGTTATTTTTGCGTATGGCACGAAAGTGCCATGTGAGGTCACTGGAGTGCCATTGGGTACAGGTTAAATTCACGATAACTTTACAAACATTACGACGGCGAACTATATCCCCTGAACAACGTTTCGAAAAAAGGGCGCGCCATCGAATTAGGGGCAAATATGATTCAAAAGATTCGTCAGTTGTGTAACGAGGAGAGCGGTCAAGACGTTGCCGAATATGCGGTGATGCTGGCTGTGATCCTCGTAATCGTAATTGGCACGGTCCGTTTGATTGGCGGCAACGCGAATAACGTGTTCTCGTCGGTCGGCAGTCAGATGTCGCAGTAGCTCGCGAACTGGCCGGTGTCATTTGGCAGCGGCCCTCCCAGCAGTATTCCGCTTGATTCTCTCCGTCTAGATCCCCGAAACGAAACTTGGTGTTTGTCTTGCTCTGCGTCCATCGTTATTGTGCGCCGCCGTTCACTGAAATGGGGGCGGAACGAAGCGCTCCAGATTTCGCCTTGGGCGCGGAGATGCCAACGGTTTCCGCGAAACCGGTTCCTGGACGGGCGACAACCGACCTAACGTCCTGAAGGAGTTGCGACGGGCATAGGTGCTGTTTTTTCCGGGCCATTCGTGCTGAGGCGGGTAAGGAACGGGAAGAAGGGCGTGACCTCAAACGGCATTTTTTCCGCAGCCGTTGTAATGGCGACGGGTTTGGTCTTGATCAGTTCGAGTTGATCGCTCCAAGGATCGATCTTTACTCGGCCACCGAGAGGAAGGGCTGCGATCTGGTCAGCCTTCTTCGGATCGAACTGCGGCGACGAGGTCATCAGCGAAGACATACGAGTGGCATCGCCGTTGAGGAGACTGTCGCCGAGATGCGCGCGGATCAAATTCTTTAAGGCGGGAGCCCTCGCCTGCACGGCTTTCAAGAACAATCCTGCATTACCGAGTTTGTCTTTGTAGGGAGAGTTGTTGAGTAGCTCGATGGCTTTCTTGTCGGCGGCTTCTTCTTCTGCCTTGTCACGCGCGAAGTCCATGCGCTCGAAGGTGCGCTCGTCGGGGAAGAACATGCGATCGTTGAAGGCGAGCTTGGTATTGAGATGATGACCGAGGACGATGTGTGCCAGTTCGTGGGTCAGGATCATCGCGAGGGCAGCTTCGTCGGGAAGCACGTCAATCATGCCGCGGCTGACGACGATGGTGTGGCCGATGGTGAATGATTCGAGCGGCGTGGTCATCAAAACGCGACAGTGGACATCCGGTTGGATATCGAGGTTGTTGGTGACCATCATGTTATTGACGACGGTCTGAAGAACTTTGTCGATTTCGCCTTCGGGTGCGAGCAGGCCGATCTGCTGCAAACGGTCGAGCACGTTGATCTCGGCCTGACGTTCCCACTGGCGCTGCGCCTCGATGGGCGATGCGTCTTGCGCTTTCTGACTCTGATCTTGTACAGACTGGGGCGCGTCGACAGTGATCTCTGTAAATTCTGAGTTTCGCCGAAGATCTTTCAGGTTATATCCCCAAAGACGGGTCTGGGCTTTGTAGTCGAGGGTTTGGCCGAGGCGATATTTGAGGTCGGATTCCTCGGAATAAATCAGAGATGGCAGCCACACGCCAGGGCGGAGGTTGGCGCGCCAACTGTCGAAGTGCAAGTAGTAACTGGCGCGAGGATGAGGATAATAAGTGCCGTTGAAGCGGACAATGTTGTAGTCCTGATCTTCGATCCAAATGCGGCCCAGGAAGCGTCCCTTGCCGGCATCTTTTTTGGGGGCAACGTCCATGACGATGCACTTCACTTCGCCGAGAAACTCGCGGCGAACGAAAGTGAAGTCGTAATACTTGCGCTGAAAATCCTCATCGAGCACGACCATCTGGGCAAAGCCCAGCGGCAGAAACTTCATGGAATAGACATTGCTCAACTTGCTGATCATGCGCTTGCCGAGGCCGGAGGTAGTGGGCGAGGAGAAGGTGCGGTCATCGGTACCGGCACTCATATCCAGGCGGCCGAGGAAGTAGACATCGCTAACCGGGGCAGGAGCGCCAAGTTCTTTATCTTCCTTCAGATTCTGCAGGTAAGTTTCTACGAGGGGATGGAGTTGTTTCATCTGCGCCATGAAGAAATGCTCGCGCTCGATGGAACGGTCGATAACCTGGTCGAAGCTGGCGGCGGCGGCAGAAGCCTGTTGGACGGCGGTGTCTCGCGTGGAAAGCTTCGGATCGGGAGCGGGCGAAGGGGCCGTGGTTGAAGCGGGAGGCGGAGTGGGGGCCTGCGCAGTGGTCGCGGGCACGGTCTGATCAGGCGTAGTCTGCGCGGAAACAGACGTAAGTCCGCAGACCAGGGAGAGCGTAAGAACAGCCAATGCCAGAGGGAAGCGCAACATTTGGGTTTGTTTCATTCTACCTGTGATGCGTGATGAATGCTTACAAGTAAATGATGAGTACCTTACGACGCCAATTGAAACTCGATGTGCAGAACTGCCTCAAAGTCGGCGGGCTGCCCGTCTTTCTGGGCGGGCTTGAACTGAATTTTCTCCGCGGCGTGAACTGCGGATTCGTCCAATCCGTGACCAAGGCCACGCATAACTTTAACGATGCGAATCTGCCCGTTGGCGGTAAAGACGACATCGAGCAGAACTTCGCCTTCAATCTTAAGCTGTCGGCCCTCATCCGTGTAGATAGGGCGTGGCTTGAATGTTATCTCTACAGGTAACGTCTTGACGGTCAAGGCGACGGACTTGGCTTTGGGTTGGGACGCGACAACGTCGGCGTCTCCGAAAGCTCCTTGGCGAACGGCGCCACGGGCACCGGAAATCCCGGAACTGTTGCCGGTGGCGACACCGCTGCCAAAACCAGTGCTGGCCACTACGCCACGAGCGCCGTGCGAGCCACCAGTACCGTTGCCGGAACCGGGTCCGTAAGGCAAATCGATTGAGCCAGCCTGCGCGATGGTTACGGCATGACCGTGCGGATCGGAAGCGGGAACGCCGTTTGGATCACCGAAACCGCCGGTCTGAACTTTGGCGGGAGCGGCCGCCATGGTTGGGGTGGCGGAGCTTCCAGTGGAAAATACATTTGTTTTCACCGGAGGCCGCGGAATGACGGGCTGAGCATCGGGCAAGAGTTCTTTTTTCGCGGCCAGCGTGACCTTGGGAGCTTGCTCTTCGGGAACGGGCGGCTTCTTCTGCACGAGTTCGGCGGGAACACGCATGGCTTCAGGGCGCGGCGTTACAGGCTCCGTAATTTTTGGAGTGGGTAGAGAAAAGTGTCTTACCGGCGCGGGTGCCTGCGGAATTGGTGGAGGCGTGCTGACCAGGCTAACGAAGTGGTAGTCGTGAACGGGAAGCACAAGGACGTCGGGATAAGCGACGGCGATGATGATGAAGAAAGCCACCACCACGGACTGGACGCCGTAGCTGAGAACGAACCGCTCCCAACGAGTACGAGGCTCGGGAAGTAGACCTAGGGTCAAATCCATGTTTGCCACCTCATTAAGCGACTTGCTTAGTGTCAGCGAGAAGAAGGGATTCGTCGGACAGCACGTTTAAGAGTCCCGGGAGACGGGCTGAAAGACGATACTTCTGTTCTGTAGAGTGCACGCCGAAGGCCATTTTCGGCGAAGGTTCCACCTACATAAGATGCTGTTAAGCGGTCACTTACATGGGGAAAATTGGATTTTAACAGATCAGAACAAGTGATCTGCAAGGTTTTTCCTACTTGGGCAGGAGAAAATTTTAGAGGAAACTGGAAGATTTTGCATTCGGGCAGGGTAAAGTTCCTGGGAGGGTCGGGCCAGCGCTAATGCGTTCAGGCAGGTGCAAGTCGGATGTTTCGTTTTAAATGTCCGGCTTGGATAAAGACCAGATCGTGCTGCAGGGCTACTCGTCGTCGGCGTCGTCTAGCTTGATGCGCAGCGACTTGAGAAACTTGAGATCCTGATCGCTGATTTTGAGTTCGGCGTTGGTGCTGAGGGTGGAGACGAGAGAGGTTTTATCGGTGCTGTGCTCTCCCTGCTTGCTGACGCCGATGGTGGCTTCGAGGACTAAGAAAATGTCGTAGCCGCCCTCCTTGATGCGAGACACAACTTCGGCGATCTGTTCGGAGTCGGAAAGAGACTCGTTAATCGCTTCCCCAAGCTCTTTCATTAATTGGTTCAGTTGCTGATCCACGAACCCCCCTCGAATCGGACGCCGCTGATGGGCAAATCACAAACAGGTGTGAGTTAACCTCTCGTCATTGTACGCCGGGCCGCTGCTAAAATCGAATCGTGCGGGATTTCGTGGTGCGGCGGCCAGAGCGCTAACCGCGAAGGTCACGAAGAGCACACGAAGGACAAATTGTGAGCCAAGACGGGCATTCGATCTTGTGTGTGGGATTGCGAGGATGGATTAGGAGCGGACGGTGACAGGTTTATTCAACGGGGAAGCGGTGGCGAAAATCAGGCGGTATTACCGTGCGGCGATCCAGATGGTGGAGAGCAACCGGACGGGGCGGGCGATGTTTGCCGGATTTCGAGCCACGACGCGATCGTTCGGAAAGGTACTGCATCAACTTTGGCTGGAGGTGACGGGGTTCACTTTTCTCGCGATCGCTGTAATCGGAGGGCTTGCGGGGATGCGCGAGTACGGGAAATACCAGTCCGGGCATGCGAATGGGCCGGGGCGGCTGTTGCTGGCAGTGTGTTTCACCGTGACGTTTGCGTGGTTTGGAGCGACTTCGTTTTGGCGGTTGAAACGGAGAGCGAAGGGCTGAGAGAATCGTGTTTCGCGTCTGCGGTGCGATTCAGATTGTGGGCTGGAGTGCCTGGCAGAATTTATCGGATGGACGAGGTCGGCGGCTAGGAAGCGGGTTTGTAGTCGCAGGCGGACCGGCACGCTTCGCAGTACAAGAGGCCATCCGTGCAGAGACGGACGTCGAGTTGGGACTGGCAGAAGACGCAGAATTTTTCGCAGGAGCAGCGATCTTCCGACTGCTCACACTGCGCGCAAACGACTTGACTTGCCGGTTTCGAGGACATGGATCGAGTGTAGTTCGGGGGCAGCGGGTAAGAAACATAACGGAAGTCACCGGAGGGCCGCGCGCGTGCGTCGCGAGGCAACACTCAAGCGACAACCACTAAGGGCACGGCGGTACACGAAGGTAAAACCTTAGGGGCGAAGGGCTGGGTGCTGTTCGCGTTCCTAATGATTGAGATCATGGTGGGTGGTTATTTGGGAAGCGCAAAGAAAACGAACTCGCTGGGGTGGAGATTCGAGGGCTCAGACCGGGATCTTGCGTTTATGCTAAGTTAAACAGTTCCAGATTGAGGCAGCCCAGCCACTGCCGCAGAGATTGAGCCGAGGTTCCGCTTGTCTGTCGTCGAGACCGTACCCGCTGTTCCAAATCGTGTTCGCAAGACTCCATTGAATGCCGTCCATCGCGAGATGGGCGCGAAGATGGTGGATTTCAACGGCTGGGATATGCCGGTGGAATATCCGGCGTCGATTGGTTGCGGGATCGTCAACGAGCACATGGCGGTGCGGACGGGCGTGGGCATTTTTGATGTCAGCCACATGGGCGACATTCGGCTTGCTGGCCGCGAGGCGCTGGCGGCGGTGCAGCATCTCTCGATGAATGACGCGTCGCGGTTGGCGATTGGGCAGGCGCAGTATTCGGCGTTGCTGTATCTGCAGGGGACGTTTGTCGATGATGTGATCGTGCATCGGCTTGCGGACGATGAGTATCTACTGGTGATCAATGCGGGCACGCGGGAGAAAGATTTCAGCTGGGTGCGCGACAACACGCGGCAGTTTGATTGCGCGGTCGAAGATCTTTCCGATCAGTTCACTCAGATTGCGATTCAGGGTCCGAAGGGCGTGGATTTGCTCCAGAAATTGACCGACGCCGATTTGAGTACGGTGAAATTTTACTGGGTGACGCGGGGGACGCTGTGCGGGCTTCCAAATATCCTGATCGGACGGACGGGGTACACGGCGGAAGACGGATTTGAAATTTATATTCCATCGGACGAGAAGATCAGCGCGCACGTCTGGTACGAGATTCTTGAGGCGGGCAAAGAGTTTGGTGTTCTCCCTTGTGGATTGGGGGCGCGCAACACGCTTCGGCTGGAAGGCAGCCTATCGCTTTATGGGCACGAAATTTCAGACACGATCAATGTGTGGGAAGCGGGGCTGAGCCGTTTTTGCAAGATGGAGAAGTCCGACTTTCTGGGACGTGCGGCGCTGGAAAAAGCCAAGGCCGCGGGGCTGACGAAAACGCTGGTCGGACTCGAGATGGTGGAACGCGGCATCGCACGCGAAGGGTACAAGGTGCTGGACGATGCGGGAAATGAGATTGGGTATGTGACAAGTGGTTCGCCGGCGCCCTTCCTGAAGAAGAATATTGCGATGGCTTATGTGCCGCCGGCGCAGAGCGCGATTGGGAATCGAGTGAAAGTTGAGATTCGGGGATCGGGAGTGGTGGCGCAGATTGTTCCGCTGCCGTTTTATAAGCGGCCGAAAAAAGCTTGAACCACGAAGGGCCACGAAGGACGACCGAGAGGGATGAGTCTGGTTTGGCATTGGATTCTCGAACCAGAAGATTGCACCATGAAGGGCGCTAAGGACCACTAAGGAAAACCTTGAACTGAGAACGAGGAGCGAGAGCTGAACATGTCTTATCCAACGGACCGGAAATATACGAAAGAGCACGAGTGGATCACGCCGGATGGCACGATTGGGATCACGGTGCATGCGCAGGATTCGCTCGGTGACATCGTGTTCGTCGATCTACCCAAGCCGGGCACGGAAATCAGCGCAGGCAAAACTTTCGGCACGGTCGAGTCGGTCAAGGCCGTCTCGGATTTGTACGCTCCGGTGTCGGGGACGGTGACCGAGGCAAACGAGGCCTTGGCGACGGCGCCCGAGCAAGTGAATAAGGATGCGCATGCTTCGTGGATGGTGAAGGTCAAGATCAAGGATCCGGCGGAACTGAACGCGCTGCTGTCGGCGGAAGATTACGAAAAATTCGTGAACGAAGAGGCGGGACGCTAGACAGAGGTAAGGTTCGATTGCAGAGGTTAAGACCCTGGTTGTCCAGGACTGGGGAGTATTTTTATTTCTGCATTCTAACCTCTGGCTTCTAACCTCTGTAGTCCGACAATCTTTTTTGCTCCTGCTACATCCAATAGAGTTCCAACATTTCTTATGAGATATCTTCCTAAGTCTCCCACGGATCGCGCCGCTATGTTGCAGGCGATCGGGATCCGCTCCGTTGATGAGCTTTTCGCGCCGATTCCGGCGGAATATCGCCTGAAGAACGACCTCTCGATTCCCCGCCAGATGGCCGAGTCGGAAATTGTCGACTGGTTCAAACAGCGCGCCAAAGAAAATGGCGAAGGCTACACGAGCTTTCTGGGCGCGGGAGCTTATTTTCACTACCGTCCGGTCGTTATCGATGCGCTGGTACAGCGCGGCGAGTTTCTGACGGCGTACACGCCGTATCAGGCGGAGTTTGCGCAGGGAACTCTGCAGGCCATCTTTGAGTTCCAGACGATGATTTCGGAACTTACGGGCATGGATCTGGCGAATGCGTCGATGTATGACGGGTCGACGGGCGCGGCGGAAGCGGTGATGATGGCGGTTCGTGTGACGGGGCGGCAAACGGCGGTGATCGCTCGCAACCTGCATCCCGAGTATCGCGAGGTGCTGAATACGTACGCGACGCATCAGGAGATTCCGCAGAAGCTGGTTTCGTTTACGGCGTCGGGCACGGTCGATCTGAAAGAGCTTGAGAGGGCGGTGGACGCCGATACGGCGTGCGTGCTGATTCAGTCTCCTAATTTCTTTGGGACGATTGAGGATGTCGAAGCGATTGCGGAGATTGCGCATAAACGAGGCGCGCTGCTGATTGTTTCGATTGCGGAAGCGGCGTCGCTGGGAATCGTTGAGCCTCCGCGACAAGCAGATATTGTGGCGATGGAAGCGCAGTCGTTTGGCGTGCCGCTGGGATTTGGCGGTCCTTATTGCGGAGTGCTGGCGACGAAAGAGAAGTTTGTGCGGCAGATGCCGGGACGGCTCGCTGGCCAGACGACGGATAAAAACGGCAAGCGCGGATTTGTGCTGACGCTGGCGACGCGCGAACAACATATACGGCGCGAGAAGGCGACCTCGAATATCTGCACGAACCAGGCGTTGGTGGCGCTGATGGTTAGTATTTTTATGACCGTGTATGGAAAGGTCGGGCTGCGGGAACTGGCGAAGCAGAATCTGGCGAAGACGGTCTACGCGGCCGATCAATTCAGCAAACATGCGAAGGTGCTGTTTGCGGGGGCTCCGCGATTCAATGAGTTTGTGGTGCAGACGAGCGAAGATCCTTACGCGATCAATTCGCGGTTGCTGGGACACAAGATCGTGGGAGGCTTGCCGCTGAAGAAGTTCTATCCAGAGTTGGGAAATGCGGCGCTGTGGTGCTGCACCGAGTTGACGACGCGGTCGATGATCGATACCGCAGTGGGATTGGTGGCGGAGAGCGAACGATCAGTGCGGACAATGAAAGATGTTGAGCCCGAAGAGGTGGCGCGATGACAACCAAGCACATGACTCGCAAAGCGACGCGCCACATCAGTCAGAACGAGGGATTGATTTTCGAGAAGTCTTCTCCGGGGAAGGCGGCTTGGAAGCTGCCGCCGCTGGACGTCCCTGAAGTGGATACGGCGAAGTTGTTGGGGAAACAAGAGCGGAAGGATCTCGGAAATATGCCGGAGGTCAGCGAGATTGAGATCATACGGCACTTCACGCGGCTCTCGACGTGGAATTACGCGATTGATCTGGGAATGTATCCGCTCGGTTCCTGCACGATGAAGTACAACCCGCGGGTAAACGAGTTTGTGGCGCGTGTGGAAGGGCTGGCCAACGGACATCCGTATCAGGCGGAGAAGATTTCGCAGGGCGCGCTGCGCATTA
>Ga0302320_10004064_pt1 | contig 33388 bp, 28 predicted proteins | sample Bog_T0_3_FD_202130 | JGI IMG/M metagenome (GOLD analysis project Ga0302320, IMG submission 202130) | Peat permafrost microbial communities from Stordalen Mire near Abisko, Sweden - Bog_T0_3 | ecosystem: Environmental > Terrestrial > Soil > Wetlands > Peat | place: Sweden: Abisko, Stordalen Mire... | reverse complement strand
GGCCTTCTCGCTCCGGACTTTGTCGATCGCGTAACCCGAGTCGTTTCCCCTGCCCTCCTCGGAGAGGGCGCCATCGTGCTTTGGCTCATGATCAAAGGCGCCCGGCCCCAGCCGGAGCCCGTTGCCGTCATCTCGTCGGCCGCCGACTTATGAGGAGCCGCTCATCGAGCATAGGACGAGAACCTGCAATTCGCGTTGTGGTCGCGAAGCCGCCTTTCTCGGAAGGTGGCGCATTGCAATTCATGGATGCTCCTGGATCACCGGCGATGCTTCCCTTTGCCGAAGTTTCGCCGGGCGTGACAGGCAAGGGGTTCCGGCGCCGCCCAAACTTCCCCATTGGCGACAATACGCTCGAAAAGGTTTAATATGGCCGCCATGAAACCCTTCTTGATGTGTTTGACCATTGCTCTTATGTGCTGCACTTCCGTTGGAGCACAAACCTGGCGCGCTAATCAGGGTCGTCTTTGCTTTGTCAGACCGGAGAACAACGGCGCTATGAATGTGCTGGAGAGTTGGATTCGTGTAGCGTATTACAATGTGCCGGTGATCGGGGGCCAAGCTGTCTGCCTGTATGCTCAGCCCGGCGACAGTGAACTAACAGTAACTTCGCGGTATCCGTACGATCCTTGGTCGAAGAACGATGAAGCCTGTAAATCAAGAATCCTTCAACTCAGCATTAAGGGGACTGACATCCGCACCTTTCTGATCTGTCCCGCGACAAAGGGCGGCTCCTACGCCTGCGGCTGGCGCATCGCTGAGCGCACACTCAAACCCAACACAGGATGCGACGATCAACGCTGATCTGGCTCCTCGGGTGCAGTGGTCTGTTGACCGCCAAACCGTCTCCGCCCCGGATTCTGGCATTTACGGAGCCTCCGACGGGCTCAACTCGGGGTTGGGGAAGAGTCGGCGACTACACAACCGGAGCTCTGCATTTACACTGATTCGAATATGCTAAGTGCTCTAGAGGATGTCTGGGGAACGCGCACCAACAACAGTAGAAGCGGCACTCTAGTTGGCGAATGGGACGAAGTTCTCCTATGGCGCGATCTGCACCGTCTAGCGGAAGAAGGTCTGATTGAACCAATCGATGGCCTTTCCCGTCCCGGCTTCGATACCCTGGAAAAGAGGCGCTTTCGCGACGTCGAAACTGGCGATGTATATGTTTATTTCCCCGCCGGGGAGAGGCGCTCTCCGCAGTTTAGGAGAGTGACCTAACCGTCATTTTCGGGTCGTGCCGCCTGGGAGCGGAGTAATTTTCGGATCGCGCGTGAATCACCGGCTAACCGGAAGTTTCAGCGCCGTTCCCGTGCGCATTCATCCGGCAGAATCGAACCCCGATTTGGCCAGCCATTGCGCCGCAGTGAGTTGACGCTGATAGGCGGGTGGCCCACCTTTTGATCCGCACACAAAGAATGGGTCCCATCTTTCGCAGTCTCATCGCGGAAGGGAGGGAAGCCGCGACGGCCGGTGGCCCCCATCCCAAGGAAGTGAATCGCTCCACTGAAGGTGGGTGCCCCTGGTCCTTCGCGTTTGGGGACCAGGGAGACCGCGAATCGCAGGTGCCCCGGTCGCACCCTGTCACAAGCCCAAGTTTTCCCGCAGCCTGTTCAACCCTTTGACCCCGCCTTGGTCCCGGTCTTGGCTCCGACTTTGCCGGAGCGGCAAAGCTCCTTCCAGTCCTTTTCGGTCTGGTCGGCGTAGAGGCAGCCGAACTTGGCCAGAGCGTCGGCAAAGCCGTCGCCGGAGCCGACATAGCCGGCCAGCAAAATCGGGTCAGAGGAGCGGGCGTGGCCGCGGGCCAGCAGCTCTCCGCAGACCTCGGCGTAGGCCGTGAGGCCGGCCCCGGACAGGTCTTCCAGGTTGATGGAACCCTTGTGGTCGTTGAGCTGGCGCACCAGGTAGTCGCGCCCGCCAAAGTGCGTCCAGCCGAGAAACGGGTCGGACTGCACCTGCATGGCGCGCTGGCCTTCGGCCACTCGCTGGCCGTTTTGGCGGGGCGGTTCGGCGTCTGGCAGATAGGGCGCGTAGGCGGAGGCCGGCTCCTCCTTGATTTGCAGGAAGAGCGGGTCGGCGGGACCGTTGCCCTCGAAGTAGATGCAATAGTCGCGCAGCCCCACCGAGCCGGTACCGACAACCTTGAAGGCCACGTCCACCGGGCGGTAGAGCGACAGCAGGTGCTGGCGCTGCGGCTCCAGCATCTGGCGATACGGACCCAGGCCGGCCAGCACGGCTGCGGCTTGCTGGCCGGTGACGCGGGTCAGGGTGGGCTTCATCTCCTTGAACTGGCGGTCTGGGAAGCAGCGGTCTGCGCCGGGCTTGCCGGAGGAGGGCTCGGTGAGCTGCTCCAGGGTGTGCAGCGGACTGGCGCGCTCGGCCTTGACCAGCGCTTCGTGGACCGGCTCGACCAGGCCCAGGCGGTGGACCTGGCAGCGGGCCACCTCGATGCTCGGCATCTGGGCAAACTGGCGCATCTGGGCGGCGTAGCGCTCCACGCACTTCTCCACCGCCTCGCGGGCAGCGGATTCCTTGTGGCCGGAGCCGCGGCCGGCCAGCACCAGCGAGGCCGCCATGCGCTTCAAATCCCACTCGAAGGGGCCGCGGATGGTCTCGTCGAAGTCGTTGATGTCGAAGACCAGCCGGCCGTCCGGAGCGGCATAAGCTCCCAGGTTGCGCACGTGCGCATCGCCGCAGAGCTGGCTGACAATGCCCGTCGAGGGCAGCATGGCCAGATCGGCAGCCATCACCGGCACCGCGCCGCGAAAGTAGCCGAAAGGCGAATCGGCCATCAGCTGGTACTTGAGCCGGATGAGCGCCGGCACCCGGCCGCGCATGGAGTGGGCCACGAGTTCCAGGGCCGGCGTCTTGCGCGCCTTGGGGTTGAGTTGGTTGTGTTCCTGGCGGCCCACCTGCTTGCGCCGCGCCTGGCCCAGATTGCGCCGTTCTTCCGGATTTGCCCAGTGCATGAGCCGCACCATACACCCTGAGCCTCCGCGGCGCAACTGTTGTGCTCCAATGGTTTACACTGCTCCGAGGAAGCCCCGCGCCCAATGTGCGCAGCCTGAAAGGCGATGGCCGGCTCCGCTCCCGGAGGATCTCCCCTTGCCTCGTGCCCTGCCCCGCACCTTGCCCCGTACCGCCCTGCTGCTTTCTGCCGCCGCCACGCTCTCGCTTTCAACGCTTCCCCTGGCTGCCGAGGAGCCCGCCAAGCTGCTCACGGTAGAGGATATTTATGCCCACGGGCCGCTGGCCGGGCACCCGCCCGAGGGGCTCACCTGGTCGCCGGATGGAAAGCACCTCACCTACCTGGACGGCGGCGAACTGGTGGACCTGGCCGCGGGTCCGGGCCCCGGTCCGGGCCCCGAGCCGGCCAAGGCGCATGTGCTCGTAAGCCGCGCCAAGCTGGCTTCGCTCGCCGGCGCCAACGCCACGGAAACGGACCGCGACCACCGCGACCGCTACGGGATGGCCAGCTACCTGTGGGCCCCGGACTCGGCCCACTTGATGTTCGACTCCAACGGCCGGCTGTGGCTCTATGACCTGCACAACGGCACCGGCATTGAGATCGGCTTTACCGGAATGGCCGCGGGCGACGACCCCAAGTTCTCGCCGAATGGCGAATCCATCTCCTTCATTCGCAACCATGGCCTCGCGGTGGTGCGCTTGAAAGACCCCGGCACGCCCATGTCGATTGTGGCTCCCGCGCCCAACGAGACCATCCTCAACGGCCAGGTGGACTGGGTCTACGAGGAGGAATTGGAGACGCGCAGCAACTACTTCTGGTCGCCGGACTCGAAGTTCCTGGCCTATCTGCAAATGAACGAGGCCCAGGTCCCGGAGTACCCGATCACTGACTGGATTCCGACCCATGCCAAGGTGGACCAGCAGCGCTATCCGCAGCCTGGCGACCCCAACCCAGACGTAAAAGTTGGCGTCGTGAGCGCCACCGGCGGCAAGACGGTGTGGGTGAAACTGCCGATTCGTCCTGGGCAGGACTACATTCCCCGCTTCGGCTGGGTTGACCGCAAAACCCTGTGGATCGAAACGGTGACGCGCGATCATAAGCATCGGGACCTCCACTTTGCCGATGCCGCCACCGGGCAGTCCCACCCGGTGCTCCAACTTACCGACGACAAGTTCTTCGACGATGGCAACTACGATGTCTCGGTCGGCACTGGCAGCATTGTCCTCTCCAACTGGTCCGACGGACACAACCATCTCTATCTCTACAGCTACAATCAGGGCGATCCGGCCGCCCCGGCCAGGCTGGAGCGCCAACTGACCAAGGGCGACTTCGAGGTGGGCGACGTCTTCCGCGTGGACCAGGCGGCCAAGCTCATCAACTATTCCTCCAACGAGGGCTACGTGCTGGAGCAGCAGTTGTGGCAGGTCAGCTTCAGCGGCCAGCGCAAGCAGTTGACCGCGGGCGCCGGCACCCATGCGGGCAACTTCGCCCCCACCGGCAGCGCCTTTGTTGACCGGCAATCGACGCGCCTTGAGCCGCCCACGCTGCGGCTGTGCCAGGAGGCGGCCAAGTGCACCGTCTTTTGGTCAACCGCGGCGCTCGAGCCCTACCACCTGCGCGCACCCGAGCAGCTTGAGGTGACCGCGCACGACGGGACAAAGCTCTTCGCCACTTTGCTCTTGCCCAACGGCAAGGACTTGGCCTCTGTGCCGCTGATCGTGAACCCCTACGGGGGGCCCGGCCCGCAGACGGTGGCCAATCGCTGGGGCGGCGACGGCTTGCTCTTCGACGAGTTGCTGGCCCAGCACGGGTTCGCCGTCCTCCACGCCGACAATCGCGGCTCCGGCATGAGGGGGCGCGCCTTTGCCCAGGCCGCCTACCATGACTTCGGCTCCGTGCAGTTGGAGGATCAGCTTACCGTGGTGGACGCGGCGCTGGCCCAGCACCCGCAACTGGACCCCAAGCGCATGGGCTGGTGGGGCTGGAGCTGGGGCGGCACATTCACCCTCTACGCCATGTCCCACTCCAACCGCTTCCGCGCCGGGGTCTCGGTGGCTCCGGTCACCGACTGGCGCAACTACGACTCCATCTATACCGAGCGCTTCATGAGCCAGCCCGCGGAGTTTCCCTCCGGCTACAAGGACTTCTCAGTGGTCACCGCGGCGGCCAACCTGAAGGGGCGTCTGCTGCTGGTCCATGGCACCGGAGACGACAACGTGCATCTCGAAAACTCGGTGCAGTTCATCCAGCAACTGATCGAGGCGGAGATTCCCTACGACCTCCAGATCTATCCCCGCAAAACGCACTCCATCGCCGGCCCGGACGTGCGCACCCATCTCTTTAACCGCATCCTGGCCCACTTTGAGCAGCACCTGAAACCGCCTGTCGCCACCGCCGGCGAGTGAGCCCAGGGGAATGCCCGGTCAGGGATCAGGGATCAGGGGTCAAAAGTGCCTTTGGGGGAATCTACCGCCCTGGCTCGATTTGCGGCCCGATTCCTCCCCTGCCGGGCGGCTTTCACACAGAACAGCACAGCACAGTACCAGCAAGTCTCTTCGAGGGACCCTTTCGCATGACCACCAAGACCATCTTCGAGCCTTTCCGCATCAAGAGCGTGGAACCGATCCGCTGGACCACCCGGGCCCAGCGCGAGCAGTTGCTCCGCGCCGCGCACTCCAACCTTTTCCTGCTTCCGGCCGACGATGTGCTCATCGACCTGCTCACCGATTCCGGCACCGGCGCCATGTCCACGCACCAGTGGGCGGCGATCATGGAGGGCGACGAGAGCTACGCGGGCAGCCGCAGCTTCGTCCGCTTCAAAGCCTCAGTGCAGGACATCTTCGGCTACAAGCACGTCATTCCCACCCACCAGGGCCGCGCGGCAGAGCGCATTCTCTTCCGCGTGATGTGCAAGCAGGGCGACGTGGTGCCCAACAACACGCACTTCGACACCACCCGCGCTAACGTGGAGTCGGTAGGCGCCGAGGCCGTCGATCTGCTGCTGCCCGAGGCTTCGCAGCCGGAGACGGTGCTCCCATTCAAGGGCAACATGGACGTGGCGGCGCTGGAAGAGTTGATTGCGCGGGTGGGCCGGGAGCGCATTCCGCTGGTCATGCTCACGGTGACCAACAACTCCGGCGGCGGACAGCCGGTGTCGATGGAAAACGCCAAGGCAGTCGCCGCCGTGTGCCACCGGCACGGCATTCCGCTCTACTTCGACGCCTGCCGCTTTGCCGAAAACGCCTACTTCATCAAGCTGCGCGAGCCGGGATACGCCGCGAAAACTCCCAAGCAGATTGCCCAGGAGATGTTCGCGCTGGGCGACGGCTGCACCATGTCCGCCAAGAAAGACGGCATGGCCAACATCGGCGGCTTTCTCTGTACCAATAACGACATTCTGGCCCGCCAGGAGAAGGACCTGCTCATTCTCACCGAGGGCTATCCCACCTACGGCGGACTCGCCGGACGGGACCTGGAGGCGATTGCCGTGGGTCTGCAGGAGTCGCTTGAGGAAGATTACCTGCGCTACCGCATCGCCTCGACGGCCTACCTGGGCGACAAGATCGCCGAACACGGCGTGCCCATCGTGCAGCCGCCGGGCGGCCACGCCATCTATCTCGACGCCAAGGCCTTTCTGCCCCACATTCCGGTGGAGCAGTTTCCCGGCGTGGCGCTGGCCGCGGAGTTGTATCTGGAAGGCGGCATCCGGTCGGTCGAGATCGGCAGCCTGATGTTCGCCTCGGCCGCCAGGATGGAACTGGTGCGCCTGGCCATTCCGCGCCGCGTTTACACCCAGAGCCACATCGATTACGTGGTCGAGATCATCCTGCAAGTCTGGGAACGCCGGGCCCTGATCAAAGGAATGCGCCTGACCTACGAGGCCCCGTTCCTGCGCCACTTCACCGCGCACCTGGAAACGGTGGAATAGAGCCCGAATCGCGCGGCCGCGGCTTGTTGAGGCGCGGCCCACTCAATCGCGCCTGCTTCACGCCCGGCTATCTCACGCCCGGCCGGCGAACTCCCGCGTCTCGGTGTACACCCTGACCGATTCGCCCTCTTGAATGTAGAGCGGGACCTTGATTTCCAGGCCCGTCTCCATCCGGCCCAGCTTGGTGACGTTGCCGCTGGTGTCGCCGCGGGCGCCGGGCTCGGTATAGGCCACCTTCAGCTCCACCTGGAGAGGCAACTGCAAGCCGATGGGGTTGCCGTTGAACTTGTGCAGTTGAATCAGCACGCCTTCCACCAGAAAGTCCAGGGCGTTGCCCATCATCTCCTCGGAGAGGGTCAGGGTCTCATAGCTTTCCTGGTCCATGAAATGCGAGCCCTCGCCGTCGGAGTAGAGGTAGGTACACTCCACCATCTCCAGGTCCGGCTCCTTGAACCGGTCGCCGGCCTTGAAGGTCTTGTCGAAGACCGCCCGCGTCAGCAGGTTGCGCATCTTCAGGCGCACCAGGGTCTGTCCGCCGCGCGCCGTGGGCGTGGAAACCTCCGCCTCCATGCAGTAGTAAGGGGTGTTTTCAAACTCGAAATACATCTTGCGCTTGACGGTAATGGCTTCGATCAGTGCGGCCATGGGATCCTCAAATAAACGAGCATTGGGAGCGGAAATTGACGTTGCTTTCATCCCGCTCCCTCTCGATTATAGGGGGACGCGGCTCCCCGGTTTGCCACAGTGCCGCTCGGCTGGCGATACTGCGTACGGTCGCACCATTGGGCCGTATTCCTTTACCCAGCGAGAACTGCCTTGGCGCGTGAGCTTTATACCGCACGACTTGACCGAAAAGACTGCATCTCCGAGCCCTCCCAGTGCTACCACTTTGAATTCGTGCTCGACGGACTGGAGAGCTTTCCCTTCGCCGCCGGCCAGTTCATCTCCGCCGTTGCCGAGGACGCCAACGGCAAGCAGCAGACCCGCGCCTATTCGCTGGCCTCGGCCGCCAACGGCAACCGCTTCGATCTGTGCGTGAACCGGGTGGAGGGCGGCTTCTTCTCCAACCACCTGGCCGACCTGCCCGACTTGCCCATCGGCGCCACCATCCAGGTCCACGGGCCGCACGGCCATTTCGTCCTGCACGAGCCGGTCACCGACTCCATCCTGGTGGCCACCGGCACCGGCGTCGCCCCCATGCGCGGCTTTACCCAGTGGCTGTTCCCCGAAGACGGCCCCGACCGCAGCAACGGCAGGCAAATCTGGCTGGTCTACGGCACCCGCCACGAAACCGAGCTTTACTATCGCGACTATTTCGAGGCGCTGGCCCTGCGCAAGCCCAACTTCCACTACCTGGCCACGCTGAGCCGCGCCCCGGAGAGCTGGACCGGCTTGCGCGGCTATGTCCAGGACCACATGGCCCGCATCGTGGAGGAGCGCGCCGATCTCCTGGGCCAGCCCCTGCCCCAGCCCGCCTCCGACCCGGCCATCGCGCCCCGCGATCTGAGCTTCGACATCTACACCTACATCTGCGGCCTCAACAACATGGTCGCCTCAGTACGCGAGCGCCTGGCCGGCTTCGGCTGGCATCGCAAGCAGATCGTCTTTGAGCGGTACGACTGAACGAGTGGTAAGACTGAGGCAGCCCGGCCTGCGTCTCCAACGCCAGTTTTCATGATTCCAGCGACCCGATCTCCGCGCGCCTTCCCCACGGCTCTTGTGCTGAGCGGGATTCTGGCTACGTATGCCTGCGCGCGGGTTCTGGAGGTTGCGCACAGCCCTATTCCGCGCACCGCCATCGTAGCCCTCGATGTGCTCTCCGCCATGGCCTTTGCGCTGGTGGATGGAGCCCGGATATACCGCCTGCGCGGCATCTTAGTGTTCGCCGCAATCTGCGTCGTGGTGGGCAACCTTAGCGAGAACCTGGGCGTCGCCACGGGCTTTCCCTTCGGCCGCTACTATTTTGTCGAACTGATGGGGCCCAAGCTGTTCCATGTGCCGGTGCTGCTGGGGCTGGCTTATATCGGCATGGCGTATGTTTCCTGGACGGTGGGGCGGCTGATGGCGGGCGTCCCTTCTGCGCCAGCGAAGAGCCTGCTGGCTGTGCCGCTTCTGGCCAGCTTCGTGATGGTCGCCTGGGACCTGGCGCAGGACCCGGTCTGGGCCACGGTCCTGCATGGGTGGGTGTGGCGCGACGGAGGGCCCTGGTTTGGCGTGCCCGTCTCAAACTATCTAGGCTGGTACGGCACCGTCTTCCTGATCTATCTGCTTTTTGCGCTCTACTTGCAGCGAGAGCCGGCTCGGGAGAGCACAGCGCACCCTCCGCACGGCCGGGCCGCAATCCTTTTTTATGCGCTTTGTGCGGTGGGCAACGTGGCGCAGATGCTGGGCCGGGCCTATCCCGCAGTGGTTCAGGACCCTTCAGGCAAGCAGTGGCGCGTGGCCGACATCACCAATGCCTCGGCCCTGGTTTCCATCTTCGTCATGGGAGGGCTTGCTGCTGTCGCCTGGGTGAGGCTGGCCACTGGCCGGAAACCAGCTACAGATTGAACAGCTCTCTGAGCCGCTTGGTCTGGGCGCGGCTCACCGGAATCTCCGTCTGCTTCTTGTCGTTCATGCGCAGCTGGTAGCTGGACTTGAACCACGGAACCACTTCGCGGATGTGGTTGATGTTCACCACAAAACCGCGATGGGCGCGCCAGAACAGCGCCGGGTCCAGCAGCTCCAGCAACTCTTCCAGCGTGCGGCACTTGGAGTGGCCCTCAAAGTTCTGCGTCACCACCCGGATCACCCCGTCGTCAATGGCCGCAAAGCAAATCTCCGCCTGGTCCACCAGCAGCAGGCGGCTCTGCGCCTGCACAATCAGCTTGGCCGGCTGGGGCGTGCGCGAGGCGCCCTGGGGGTGGTTCAGCAGGCGCAGCAGCGCCCCGAAATGGGACTCGATTTGGGCGTCGGGCAGCGTCCCCGCCGCCATGCCGGCCTTGCGGCTCTTCACCCGCTCCACGGCCTGTAGCACCCTGGTGCGGTCGAACGGCTTCAGCAGGTAATCCACGGCGTTCACGTCGAAGGCGCGCACGGCGTACTGGTCGTAGGCGGTGGCAAAGACGATCTGCGGCAGGGGCTCGGCTTCCTTGCCGGCCGGCGGGACATTGCGCTCCATCAGGCGCTTGATCACCGCGAACCCGTCCAGGCCCGGCATCTGCACGTCCAGAAAAACCAGGTCCGGACGATGCTCTTCAATCAGGTCCACGGCCTCAATGCCGTTAGCTCCCTCGGCCACCACGTCCACGCCGCCCATCTCTTCGAGCAGGTACTTGAGCTCGTCGCGGGCCAGTTGTTCGTCGTCGATGATGAGCGCGGAGAGAGTCATGCCGGGGTGGAAAATGCAGTGAAGCTTGATTGTAGGAAGCCGGGCTGGCCGGGTCAATCGCCGGCCGGCCGCGGCTGGGTAAAGAACAGCCCTCCGGCAGTCTTCCCGGAGGGAAGCATCGAAGATAGCCCAGGCTGAAGCGCAGAGCAAGCCTGGGAAAGCGTCACAATGAGGACCCCGGCGCCCCGCAGGGCCGCCGCGAAGCCTTTCACCGCGGAATCGTCTGCCCTGCCGTTCAACCCTACCGCTTTTCAGGCCCCAGCCCGCATTGGATACACTGAGTACGTCATGGAAATCCGCTCTGGGAACGAAATCCGCGAAGCTTTTCTCCGCTTTTTTGAGTCGAAGGGTCATCGCCGGGTGCACTCTTCCTCGCTGGTGCCTGCCAACGACCCGACGCTGCTGTTTACCAACGCCGGCATGAACCAGTTCAAGGACGTGTTCCTGGGGGCGGAGAAGCGCGACTACAAGCGCGCCACCACGTCGCAGAAGTGCGTCCGCGCCGGGGGTAAGCACAATGACCTCGAAAACGTCGGCTTTACCCGCCGCCACCATACGTTCTTCGAGATGCTCGGCAACTTCAGCTTCGGCGACTACTTCAAGCGCGAGGCCATCGCCTTTGCCTGGGAACTGGTCACCAGCCCGGAGTGGTTCGGCATTCCCAAGGACCGGCTCTATGTCACGATTTTCGAGGGCGACCCCGCAAACGGCGTCCCCCGCGATGACGAGGCCGAGAACTTCTGGATCGAAGCCGGCGTGCCCAAGTCGCGCATCAAGGAGTACGGCCTCAAGGACAACTTCTGGCAGATGGGCGAAACCGGCCCCTGCGGCCCCTGCTCGGAGATTTTCTACGACATGGGCCTGGAAGCGGCCGAGACCCCCGGCGTCGACAAGCCGTTTGGCGAGGATGATGCCCGCTACGTCGAGATTTGGAACCTGGTCTTCATGCAGTTCGACCGCGCCGCCGTCGTGGACCCCGCCACCAAGGCCACCACCTACACCCTCACCCCTCTGCCCAAGCCCTCGATCGACACCGGCATGGGGCTGGAGCGCGTAGCCGCCGTCCTGCAAGGCAAAGTCTCCAACTTCGAGACCGACCTCTTCACTCCGCTCATTGCCCGCGCCGCGCAGTTAACGGGATTTGTATCAGGGCACGACTTGAGTCGTGCCGAAGAGGCCCCAAAAGAGGAGGGGGCTTTAGCCCCTGCGGAAATCGGCGCCCTCATAGCAAACGCCAGCCTGCGCATCATCGCTGACCACGCGCGCGCTGCGACCTTCCTCATCAACGACGGCGTGATTCCTGCGAACGAGGGTCGCGGCTATGTGCTGCGCAAGATTCTTCGCCGGGGGATTCGGCATGGACGGCTGCTGGGCCAGGAGCAACCGTTCCTGTTTGAGATGGTTTATGCCGTCCGCGATCTGATGCAAGGCGCGTACCCGGAGCTGATCGGCTCCGCTACCCGCGTGGCCAAAGTGGTCGAAGCTGAGGAAAAACAGTTTGATCGCGTGCTCAAGACCGGTCTCGTCAAGCTGGATGAGATCATTTTCGAGATTCGTTCAAAGGATCCCCAACGCAAAGAGTTTTACCTCCACTATTTTGTCCAAGATGGACAGCCGAACGTAGAAACGGCGGAAAAGACCTTCGCTATCGCTGCTCCGCTCCTAGCTAGCGCAGGGTTTCTCGGAGCTGATACGAATGGCAGGCGTGGACTGCTCCAGAATGCCTTCAAAGGGTCAGGGTTGGGGGGGAATCTAGTGGAGCCGCTGATCCTCGAATGCTTTGAGGAGCGGTCGTCGACACCGGTCATACACGGCGACAATTCATTCTTCCTTTATGAGACTTTCGGTCTGCCTAAGGACTTCATTCAGGACGCCTGCCACGATGCAGGAATCGGTTTCGACGAAGTCGGCTTCGAGGCCGCCCGCGCCGAAGAGCAAGCCCGTGCCCGCGCCTCCTGGAAAGGCGGAAGCCAGAAAACTGCCAGCCCGGCTTATCGTGAACTGCCCAAGACCGACTTCCTGGGCTACAAGCAGCTCACCGCCCCTGGCGCGGAAGTGCTGGCTATCGTGAAAAACGGCGTAGGCGTTCCCGCCGCCGCCGCGGGCGACCTGGTGGACGTGGTTCTCGACCAGACCAGCTTCTACGGCGACTCCGGCGGTCAGGCGGGCGACACCGGCTGGTTCACCTCGGCGGACGGCAACACGAGCGTCGCCGAAATCGAGGGCTGCGTGCTGCCGGTGCAGGGCGTCCGCGCCCACAAGGCCCTGCTCAAGCAACCGTTGGCCGTCGGCGACCATGTACGAACGGTTGTCGATCAAGACCGCCGCAACTCCATCCGGCGCAACCACACGGGAACCCACCTGCTGCACGCGGCTTTGCGTCAGGTTCTGGGCACGCACGTAAAGCAGGCCGGCTCCTCGGTCGATCCCACGCGGCTGCGCTTCGACTTTTCCCATTTTGCACAGGTGGCCGATGAGGAACTTGAGGAAATCGAGTCCATCGTCAACCGCGAGGTTCTGGCCAACGCCCGCGTAGAAACCCTGGAAGACGTGCCCATCGACGTGGCCGTGAACGAGTACCACGCCATGGCCCTGTTCGGCGAAAAATACGGCGACAAGGTCCGGGTGGTCAAGCTCTCCGACGGCTTCTCGACGGAGCTGTGCGGCGGCACGCACACTGCGGCTACGGGCGAAATCGGCCTCCTTAAAATCGTCAGCGAAGGGTCGGTCTCCTCCGGCGTGCGGCGCCTGGAGGCCATCAGCGGCCTGGGCTCGCTCGACACCTTCCGCCAGGACTTCGCCCTTTCGCAGATTGCCGCCCAGATCGCTCCGCCGCCCGCCGGCGCAAGCCCCTCTGAAGCGTTTCGCGCCAAGCTGGCCGCCCAGGAAGACGAGCTCAAGCGCCTGCGCCGCGAACTCGAAGAGGTGCGCATGAAGTCCGCCGCCGGCTCGCTGGACGAAGCTCTTGGCCGCGCCGTCGAAATCAAGGGCGTGCGCCTGGTGACGCTTCGCGCCGACTCCCTGGAGCGCGGCCAGTTGCGGACCCTGGTGGACAACCTGAAGCAGAAGCTGGGCGAGGGCGTCGTCGTTCTGGCCTCGGCGCAACCGGAAGGAAAAGTCGCCCTCATTGCCGGCGTCACGCCGGGGTTGACCAAGCGCATTCAGGCCGGCAAGCTGGTGGGCGCGGTGGCCAAGCTGGTGGGCGGCTCGGGCGGTGGCAAGCCGGAAATCGCCGAAGCCGGCGGCAAGGACCAATCGCAAATTGACTCCGCGCTCCACGCGGCTGCTGCGATTGCCGAGGAATTGCTGGGGTAAGGGCTGTGAAGGCAATAAAAAGCTGTAGCTAAGAGGCTGTAGTTAAAAGCCTGTAGTTAAAAAGCTGTAGTTGTAGGTATCCCACCTTAGCGGCAAAAGCAAAAACGCCGCGAAGGTGGGGCACCCGTGGCTCGACTGGAAGGTGGCCCAACCGGCTGGGTTCACCGGCTGGGCCGCACTCACACTCACACTCACACGCACACACACACACACACACACACTCACACTCACACTCACACTCGGCCCTACTTGCTGTCGTTGCCGATGAGGCGGAAGGTGATGGTGCCCCAGAAGAGGCGGGCCCGCATCTGCACCGGCAGGTGTCGCTCGTCGTCGGTGTACCAGATCCAGATGTTGCCGCGGTTCTTCACCACGCCGGCGTCGGCCGTGGGCTGCACGCGCAGGGTCTTGAAGGTGCCGAGTGAGGTCTTGATCTCCTCGCGCCCCTCCACCTTCATGGTCACCGGCACAACGTGCATCGCATCCACCACCGGAATCACGAAGTTGTGTCCCAGCTCGATAGGCTGCGATGAGGCGTAAAACACTCCGGTCAGCAGGTCGGTCAGGCAGCCGGGCACGGGCGATTCCACGTGCTTGGTTTGCCCGGTGACCAGGTTCTTCTCGTCCAGCACGGATTTGCCCTGGCCGTAGTCCAGCTTGAGTGTCGAACTCATCTGGCGGCGGCCCTCCGCGGTCTGCTTCTTGAACTCGTAGGTGCAGCCCTTTTCGCGGTCGAAGTCCGACTGGAAGCGGTCGCTGACGTGGAAGAGCAGATTGATGGCCCCGACAGTGTCGGCGCTGGCCGTCAGGTGCTCGTGATCGCCCGCCGCTTCAAAGTGCAGCACGGCGGTCCCGGCGGGGAAGACCCGCCAATCCACTTCGTAGGTTAGGTTCTGTTTTTGCGGAAAGCTGAAACCCGGGCGCGGGGGCGTCAGCGTGGAAGGCTGCTGGCCGCGAGCCAAGGCGGCCAGGGCGAGTGCGCAAAAAATGGCTGTTGCGGTTGTGCGCGTCTTCACCGGCGGGATGGCTCCTTGATCGTTTGACAGGTTTGGCTCGGAAACCGCTCAACGCGGTCCGTGGATGAGCGCGGCGAACAACGGCCGCAGAAGCAGCAAACTGAGGTAAAGCAGCGCCGCTCCTATACCTGCATTGTACTCGCGGTGCTTGAGGTAGAGCGGAAGCGAAAAGGCCCCGGGGGCGCTTTCACGATCGGGATTTTCGGCCGGGGTCAGCCGCGGGATCAACCGCGGCACGCGGCGGCAATAGTCGTCGAAACCGGGGAATGTGGCGCGCAGAAAGCGCTCTTCCGAGGCGATCACCGGGACATAAACCACGCTGAACCCCACCGCCAGCACCAGCGCCACCGGCCAACTGAGCAGCGCCACGGCAAATCCCGCCGCAATCAGGATCGAACCCAGGTAAAGCGGGTTGCGGGTGTGGGCATAGGGGCCGGTCACCGTGAGTTCGCGGTTCTTCTTCACATACCCGGCGGCGTACCCGCGCAGCCACAGGCCGGGCAACACCAGGACCAGGCTCCAGGCCACGGCAGCTGGCTCAGGAGCGCGACGCCACAACTCGAACAGGTAAAGAGCGGCGGCAACAAAGCCCAGCGGCACCCGGATGCGGCGGGCCACCCGCTGCCAGCGGGCGATCCAGTCCTGAGGCTGCGGAGCGGGTTTGAACGGCATGGCTTGAGTTTTGCCGGGTTCGGTCATAAGGCGTTCTCCAGGGCTGAATCGGAGGCAGGCAAGAGCAATTCGCCGGCGGCTTCAAGCACATCTTCCGGCAGGATGGTCAGCAAGCCCGCCTCCGGAGCCTCGTTTCGGGTGTGGTCGCGCCGGCTCTCGGGGCTGCGCAGCACCTTGAAGCGGGTCCCGAAAGGCCCGTTGCGACTGGGATCGGTGGGGCCGTAGATGCCCACCACCGGCCGGCCCAGGGCGCAAGCCAGGTGGAGCGGACCGGTGTCGCCGGCAATTTCGAGCGAAACCCGGCGGGTCAGGGCGATCAACTGGTCCAGTGTACAGGTGACTGGAGTGGCCGCGCCGCCGGTTTGCCGGGCAATGGCCTCGGCCAGCGGCTCCTCGCCGGGGCCGGCATTCACCAGCACGCGCAAGCCGCGGCCGGCGAGTCCTTGGGCCACAGCGCCGTAGCGCTCCACGGGCCAGCGCTTGGCGCCCCATCCGGCTCCGGGGTTGATGAGCACCGCGGGCTGGCTCGCGCACCCCAGCAGCTCGCCGGCCCAGGCCTCCGCGGCGGGGTCAGTGGGCAGCCAGGGCGCTACGGGGCTCAGTTCGTCGCCGGCGATGGCCGAGGCCAGCTCCAGGTCCTGCTCGATCACATGCGCGCCGCGGGTGGGCACCCGCTCGGGATATAGCCAGCGCGCGGCTCGCTCGCGCGGCTCAGCCTCGCCGATCAGCCTTCGGCAGCCGGCCAGCCGCGCCACCACGGCCGAACGGATGGCCCCTTGCAGGTCGATCACCGCGTCGTATCCGCAGGCCCTCAGGTCCGCGCGCAGGGCGCGAATTTCTTCCAGGGTCCCGCGGCTGAACGGGGCTTTGCGCCACTCTTTGGTCGGCGCCAGGTGCACGCCGTCCACCACCGGCTGGCGGGCGGTCAGCCTTGAAGGGTTCTGACCGGCCTCACAGACCGCTTCGACTTTGGCGCTGCCTTCAGAAGTCAGCAGCGCCCGCCAGCGCGGCTCGACCACCCAGTCGATCACCCACGCCGGATGAGCCTGCCGCAGCGCCGTAACCGCCGGCAACGCGTGCAGAATGTCTCCCATGGCGCCCAGCCGAACCACGAGCAAGCGAAACTGGGATTGCGTGCGCAAGGTCTGATTTTCTCACAGCGGCGGGTGTGCGGGAGCCGCCTTTAACCGGTCGATCAGCCACGAGATGTCCTGCTCCTCAATCTCCACCCGCAGGCCGGCCGTCTTGAGCGGAAGGGATGCGGGCAGGGTGGAAGCAAGTGCGCCCAGCCGGACCTGATCCTTCTCGGTGGTCACCAGAACGGTCGCTCCTGCCGCCCGCGCCGAGGCTGCCAGGCGGCGAAGATCGGCGGGGGTGTAGCCGTGGTGGTCAGGGAAGGCGGATCGGTTGGCGATGCGTAGGCCCGCGGCTTCAAGACCGGCAAAAAACTGCTCCGGACGGGCGATGCCGCAGAATGCGCCCACCGGGCCGTCGGCGGGCTGAACCTCCATCGTCCGATGCAGCCGCCACACCGGCCCCTGCCAGCCCCAGGTCATAAACCAGGTCCTGAGTTCAGCCTCCAACTCGGTTTCAGTGGCCGGGATGGCGACCACCGTTGCCCGCCGCAAAGCTCTGATCGGCTCCCGCAGGTTGCCGCCGGGCAGCAGACAGTCCAGCCAATCCTCCCGGTTCAGCAGCAGAATGTCCACGTCGCGGGCCAGTTGGCGGTGCTGGAAGCCGTCGTCCAGCAGATGAACGCCCAGATCAATACCAGAATCGCCACGCGAAGGCTCGCCGCTCGCCCCATCGGCCTCGGCCAGCAGGCCGGCTTCGTAGCGCTGCCGGGCCACGTAGACCGGCACGCCGGTTTCGCGGGCAATCAGCAGCGGCTCGTCGCCGAATTCCTCGGCCGAGCAGCCGGGCAGCACGCGGGCGGCCAGTTTGCTCCTCCGGCCGTAGCCCCTGGAGAGCACGTCCACGTGAATGCCGCGCCCGCCGAGCGCCCTGGCCAGCGAAATGGTCAGCGGCGTCTTGCCCGCGCCCCCGGTGGAAAGGTTGCCGACGCTGACCACGGGCCAGCGCAGCCGGCGCACCGGCTCAGTGCCGTTCTCGATGCGCCGGTTGCGCAGCGCGACTCCGGCCGCGTAGAGCGGCGTGAACGGGGCCAACCAGGGGCGCTTCACTTGCTGCTCCCCCCGAATCTGTTTCCAGCCGGCACGTTCCCAGCGAGCAGGTTCTTGATCGCTTCAACGGTTCGCTCCGTCGCGCCGGCCTGGCTCTTGAAGACTTCCAGCGCGCGCGCTCCCATTTGGCCGGTGCCGCCTGACAGCAATTCAATGAGCGCCTCAGTCAACCCGGAAAGCTCGACGATGCGGACCGCATCCCGCTCGATCAGCAGCTCGGTGATGGCGCGAAAGTTGGCGTAATGCTTGCCCATGACGATGGGAACCCCGAACTGTGCCGGCTCCAGCGGGTTGTGCCCTCCGGCCGGGACCAGGCTGCCGCCGACAAAGGCCACGGCCGCCAGCGAATACACCGAGGCCAGTTCGCCGATTGTGTCGAGCAGGACAATCTGGCCGGGCTCAATCTGGCCGAGCCCGATCTGGCCTAGCAGGACCGGCCGCGGAGAGCCTTCCGGTGCGGAGTGCGATTCCGCGGCCCGCCCATCGCCCCGCCAATCGCCCCGCCAATCTGACCGTCTGCCCCATTTCAGCCCGGATTTCTTGAGCAACCCCGCGACGGCGGCGAATCGCTCGGGATGGCGCGGCGCTAGAACCATCACCAGCTTTGGATCGGCTTCGAGCAGCCGCGGCCAGGCTTCCAGCAGCGCCGATTCCTCGCCCTCCAGCGTGCTGCCCGCCACCAGGAACCGCAATCCGGCGCCCTGCGCCTTCAATTGCCGGGTTGCGTCGGCTTCCCGGGCGGCGCGCACGTCGAATTTCAGATTTCCGGCAACCGAAACCCGTTCCGGCCGGCAGCCGATGGCCTTGAGCCGCTCGGCGTCGGTTTCGCTCTGCGCCAGAACCCGGCTCAGCGGCTCAAGAAAGGTCCGCCAGAGTTTGCGGAGCCGGCGGTAGCGGGGCCAGGAGCGGTCGGAGATGCGTGCGTTAACCACGGCCACGGGGATTCCGCGCCGGAAACAGCCGCTCAGCAGGTTGGGCCAGAACTCGGTCTCCGCCAGCACCAGCAGCCGGGGCTGAAGGGCGTTCAAATAGGCCCTCACGGCCCACGGCAGGTCCAGTGGGCAATAGAAAACGCGCTCCGCCCCAAGCCGCTCCCTGGCCAGCGCCTGGCCGGTGCGGGTGGTGGTCGAAACGGCGATCGAGTATTCGGGCAACTCAGCGTCGAGGGTCTTGACCAGCCGGATGACCGCCAGCACTTCGCCCACCGAGACGGCATGGACCCAGATCACGGGAGCCTTCGCGCCCAGCCCCATCAGTCCCCGCCGAACCCGTCCCAGCCGTTCCAGCAGCCCTTCGCGGTATTTCCGCGCGGTGGCCATGCGCCAAAGCCACCATGGCGCCCCCACCACCAGTGCGGCCAGCAAAGCCAGGTTGTAGAAAAACAAAATCATACGTGACGGAATTTGCCTTCCCCCGGTCTAATCTTCAAATGATACAGATGGGCCTCCAATGATACAGTCGAGCACGATGAGTACTTTGCGGGCGATTCCGCTCTGCCTTCTCTGGCTGGCGCTGCCGGCCGTGGCTACCGAGCACACGCCTCCGCCGGTCCAGCCGGCCACCACCTTTGCCGACGTCGAGGTGCATGACGGCGAAAAGGTGGCCATCGCCGCCGAACCCTACGATACACGCGAAAAAGCCGCCATCTTCCGCGTCGATTACCTCGGCCACGGCGTCATGCCCATCCGCCTCATTGTCACCAACAACGGAAACCGGCCCATCAGCCTGCGCGATGCGCGCATCGTCTTCCTCACCGCCGCCGGCGACAAGATCCCGGCTGCCGAGCCGGAAGACGTGGAGCGGCTCATGACCCGCAAGGAGCGTGAGGGCGGCAAAATCCCCATGCCCGGTCCCATTCCCAGCATCAAGCTCAAGCCCAAGGCCAGCAACAAGGAGATCGAGGAGGACTTCGATACCTTCGAGTACCAGGCCCTGGTGGTTGAGCCCCACTCGACCCGCGCCGGCTTCCTGTTCTACGACGTCTCCGGGCTCGACCATCCGCTGGAGGGCGCCAAGCTGCGCCTGCGCGAGTTGCGCAACGCCGACGGTGACGAGCTGTTTTATTTCGAGATTCCCTTCGACAAGTACCTCAAGTCCAAGTCCAGCCAGATGAACTGAGCGGCATTCAGATCCGCTGTCCCACGCACCGCGGTGAGCAAATCGGAACAGCGCTGGAACCCTTGCCGGTGAAATGCTGCCGGGATGAACACGCATATTCGCCACGACCACGAAGAGCTGCTTCAAAGTCTGGTTGAAGGCAAGCTGCCGCGCAACCTCACCTGGACTTCCCTGGTTGACCTTATCGGGCAAATCGGCGAGGTCGAGCCGCACGGAAACGACGAGTTCGCCTTTGTGGTCGGCTCCCAGAGGGCCTTCTTCAAGTGCCCCAGCGACAATAAGATGGACGTGGAAGAAGTCTCCCGCCTGCGCCGTTTTCTGAAGGAAGCCGGAGTCTGGGGCAAGGCGGCCACGGCGCACCAGTCCGGGCGCATGGTGGTCGTGATCGACCATCATTTCGCCCACATCTACCACGACCTGGGAGCCAGCCGGCCACAAGACGAAACCACCGTCGAGCCCTACGATCCCTTTGGCTTTCAACACCATCTGGTCCACCGCAAGGAAGCCCATTACCAGGGCGAACATGTCCCCGAGGAGACCACCTTCTACGACGAGATCGCCAAGCACCTGGCCCATGCCGAGTCCATCGTCCTCATCGGGCATGCGACGGGCAAGAGCAGCGCCATGAGCTTTCTGGTGGAGCATCTGAAGACCCACCATCCGGAGACCTTCAAGCGGGTCATTGCCACGGAAACCGCGGACCTCTCCGCCCTCACCGAGCCGGAGATCGAGGAACTCGCCAAAAAGCACATCCGCGGCGCCGCGGTCCCTGCCGCCTGAGCGCTGGCCTACTCGTAGTAGGTCGCCGTGGTCGTGTCGGTCTCCCAGATGGTCGAGTCCTTCACGCGCACCCGGCCCTCGGTCAGCGCCGTGAGCTGCTCGTTGGTCTGGTCATAAAAGTACTTGGCCAGGTTCTCGGCCGAAGGGTTCAGCACCGTGAACGGCTCCAGGTCGTTGAGCATCCGGTGGTCGATGCGCTCGATCACCGGGCGCAGCACATGCTTGAGCAGCTTGAAGTCCAGCAGCAGGCCAGTCGAGTCCAGTTCAGCCCCGGCCAGGGTGACGCGTACCTTGTAGTTGTGCCCGTGCGGGTTTTCGCACTTGCCCTTGTAATTGCGGAGGTAGTGTCCGGAGGAAAAACCGGCCTCCACGGTGACTTCATACATCGGCGTCTGCTCGATTCTTGGCGGGGAGATATCCCAGCTTCCATTTTAGCGGCCATCGCTGGTTTCCATCCGCTCTCGCCGCTGCCGCGCCGCTTACCCCCCACGGCCGGCCACCTATCCGCGGGAACTCCGGCCCTTTCCACCCCGGTCTTTGCGCCTCCGCGCCAGCCGCTCCTCTTCGCTGCGCCGGTCCACCTGCTCAAAGAGGTGACTCATCACGCCCACCAGCGCCGACCCCAGGCCGGCAAGCAGCAAAAACAGGGCCACCGTCCGCCACAGCGACCCGTTGGCCGGCAGCCCCGGCTGAAAGCTCGAAGGCACCAGCGCCATGGCCGCCGAGAGCAGCGCGAAGAACCCGAGCGTGGCAGCGAGAATGTAGAAGTTGCGCGACATATGCGGGGAAAGCGGAAGCAATCCGCCGGGCCTGCTGCGATTCTAGAGCATTCCTCAGCGCCTGAGCCGGCACTGGCCGAAAGCGGCCCCAACCCGGCAAAGGCTATACTGTTTGCTTGCCCATGCGCCGCACCATCGCACTTGCGCTGACGCTGCTGTTCGGCCTGACGCTGATCGCGCCGATCTTTGCCACCAATGCCGACAGCAATCTCCCGCCCTGCTGCCGCAGAAACGGCAGGCATCACTGCAGGATGAGCGAGCTCGCAGCCAGCCGGCGTGGCTTCACGTCGGTTTCCGAACGCTGCCCCTGCTGCCCGTCCAGCGACTGCGTGGTTCAAATCCCGACCTGTGAACCCGCATCGGCAGAGCCGGTCCATGCCGGCATAGCCTTCCGTCCGGCCCTTGCGCCGCGGGCCATGGCCGGTTCCCGCCGATCGTTCCACCGCAGCCATCTGAAGCGCGGCCCTCCCGCTCCTCTCGCCTGAAATTCCGCAGCGCATTGCGAATGGGGACCCCATTCCGCCTGACGCCCCGCGTTCTCTCAAGCAAGAAGGAAAGCCATGAAAGCCAAATCATTGCTGGCATTGCTGCCGGCCGTCTGCCTCTGCTGGCCGGCGACGCTAAGACCTGCCCCTCAGAGCCAGCCCGAAGCCCCCAGCCCCATTGCCTCCGGCAGCATCGCAGGAGTTCTGAAGGACCCCACGGGCGCGGTGGTCGCCGCCGCCGAAGTTGCAGTGAAAAACCTCTCCACCGGCGTCAGCATCTCCCAGGAGACCAACCTCGCGGGCCGCTTCGCCTTCGACCGTCTCCCCGCGGGCCGCTACGATGCAACCATCGCAGCTTCTGGCTTTGAAATCGCCATCGTTCGCGAGATCGCGGTCGTTGCGGGCCGGGAAACGGCGATCAATGTCACTCTCCACATCGCCCCGCTGAGAACCGAGGTCAAGGTCGAAGCAGCGGAGAGTGATACTGCGTCCGCAACCCGGAGCACGGTAAGCGACGACGGTCGCAGCCGCAACGCCGCCGAGCTGGCCGCGGATGCGCCCGGCGTCAGCCTGCGCGAGAACGGCCAGCTTGCCTCGGTCCCCCTGCTTCACGGGCTGGGAGACGAGCGCGCCCGACTGCTGGTGGACGGCATGACGGTCTCCTCGGCCTGCGCCAACCACATGAACCCGCCGCTCTCCTATGCCGCGCCCTCGCAAGCCGCTGAAATCACCGTCCTGGCGGGCATTACCCCGGTCAGCCTGGGCGGCGACAGCCTGGGCGGAACCGTCGCGGTCGAGTCCCGCCCGCCGGTCTTCGCCAGTGCGGGCGAGCGGCTGCACCAGGAAGGCGCGTCCACCGGCTTTTACCGCTCCAACGGCGAGAATTACGGCGGCTCGCTCAGGGAGTGGGTGGCCGGCCGCAACCTGGGCCTCGGCTACACCGGATCGTGGACCACCAATGACGACTACACCGACGGCAGCGGCCACAAAGTCACCTCCACCTACGCCCAGAGCACCGACCACACCGTAACCCTGGCAGCCCAGGGCGGGGGCAACCTGATGGTGCTCCAGGCCAGCCTGCACCACACCCCCTATGAGGGCTTCGTCAACGCGCAGATGGACCTGATGCGCAACGTCGCGGAAACCCTCAACCTGCACTACCGCGGAAACGTCTCCCGCGGCGTGCTCGATGTCCATCTCTTCTGGCAAAACACCTGGCACTCGATGAACATCGGCAGAGACAAATCCACCTTCCCCATGCCGATGTGGATGCCGATGAATACGCACGGCAGAGACCTGGGCTACAGCGTGAAATTCGACGCTCCGCTCACGGCGCGGCAGACCCTGCGCGTGGGCAACGAACTGCATCGCTTTGTTCTCGACGACCGCTGGCCGGCCGTCGCCGGGGCGGCGCCGTACATGGGCCCCGATCCATTTGTCAGCATCAACGACGGCCGCCGCCTGCGCATCGGAACGTTCGCCGAGTTGAGCAGCCGGTGGAGTGCGCAATGGAGCACGCTCGCCGGCCTGCGCAACGACACCGTGCAGACCAACGCCGGCGCCGTCCAGGGCTATTCCAGCCTGTACGGCGCCGACGCCGCGGCCTTCAACGCATCCAGCCGCGCAAAGACCGACATGAATCTCGACGCTACCCTGATGGCGCGCTTCGAGCCCAACCCGTCGAGCGCCTATGAGTTCGGCTACGCGCGCAAAACCCGCTCGCCCAATCTCTACGAGCGCTATGCCTGGTCCACCAACTGGATGGCCAGCGGCATGATCGGCTGGTTTGGCGACGGCAATTACTACCTGGGCAGCGTGGGGCTCAAGCCGGAAATCGCCCACACCTTCAGCGGCACGGCAAGCTGGCGCGGCGCGGTGCGCAAGCCCTGGGAACTCAAGCTCACGCCCTACGAAACGCGCGTCCAGGGCTACGTGGATGTGGACACGCTGGCGACCACGATGTACGGCATGAGCACATTTGCCCAACTCCGCTTCGCCAATCACAGCGCCCGCATCTACGGAGCGGATTTCTCCGGCGGCACGACCGTATGGAACGGCGACCAGTGGGGACGGGGCAGGCTGAGCGGCGTTGCCGGGTGGCTGCATGGCGAACGGCTCGACACCGGTACCGGCCTCTACCAGATGATGCCGCTCAACCTGCGCATGGCCTTCGACGAGGAACTGAAGGGATGGACGGCAGGAGTCGGCGTTCAAGCTGTCGAGCGCAAGTCCCGCGTCGACCCGCACCGCTACGAGCAGCCCACGCCGGGCTATGCGCTGTTCAATCTGCGCACCGGCTACCGGCGCGGCCTTCTGCGCATGAGCGCCGCCGCCGACAACCTGCTGAACCGGGACTATGAACTGCCCCTGGGAGGGGTCAACTTCGACGACTTCATGGCCAGCATGTGGATGGCCCAGATCAAGCCGCTCACGGGCAGGGGCCGGTCAGGCAGCTTCAGCCTGACGGCGCAGTTCTGATGGTCGCGCAGGGCCAAGGTCAGGTCACAGGGCCGCACTGTCGATGACAACAACCCCGGCCTGGGCAAATTCAGCCTCGATCTTCGCGACCGAACCGTTCAGATCGATACCGCGGCAGGCGTCGCGCAGGACAACCGCGGGCAGACCCAGCCGCCGCGCATCGAGGGCCGAGTAGCCGACGCAGAAGTCGTAAGCCAGTCCGGCCAGAAACACGCGGGTGAGGCTCCGCTCTTGCAGATAGCCGGCCAAGCCGGTCGGCGTGACGCGGTCGTTTTCAAAAAACGCCGAATAGGAGTCGATCCGCGGCCGGAACCCCTTGCGCAGAATCAGTTCCGCCCGCGGCAATTGGAGCCCAGGGTGAAACTCCGCTCCGTGCGTCTGCTGCACGCAGTGCTCGGGCCACAGAGTCTGCGTCCCGTAGCTCAGCTCGACCTGCTCGAACGGCTTCTTCCCGGCATAACTCGACGCGAACGAAGAATGCCCGGCCGGGTGCCAGTCCTGCGTGAGCACAATGTGCTCGAACCTTCGCGCGCAGCGGTGGATGACGTCAATCACCGCGCCCCCCTCCGCAACAGCCAGCGCGCCGCCCGGACAGAAATCGTTCTGCACGTCGATGACGAGGAGTACGTCTTGCAGAGTAATTTGCATTGGGGCTTCCTGGTGCCGTCATTGGGGTTAGCGGGTTGCGAAAAGACCCGATTCGGACGTAACTACCGGTCAGGCCATTGCTCGCTCAGAATCAACTTGAAAAAAGCGGAATGGTTGTCTTATTCAGGCGCGTCTCGCTTTAGCAATGAGACCGATCTGGGCCAGCGCACTACTGCTGGCCAACCCAAGATCGATGTGAGAATTGCGAAGGCACCCAACACAATGTAGGGCCAAGTGAGAGCAAAGCTGCCGATGATCTGCTTTGAGTCGATTGGAGGTTGCGGGAAATGCCGAACGTCTACCATAAAATTCCGTTGAGCGAGGCTCCCATAGATGAAGAAGCAGGGCACAAAAAGCATCATGCAACCGGCAAGTAGCCGAAAGCGCAGAGCCAGAATACACGTCGGAAAGAGCGATAGGAACACAAGTGATATCCCCCACACTTCTTGCCAACTATCGTTCGCGCCTACCGTGAATACAGCCATTGGATAAATCGCACAGCCAGCCATGCCGGCAAGAATACCCAGGCCGAACAACGTGGCGCTGATCGCTCTCTTTGTTGTGGCGCTTTCCATGTCGCCTTAAAGCTATCACTTCGACGGCGGATCATGAAGGCAGGACGATGACATTTAGTGCTCGTTGCTTGCCGTCCGTACGATATCTTCGAGGCGATTCCTGACGTATTGTTGCCAATCCAGAAGCCATCTTGCATACCTCAGGTGCGCTCAGCGGAATTCGGGCAGTTCCGGCAAAATTCGGTTCACCTGGTCCTTTATTCAGTTTCTGGCTCTGGCGTCTACGTCAACGGCGTGCCGCAGGCTTCGGGTTGTCTTGCGCAAGATCGGATGCTTTCAATCTGCGCCTTGCGCCGTGGCGAATGTGAAGCACTTCAACCCGCTTCTGCTTCTCCAGCACACGGTAGATCACACGATAGACGTTGAGCTTGTGCCCGTAGAGAAGATGGCGGAGCCGAGCATTCTCGGGCGTCAGCGGGCAGCGGTTGGGCATTTCTTCAAGGCTGAGAACAGCCTCTTTGAGCCCCGCATACCATTTCGGAGCCGCGCCCGAGCTTTCGGCGTTGATCTCTTCATAGAGGCTGGCAAAGTCACGCTCGGCGCGAGCAGCGATCTTGACCAGATAGGCCCTGGGTGGCTTCGAACTCAACGAAAAACTGCCGCGCCGGCCGGACTTTTCCTTTTCGGACGTCCTCCAGACCTTGCCGAATCCCTACGCCGGCATCGGTGCGCGCGGCAATATCCCGTTGCGCATCGACTACGCGTTGGATGGCCGCAGCATCGACCTCATCCCGAATGCCTTCTTCTTCAAGAAAACTGTCGAAACTGGAGCCGCTGTGGTCAAACGCCGACTTATGTTGGGTGCTCATGTGAGTTCCTTCTGTTAATTCAGATAGAATAATGGACTATTCGAAGAATTCTTCGTCAATTTTCTTGATATCCAGGGTCTCTTCAACCCGGCAACCAATACTATGCCGAATCATAAGGCGCGTTAGCTGGCTTCCATCCACGAGAACAATTCGTTTGCTCAACATTCCTGCTGTCTCGCGGGCGGAAGCAGTATAGGTTGATGCTGTGACGAATAATCCCTTCGTCGCCTTGAACCGGTCAAGGCTTCCGAAGAAATCTCGAATTGCGCTTGCTCCGACGGTGTTTCCGTCGGCGTATCTCTTAGCCTGGACGTAAATCCTGTCCAATCCCAAAATGTCCTGATCGATGACCCCATCAACGCCGCCGTCTCCAACTCCACCTACCAATGCCTTATTGATTTCCGTTACGGACCCACCGTACCCCATCGCGAACAACAGACGGACGACCAGGTTCTCGAAGAACGCCGGAGTGCCTGATCGAATCTTGGCGAGCAATTCATCAGCGAGTTCCTGCTCAAGCAGCGAGTGGGCATGACGCATGGTTTCGTCCGGCGTCAAAGATGATTCATGGGCTAGATCGGAAATCTGCTCGTCGGTTGCGCCATTTTCAGAGCCGCTCGCCTTCCTGAATAACTCGAACTCTGGGAATCGGATCAAGTACTTGATCGTGATGCGCTTGGGAGGGTTGGCAAGAACGCCCCGGCCTGGCTCTGAAATGCAGAAATGTGCGCGTTTGGTCGGTTTGAGCAGGCCGGCCTTGATGAGGTATGACTTTGCCCACGCCACACGATTGGAGAACGTTGTTTGGCGTCCAGATGGAATCAGAAGCGTCCTTTCCTCTTGGGAAAGCTTGAAATCTTCGGCCAGTTGTTCCACGGCATCAGAGATACGCCATTCTTTATCCGCGGCAAGCTGGAGAAGTGGCAACATCAGGGTCTGAAAATCGGGTATCGGCATCTTCGTTCGCCTAATCTTTCATGGAGCTTCTGGCTCCGAATTCTACGCCATCGGTTGATTACCAGATTTATCGCTAAAGAACTCCTCCACATCCGTAATCGTCTGCGTCACCCGGTAGGGCGGCAGGCTGGCCAGGAAGGTCTGGCCGTATCTTTTGGTGCGGATGCGGTTGTCCAGCAAAACCAGCACGCCGCGATCTTCGAGCGAGCGAATCAGCCGGCCGAATCCCTGCTTCAGCGTCAACACTGCCGACGGAACCTGGTAGTCGAAGAAAGGCTTGCCGCCGGCTTCTTCAATGGCTCTCATGCGGGCGGAGACCACCGGGTCGCTGGGCACGGCGAAGGGTAGCCGGTCGATGATGACGCAGCTCAGAGCCTCGCCCTGCACGTCCACGCCCTGCCAGAAACTCGAAGTGCCGAACAGCACCGCGTTGGGCGTCTCGCGGAACTGCTCCAGCAGCGCCTTGCGGGGCGCCGAGCCGTGCAGCAGGATGGGGAAATCCAGCTCCGGCAGCAGGCGCTCGTAAAGGGCGCGCATCTGCGCGTAGCTGGTGAAAAGGCAAAAGGCGCGGCCGCGCGAAATCTCCAGCACCCGGCGGATGCAGCGGGCGGCGGCTTCCAGAAACTCCGGGTCACGGGGGTCGGGCATCTCCGGGGGCAGGTAAAGCAGCGCCTGCTCGCCATAGCGAAAGTGCGACGGCACCACCAGCTCCCGCGCCTCGTTCAACCCCAGGCGCTTGCGGATGTGCTCAAAGCCGCCCTGCACGGTGAGCGTGGCCGAGGTGAGGATCACGGTGGGAATCTGCTCGAAGACCAGCTCGGTCAAGAGCTCGGAAACGTCGATGGGCGTGGCCTGCAGGAACGTAGTGCGCGACTGCGGGCGGAGTGCGCCTCGCCCCGCGGACTTTTCCGAGGAAGCACCGCCCGAGATGCGGCGCTCCATCCAATACACCATGTTGTGGGCGCTCGACTCGAGCAGGAATTCGAGTTCCGAGCGCAGGCGGCCGACGCGCTTTTTCAGACCCGGCGCTTCGTCCACGCCTTTCATGGCCTCCATCTCGGATTCCATGCGCTTGAGCGTGGCCCGCACGGCCATATAGAGGTCTCCCTGGGTTTCCAGGAACTCTTCCCGCCCAGGGAAGGGCTGGCGTCCGTCGCCGGCCATGGGCAGGCCGGCAAAGAACATGCGGGCGCGGTCGCGGAGCTGCTGGGTCTGGGCGGGCAGGTTCTCCGCGCCTTCCTTGCCACGCAGCAGGGCGTCGGTGTCCCTGGCCAGCTCCTCAAAGCGGATGTTGCTGACCGAGAGGCCAAAGTAGCTCGACGCCACATCTTCCAATTCGTGCGCCTCGTCGAAGACCACCGCCGCCGCATCGGGCAGAATGCCGGCGTCCTGTGCCCCGGCGGCCTCGCGCTTCACCGCCTGGTCGGCGAAAAACAGGTGGTGGTTCACGATGATGATGTCCGACTCCAGGGCCTTGCGCCGCATCTCGGTGATGAAGCAGCGGCGATAATCCGGGCAGGTGGACCCCAGGCAGGCCTCGCTGCGCGCATCGAGCTTTTGCCACAGGGCGCTCGACTCGGGCATGCCGGAGAGCTCGGCGCGGTCTCCGGTCTCGGTCTTCTGCTCCCACTCCGAGATCTGGCGGTACTGGTCAATCTCTTCCAGGCCGGTCAGGATCGGCTGGGAGCGCAGCGCGGCCAGCTTGTGGCGGCAGAGGTAGTTGGCGCGGCCCTTCATGTAGCAGACGTGCAGCTCGCCCAGCAGGGTCTCGAGGAAGGGAATGTCGCGGAAGTAGAGCTGATCCTGCAGGGCCTTGGTGCCCGTCGACACAATGACGCGCAGGCCGGTGCGCAAGGCGGGCAGCAGGTAAGCCAGGGTCTTGCCGGTGCCGGTGCCGGCCTCGACGATCAGATGGCGGCGCTCTGCCAGCGCCCGCTCCACGGCCTTGGCCATCTCCAGTTGCCCGGGCCGGTACTCGTAAGGCAGCGGAGAGCGCGCCAGGATGCCGCCGGGCGCGAAAAACTCGTGCAGGCTGGGCAAGGCACGGGTTGGGTTGTCGCTCGTGAGCATCGGGGCTCATTCCATCATAGAGAGCCCGCGAGCCGCAGCGGCTGGCGCGCCCCGTTGCGTCAGCCTAAATCGGGGTCCCGGCCGGCGGCGGCCGAGCGGTACTGGCCTTCACTTTGGGTCTGGCTGTGCCGCGAGTCCAGCCACTGGCCAATAAGCAGGGTTTCCTCAGGGCTGGCCGGGCCTTCGGCCGCCGAGGGACCATTCAGCAGCTTCTTCCGCACCTCGGCCGCACGTTGCGCGGCTGCCGTCCGCTCGCCCTGCGCTGCGGAATAAAAATCTGCCTGGTTGACGCTCATGGAGTTCCCGTGGATGTGCATCGTTCCCTCCCGCGGGGCGGAAGGGCAATTGCAATGCCGGGAAAGGGGCGCAAAGGTGGGAGGAGTCTCATTTTCCGCCCGTTGCCGGCCCAGGAGTCCGATTGACTTCGCGGAGTGGACTAAGCATACTTAGTCATGGCCTATACCGTCCACCAGGCGAAGACCCATCTCTCACGGCTCCTCAAAGAGGCTGAGGCAGGCCAGGAGGTCGTCGTCATGCGCGGGAAAACGCCGGTGGCGAAGATCGTGCCCATCGAAGAAGCGGCCCCGCCCAAGCTGCCCTTCCGGCTGATGGGCGCCTTTGCGGGAAAGATTCGCTGGGATGAGGACGCATTCGATCCGATGACGGACGATGAGTTGGTGGAGTGTGGCTGGGGGTGGATGCTGGACCCGCCTCCGGTTCCACCGGCCGTGCTGTCTGAGGAGAAATGACCTATCTTCTCGACACCCACACGTTCCTCTGGATTCTGAAGACGCCAACCGCACTTCCCGCTTCGGTTCAGGACATTTGCAAGAATCGCTCCGCGACCTTGCTGATTTCGATCGTCACACCGTGGGAGATGGCGATCAAATGCGCGAAGGGGAAGCTGGACGCGGCGTACGTGCTGGACAATTTTGAGACGTTACTGGCGCAGGGAGGCTACACCATGCTGGAAACCACGATCCAGCAGGTGATTCGCGGCGGCCGCCTGCCCTTGCACCATGGCGATCCCTTTGATCGCCTGTTGGCGGCGCAGGCGCTGGAGCTGCGGGCTCCGATTCTCAGCCGTGATCCGGTTTTCGACGCTTACGGCGTGCAGCGAATTTGGAATTGAAGGAACCCGCACGGCCCGAAGGGTCTGTGCGGCGATTGGAGACACGTTTTGTCGAAGTATCATAAATCGGTTGTACCGACCAAGTCGCGCGCGGGCGCGATTCCCCTGGTGGCCATTGTGGGCCGGCCCAACGTGGGCAAATCCACGCTCTTCAACCGGCTCACCGGCAGCCGCCGCTCCATTGTGGGCGACGAGCCGGGCATTACCCGCGACCGCATCTACGGCGAGTACGAGTGGATGGGACGCGATTTCCGCCTGGTGGACACGGGCGGCATGGTGCCCGACGATACGGCGCTGATTCCTTCTGAAATCTATGCCCAGGCCCAGGTGGCCCTGGAAGAGGCCGATGCGCTGGTGCTGGTGGTGGATGCGCGCACCGAACTCGCCAGCCCGGACTACGACTTGGTGCGCATGCTGATTCGCGGCGGCAAGCCGCTGTTTCTGGCGGTGAACAAGGTGGAGGGCGAGGCCATGGCCCTGGCCGCGGAGAACTTCCGCCAGTTGGGCATCCGCAATGTCTTCCCGGTGAGCTCGGAGCACGGGCTGGGGATCGGCGACCTGCTGGACGCCATTTCCGAAGCGATTCCCGCGCCCCCGGAGGCTGTGCCCACCGAGGAAGAAATCCTGGCCGCGGCCGAGGCGGAAGCCGCAGTTGCGGAAGCCGAAGCCGCCGCCGAAGCCGACAGCGGCGAGCCGGCTCCGGCCGAGACGGACGACCCCGACCTCCTGCCCCTGCACCGCACGCACGGGGAGTTTGAGCAGCACGAAACTTCGGTGGCCATCATCGGGCGGCCCAACGTGGGCAAGTCCACGCTGCTGAACGCGCTCACCGGCACCTCCCGCGCCATTGTCTCGCCCATCGCCGGCACCACCCGCGACGCCGTCGACGAAGTGGTGGAGTTCGAGGGATCGCAGCTCAGGTTTGTGGATACGGCCGGCATCCGGCGCAAGGGCAAGACTCACCTCATGGCCGAAAAGATGGCCGTGGTGATGGCCCGGCGTCACCTGGAAGCCGCGGACGTGGCCCTGCTGGTCATCGACGCCACGGACGGCGTCACCGCGGCCGACGCCACCATCGGCGGCTATGCCCACGAGAGCGGGCGCAGCGTCATCGTGCTGGTGAACAAGTGGGATGCGGTCACCACGGGCCGCACCGACGGCAAGCCGCCGGCCGACCGCGAAGTCTTCGAGGAGCAGTTGCGCCGGACGCTGAAGTACCTGAGCTATGCGCCGGTGATTTTTCTCTCCGCTTTGGAAGGGACGGGGCTGGGCCGGGTTCTGAACGAGGTGAAGGCCGTGGCCGCCGAACGGCGCAAGCGGGTTTCGACCGGGCAAATGAATCGTTTCCTGGAGAAGATCGACTTCCAGCGCGCGCCCGTGCCCATGGCCAAGCGGATTCGCATCTTCTACATGACGCAGGCGGCCGTGGCGCCGCCCACGTTTGTGCTCTTCACCGACCGGGACATCAAGCTGCACTTCAGCTTCGAGCGGTTCCTGGAAAACCAGATCCGCGAGTCCTTCGGGTTCAAGGGCACGCCCATCTGGTTCAAGGTGCGGGCCCGGAATGTGGCGAAAAAAGACTAGTCCTGCCCCGGCACTTCTCGCAGCCCCCCCGGATGAGTTTCTCCGCGGCTTGCTCAGACGAGGATGGTGTTGTCGATCAGCCGGGTTGCGCCCACCCAGGCGGCGACGGCAAAGAGGCTGCCGGGCGCTGCGATTTCGACCGGCTCAAGCGTCGCCCAGTTCACCAATTCAATGTAGTCGATGCGGATTGATGGCTCGGCGGCGAAAGTCTGGCCGGCGGCTGCTATGATCCTGCTCGAACGGCGCTCGCCTGCAGCCACGAGGGCTTCCGCCTGGCGGATGACGCGGCTGAGGGTCAAGGCCTGTGCGCGCTCGGCGGCGCTGAGGTAGCGGTTGCGGGAGCTGAGGGCCAGTCCGTCGGGTTCGCGGACGATGGGGCAGACGACGATTTCGGCGCTCAGCCGGAGGTCGGCGGCCATGCGGCGCAGCACGGCAACCTGGGCCGCGTCCTTCTGGCCGAAGAAGGCGCGGTCGGGCTCGGCGGCGATCAGCAGCTTGGCCACCACGGTGGCCACGCCCCGAAAGTGCCCCGGTCGCGATTTGCCGTCGAGGCGATCGCTGAGACCCGCAACCTCAACAAAAGTCGCCGCGCCGGCAGGATAGAGTTCCTCGACCGAGGGCGCGAAGACCACATCGGCGCCTTCGGCCTCGGCCAGCGCGCAGTCGGCCTCGAAGGTGCGGGGATAAACCGCGTAATCCTCGTTGGGCCCAAACTGGGTGGGGTTCACGAAGACGCTGACCGCAACATAGCCGACCGAAGCCTTGGCGGCGCGGATCAGGGACCCGTGTCCGGCGTGGAGCGCGCCCATGGTGGGCACCAGTCCGATGCTGTTGCCGCCGTCGTTACGAGCTTGGCGCGACCACTGGCGGAGTTCGGCGACGGTCTCAAGGATTTCGATCACTTCAGGCTTTCCTCAGCGCGCTCTTGTGCTCGATGGCATCGAGGGCCTGGCGCGCCGCTTCCGGCAGATGGTAGCTCTCTTCGTCGGAGGGGAAGGCGCGGTGCTCAACGTCTTCGCGGTAGTGCTCGATGGCCGAGCGGATGAGTCCCGCTGCGTCGGCGTAGCGGCGGACAAACTTGGCCGGCTGGGCGAAGGTCAGATTCACCAGGTCGTGGAAGACAAGGATCTGTCCGTCGCAGTCCGGACCGGCGCCGATGCCGATGGTCGGAATGGGCAGCTCTGCGGTGATGGCCGCGGCCGCCTCGCGGGGAACGCCTTCGAGAACCAGCGCCCCGGCGCCGGCGTCTGCCAGTGCCCGTGCGTCGGCTTTGAGCCGCAGTACGGTTTCGGCGGTGCGGGCCTGGACACGGTAGCCGCCCATGCGGTGAACGCTCTGCGGCGTGAGGCCCAGGTGGCCGACCACGGGGATCTCGGCCTCGGTGAGGGCGCGGACCAGTTCGATGCGCGGCCCTTCCACCTTGACGGCCTCGGCGCCGGCTTCCTTCACAAAACGAACGGCGTTGGCCAGGCCCTCGCCCACCGCGCCGTGATAGCTACCGAAGGGCATGTCGGCCACCACCAG
>Ga0302320_10004063_pt1 | contig 33390 bp, 31 predicted proteins | sample Bog_T0_3_FD_202130 | JGI IMG/M metagenome (GOLD analysis project Ga0302320, IMG submission 202130) | Peat permafrost microbial communities from Stordalen Mire near Abisko, Sweden - Bog_T0_3 | ecosystem: Environmental > Terrestrial > Soil > Wetlands > Peat | place: Sweden: Abisko, Stordalen Mire... | reverse complement strand
CAGCGCAACGTCGCCGGCGCTGACACCCGACGCCGCGAGGATGGTGCGCACGCCCTCCATCACCCCGGCTTCCGGCGCGGCCGGCGTGGTCAGCACCTTCGCGGTGACGCGCCGGCCCGCGTGCTCCAGCGCGAGGTCCGTAAAGGTGCCGCCAATGTCGATCGCAAGCCGGGCGGAAGGCATCAGCCGCGCCTTTTTCCGGAGTCCGTGGTCAGGCGGGGTCAGTCAACGCCGCCAGGTCGGGCGTGACAAGCTGCCGAGGGGCGGGCGGCTGCCGGTCCGCGCTCAACGCGCATCGCGGGTCGTGGAACTCGCCTGCTCGCCGGCTCCCCCGCCGCCGGGATGGGGGACATCGGCCGGCGTCAGACGGCAGCCCGCGCGGAGTGGGCCGGGATAGCGCGTCCAGATCTGGGTCTGGCCGAGCAACGGAACGCCAAGATAGCCGCGGAGCAGCAGCCGGTCCTGGCCTGCCAGCCTGAGTTGCGCGCCATAGACGGTACCGTTGCGCGGGTCCGTGATGCGACCCCGCCAGACGCCTTCGCCGTCGCTGGCCGCGTGGTCGACGATCGTCAGCCCGCATTGCGGCTGGCCGCGATAGTCCAGCGGCATGGCATCGCTCGGATGGTCGAACACGATGCCGGCGATCTTGCCGCACAGGGCGTTGTCGCAGCGGTCGATCTGGATGACCCCGCCCTGGTTCTCCGTCAGCCACAGGCCGATCGGACTTGGCGGCTCCTGCGCGCGGGTGCCCAAGCCGAGGCAGGTCAAGGCTACGGCCAAGCCGACGGCTTTCATGGTTTGGTGGTCCACGTCATGTCTCTCGTGTTGACTTGGTTGCGACAGGCAACGCGGCACGAATGTCGGTGTGGGCGAAGTCGTCGCCCTTGAACAGCAACGGCAGATCAACCGCTTTGGCCAGCGCATAGGCGAAGCAGTCGCCGATGTTCAGTCCAGCACGATGGCGCCCTTTCCCGAAGCGACGGAAAGCGGCGATGGCCAGATCGGCGTGTTGTGCGGTCACCGCGACGATCTGCGGATCGACCAATGCAAGGAACCGGTCGAGCATGGCACGTCCCGAATCCTGCTTGCGGCCTTCCACCACGCAACTGGCTTCAACGCGCGTGACGGCGGAGATCAGTCGGACCGGGGCGGCTTCGATCGCCTCGCCGAAGCGGCGTTGGTCCGGCTCATCGAACAGGATCGCGGCGATGGCGGAGGTGTCGATCACCATCACCACATGCCCGTCTCGTCATATCCCACGATCTCGTCGGGCGAGCGCGTATCATGGTCGGGCAGGGCAGCGCATTCCCTGCCAAGGGCGGCCAGCCGTTCCGCCAGGCTCGGCGTGCGCCCGCGCCGCAGCCGCTCGCGCGCCAATCGCTCGGCCAGCGCGGTCCGGACAGCATCGGTGAGCGTCTCGCCGGTCAGCGCGGCCACCGCGCGGGCAAGCCGGTCCGTTTCCGGATCTTTCAGGCTAAGAGCCATGATGACCCCATTGGTCTAGAAATCACACATAAATATAGAAACGCCGGCAGGCGCTGTCGAGCGGCCCTTCCGCAACGCGTTTGGCCTGCGCCATAAATACCCGCCGGGAGCTGCCGGGAGGGAACACACAATGGCCAAGCCCGTCTTGCTGGTAACACGCCGGCTGCCGCCCGCCGTCGAAGCACGCGCGGCGCGCGACTTCGACGCCCGGCTGAACGCCGACGACACCCCGCGCGCGCCCGTCGAGATCGTGCGGCTCGCCGAGGGCGCCGACGCGGTGCTGTGCTGTCCGGCCGACCGGCTGGATGCCGCCGCCATCGCCGCTCTCCCGCCCAGCGTCAGGGTGATCGCCACCTTCAGTGTCGGCTTCGACCATATCGACGTGGCGGCCGCCCGGGCGCGCGGCATCGCCATCTGCAACACCCCCGACGTGCTCAGCGTCGCGACGGCGGAGTGCACCATGCTGCTGATGCTCGCCTGCGCCCGCCGCGCTGGGGAGGGCGAGCGTCTGGTACGCGCCGGGCGCTGGACCGGCTGGACGCCGACGCAATTGCTCGGCACCCAGCTCTCCGGCCGCCGGCTGGGCATCTTCGGCATGGGCCGCATTGGCCGGGAACTGGCGCGGATGGCACGCGGCTTCGACATGCAGGTGCACTATCGTGGCACCGCGCGGCTGCCGCCGGAGTTGGAACAGGGCGCCGTGTTCCACGCCAGCGACGACGCGTTTCTGCCGGTCTGCGACGTCCTGTCGCTCAACGCGCCCGGCGGCGACGCCACGCGGAAATGGCTGAATGCGCAGCGGATCGCGCAACTGCCAAGCGGCGCTGTGGTGGTGAACGCGTCGCGCGGTTCGCTTGTCGACGACGAGGCGTTGATCGCCGCGTTGCGCAGCGGCCACGTCGCCTTCGCCGGGCTGGACGTGTACGACGGCGAGCCCCGCGTGCATCCAGGTTATCTGGCGCTGGAGAGCGTGGTCCTCCTGCCGCACCTCGGCAGCGCGACAGCCGAGACCCGAGATGCGATGGGGTTCCTCGCGCTGGACGGGGTTGCCGCGGTGCTGGCGGGGCAAACGCCGAAGAACCTCGTGGCGTGAAGCGATCGCCGCGAGGCTATCGCGGGTTCTACCGTTCGCGGCATCGCCGCTGTGCCGTCCGGACAGGACGCGGAGCACGAAGCACGGGCTCGCGGGCTGGCCGGGCGAACTCCGGGTTGGCGCGATCCGCATTGGCCCCCTATAAGCGCCACACCACCCATCCCATCACGAGCCCGCAATGGACATCGCTGCCGCCGCCCCCTTCGCCGAAGCCCGCGACTGCATGGTGGATAGCCAGATCCGGCCCAACCGGGTCACGGATCCGCGCATCCTGGCCGCCATGCGCCGCCTGCCGCGCGAGCGCTTCCTGCCACCGCGCCTCGCCGCGCTGGCCTATGCCGATGAGGACGTGCCGCTCGGCCACGGGCGGGTGCTGATCGAGCCGCTGGTGATCGCGCGGCTGGTTCAGCTCGCCGCCATTGTCGAGGGCGAACGCGCCCTGGTCGTGGCCGCCGGCGTCGGTTACGGCGCGGCGCTGGTTGCCGCCTGCGGCGCGACCGTCACGGCGTTGGAGGAGGACCAGGGCCTGCTCGCGCTGGCCCGCTCCGCGCTCGACGAGATTTCGCCATCCATATCCCTGGTGTCCGGGTCGCTCGCCGTGGGCTGGCCGGCCGGCGCGCCCTACGACGTGATCCTGATCGAAGGCGCGGTGCCCGAGATTCCCGCGGCGTTCGACGCGCAAGTGCGGCGGGACGGCGGCCGGCTGGTCACGGTGATCGCCACCCCCGGACAGGCGAGCCGCGCGGTGCTCGCCGAGCCGAGCGGCCCCAGCCTGCGCGCCCAGCCGATGTTCGATTGCGCCACGCCGGCCCTGCCGTCGCTGCGGCGGGCGCCGGGCTTTCATTTCTAGCCGCCGGCTCGTTTCGCTCCGCGCGGTCCGATCCCCCGGGGAATGGGGTGCGACGCCAAAGCATTGGCGCCATGCCGATGCCTGTGGCACATGATCGGTGAGCGTTTCGACCAGCGAGGTTTTGCCATGGATGTGCGGCATCGGCTTGGCGTCAGCATCGGTGCGATGATGGCGGCGTGCGCCTTGAGCCTGCCCGCGCTGGCACAAGTCTCACTGCAACCTCCAGTGCAAGCATCCGGGGGGCAGGCGCCCGCGGGACAGTCAGCGGGTCAGACCCCTGGGCAGCCCACGGGCCAGCCTGTGGGTCCAGGGCTGGTGGCGCCGCGGCAGCCATCGCCGGGGGGATCGTCTTTCGCGCAGCCGCCGGGTGGTCGGAGCGCGTACACGCCACCGCGCCAGGCCGGGGGCCAAGCCCCGAACACCGCGGCGCTCAAGGTCACGAACGCAGGCCTGCAGCCCGCCGGCCAAAAGGATCGCGTCCCGCGCACGCTCGCCGAAGCGCTGGCCGCCACCTACCTGGGCCAGCCCGCGCTGCAAGCCGAGCGCGCCAAGCTGCGGGCCACCGATGAAAACGTGCCGCAGGCGCTGGCGGGCTGGCGGCCAACGGTGATCATGCAGGGCGCCGCCGGCTATGCCGACGGTGTGACCCGAGCCTACACGAATGGTGCGCAACTGTTCGGCGGCGGCTTCGGCGGGGGCAGTTGGTCGAAAACGATCGACCCGCGCCAGATCGCCACCGGGCAGGCCACGCTCACCCAGCCGATCTACAATGGCGGCAAGACCCCGGCCGCGATCAACCAGGCGAGGAACCAGGTCATGGCCGAGCGCGCCAATCTGCTCCAGCAGGAGCAGACCAGCTTCGGCAACGCGATCACTGCCTACGTCAACGTCATTCAGTATCGGCAGCTTCTTGCGCTGAACAAGAACAACGTTCAGGTACTCGCCCGCCAGCTTCAGGCCACCAACGACCGGTTCCGCGTTGGCGAGATCACCCAGACCGACGTCGCCCAGGCCGAAGCGGCGCTGGCCGGTGCCCAGGCACAGCTGGAGACGGCACAGGGCACCCTGCTGACGGCGAACGGTACATTTGTCCAGGTTATCGGGTTCTATCCGCCCGACGACCTGGTGGAGCCGCAACCGGTTGCCTTGCCGGTGCGCACCGAACAGGACGCGACCAAGCTGGCTGCCAGCAACAACCCGCAGGTGGTGAGCGCGCTGTTCAACGACGCCGCCGCGCGGGACGCGGTGGACGCCGCCTTCGCCCAATTGCTGCCGCAGGTCAGCGTTCAGGCGCAGGCGTTCACCCTGCAGAATCAACAATTTCGTTCCTACAACACCAACGGCTACCAGGTGCTGGCGAACTTGTCGGTGCCGCTCTACCAGGGCGGTGCCGAATATTCGGCGGTGCGGCAGGCCAAGCAGACCGAGCAGCAGACGCGCAAGACGGTGGACGACGTCCGGCGTACCGTGGTGCAGAATGCCGTGCAGGCCTGGGAAGCACTGGTCGCGGACCGCGCCGCCGCCGAAAGCACACGGGTGCAGATCCGTGCCAACGAGGTGGCCTTGCAGGGGGTGGAGCGCGAGGCGATCGTCGGCAGCCGCACCACGCTCGACGTGCTCAACGCGCAGCAGGCCCTGCTGAACTCGCAGGAGACGCTGGTGCAAAACCTCGCCCAGCTCGTCAGCGCGTCCTATGGCGTCGCCGCGGCGATCGGCAGGCTGACCGCGAACGATCTGCACCTGCCGGTGCCGCTGTACGACGATACCGCATATTACCGGGCGGTGAAGGACAAGTGGGTCGGGCTCGGCGACTCCGCCACCGACCAGCCGGGGCGCTGACGCGCCATGACCGAATCGCAGACCAGCGGGGCGCAAGGCGCGCAAAGCCAGCCAGCTGCGCCCGCCGCCGATCCGTCGATGGAAGACATCCTGGCCTCGATCCGGCGCATCCTGAGCGAGGACGAGGCCCAGGTCGCCGCGGCGCCGCCGGCGGGGCAAGGCGCTCCGGCGAGCGGGGAGATCGATGGCGATGACGTGCTGGTGCTGGACGAGTCGATGATGGCTCCGGACGAGGTCGCGTCGTTTCCGGCGCCGCCAGCGCAGCCCCTGGCGGCGGCGTTACCGCAAACCGCCCCGCCGCCGCTCGCGCCTGCTGTGCCGCTGCCGGCCGGACCAGCCGGCGGCCCGTCGGCGCTGCTCGGGCCGGAGGCCGCGGACGCGGCCGCTTCGGCGATGGGGACGCTGATCCGCACGCTCGCCGACCATCCCACAGGCGATCCGCTGACGCCGCTGCAGGTGCGCGGCGGCGGACCGACGATCGAAGATATCGTGCGCGAGGAGATCCGCCCGCTGCTCAAGGCATGGCTGGACGCGAACCTTCCGACCCTGACGGAGCGGCTGGTCCGTGAAGAAATCCAGCGGCTCGCCGACCGAGCCGCGCACTGACCGGAGCAGCGCGGGTCCACAAACTGCCGCAAGCCCCACCGCAACGGCGGGTGGCGCCATGCGGGTCACCCAACGCACACGCACAGCCGCTGCGATAAGCCGCGAACTTGCCACCGCCGGGCTTCTCCGGCATCCCCCTCGCCGGGAGCCGAGTGATGCTGGACAAGACCTACAACCCATCTGAGATCGAACCGCGCCTGTACGACGGCTGGGAGAAGGCGGGCGCGTTCGCCTGCGACCCCAGCTCGGACGCGCAGCCGTTCACCATCATGATCCCGCCGCCGAACGTCACCGGCAGCCTGCACATGGGCCACGCGCTGACCTTCACCGTGCAGGACGTGCTGGTGCGCTGGCGGCGCATGCAGGGCCGCGACGTGCTGTGGCAGCCCGGCACCGACCACGCCGGCATCGCCACCCAGATGGTGGTGGAGCGGTTGCTCGCGGAGCAGGGGACGTCCCGCCAGGCCCTGGGGCGGGAGGCGTTCGTCGAGCGCGTCTGGCAGTGGAAGCACGAATCCGGCGGCACGATCACGCGCCAGCTCCGGCGGCTCGGCGCCTCGCTGGACTGGCCGCGCGAGCGCTTCACCATGGATGGCGGCCTCTCTGCCGCGGTGCGCGAGGTGTTCGTCACGCTGTACCGTCAGGGGCTGATCTATCGCGACCGGCGGCTGGTGAACTGGGACCCGCAGTTCCAGTCCGCGATCTCCGACCTCGAGGTGGAGAACCGCGAGGTCAAGGGGCACCTCTGGTACATCCGCTATCCGATTGCCGGCCAGCCGGACCGCTTCATCACCGTGGCGACCACGCGCCCTGAGACGATGCTGGGCGACACCGCCGTCGCGGTGCACCCGGAGGATGAGCGCTATCGCGACCTCGTGGGCAAGCACGCGATCCTGCCGCTGGTCGGGCGCCTGCTGCCGATCGTCGCCGACGAATACTCCGACCCGGAGAAGGGCACCGGCGCGGTGAAGATCACCCCGGCGCATGATTTCAACGACTTCGCCGTCGGCAAGCGCCATGACCTGCCGATGCCTTCGGTGCTGGATCGAGAGGCGCTGGTCACCCTGGCGGAGATCGCGGACTCGCTGGCGCCGGTGGAAGGGATCGCCGATCCGGGCTTTGTCCGCTCGCTGGAAGGCCGCAGCCGCGAGCAGGCGCGCACCGCCATCGTTGTCGAGCTGGAACGGCTCGGCCTGCTGGACAAGATCGACCCGCACACCCACCAGGTGCCGCATGGCGACCGCTCCGGCGTGCCGATCGAGCCGCTGCTGACCACGCAGTGGTTCTGCAAGGCCGACGTGCTGGCCAAGCCGGCGATCGACGCGGTGGAGACCGGGCGCACGAAATTCGTCCCGAAACAGTGGGAGAACACGTTCTTCGCCTGGCTGCGCGACATCCAGCCCTGGTGCATCAGCCGCCAGCTCTGGTGGGGGCACCGCATTCCCGCCTGGTATGGTCCGGACGGCGCCGTGTTCGTCGCCAAGGATCTCCACGAGGCGCAGGCCCTGGCCGATGCCCAGTACGGCCATGCCGGCGAGGCGCTGACCCGCGACGAGGACGTGCTCGACACCTGGTTCAGTTCGGCGCTGTGGCCGTTCTCAACGCTGGGCTGGCCGGAGCCGAAACCTGAGGTCGCGCGCTACTACCCGGGGGATGTGCTGGTCACCGGGTTCGACATCATCTTCTTCTGGGTCGCCCGGATGATGATGATGGGCATCCATTTCATGGACGATGTGCCGTTCCGCACTGTCTACATCCATGGTCTGGTCCGTGACGAGCGCGGCCAGAAGATGTCGAAGTCCAAGGGCAACATCATCGACCCGCTGGAACTGATCGACAGCTTCGGGGCGGATGCGCTGCGCTTCACCATCTGCGCGCTGACCGGCCCGGGCCGCGACGTGAAGCTGAGCGCCAGCCGCGTGCAGGACCATCGCAGCTTCGTCACCAAGCTGTGGAACGCCGCGCGGTTCTGCGAGATGAACGGCATCCGGCCGGACCCCGGCTTCGATCCCGCCGGCGCCATCGCACCGCTGTCGCGCTGGGTGCTGGACGCGCTGAACGCGGCAATCGCGGAGGCGACGGCGGCGCTGGAGGTGTATCGCTACGACGACTACGCCGCCGCACTCTACCGGTTCACCTGGAATACGTTCTGCGACTGGTTCCTGGAGCTGGCCAAGCCGGTGCTGGCCGAAGGCGACACGGCGGCGGGTCAGGAGGTGCGCGGTACGGCGGGCCACGTGCTTGGCGTGCTGCTGCGGCTGCTGCACCCGGCGATTCCGTTCGTCACCGAGGAGCTGTGGGACCGCTTCGGCTACGGGGCGCCGTGCAGCCTGATCCGCGCCCAATGGCCGGAGTCCGTGCCGGTGGCCGATCCGGCGCAGGCGCGGGCGGAGTTGGGCTGGCTGACGCGGTTCATCGGCGAGGTCCGTGCCGTGCGCAACGAGATGAACGTGCCGCCCGGCACGCCCACGCCAGTGCTGCTGCGCGATGCGTCGCCGGAGACACTGGCGCGCGCCGAGCGCTGGTCTGACGCGATCCGCCGGCTGGCGCGGGCCGCCTCGGTTGCCCCGCTGGCGGGCGAGATGCCGAAGGGCTCGGCGCAGGCCATGGTGGACGAGGCGACGGTGATCCTGCCGCTCGCGGACGTGATCGACCTGGCGGCCGAGCGTGCGCGGCTGGTCAAGGAGCGGGGCAAGGCCACGAGCGAGGCGGAAAAGATCGCGAAGAAACTGGCCAACGAGGACTTCGTCAGCCGCGCGCCGGAAGAGGTGGTGGAGGAGAATCGGGGGCGGCTGGCCGCAGCAGAGGCGGAGGTGGCGCGGCTGGACGCAGCGTTGCGGCGGATCGGTTGACCCGGGTGGACGCACGCGCGGGATGTAGGGCGGATAAGCGAAGCGCCATCCGTCATTGCCACACGAGGCACCGCAGCGGCGGATGGCGCTGCGCTTATCCACCTACACGTGCTTCCGCCGATCTTGACAAATGAGGCCGAATCGCGCGAGCAGCATGATTGTCGCCGGAAAGCATTGATCCAGGTCAAGGCTGCCAGCGCTGTCACGGCCTAATGGCGTACAGTGATTTAACATTATCCGATTCGGGCGCTCTCGCCCGAGCTTGTCGATTCCCTTGATCTGTTCCGCAGGAGAGTTGTTTGCCGATGCTGCTGGTCGACGGTTGTGCGACGCGGTCTTTCCGGGGAGCAACGGGCGGGGCCGAGCACTACATCACCGTTGAAGCGCTCCCGGGCTACGGCCTGGCCGAGCAGATCCACCAGGTGGAGCGCCGCTATGCGGAGGCGCTGGATTCGCTCGGGCTGGCCCCCGATACCGCTGTGTTCCGGCGCATCTATCTCAGCGACGTGCCGAACCAGATCGACCTGGTCAACCAAAGCACCCTGTTCAGCGATCCGGAGGCCGGAGCGGTGGCCGTCGCGGTCGTGCAGCAGCCGCCGCTGGTCGGCGCCAAGGTGGCCCTGCTCGCCTACCATATCGAGACGCCGGAACCGCTCACCAAGCTGGCTCTCACGCCCAACCATACGCTGATCGAGAAGAACGGCCTCGGCCATCTCTGGAGCACGCAGCTCTGCGCCGGCACGATCCTGCCGCCGGTGTCGGCGGGCGACCAGACCCGCGCCGTGTTCGAAGATCTGATCAAGGCGTTGGCCGCGCACGGCGGGACGCTGCGCGAAAACTGTGTGCGCACCTGGCTGTACGTCAGGGACGTCGACGTGTTCTATCAGGACCTGGTGGACGCCCGGATTGCGGTGTACGACCAGCAGGGCCTGACCGCGGACACGCATTACATCGCCAGCACTGGCATCGAGGGCGCCTGTCCGCATCGCTACGACACGGTGCTGATGGACGCGTATTCCATCCTCGGCCTCGATCCGGCACAGATGTCGTACCTCAACGATTTCAGCCGGCTGTGCCCGACCAAGGAATACGAGGTCACCTTCGAGCGCGGCACCCGCATCGCTTATGCCGACCGGGCGCACCACTTCATCTCCGGCACCGCGAGCATCGACCGCTTCGGCCGCGTCGTTCATGTCGGCCAGGTGCTGCGCCAGCTCGATCGGACGTTCGAGAACGTCGATGCGCTGCTGCGCTCCGGCGGCGCCCGGCTCGACGACATGTCGCATCTGCTGGTCTATCTGCGTGATCCGGCGGATTTCGCCCGGGTGGATGCCTACATCGCCGAGCGCTTTCCCCGATTGCCGGTGCTGCTGCTGCGCGGCGCGGTCTGTCGTCCGGAATGGCTGATCGAGGTCGAAGGGATCGCCGTGGTCGCCAATGACGCGCCGGATCTTCCCGCCTTTTGATAACCGCAGGGGGCTGACCCATGTCAGACGCCACACCGTTCACCACCATCAACGACGCGGCGGTGGCCGCCGCAGAGCTGCGTCGCGAGCCCTATGAATGGACCTTCATCGACAATGCGCTCGATCCGGCGCTGCGCGAGAAGGTGCTGGACGATGCGCCGCGCATCCCGGACCGCGGCAGCTACGCCCTGCCGGACCTGAAATACGGGCCGGCTTTCGGCGCGGTGCTACAGGACCTGCTGAGCGACCGCTTCCGCAGCATGGTCGGCCAGAAGTTCAACATGGACCTCAGCAAGTGTCCCCCGTGCATCGTGATGATGGGCAACACCAGCGGGAACTACAACGAAGGCTACGCGCACCCGGATTCGAAGCACAAGATCGTCACGGTGATCGTGGGCTTCAGCCGCGAGTGGCCGTACGAGCGCGGCAAGCTGCGCGTCTTGAACAGCAATGACCGTGATGACTATGCGTTCGAGTTCTCGCCGACCTACGGCAACATCCTGATGTTCCGCGTATCCGACAAATCCTGGCACGGCTTCCTGCCGCAAAAGGGCCAGCGAATGAGCCTGCAGCTCTGCTACGTCGATTCCGAGTCCTACGTGAAGCGGGAATACTGGCGGCACACCTGGAGCGCCTACGCCAAGTCGGTGCCGATGATCCGCAGCCTGATCAACTGGGCGCCGCGGCGGCTTTAGGAGACCAGGTGATGGAGTACCCGCCCGTTCCGACCGTCGATCAGATCGCCCAGCATTTCCGCCGCGCGCTGCTCGACTGTGACATCGTCGAGTGGCCGTATCGCCGCTGGCGGATGGAGAACGTGCTGCCGTTGGACTTGTGCACCGGCATCCTGACCCTGCCGATCGCGCCGCCGCTGCTGGGCAGCACCGACGGCACCCGCGGGAGCTACAACGAAAAGCGCACGTTCTTCACGCCGGAACTGCGCGCGCAGTTTCCGACCGTGCAAGCTGCGTGCGAGGCGCTGCAGCGGCCCGACGTGGCGGGAGTCCTGGCACGCACGCTCAACATCGATGTCGTCGGCGGCTACCTCCGCATGGAGTACATGCAGGACATCGATGGCATGTGGCTGGAGCCGCATCGCGACATCCCCGAGAAGCTGTTCTCCATGGTGATCTATCTGTTCACCGGGCCGGAGGCGAAGGACTGGGGTACCGACATTTATGATGCGGACCGCCGCCGGGTTGACCGCGCGCAGCCGGAGTTCAACTCGGGCGCGATCTTCATCGCCGGCCCCAACACGTGGCATGGCTTCGACCAGCGGCCGATCATCGGCGTGCGCCGGCTGATGGAGATCAACTATGTCCGCTCCGACTGGCGCAGTCGCGACCAGTTGTCGTTCCCCGACCGGCCGATCACGCTGGGGTAGGGCGGCGCCCTGGCCCTACCAGGGGCCAGACGCCGCCTGGGGCCCCGGTTGACTGACCGCGGACAACCGGCCACGGCCTCCGCCGCAGGCTTACGCGTTCGCGGCGAGGGCCGGATCGCCCCGCTCCGCTAGGAAGCGGCCGAAATAGTCGATCGTGCGACGCAACCCGTCGTCGAGCGCGACCGCCGGCTCCCACCCCAGCACCGAACGGGCCAGCGTGATGTCTGGGCAGCGTTGCGTCGGATCGTCCTGCGGCAGCGGGTGATGGATGATGGCGGAGCGGGACCCGGTCAGCCGGATGACGCGCTCGGCCAGCTCCCGCACCGGGATCTCGTGTGGGTTGCCGACGTTGACCGGTCCGGTGAAGCCGTCCTCGGTGGCCATCAGCCGCATCAACCCGCCGACCAGGTCGTCGACGAAGCAGAAGGCTCGGGTCTGGCTGCCGTCGCCATACAGTGTGATGTCCTCGCCCCGCAGCGCCTGGACGATGAAGTTCGACACCACGCGCCCGTCGTTCGGGTGCATCCGCGGACCATAGGTGTTGAAGATGCGGGCAACCTTGATCTTCACCCGGTGCTGGCGCAGGTAGTCGAAGAACAGCGTCTCGGCGCAGCGCTTGCCTTCGTCGTAGCAGGCGCGAGGTCCCATCGGGTTTACGTTGCCCCGGTAGTCTTCCTTTTGCGGGTGCACCGTCGGATCGCCGTAGACCTCGCTGGTGGAGGCCTGCAGGATTTTGGCCCCGATGCGTTTGGCGAGGCCGAGCATATTGATCGCGCCGATCACGCTGGTCTTCGTGGTCTGCACCGGATCATACTGATAGTGCACCGGCGAGGCCGGGCAGGCGAGGTTGTAGATCTCGTCCACCTCCACGTACAGCGGGAAGGTGACGTCGTGTCGCATCGCCTCGAAATGCGGATTGCCGATCAGATGCGCAATGTTGTCCTTGCGGCCGGTGAAATAATTGTCAACGCACAGGACATCGTGGCCCTGGTCCAGCAACCGTTCGCACAGATGAGACCCGAGGAAGCCCGCGCCCCCGGTGACCAAAATACGTTTGCGGGTCAGATTCATCCCGAAGGCTCCGATGCATATCGGTGAAATATGGCTCATGGCGGCATTGGGCGCAACCAAGCAGCGATCGGCTGTTCCAACGGCGGCGGGGGCCGATCCAGCAGCCCGAAGGACGCGAGAGAATTTGAATTGTAATATCGTCAGGTTCTTGCGGATTGGCGATCGGAGGATGCGAACGTACCATTGACAACGTTACGACATATGATAAGCAAATATCCGCGTTACCGGCGCCTGAGCGTGCCAGTTCCTGTTCAGCCAACTCGATGCCGTGGTCGGCATCACGTCGATATATCGCGGAATCGCTGTGCTCCCCGACGCCGCCGGGGTTGCGTCTCCCCTGTTGTAAACGCGTTGACCGAGGCAGGCCGAAGACGGGCTCGTTGCAGGAATTGGCGAGCCGGGCCGGTTTCGTGTATGGCGATGCGGTGGCGGGGAGCCGCAAAGCCGTCCAATCGTGACACGATCGCGGTATGAGGCGCGGGCGGGGAAAACCATATGTCGAAAACCGAGGCTTTTTTCCCGGCGGTTCATTTCGCCTCTGCCCCGCGGCCGACCGGCTGCGTGATCATCGATGCCGAGGAAGACTTCGACTGGATGCGTCCGGTGCAAGGCGTCCCGCACAATGTCCGCGGCATGCAGCACCTGTCCGACCTGCAGCACATCCTCGGGGCCTACGGTGCCGTGCCGATCTACCTGGTGACCTATCCGGTCCTGCAGGACGACGCCGTCGTCGCGGCAATCAGACTCAGGATGGAACGGGGCGATTGCGAAGTCGGCATCCAGCTCCATACCTGGGTGACGCCGCCGTTCAACGAATCGGCGGACCTGCGCAACTCGTTCGGCGGCAATCTGGATGCAGGGCTGGAGGAGCGTAAGCTGCTGGAGTTGATGCGGCTGTTCCGCGCGCGCTTCGGCCATGACCCCGTGGTGTTCAAGGCGGGCCGCTACGGGCTCGGCCCCCATACGTCGTCGCTGTTGGAGAAGCACGGGTTCATGGTGGATACCAGCCTCGCGCCGCGGACATCGTTCGCCGCGGAGTCGGGGCCGGACTTCAGCGCGGACGAATTCCGCACCTTCTGGTTCGGCCGCGGCCGCCGGCTGCTCGAAGTGCCGCTTTGCCGCAGCATCGTCGGCTGGGGCGGCCGTTCCTCGGCGCGCGCCTACCAGATTCTGGCGGACCTTCATTTGTCCCGTCTCCACCTGCCGGGGGTGCTGGCCTGGCTGCGCTGCGCCGAGCGAATCACGCTGTCGCCGGAGGGCAACGATCCCGCCGCCATGGGCCGCCTGGTGCGCGGCCTGCTGTCGCGGGGCCAGAACGTGCTGCCGATCAGCCTGCACAGCTCGTCCCTGAGCATCGGCCACAATCCCTATGTCCGGTCCAGGGCGGACCTGCATCATTTCTACGACCGGCTGTCGGCCAGCCTCGATCGGCTTGCCGGCCACTTCGCGGTGCGCTTCGTCCGGTGCACGGAGCTTGCGGGGATGCTGGCCGATGGCTAGCGCGGCCAGCTTGCGACCGCCGGCCAGCAAGGTTCTGCTGCTGACGAACAACCTGCCACCGGTCCGCGGCGGCTCGGCGATCGTCTACGACAACCTCGCGCGCCATGCGGCGGGACGGATCATCGTGGTGGCGCCGCGGCGCAGCTACCAGGACGGGCTGCCCTTCATCGGCTGGCGGGAGCATGACCGCATGGCCCCCTACCAAGTGGTCAGGCGCGACCTGCTGCGGACCGTGATGCGCGAGGAAGGCGCGAGCGGCTTGTCCAGGCTGTTCTTCCTGGCGGCGGACATCGCCATCCGGTTTCGGCTGGTGACGACGATCGCCCGCTACGCCCTGCGGCGCGAGATTGCTGCGGTCTGCGTCGGCGAACTTATGGCGAGCGCCTGGGTGCTGACCTTGATGCGCGCGTTCCCCTGGGTGGCGCGTGCCGTCTACATTCATGGCGAGGAGATCACCACGCAGGACGACTACGATCCGGGGCTTGGCCGCCGCCGCCGCGCATTGTTGCAGGCCCACCACATCGTCGTGGTCAGCCGCTTCACGGCGGCGGCGGTTGAATCGTTGCTGGGGGAGGCCGGGCGGTCGCGAATCCGGCTGATCGAGAACGGGGTGGACACGACCCGTTTCCGGCCGGTGCCCAAACGAGCGGGCCTGGCGGCGCTGTACGGCCTGGAAGGCTGCTTCGTGTTCGTGTCGGTTTGCCGCCTGCTGGAGAAGAAGGGCGTGGACAATGCGATTCGCGCCTTCGCGCGGGTCGTCGCGGACCATCCCGACAGCCGTTTCCTGGTCGTGGGCGATGGCCCGTTCCGAGCGGATCTGGACCGCATCGCCGCGGACTGCCTGGTGGCGGACAAGGTGGTGTTTTGCGGCGCCGTGGCCGATGACGAGCTGATCGACCACTATGCTCTCGGCGACAGCTTCGTGATGCCCAACCGGTGCCTGCCGAACGGCGACACGGAAGGGTTCGGCTTGGTGTTCCTGGAGGCCAACGCCTGCGGTCTGCCGGTGATCGCCGGTACCGACGGCGGCAGCACCGACGCCGTGCAGGACGGTGTGAACGGCCTGCTGGTGAATGGTCATTCGGTGGCGTCGATCGCCGAGGCGATGCTGTCGCTGCGGCGGGATGCGGCGCTGCGCGAACGGCTGCGCGCGGCCGGCCTGCGGGCGGCGGCCGTGGCTGGCTGGCAGCACAAGGCGCAGGCATTCCTGGAGATGTTCGCCGCGGCGGCCAACCAGGGCCCGGACGATTCGAGGCCGGTGCAAGCGGGTTCGGCCCAGGATGCGCCGATTGATCGGCCCAATTCGGACTCGGCTGATGAGGTGAACATTGTCTGACTTTTTCGTCCGCGCCGCACCGTTGGCGCGCAGGGGCCGTGTCGCGCCTTCAATCAAGCGGCTTTGGCCGGTCGCCGCCCTTGTTATCGCCGCTGCCGGGCTGGTCTTCGCCGATATCGGCGGCAAGTCGTTGTGGAACGACGAAGCGTTCAGCTTCTTCGTGGCGCATAGCGGCCCGCTGGCAACCCTGCGCGGCATCAGCCAGGACACGCAGCCTCCCCTGTATTACCTGTCGCTGACGGTCTGGCTTGGTCTCGGGCACGGAGTCTTCGTGCTTCGCAGCTTGTCCGCCTTCGCCATCGTCCTGGCGGTGGTGCCGCTTTACGATGCGGCCAGGCGTCTGGTCGGTGCCCCGACCGCGTGGCTCGCGACGCTGCTGTTCATCATCGATCCCAACGTGGTGTTCTGGGCACAGAAGGCGCGGCCATACGCGTTGCAGACGCTGTTTGTCGCGATCGCGTTCTGGGGGTTCGTGCGCATTCTGCTCGCCCCCGAAGCCCGGCAACTCTATGTCGGCCGCGGGTTGCTGGGCCGGGCTGGGCGTGCGGCGGTCTCGGTCGACCTGGGCTGGCTCGCCTACGCCATCGGCGGCGCGCTGGCGATGCTGACGCAGCAGCCGGCTGGCTTCTTTGTGCTCGGTTGCAATTGCGCCATGGCGATCGCGGTGCTGCCGCGGCTGCGGTCCAACCGAATCCTGCTGGTGAACTGGGTCCTGGCGCAACTGCTGTTGATCGCCATCTGGTCGCTGTGGCTGCCGGTCTTCGTAGAGCAGGCCGCCGCGCACCTGACGCCGGAGCAGATCAGCGCCAAACATGCGATCTTTCTGATCGACGCCGCGACATTCTGGGGCAATCTGCGCAATCTGTTGAGCATACCGTCGCTGTGGCGGGCGCAGCCGCCGTTTGTCGCGCTTTATGCCGTGCTGGCGTGCCTGGGTGCTGTCGCGTTGATCCGGAGCGGGAAAGCCGCGCTGGCGATTCTGGGTGCGTTGGTGATCCCCCTGCTGGCCTGTGTCGCGGGGTTTTTTCTGATCCACCCGGTGTTCGGCTACGTGACTTACAGTTTCGTGTGGGTCCTGCTGCCCTACGCGATCCTGATCGCGAGCGGCATCGCCCTGCTGCGTCCGCTGCCGCTGCGGATTGCGGTGCTGGCGCTGGTTCTGTTCGGCAACGTCTGGGGCCTGCGAAACTACTACGCCACATCGGCGCCGCCGATCGATCAGGCGGCCGCCATGATGGCGCCGAAGATCGTGCCCGGCGACGGGCTCGTACTCGGCAAGACCGCGGCGGCGGCCTGGGGGCTCGCGTACTATTTGGGACCGCCCTACGACGGTCGCCTGGTCGGTCTCGACGCGACGCGGTTGCAGGAACGGCTGATCACCACCGCGAGGCAGGCGCTTGTGCTGCCGCGCGTCTGGGTCGTCCTGCCGGACGGCGAGACGTCCGCGGTGGATCTGGATGTGCTGGCGCAACGGATGGTGCCCGCCATCGACCAGCGCATCGGCACGCTGACCGTCAGGCGATTCGACGGCCCGGTTCGCTGACCGCTTGGGGGTTCGGGTAGGGTGAGACAAGCGCTTGCGCCGTCCACCGTTGCCGCAAGCCGCACCGCAGGCGGCGCAGGAAGCCGCCTATACCGGCCGAGCCTTGCCGTCGGTCCTGACGCCCAGCATGGTATTCCTCCGTCTAAGCCAGAAACCGGAGGAAGCCATGCCCGAGCGCCCGTTCACCCTGGCGGACCTCGACGCGCTCAAGCAGTGGGACACGCCGACAATTTGCAACGGGCTGGAACTGGTCGTGCCGGAGCGCCGCGCGATCGGCTTCACCACCCGGCCGCTGGTGCCGATCGAGCCGAAGCTGCCGCCGATCGTCGGCCTGGCGCGCGTCGGCATGATCCGCGCGAAAGAGCCGCCGCGCGGCAAGGTGGCCAACCGGATCGACTGGTACGACTACGCCGCCGCCGCCGACATGCCGACCATCGTGGTGCTGCAAGACCTCGATGACACGCCGGGGTATGGCGCCTGGTGGGGCGAGGTGCATTCCGCCGTGCACAAGGCGCTCGGTGCGCTGGGCTGCGTGACCAATGGATCGTATCGTGACATCGATGCCTGGGCGGAGGGGTTCCAGATCATCGGCGGCTGCGTTGGTCCCAGCCACGCGCATGTCCACATGGTGGATTTCGGCAAGCCGGTGAACGTGCACGGTATGAACGTTGGGCATGACGACCTGGTGCACGCGGATCGCCACGGTGCGGTGGTGGTCCCCGCCGAGGCGGTTGCAAAGCTGCCCGCCGCGATCGGGCTGATCGCGCGGCGGGAGCAGGTGATCCTGGACGTCTGCCGGTCCCCGGATTTCACCCCCGCGAAGCTGCGAGAGGCGATCCGCAAGTCCGGCGAGATCCACTGATCGTCGTTGGCTGTTTGCGATGGCTGGGTCGCTACCGTCCGAAATTCAAGAAAAAAATGCGATGATGAAGGTGCGGCCTGCTATGATGATCGGCAGTAAGCGCTGGCACTGAAAAAGGAGGGCGGCATGGCAACGGACGAAACAAAGCAACGCGCCGCCGCTGCCGTTTTCGTGGAGAAATTACGCGGCGTATATGACGTGTCTCACGTGCTTATGTTCGGTTCACGTGCGCGCGGCGACAACAAGCCTGACAGTGACCTCGACCTCGCCGTTGTGCTGAAGGGAGGGCGCGGTGACTTCCTCGACACAAAGCTTTATATGGCGGGCCTTGCCTTCGACGTGCTGATGGAAACTGGCGTCCTGGTGCAGCCTTTCCCGATGTGGGGGGACGACCTCGCTCATCCAGAACAGTCCCCAAACCCCGGTCTTATTCAGAACATTGCCAGGGACGGGATAAGACTGGGATGATACAGGATGTTATGAGCAAGGCGCGGAAGGCCCTCGCTTCGGCCAGAATTCTTCTTGACACGGGAGACACCGACGGAGCGACGAACCGGGCCTATTACGCGATGTTCGACGCCACTAAAGCCGCTCTTTCGTGGGCCGGTGTTGGTGGGGAGCCGAACCAGCACAAGAGTCACGGCGGCCTGATCAGCAGCTTCGGGCAACACATTGTGCAACCAGGGCATCTTCCCGCCGAGTTCGGGCGGTCACTCAATCGCGTGCAAGACCTTCGCCTAACGGCGGACTATCTGGCGGAGCCTGTGCCGCCGGACAAAGCAAAATGGGCGATTCAAGAAGCCGACACCTTTGTTGAAGGTATCTCCCGACTGCTGACCCGGCCAAAAGCCCCTGGTGCCTAGGCTGGAGGCGTGAACAGTCGTTTGAAGATTGTGGAACGCGTTTCATTCGCGCAAGACTTCTTTCGCTTCGCGTATCTGGTGGGCAACCCGATAAGCTTTGGGCTTAAAGTCGGATTGCCCGATTCCACTGAAGTAATCGTATTCGACAGGCATTCTCTAACCAAACAAGACTTAGGGGCGCCGAAGAAGAAATTAGAGATATGCGGTACATTGCTTGAACGGTTGGCCTATCGTTTGTTAGCTATGGAATTGAACTCCGCTCTTGATGAAAACTCGGCAATTGGCAGGCGCGGCGAACGTGTTCGAGCCTTGCACGGTGGGAGAGATCGACCGCGACGTTGATACGCTCGCTCGGCTTGGCTTCTGAGGGCGCGTGCCGGTCGTCGTCGCGGATACTGGACCGCTGCGTTGTTTGGTTCTGATCGACGCGATTGATCTCTTGCCACGGCTGTTTCACCGCGTGCTTGTTCCCAAGATTGTCATTGGCCGCAGCTTGGCGCGGGCGAGAGCGCGGCCATTGCCTTGGCGCAGGCGGTGAGCGCGGCACTTCTTCTGCTCGATGATCGTGCTGCCATAACGGAGGCCCGCGCGCGCGGGTTTGAAGCGACCGGCACGCTCGGCGTGCTGGTCCGTGCCGCGCAATTGGGCTTGGTCGATTTGGAGACGGCTTTGACCCGTCCTATTCGGACAGATATGGAGGGTGGCAAAGCCCGCCAATACCAGTCGCAAAGGGCGGAACCCATGAGTGAGACAGGCGCCAACGACCTATACAACCGCGACTTCTACGCCTGGGCGAATGAGCAGGCTGCCCTGCTTCGTGCCGGCAAACTGTCGGACGCCGATGTCGCCAACATCGCCGAAGAAATCGAGAGCATGGGCCGCGCCGAAAAGCGCGAGCTGGTAAGCCGGTTGGCCGTGCTGCTGCTGCACCTGCTCAAGTGGCAGTACCAGCCGCAGCGCCGCAGCCGGTTCTGGCAGGCGACCATTGAAAACACGCGCGATGAACTGGACCGGCATATGATCGATAACCCAAGCCTCAAGGCGAAGCTGCCCGAGGCCATGGCCGACGCCTACCGTCGGGCGCGACGCAGTGCGGCAGCCGAGACTGACTTACCTGACATAACCTTCCCGACCGAATGCCCATGGACGTTCGAACAGGCGATGCAGGACGCCGAGCCGTAGCGCCGGCTACGCGCCGCGGCCCGATTCTGCCAACCTACCCAACGCCGCCGCGGGCCCCCTTCGCCCCTCACCGCTGCGTGCGGGGGCAGTAGAACGTGCTCCGCGCCGACTGGACGATGCGCCTGATGCCGGGGCAGGCGGGCAGGCCGGGGCAGCGCTCGCAGGCCTCGCCCGCGCGGCCGTAGACCTTCCAGGCGTGCTGGAAATACCCCAGCTCGCCGCCCGGCTGCACGTAGTCCCGCAGCGAGGACCCGCCGGCCGCGATCGCCTCAAGCAGCGTCGCCTTGATCGCCGGCACCAGGCGCGCGGCGCGGGCGCCCGGCACGGTGTGCGCCGAGCGCAGCGGCGACAGGCGGGCGCGGAACAGCGCCTCGCTCACGTAGATGTTGCCCAGTCCCGCAACCACCTTCTGATCAAGCAGCGCCGCCTTGATCGAGGTGCGCTTGCCGGCCAGCGCCGCCGACAGCAGCGTCGGGTTAAAGCCCTGCTCCAGCGGCTCCGGCCCCAGCCCGGCCAGTAGCCTGTGCTGGTCCTCCTGCTCCGTCCGCACCAGATCGACCGAGCCGAAGCGGCGCGGATCGACAAACCCCAGCCGCCAGCCGTCGTCGGTTTCCAGCACCAGGTGCTCGTGCAGCACCGGCTGGTTCGGCCGCGCCGGACCCAGCACCATCCGCCCCGACATCCCGAGATGCAGCAGCACCGACCAGCCGCCGGCGAGGCGCATCAAGATGTATTTACCGCGCCGGCGGAACCCGATCACACGCGCACCGGTCAGCCGCCGCACCAGGTCCAAGGGCATCGCCCAGCGCAGATCTGGCCGGGTTACCGAGGCGCGGATGATCGTCCGCCCCTCCAGCCGGGCCTGGAGGCCGCGCATCACGGTCTCGACTTCGGGGAGTTCCGGCATGCCGGGTCACACGCTATACACTGGCCGCCATGAGCGACAACACAGCAACGACCGAGACCATCGACTTCGGCTTCCGACAGGTGCCGAGGGACGAGAAAGCCACCCTGGTGCGCGAGGTGTTCGATAGCGTCGCGACGCGCTACGACCTGATGAACGACCTGATGTCGCTCGGCATCCACCGGGCGTGGAAACGGGTGTTCATCGCGGCGCTGGACCCGCGGCCCAACCACCAGCTGCTCGACCTTGCCGGCGGCACGGGCGATATCAGCTTCGGCTGGCTGGCGCGAGGCGGCGGCCCGGTGCTGCTGTCCGACATCAACGAAGCGATGCTTCGCGTCGGGCGCGACCGGTCGGTGGCGCGCGGGCTGGTGTCCGGCCTGAGCTTCCTGGTGGCGGATGCCGAGAAACTGCCGATCCCGGACCGCTCGGTGGACCGGGTCTCGATGGCGTTCGGCCTGCGCAACTGCACCGACAAGCCGGCGGTGCTGCGGGAGGCGCGGCGGGTGTTGAAGCCCGGTGGCCGGTTCATGTGCCTGGAGTTCTCCCGCTTGCAAATCGCGGCGTTCCTGAACGTCTATGACCTGTGGTCGTTCAAGGTGCTGCCGCGGATCGGCCGGATCGTGGCCAAGGACGAGGACAGCTACCAGTACCTGGCCGAGAGCATCCGCACCTTCCCGGACCAGGAGACGCTGGCGGGCATGATGCGGGAGGCCGGGATGGCGCAGGTCTCCGTGCGCAATCTGTCGGGCGGCATCGCGGCGATCCACACCGGCTGGCGTTTGTGACGGCTGCCTCCGGGGGGATTGAAGGGGCGCTCGCCGGCCGGCGGGTGCTGCTGATCGTCTCCGGTGGCATCGCTGCCTACAAGGCGCTGGAACTGATCCGGCTGCTGCGCGGCCAAGAATGCGGGGTGACCTGCGTGCTGACCCGGGCCGGCGGCGAGTTCGTCACGCCGCTGTCGCTGCAGGCGCTGTCCGAGGGCAAGGTCTACACCGATCTGTTCTCGCTGACCGACGAGAGCGAGATGGGCCACATCCAGCTTTCGCGCAGCGCCGACCTGGTCGTGGTGGCGCCGGCGACCGCCAACATCCTGGCGAAGCTGGCCGCGGGAATCGCCGACGACCTGGCGTCCACGCTGCTGCTGGCGACCGACAAGCCGGTGCTGGTTGCGCCGGCGATGAATGTGCGCATGTGGCTGCACTCGGCGACGGTGGCCAACATGGCGACGCTGGTCGCGCGGGGGGTGCACGTGGTCGGGCCGGATCAGGGCGCGATGGCGTGCAACGAGCACGGTCCGGGACGGCTGGCCGAGCCGCCCGCGATCCGGGCGGCGATCGCGGCGCTGCTGGCCGGGCCGCGCCCGTTGGCCGGGCGGCACGCGCTGGTGACCAGCGGGCCGACGCAGGAGCCGATCGATCCGGTGCGCTACATCGCCAACCGCTCCAGCGGACGGCAGGGGCATGCGATCGCGGCGGCGCTCGCTGCGCTGGGGGCGCGGGTGACGCTGGTGAGCGGGCCGGTGTCGTTGCCCGATCCTGTTGGGGTCTCGATGCGGCATGTGGTGACGGCCGTCGAGATGCTGGCGGCGTGCGAGGCCGCCCTGCCGGCGGATGTCGCGGTGTTCGCGGCGGCGGTGGCGGACTGGCGGGTGGCGTCGGTGGCCGAGGGCAAGATCAAGAAGCAGCCGGGGGGCGTGCCGCCGTCATTGGCGCTGGTGGCCAATCCCGACATCCTGGCCTCGGTGTCCCAGGCCGGCTCGCGCCGGCCGCGCCTGGTGGTGGGATTCGCCGCCGAGACCGACAACGTGCTGGCACACGCCCAGGCAAAGCTGGCACGCAAGGGCTGCGACTGGATTGTGGCGAATGATGTGTCGGAAGCGGGTGGCGCGATGGGGGGCGAGGACAACGCGGTGCATCTTGTCACCGCCTCAGGCGTCGAGCACTGGCCGCGCATGGCGAAAAAGGCGGTGGCGCGGCAATTGGCGGAGCGGATCGCGGCGGCGCTGGAATGGCGGGCGAACGTCTGGAAATCAGCCGGCAAGGTTCCCCGCTGATCGGCGGGTCCGGGCGGCGGAATGTCGCTGTCCGGCCGGAGCATCGAGCCAATCACGGCTCGACGTCGCGAACCTCCTCGAACACCGCAGCAAGCTGGATGCCGGTTAGTTCACTCAGCCGCTCGGCGCCAAAGCGCTGGACTGTCGCCCGGTGCCAGACGACCCCCATCGGGAGCACGCGCGGCGCGATAAATTCGAGCAGGGCTCGCTTGTCGGGCTCAAGGGTCAGCATTTCAGGGGCTCCCGGTGCCGCTGTGACACTGCCAATCATGCGCCCGGCTAAGCCGAGTGGCAGACTCGGAAAATACTCAGATCATTGCCCGGCCAATCGGTTGCTTGCGGACTGGGCGCGGCGACCGGGGGCGGGAGCTTCCGGCCTAACGCTCGGGCGTAGGCCGCGGGAAACCGGCGGAGGCTATGGCAGCACCGTCGGCCGCACTGGCACCAGTGGCGAAGACACTGGCACCAGTGGCGAAGACACTGGCACGCAGCAAAATCTGAGCCAGGGCCTCCCAGGTGGGACTGCCAATCTGACCGGTTCCACGAGCGGCGTGGGTGGTGGCAAGTAGGGGGTTGGTCACGGCAAAGGCGTGCTGGCGCTTGCGTCAGCGCGCCTTGCCTGGAAGCCATGCAGAAACGACTATGAAAATGTGGTGGGTGCGACAGGGATTGAACCTGTGACCCCCGCCGTGTGAAGGCGATGCTCTCCCGCTGAGCTACGCACCCGGGGTCGTTCGGAACGGCCAGTTACCTAGGGGAAACGCGGTGCGGGTGCAACCCCCTTAGCCGGCAGCCGTGCCGGACCGTCGCCCTCAGACCGCGCGGCGGCGCTCCCGCAGGCAAGCCAAAGCGATGAGTGGCGCAAGGAGCAGCAGCAGGCTGGCAGGCTCCGGAACCGTCGCAGTGAAAACTTCGAGCTCAACCAGGCTGGAAACGTATCGCCCACCCGCGGCATCGCCCGGCACCACCATCCGTGCGAACCCGTCCGGTCCGTCCGTCCCGAGTTGCCCGTTCGTATCGGCATAGGCCACCAGGTCCGGCAGTGTCGTGCTACCGCCGAACGCGGGATCGATCTCGCCGAGTGAGAAAATCGCCGCGTAGCCGTCGCTGCCCACCGCCTCGACATATTGCCGCAGCACGTCATTCTTGATCGTGGGATCGGTGATCAGTCCGGCACTATTGAGCAGGGTCCACAACGACACGCCGGTATAGGTGTCGGTGACCGGGCCCCCGCCAGCCGTATAAGTCGCGGTGACAGTTGTTTTAGGCAGGGCTTGCAAGGCCGCCAGATTATACGTGGCAGGCCGCGCGACTCCCGTCAGCGTCAGTTGGGTGGACAAGCCGCCGCCGCTGATCGTTGGTATCGGCGCCTGGCCGACATAAAGTTTGGTCAGATTGGAGACGTATCGTCCGCCGGCGGTGTCGCCGGGAACCACCATGCGGGCGAAGCCCGAGCTTGTGAGGGGCCCGTTGGTGTCGGCGTAGGCAACCATGTCGGGCGCTGCCGCGCTGCCCCCGAATCTCGGGTTGATCTCGCCGCCGGAAAACACCGCCTCATAGCCGTCGCTGCCGACCGCCACCACGTAGTTGAGCAGTGAGCTGTTCTTCACGCCTGGTATCGGCGTAATGCCGCCCGCCGCATTGAGCAGCGTCCAAAGGCCGGTCCCGGTGAACGTATTCGTCACGGGGGTGCCCCCGGAGGTGTACGTCACTGTCTGTGTGGTCGCGGGCAACGCCGACAGGCTGGAATAATCGTAAGTTCCCGGGGTCCCGACGTCGCCATTCAGCATGAATTGCGTCGAGACCGTCGCCGCGCTGGCTGGGCTGGCAAGCCAGCCAAGACACAGCAACGAAAGCGCGGCCAAGGGGATCGAGCGTGTCGCCTGCATTGCTTGCGGTTCCTTTTGCGATTGCGGTTCCGCCAAGCCGATGGGCCTGGCTGGGAGCCTCAAGCCTCCGTTGTACACGGTCAAACATAACGCGGCAATTACGCCGGCCGGCGATGGCTATGATGGACAACCGGCCTCCCCATGGGCAGGGGGGCTGGTTGGCAGGCGGCGGGTGCTCCGGTCGCTCCTATGGCGCGAGCAACTGCCGCGCGATCCCCATCATCTCGGGAAAGCTCCGCGCCACCGCATCGGCGCCCGCGGCCACGTCCGGACCGCCATAGCCCCAGGCGGCAAAGATGCACGGCAGGCCGGCGCCATGCGCCGCCTTTATGTCGTTGGCATGGTCGCCGGTCATGACCGCGCGCTCCGGCACGCCGCCGGCCGCCCGCAGCGTGGACAGCAGATGCGCCGGGTCCGGCTTGCGGGTCGGAAAGCTGTCGCCGGCGCCCACCGCGGCGAACAGCGGCGCCAGGTCCAGCGCCGTCAGCAGCGCCCGCGTGGCCGCTTCCGGCTTGTTGGTGCAGACCGCAAGGCGCCAGCCCTCGTCGGCCAGCGTCCGCAACCCCGCCACCACCCCCGGAAACGGCCGCGTCTCCACCGCCGCATGCGCGGCATAGTCGCTGCTGAACGTCGCCAGCGCAGCCCGATCAAGCTCCTGGCCCCGAGCCGCAAATGCCCGCTCCAGCAGCTTCTCGACCCCGTCGCCCACCATCGTGGCGGTCTCCGGCCGTGAGAAAGCGCCCAACCCGCGCGCCGCCATCAGCCGGTTCAGCGCCGAGGCCAGGTCCGGCACCGAATCCACCAGCGTTCCATCGAGGTCCAGCACCAGCGTTCGGGTCACGGGTTACACTCCAGACACTGAAATTGAAGTGGCACGATAGCGGCAGGCTTTGACAGCGCGTAGCCTGCGCCGCTACCCGTTCGTGTGAGCAACAAGGAAGGGCGATGACCAGAGCCCACCCCGCCACCGCCGTTGTGCTGGCCGCAGGCCTCGGCACGCGGATGAAGTCATCGCTCCCCAAGACCCTGCACCCGATCGGCGGCCGACCGATGCTGCGGCATCTGCTGGAAAGCTGCGAGGCGGTGTTCGGCCGCACCGTGGTTGTGGTTGGCCCGGACATGGACGCCGTGCGTCATGCCGCGTCACCGCACGCCTCGGTTGTGCAGGCGGAGCGACTCGGGACCGCGCACGCCGCGCTGCAAGCCATGTCGCAGTTCGGCGATGGCGACGTGGCGGTGCTGTACGCCGACAACCCGCTGATCCGGCCCGAGACGCTGCGGCGTCTGCTGGCCCGCCGGCAGGAAGCGGGGTCCGCGCTTGCCCTGCTCGCCTTCCGCCCCGCCGATCCGGGCCACTACGGCCGGGTGATCGCACGCGAGGGCGAGGTGGAGCGCATCGTCGAATGGGCCGACGCCACACCGGAGCAGCGCGCCGAAACCTTGTGCAATGCCGGCGTGTTGTGCGCCTCCGCCGCCGACATGCGGCGCTGGCTCGCCGACGTTCGGGCGGATAACGCCAAGGGCGAGTATTATCTCACCGACACCGTGGCGCTGGCCCGTGCCGAGGGCGGCCGCGTCGTCGCCGTCGAAGCGCCGGCCGACGAACTCGCCGGGGTGAACTCGCGCGCCGAACTGGCCGCGGCGGAAGCCGTGCTGCAGGGCTGGCTGCGCCGCGCCGCGATGGCGGCTGGGGTGACGCTGATCGATCCCGGCTCGGTGTTCTTCTCCTATGACACCGAACTGGCGCCCGATGTCACCATCGGTCCGAACGTGGTGTTCGGTCCCGGCGTGCGGGTGGAGATCGGGGCTGAAATCCGCGCCTTCAGCCACCTGGAGGGCTGCACGATCGGCCGGCACTGCATCGTCGGCCCGTTTGCCCGGCTGCGGCCTGGCGCCGTGCTGGACGCCGCCGCGCATGTCGGCAACTTCGTCGAGGTGAAGTCGGCCCGGCTGGGGACGGGGGCGAAGGCCAACCACCTGACCTACCTGGGCGACGCCGATATCGGCGCGCACACCAATATCGGCGCCGGCACGATCACCTGCAATTACGACGGCTTCGACAAGCACCGCACGACGATCGGCGCCGGTGTCTTCATCGGCTCGGACACCGCGCTGGTGGCGCCGGTGACGGTGGGCGACGGCGCGATCGTGGCCGCCGGTAGCGTGATCACCGAGGACGTGGCGCCCGACGCGCTCGCCCTTGCGCGCGGCCGGCAGGAGGCCAAGCCCGGTCGTGCCGCGGCGTTTCGTGAGGCCAGGAAGGGAAGGCGCTAGGACATGTGCGGGATCGTGGGCGTGATCGGGTCGCGGCCGGCGGCGCCGGTGCTGTTGGAAGCGCTGCGGCGGCTGGAATATCGCGGCTACGACAGCGCCGGAATCGCCACCCTTGTGAACGGCCACATCGACCGCCGCCGCGCCGAGGGCAAGCTCGGCAAGCTGGAAGCGGTGCTGGAACGTTCGCCGCTGTCCGGCACGACCGGCATCGGCCACACCCGCTGGGCGACGCATGGCGCGCCGACCGAAAGCAACGCGCATCCGCACGGCACCTCGCGAGTCTCCATCGTGCACAACGGCATCATCGAGAACCACGCGGAACTGCGCGAAGAGCTGGAAGCAGCGGGCCAGGAATTCACCACCGAGACCGACACCGAGACGGTGGCACAGCTCATCGACCTGCACCTGCAGCGCGGCATGGACCCGGTGACGGCGGCCGGCGAGGCGTTTCGCCGGCTGGAGGGCGCGTATGCGCTGGCGATCATCTTTGCCGGCCACCCGGAGCTGATGATCGGGGCACAGCACGGCGCCCCGCTCGCGGTGGGGTTCGCCGATGAGGAGATGTTCCTGGGCTCCGACGCGCTGGCGCTGGCGCCGCTGACCCGCCGCATCGCGTATCTGAAAGACGGCGACTGGACGGTGCTGAACCGGACCGGCGCGCGGTTCTTCAATGAGGCGGGTGAGCCGGTTGAGCGTGAGGTAAAACTGACGCAGTTCACCGGGGCGTCGATCGGCAAGGGCGAATACCGCCACTTCATGGAAAAGGAGTTGCACGAGCATCCGGCGGTGATCGGCGACACGCTGCACCGGATGGTGAGCCCGGCGACCCGCGCCGTGGCCCTGCCCGACCTGCGGCTGGACTGGACCCGCATCCCGCGCGTCACCATCAGCGCCTGCGGCAGCGCGTTCTATGCCGGGCTGGTCGGGCGGTGGTGGTTCGAATCGGTGGCGCGGATGCCGACCGATGCCGATGTGGCCAGCGAGTTCCGCTACCGCACGCCGCCGCTGCCGGAAGGGGGCCTTGGCCTGCTGGTCAGCCAGTCGGGCGAGACCGCCGACACGATGGCGGCGCTGCGCTACATGCGGAGCGAGGGCCAGCAGGTGCTGTCGATCGTCAATGTGCCCGAGAGCAGCATGGCTCGCGAGTCCGACGCGGTGTTGCAGACTGTGGCCGGGCCCGAGATCGGCGTGGCAAGCACCAAGGCGTTCACGGCGCAGCTATGCGTGCTGGCCTGCGTGGCGCTGGCGGCGGGGCGGGCGAGGGGGGCGATCACCGCCGCGCAGGAGGCGGCGATGACCGCCGCGCTGCTGGAGGTCCCCGGCCGGGCGGCGGAGGTCCTCGAACGACACGACGAGATCAAGCGGCTGGCGGCTCGGATCGCCCAGGCGCGCGACGTGCTCTATCTCGGCCGCGGCAACTGCTTTCCGATCGCGCTGGAAGGCGCGCTGAAGCTGAAGGAGATCAGCTACATCCACGCCGAGGGCTACGCCGCCGGTGAAATGAAGCACGGGCCGATCGCGTTGATCGATTCGGCGGTGCCGGTGATCGCGATCGCCCCATCCGGCCCGCTGTTCGAGAAGACCGCGTCCAATCTACAGGAAGCGGCGGCGCGCGGCGGCCAGGTGATCGTGTTCAGCGACGAGGCAGGGGCGGCCAAGCTGAAAGGGATCGCGACGGAGACTGTGGTGATGCCGGCGGTCGATCCGTTCGTCGCGCCGATCCTGTACGCAATTCCGGTGCAGCTTCTGGCCTACCATGTGGCCGTGCTGAAGGGCACGGATGTGGACCAGCCGCGGAACCTGGCGAAGTCGGTGACGGTGGAGTAGGCGGCAAGCCAACGGCGTTTTCGTTGAAGCTGGCTAGGATTGCGGCACAGATAGCGGTTCACCGGGTTGCAGAGGCAGCGGGGGAGCATGGGAGTTTCCCGTGAGGCTTACATGGCCTGGGTCCAGCAGCAGGCGAAGGGGCGCTTTGAGCGGGTCCATGGCGAGATCGTGCCGATGTCGCCCGAACTGATCGCTCATGCCCGGCTCAAGGCGGCGATCTGGTTGGCCTTGCACACGGCGATCGAGGCAGCCGGCCTGTCGACATTCGAGGCCCTGCCGGACGGCGTGACCGTCCAGGCCGGTGATGGCAGCGACTACGAACCCGACGTGGTTGTGGCTGGCGGGGAGCCGGTGCCAGGCAACAGCATTGCCGTGCCGACTCCGGTGATCGTGGTGGAGGTGTTGTCGCGCCGCACCGCCAAGGTAGACACCACCCAAAAGCTGATCGACTACTTTACCATTTCATCGGTCGTGCACTACCTCGTTGCCTCGGTCGACCAGCAGAAGATCGTTCACCACCATCGCCTCGACGACGCGCGGATCATGACCGCAATTGTCACCGAAGGGGATATCGATCTGGACCCACCGGGAATAAAGCTTGCAATAGCGCCACTGTATCGACGCATCATTTAGTTTGCCCGGCATCGGACTAGACCATGAAAAACTAGCCGCCCTGGGTTGTTCTCGGCGTATTGCGTGAACAGGCTTCATCGGGCGGCGTCGTGCGGGACGCGGGCCTGTCCGGCACCTGTCGCCGTTGCCGCAGCGCGGGAATCGGGATAGGTGCCCGAACCAAATTTCCTTGCGCCGACGTGGAGTCTTTCATGCTGTCCCATCGAATCAATGCCGTGCGATGGCGCCTTGTTTTGCTTGGCGCGGCCGCCATCCTGTTTGTCGCCATGCAGGCCGGCAAAGCGGCGGACCCGTCCGAGTCCCCTCCTGCGAAAGCAGTCGGCAAGCCGACCGTCGTGACCGAAGAGATGCGCGGAGCCGGCATCGTCTCCAGCGGCGTCGCCCTGCAGGAGCCGCCGCCCGCCACCGGCACCCGGGCCAATCCGGTACCGTCCTGGGGCAAGCCGCTGCCCTGGCCGATTGTGATCGCCGACCGCCGCAACAACCGGCTGATCGAGGTGACGCCCGACAAGCGCATCATCTGGGAATTTCCGTCGCCCAACCTGACGATTTATCGCGGCAACGACGACGTCTATTTCTCGCCCGACGGCAAGACGGTCGTTGCCAACGAGGAAGACAATTACGACCTGCACTTCATCGACTACGCCCGGCGGGCGCTGGCGAAGACGTTCGGGGTATCGGACCATCGCGGCAACGGATGGCCCTTTCTCAACTACCCCGACGATGCACGGCTGATGGATGACGGCAGGCTGATTGTCGCCGACATCCGGTCCTGCCGCGTGCTGATGGTCAATCCGGAGACGACCCAGATCGAGACGCAATGGGGCCGCCCGGGCGCCTGCCGGCATGAGCCGCCGGCCGCCTTCGGCTACCCCAACGGCGCCGAGCCGCTGCCCAACGGCGATGTTCTGGTCACCGAGATCCCCGACTCATGGGTCACCTACATGCGGCGCGACGGCACCGTCGCCTGGAACGTCAAGGCGCCGCACATCCGCTACGCCTCCGACGCCATGATGACCCATGACGGCAACGTCATCATCTCGGACTACGTCAAGCCGGGCGCGGTGGTGATCTTCGACCCGAAGACCGGGCGCGTGCTGTGGGAATACCGGGTCGCCAGCGGCGACGGCATGCTCGATCATCCCTCGCTGGCCGAGGAATTGCCGACCGGCGACGTGTTGCTGAACGACGACCACCGCCACCGGGTGCTGGTGATCGACCGGGAGACCAAACAGATCACCTGGCAATACGGCGAGACCGACAAGACCGGCCACGCACCTGGCTTCCTATGGAACCCGGACGGGCTCGACCTCGACATGTTCCACGACTGGAAGACCGCGCTGGCCGGGAAGCACTGAGCCGGGGGCCCCGGCGGGAACCCATGGAGGACCGCCCGACGCTGCGGCTGGTGGCGGGACTGACGCTGGGGGTGTCCCTTGGCGCCGCCGGCCTGCTGGCGGCGCACGTTGCGGGCGACCTCGCCTTGGTCGGGGCGATGGGCGAGGGCAGCGGGCCGGACTCCCGGCTGCTGCCGCTGTTCGAGGAGTTGCACCGGGCACGGCTGGTCGCCTTGCCATTGGCCGCTCTGCTGCCGGCGTTGGCCGGACTGGCCGGCACTTGCGTCATGCTGTGGGCGCGCCGGCGAGCGGCGCTGCCGCACTTCTCGCACCGGACGCGGGTGCCGCGCTGGCGCGGCTGGGTCCCGCTGCCGCCGCGCGGTGAACCGTCTCTGGTGGGGCAGGCGGCACGTTGGCCCCAAGCGCTACTCGTGGTGCCGCTAGCCGGCCTTACGGTGGTGGCGGCGCTGCTGCCGCAGGCCGGCGGCAACCCTGTGGTACCGGACGCGGCGTTCCTGTTGGGCGCGGTGCTGATCCTGCTCGGCTTTCCGCTGCTGGTGGCCGAGCGCGTGCTCGCCGCCATGCCCGCGGCGCGGCTACCCGAAGCGCCCTCGCTGCGGGCGCTGCTGTTCTTGCCCACCATCGGTCTGCCGGTCGCGGGTGTGCTGGAGATCGCCGCCGGGCTGGGCGTACCCTCCCTGGCCGGCCAGTTCGCGGCGGCGCTGTCCCTGCTGCCCTGCGCGGTCGCGGCGGAATTGGCGGCACGCGCGGCCGGTCGCTGCTTCCTGCCTCCGCCGGCCGCCAATGCTCGCGCAGCGTCCGACTCGCTGCTGGCGCGGCTGCTGGCCGAAGGGGCGCAGGCGCGCAGCCTGGTGGCGCCGGTGCGCGAGCATCTGGGCATCGACTTCGCCCGGAGTTGGGCGCTCGCCTATGTGCGTTCCGCCTTCGCGCCGCTGATGCTGGCTCTGGTGCTGATCGCCTGGGGCCTGAGCGGCGTCGCCCTGGTGGGGGTTGACCAGCGCGCCGTCTACGAACGGCTCGGTGCGCCGGTGCGGGTGCTGCACCCCGGTCTGCACCCGATCCTGCCCTGGCCGCTCGGCCGGGTGCGGCCGGTCGAGTTCGGCGCGGTGCACGAAGCCGCCCTGCACGGCGAGACCGCCACCGAGCGTTTTGCCGCCGAGGACCCGACTCCCCCCAGCGCCGACCGTCTGTGGGAGCAGGAATACCCGACCGAAGCCTGGTTCCTGGTCGCCGCTTCGCGCGGCGAGCGGCAGAGCTTCGAGATGGTCAGCGCCGACATCAGGCTGCTGTGGCGGGTCGGGCTGACGGACGCCGACGCGCTGCACGCCACCTATCGCACCGTCGATCCGGTCGCGCTGCTGCGCCAGGCGGGCGGCCGGGCGGTGGCGTCGTTCTTCGCCGGGCGCACGCTTGACGCGGTGCTGGGCGAAAACCGGGAAGCGATGGCGCTGCGGTTGCGCACCGCGATCCAGCAGGACCTCGATGCGGCGCAGACCGGGATTGAACTGGCCGCGGTGGTGATCGAAGCGATCCACCCGCCGGGCGGGGCTGCCGACGCCTACCATGCGGTACAGGCGGCGCAGATCGACGCGGAAGCCTCCATCGCCGCCGAACGCGGGCGGGCGCACGCCAGCCTCGCCGAGGCGCAGCAACTGGCGACCGGCGCGCTGACGGCGGCGCAGGCCGGTTCCGTCGAGACCACCGGCGCGGCCACCGCGGAGTCGACCCGCTTCGCCGCCGACCGCGATGGCGACCGCCTCGGCGGCGGCGTGTTCCGGTTCGAGCGCTATCTCGGCAACCTCACCGCCGCCCTATCCAAGGCGCAGGTCGTTATACTGGACCACCGCATCGAAGCCCCCGACGCGCCGGTGATGGACCTGCGGCCACCGCTGGCCGCGACCGGCCTGTCGATCAGGAGCCCAGGGGAATGATCAGGGAATGATCAGGGGAATGATTGGCCGAATGATCCAGGGAATAACCCTCGGGCGCGTTGTCAACGTCCGAAGCCTGCTGCGCTTCACCCTGGCGGGCGTGGTGCTGGCCAGCGCCGTGCTGGCCGGCGCCGCGGTGATGGTCAGCGCCGGCGAGGCCGTGGTCGTTACCGAGTTCGGCGCCCCGATCCGCGTGCTGACCAAACCGGGGCTGGCCTGGAAGCTGCCGGCGCCGCTGCAATCCACCATCCCGGTCGATCTCCGCCTGCGCACCAGTTCCACCGGGTTGCAGGACGTCGGCACCCGTGACGGCTTGCGTATCCTGGTGCAAGCCTACGTTGCGTGGCAGGTGCCGCCCGATCCGGACCGCATCCGCCAGTTCCTGCGCTCGGTGCGCAATGACCCCGACGAAGCGGCGCGGCAATTGCGCAGCCTGGTCGGCTCGGCGCTGCAGGTTACCGCCAGCAGCTTCGACTTCGCCGAGTTGGTCAACACCGACCCTGCACGGCTGCGGCTGGCCGATTTCGAGCAGCGGCTGAAGACCCAGATCGAAGGCCAGATGCTGCGCACCTATGGCATCCAGGTG
>Ga0302320_10004062_pt1 | contig 33396 bp, 36 predicted proteins | sample Bog_T0_3_FD_202130 | JGI IMG/M metagenome (GOLD analysis project Ga0302320, IMG submission 202130) | Peat permafrost microbial communities from Stordalen Mire near Abisko, Sweden - Bog_T0_3 | ecosystem: Environmental > Terrestrial > Soil > Wetlands > Peat | place: Sweden: Abisko, Stordalen Mire... | reverse complement strand
CTATCCAACGAAGCTCTTTCATGTGCCGAAAGCAGACGGCTCAGGCGAACTCGATACTGTCGTTTCGCAGGCCATGTTCGATGAAGCAAACCGTTTGCTTGACGAGCAGGATTGGCACTTGCGCGACTCCAACCCGAAGTTATTGAACGGGGTGCTTATTTGTCCGTCATGCGGCCGAAAGATCTACGGCCAGAGCCGAGGGGAGGGACTTCCTCGGTACGTTTACTGCCCCTACCGTTGCGGCAAATATCGCGAGTGTTGGGCGACGAACTACCGCACTCTGCACATCCAGGAACTTGAGAGTTGGGTGAGGCAACACCTTGCTCCACTCTTAGCTGCCGAGCTGATGGCGATGAAACTTGAACGACGCGGAGATCCCATGCGTGTCGAATTAGCCGCGATCGAAACACGCATTCAAGCTCTGCAGCAGGCCGAAACTGAGAAGCTGGCTGAACTCATCCACCTCCTGGATGCTGCTCAAATCGCAAACGTTGCTGCGAAGTTTAAGAGGGATCGAGATGAATTGGAACGGCACGCCGCAGGGCTCAGACTGCGAATTCGTTCCACCTCAGTCGAAACTTCTAATCCGCTTGACCTGATGGCGGAGTCCGAGGGGATGCTCAGGCAGGCGTTGCTCAGAGCTGTCCAGTGGATGTGCGTGACGAAATGGGGAATTGTGGTGCTGACAAAGGGTGGCGCCTATATTGGGGCGAGATTAGCTCGAGGACCGAAGCGTAGTCGCGGAGGACATCGCCCACCGACGATCCTACCGCCGACAGTTGAGGCGACACTTGAATGCCGCTCGTGGATCACCGACCCCGAAGCGTTTCGGGCAGGCAGGCGGCGAGTCGAAGGACGATTCGGAAAGAACGTCGAGGACCAAGTACTCTTTCCTCCGCTTCGCGTCGAGCACGGTTACGGCACGTTGGGCTGCGAGTGAAGAGGTCGAATTTGTCCATGTTCGCCGAACAAACTGGAATTGACCTTCACCGAGCGCTATCCCTAAGGGGCTCCGCCATGCCATCATCCATGCTTGCGTTCGCGACGATATGCCCTCTGAATTTGGAGTCCGACGTTGACGGCCGAGGCAAGCTCGGACAGCGAAGCCTCGGCTACACTCTCGCGTGTGAAGTGAATCTGCATACCACTTTTGGCCGCCCTTCGAAGGAACTCCGCCAAAACGGTCATGCCTCGCGCAATCCTCGATGGATCTTCAAAAAGTATCGCGAGCTTCTCACCACGCTCCCCGCGGGCCAAGATGCTGCTCAATTTCGGCGCCATCCTTCTTCCCGAGCAGCATTCCTCTACATCTTCATCGATGGAGACGCCCTCTTTCGCCGCCCATGCCAAGGCTCGATCCTTTTGCCGCGCTAGGCTGTGCGTGCCTGAATTGTTTGCTGTTCTGCGATAGCTGATCAGGGTCGCTCTCTTGTCTGTGTCATTCATCCGTTGGCCGTCCTTGCGACCGATGGCAAATCGGCCGACATTCGCGCCAGCCAGGTATCGGATCGCTACGAATTGTTATACAGATTGTTTGGCCCTACGGACGCGAGACCGTTGGAGGTCGAATAGCGACAAGACCACCTGAGGGCCAAGTGCCGTTCCGATTGGCTCTCCCGAAAGGCAATCTGCTTAAACGACAATTGTCGCCCCCACACTCCAAATGGAGTGTGGGGGCTGTTGGTGTGCCAGGGAGCGTCAGAGGCTTCCCGTCAATAGCTTGGCGAGGAACTTGTATTGCGTCTTGGTGTCAGCGAAGTAGATGTTCAACTCGTTCCATGAATGGCGCTCTGTCGGTCGATCTGGATCAACCACGCCGCTAAGGTCTGGTACGCCTTCTTGACTTAGGATCATGCCGATCGTATGGACTGGGTTTCGACAGACCTTGAATTTGTCGAAGATGGATTTGTAGAGCTCCTGGATTCTCTCAGGCGTGTAGGTCGTAGTGAGTTCTTCAAGACTCACAGTGGGAAAAGCGCTGTGCTTGAGTAAACCGTTGAGGTATTCAAGGCAGTCGAAGGCGATGTTGTCGCCTCCGCGAAAGACGAAGAGTGAGCTGTACGCGATTGGTAGTGTTTTCATAGCGGCGATTAAACGCACGCGACAGCCCCCTTGTTAGGGTGCTGAATGGCAGAGTTAGAAGCTGTCAGACAGATGTCTACGATTCAAGATCGTAGGATAGTAGACATCAGCCGCAACGTTAGCTTCCCTGAGCAATTGCTCTTGCTGCAACGGAGTTTGCCCCCTGGGTGGGGGATTTCAGCGGAAAAGGGGCATCACGGTCACAGCAGCCTGTTCGATATCCCGAACCCCAGCCCTCGGATGCCTCAGTCATGACGGCGAATATCTTCGTTCGATCGGCCCATGTAGTGGATATTATTCTGGCCCTTTACAGACGGAGGCAGGACGATCTCCGATTCTTCCTTAAGCGGGCTCGTTGGGGTTTCTTGCCCTCTTCGCGCACCAATCGTAACGCGATCTCGACGAAGATCTTGAGAATCGCTGCGGATTCTGCAAGAGTGTGAAAAGTATGGGCATGAATGGTTATCATGCTTGTATAGCCCTGTGGTACAGCTAATTTGTAAAAACCGTATGGATTAAGCTGGGCAAAGTAGTGGTTCTCAGACCTCGTCGTCCGCTGGCACGTGCCTTTTCCCCGATGCACGATCAAAACCTTCGGATCGGGCGACGGTTTATTGGCGCCGAGATGGACTTCGGCATTAGGAACAGTAATCAAAGCCTCGAGCTCCGACTTGCCAATCGGAAGCCGCTGAGTTACATGGATTGCGCGCCAATTGACAAGTATGTGCAGACATCGCTAGTGCGTTACTCACTCAGATGGATGAGTTGAAAGAAGTTGGAATCAGCGGGTTCTGAAGATTGTTCGGCGATGCCTTCGTAGGTTCGAGAGCTTCACTCCCCGCCAGCGCTTGAACTGAAACGCTCTTTCTGAAATGGCTCAGAAGGAGCATTTTCTTCGGAAATTGTGTACACCATTCTATAAACCCAAATCACGTATCAATACGTGGTGTCATTTTCATTCCAAGATGATCAAACAGCTAAAGCTCCACTCCACAGGCGGTCGCAATCTTTGCAAGCACATCTGAGGGAATGAACGTCGTGTTTTTTACTTCCTCATATCGAGTGGGATCAAGCAGGCGAGCGCCAAGAAGCCTGTAAGAGGTGTCGATGATCTCAGCCAACTTCCACTGCTCGGACGTAGGCGTCCCTTCGAACTCGTAGGTCAGGACGCCAGTAAGTTGCATGACATCGATGTTCTCACGCAGGAACTCTCGGTAGGTGTCGGCCAGGTTTCTGATAAGTAGTTCTTTCCAAATGGAACTGGCTGGATTAACCACAACGGGTATGTTGCTCATGCCAACATCATAATGACCTCGCCGTCAGAAAAAACGGCGATAAGATCAAGAATGTCAAGACCAGCGATCCCTATAGAGACCAAACGGATGGTGCTTCATATTGCGGGATATAAATGCGCTAATCCAGTCTGCCGAACCTTTCTGACCCTGGAAATCCATCACATGGAGCATGTCTCCGAGGGAGGCGGGGATGGCGCTGAGAATCTTCTGGCCCTTTGTCCGACATGCCATGCCCTGCACCACGCGGGCACCATCACGAAGGATTCGATCCGAACTTGGCACAGCTTGCTTCTGACCCTAAACGAAGCGCTACCTCGTAACTCCGTCGATGTCTTGATGGTCCTGTATCGAATTCCCCACCTTAACCTTTCAGGAGACGGGGTTCTTAGCTGTGCTGGTTTGCTTGCCGCTGGTTTAATTGACTTGACCGCTTCCGATCATGCGCCGAACTACTGCACGACGATCACCGAGAAGGGACGTGCCTTCGTGAAATCTTGGATGGTCGGCGACGAAGCGGCGGCGATTGCGATGGACGTGAGTCAGCAGGGGCCCTCCATAGACCTAAAGGCATCAATCGGCAGAATGACCCAGGCCATACCGTCATATCTAAACCGAGCGACCGTTTTACGGTTTTGGATATGCATCGAGAATGTGGGAAGGCTTCCCGCAAAGGCCGTGAATGTCGCTGTTTCAACGCCACCTAATATCAATCTCGTGGATTCGACGGTTCGACTTATATCCGTCCCACAAAGCAGGCGAAGCGACGGTACAGAGGTTCGGATGGTCCCTTTCGACGGAATCATGTATCCGCGAATCACAACTCAGGTTGTAGGCGTTGATGTCCTGGTTAGCCAAGAAACAAAGATCGAAGATATACCGATCAAGGTTTGGGTACACGCCGAGAACTATGAAAGCTCGGAACAAACCGTCATTGCAGATTTAACACCGCATAAGGATCAAATCGAAAGACTCATCGAGCAAGTGATGCGACCGTCGCGGTGAACCTCGTCACAGGTACGTGCGGGATCAACGACATAATCTCGGGATGGAGAAGCCTTGGCTACTTGCTGATAAATCCGCGATACAGACGCTTTCGACTGCAAAGCGCCTAAAGCTCCACGAGCAGTACACCGTGATGGTGCCTGCACTTCTGGTGACCGAAATCGCCGCTGACTTAACGAAGGCACAAAGTCGGCTTGACGGCACCAAAGAGGTTTCACAGTTAGGGGGCGTTGGCGGCGTTGCCAGCCTTTGCGTGGCGTTTGATTTCCAATCCATCATGTTCCCTGCATTTCATGCGAACAACGTAGTACGCGAACTAGAACATGCAAAGTTGGGATTGCCTACCCCGCAAATGTCCTTCATGCTCGATGACACTAGATTCTTTTACGCGACGGCGTTGGATCGAATGCAAAAGGGAACACCGAGCGACGACGAACTAGCGCTTTCAAAGGAATGGCGTCCGATTGCTCAGTCGACACTCGATGAATACAGTCAGGTTGCGAGATCGCACGGTCTTCATCCACCGAAGGCTAAGTCGATCGACGGGGCCTTGGAGTTAGCCAAGGCGGAGTTAAGCCTTCCCCTCGTGGCAAGTTGGCCAAGCCTGTTCTTGCAGCAATGTGGTTCAGACAACTTCTACAAACGATACATTGACGTGCCGATCAATGTCAGGTCCAAGCCGCTAAGCGAATGGGCGCCGTACACGTATCATTGCCTCGTTGTTTTCTTATTCGGTTTAATCGCTTGGCGAGACAAGCTGATTCGAATGAAGAACAGCGCCAATCACGAACTCGATCTCCAGTATCTCTACTATCTGCCCTTCTGCAAAGTCTTCAGTTCCGACGACGACATCCATAAGAAACTTGCTGTGCCGCTGCTTCAACCGCAGCAGGAGTTTCGGAGTCCGCTAGACCTCCTTCCGTAGTCGAGTACGGATATCCTTACCAAGGGAGCTTCCGAAACTGAGAAGGAACTTTGTCGGCGCTCTACACCTGCGGAACCAAGGAACACGGCTGGCCTGGTCATCACCTCTGGCCTTTTTGGTACTCAATCTCGTCAGCGAACTGCTCGCCATTCATGCTGGCCCGACGCACCAGTTCGTCGCGCAACGATCTTAAAAGGGTCATCCTCGTATCGTCGTGGTGCTCCAAAGCTTCAAGCAACGGCATGCGTACTATTTCGAGGGCCAAGTCAACTGTAAGTTCAGTATCAGCGAGATCTGGCCGAAGGGCGACCACGACTTGCTCGAAGTCGAGCGACCAAGGTTGTCCAGGCTGTCCCTGTGATCTCAGATAGGGATCGAAATCGACTCCAGGCAGGCGCCTGATTTCTTGAAATTCGGCGGCAGGGCCAGCTAAGCTCACCTTCACGGAGTCAAGAGGATTCAGGTCCAATCGGGCATGGGATTCATGGGTCAGAAGTATCGAACCTGCAACTAGATGACCCTCGGGGTCCCTGTGTCGGCCAATCCTTACAAGCTCAAGATCGTAGCCGAGTTCAAGCGCCTGTAGCGCATGGGCAACCTCATGAAGTGCAACGACTCTACCTCTGACGCGAACGCGCGTTGTTCCCATCCTGACGTACTGATCGATGTCATTCAGATTGGTTTTGTGCATAACCTCATGGTGCGTCATTTCGCAAATCGCAGGCGGTTTCAGGGCGGCGCTACAACTCTCTGATAGACAAGGCAATCGGTCTAATTTTGCTGGAGCAGTCGGATAGGATTAGGCCATGTTTCAGGAGTCAAAGCTTCAGACCTTCATGACCGAGATTCAAAACGAGCACCAAGGTTGTCTTGAATCCCTTGCGGTTTTCGACACTCTATACCCAAGCCAATCGGTATGTCACCGCGCTTGGGCATTCAATGATTTTTTTGCAACGGTGGGGCAGGCTGTGGTGGACAGGCTCATGCTGACGCTGGCTCGCCTGCTAGATACTGACCGTCACTCACAGTCCGTCACGATCAGAACCGTGTGCCGATACGGCCGACAAAACACTGAGGAGTTCACCTATCTCTTTTCGCCCATCGGGATCCGCGAACATCCGAACGGCATTGCCAAAATCAACTCGCTTTGCGATCGATGGGAGACCTTCATCGATTCTCATCCCTTGCGCAGCAGGATCCAAGTGATGCGAGACAAGACATTGGCTCACAGGGACAAGGACTTTGTGTCGGGGCTGGTCGAGATCGAAGTGTCGACAAGAAGTGAAATCTTAGACCTCATAAACTCGATAGGCCAGTTCTTGAACGAAGTCAACCGATTCACGCTTGGTGAAGAGCTTGTGCCCTGGGTGCGATACGAGCAGGTTCGTATGGCCACGAGCAACACTGTCGCCCTTTGTGAGGCAATGCTTGAGCAATGCGAGGAGCGTAAGACGGAGAGACTTTGGAATAGCCTCGTTCAACCATACAAAGTCGCAATCCAGAACTCATTTAAGGCAATGACGGCAGAATCTTAGATCGCTGCACACCTGTTGTAAGTATTCCTCGGTGGTCGGTTGCGTGGGGCTAGTATAACACCAAGACTGTCGCGTCAGATTTCAGCCATAACGAGAGCAAGCGCCGATCGAAGCAGTCGATAGCTGGTAGTTAAATTGGTGCCCAACTATAGAGGATCTATCTCTAACGATCTAAAAATTGCAGACTGAACGTATCTAAATCTACTTTGACGACGCTTTACTTTGACGAAACTGGACATACGGGAACCAATCTACTGGACCGCGACCAGCCATTCTTGGCGTACGGCGGGTTGCGAACCAATGAGCAAGAATCGATCGAAATAATCCAGAAATACTTCGGCTCAGTGAAAATGGCTGAGCTCCATCATAACGAACTATGCAGGCGCCGAAATGGCCAGCAAGCAGTATTGGAATTCCTCGAAAAAGAGTGCCATTGGATTCGTGCGAACTTCAAGTGGTTTTTGATCCACAAAGCATATGGTCTCCTCACAAAGGTTGTCGACCTTGTCATCGAGCCAGCGGCTTACGAACGAGGTGAGAATCTGTACGATGGCGGCTTGGCCCAACAAATCGCGCTCTTCATCTGGATCGCCAGTATTGAGCGTGGACAAGCTGAGGCACTCAACAACTTTCTAGCCGCCTTCAATGAACTTGGGATAAGCCCGACTCCAGATCACCTTGCCCTTTGTGAACGGGCAGCATTCGCCGTTGATCTAGGAAACGAGAACAATGTGATCCTAAGGCTTCCATTCCAGCAAATGGGAATGAGACTAATCCTTCGTCTTGAAAAGGACTATCTCGACCTCAGCTTTTCAGGAGCGTTTATGGTCGCCGAACTGTGGTGGAATGAACTTGCACAACCGTTTGAGCTCATCCACGATCGTGGCGCTGCGCTGCTCAGGCAACAAGCACAATGGGCGGCCATGACTGACCCGTCACTGCCTTATCGGACAATGTCTGTGGGCCCGTACGATCCTGTCGTAAATCTGCCGCTCATTAGAACCAGTTTTGAGGAATCTCGCACTGTTCCAGGGCTGCAACTTGTCGACGTTATATTGGGCGCCCGTCGAAAACTGGTCGAATGGGTTTCCGAAGGTAAACCGTCAGATCCTTACTGTGAAAATCTCTTTGAGGTGCTTGGTCCTCCGACGGCCGACCAAGCGATCGTGCCGAATTTAGATCTTCGTGAGGCGATATGGACGGGGCAAACTGCGACGGAAGCCGACACCTATTTCAGCGAGATCATCAACAAGATCCCAGTTAGGCAACGATACTCACCCCAGACGTAACAGTGGATTGAACTGACAAGATGCCAAGAATGCGCCGATTTTTGTGACGACGGGCTGGCCATTATTTGCCGATCGCTTATATTTTGCCAAATCGTAAGAGCAAGACATCGTTCCGTTCTGCGAGTTCCAGCCCACTATGGATCGCCTAGCTCCGTTGCTTCAGCTTCCTAATCAACCACCTGCCTGGTTCGTCTGTGGGAATCAAGATTGAGGCACCATCCTTTATCGACCGAAGCTCTCCTGATAGGCAAAGCTCATAAACTCTCGCCTTCGATCTGCCAAGCATTTTAGCGACAACGGAAACGGGCAGGAGTTTGGTTTCGACGTCAAGCATCTTGGACTTCGCAATGTCCAGGCGTTCAATGTCCTTTCGTAGGAGTCGAATCTCCGAGAGAATCAAGTCGAGAGAAACTTCGCGAGTAACGGCGTCGGTGTCATTCATCACCCACATTCTAGTTTCGACGGCCAACTACCGCCGTTTCTTCAGAGGCGGGTGAGCTGCCTCCTGCCTCAATCGATCGACGTAGTCGTCCAGATCCTGCTGAGTGACGCGAATACACTTGCCCTCGCTTACAGTTCGCAACCTCGGTTTGTTGCTTCTGACGTTTCTGAGACCATCTACCTTGCGCCTGCTCATTCCAAGCAAGAACGCAACTTCATCCAACGTCAGCAGCGCCTTCGAGCGGACATCGGGCTTGAGCAGTTGCCCGATGTCTTGACGGAGAAGTCGTATTTCCGCTAAGACAGGATCGATCGCCGTGTCGGGATTGGCGTTGCTGACCATCGTGTCGTCAGTCGGTTGTCGTATGTCCATTAGTCTTTTGATTTGTTTGCCCCTTGTCCGTTGAGTTGAGACTCGTTCATCCCTTCAGTCGATTAGTTGTTACAATGCAGGCATGGCTAGCGACGGACAGCGCGATTATCCAGGCGGATGGGTTTATTCGAGCACGTACTCCGACGCCCAACCGTGGGCGCTCACGGATGGGAATGCCATCCAGGTGCGCATTCCTCCAACGTACGATGCGAGGCTCCTGGGTACTGTCAAGGTGCCGCAGTTTGAGTCAGTCGATCGCTGTTGCGCGATGACGTACGACAGCTCAGGCAAGGGGATCGCTTTCCCGCTGAAGGAATCGCCAAAGGATATTGGGCCCAGTATGGAGACATTGCCGATTCCACAGTACAAGTCAGTCGATCGCTGTTGTGCGATGACGTACGATTCCAGCGGCCTCGGTATTGTCACGAGCACGCGAGAAGAGCCAGAGTAGAGCTTGCCCACAGTGGATGCAGTAGTGGGCTTCTAGGTGAGCATTATGGTGCATCCCTTGGACGGCCGAGCAGGCATGCGGCGGCGCCGATGCATATCATGATGCAGCATGAGCGGAGAGACCTTCCAACCACTCCGCAATCATCGGCTTCCAGACTTCGTGCTCGACTCGGAAGAACACGAGCCGATAATAGAGAGTCAGTTCCCGACCATCAGCCACGAGCCGAAGTTCATCGAGATCAACATGGGCGTAGCCGTCGTCGAGCAAGGACCTAAGCTCGGCTTTCGTGATTGGCACCCGCCGTGTTGCGAACGTTGGGCGCTTGTTGACAAGCCAAAGCAAGCGCACGGCATAGGTGCAGTCGTCGTTGAGAATTACGAGCTTGTTGCCATTGGCGAAAGGAATGTCAAGACGATCCATAGTAGAGATATGTCTACCGAAGCGAATGGCGAGATAATATCATGAAATGAAAGCCTGTTGTTAGGTCCACGGCTTGCTCTGCTATTGAATTGAATGAGACGCCATGTCGGAAACTGCTGTTAACACGGAGAACTTGATCGTTCAGCCTCGCCTAAGAGGCAACGAGTGCTTGTGTCACTTCATCAAGGTGGAGCACCTACACGCATTGCTCGTTGGCGGCGACTTCCACGCTAAGAGAGTTGAGCTGTATCGCGTAATGGATGGCTGGGAGGCCAAGTTAGGCGAATCAGATGAAGCGAAATGGCATGAGTCAATCATGAACCAGATGTCCCTCGAAGACCGAGAAGTCATCGAGGACATTCGACGAAGCGATAATCCATTGAAGGATCTCAAGGCCTTTGAGAAGTGCCCCTACATCGTATGCTTTCGTCGAGATCGAAATGAGGATCTGGACGTTTGGAGGGCTTACCTAAATGGCGAAGACGGTGTAATGCTTCGGACATCAAGGCGACGTCTCAAATGCGTCGTAGGGCCTCGCATCGGAATTGCGCCAGTGTTCTATACACGTCCAGGGGTGGAGGAGGTTTTCGACCCTAAAATACCGATCTTCTACATAAAGAAAGGGAAGTTCATTTGGGAACACGAAGTGCGGATGTGCCACTACCAACTCCAACCCGCCTTCCTGCCTAACGGTGGTCCGTACGATATCGACACGAAGATGTGGGACGCACTGAATGCGGCCGATCCCGACAGAGCTTGTCGTGAATGTTTGCAGGAGATCATCGATCTAGGGGTTGATCGCGACCTAACGTCCTTTCCAGATTTTGTTAAGATCCCCGTCAATACCAAGGCCAACAACGGCATGGGGGCATTTCCGCAGATTGTCCTCTCACCTGGGATCCCCATTGACGGCGCTCGGGAAGTAAGGAGGATCGTTGCTGAAGCGAACCTCGATCCTGCTTGCGTTGTTAAGTCCAAGTTCGGAGGGGTGTGGTAAGCCGCCTCAAATGGTGTCTCCTTTGGATTGGCGGCATCCTCATTTGCTCTGCCATCGGCACTGGCCTCGGTTGGGTGGTGGTGGTGGTGCCGAAGGACTACAAATTGAAGCGCAAATTCACCGAGCTTATCTCCACGGCAACTTCTCAGCAAGCTAGGTGTGGAGTCTGGCAGCTTTTTTGCCATCATCGGTTTTTCGCGCGCAGATCGCGGCGCCAATTTCAGCGCTCCATTCCATGGCTTTCATCCTCGATCACTGCCGTGTCGTTTGGCCAGCGATGTGACAAGTCGTCCTGGATTGTCCATCGCAAGATTGGCAAAAAGTCATCTCAGGGAAGATACGTATGACAACTTCGCCTCCTGAAGCAACTGATGCACCAATGACTCTTCCGAGGCTATTCCACGGGACGACTGTGGCTCGCCTGCAGTTCATTCTCGAAAAAGGAATTTTGCCTAGCAGTCAAATTGGAAATCGCCACTATGCGCACATGCGGCCAACAACCGACTTTGTTTATCTGTGCTCCTATCGAGCCTTCAAGTACTCCGACTATGCTTCAGTCAACGATCAACTGAAGTTCGACCCAATCGGTTTGGTCTGGCCCGCGAGCGTCGTCCTTGTTGAAATCGATACATCCGAACTTGATTTGGCGAACCTACGTCCCGACGAGGACCTTTACACAAGGCTTGTGGGAGAGCTACCGAAGTGCCCTGAAGGGAGCCAAATCGGGATCGACTGGACGGAAGAAAATCCAGAACTTTGGCGGAGGAGCCTAGACGTTTATGGGTCGGTTGCTCATAAGGGCGCCATTCCCGTTGCTTGCATTCGAAAAGTTGGCTTGCTCTTTTTGCGACCGACCTGTCTAGTCTCGTCGGTGATTCGAAAATTCAATACATTCAAGGATCCAGCGCACTGGCAGGAGCTTAAGTTTAAGCATGAAGCGATTACTCGAGCGATCATGGGAGAAGGTATTGCGCCCGAAGAGATTCTCAGTGAAGAAGAAATCGCCAATAAAGGAACTGACAGGGACACACTAAGCGCTTGGCTCGAATCGGCGACAGTAACGACCTACGAGCGAGACGACCAAGGCAAGTGGACTCCTAGGTTATTCGGCGACCACTCGCCCATGTGAGGATCATTTGGTCTAATCGCAGCCTGGCTGTCACTGACTTCCTCAAGTCGTAGACGACATGCTCTGCAACCACTCCCTCACCATCGGTTTCCAGACTTCGTGATCGACAGGTATGTGGTGAAAACCGTGATGCACGATCAGGCACCTCGGCTCCGCCGATAACCTAATCGGCCCAAGATCAAACTCGGCGTATGGCACGGACAGCAAGTCTCGAATGGCACATGCCTCGATCGGTAATTCAGGCGTGACGCACGTTCGTCGATCCTTGACGATCATTACAAGGCAAACGAAGAGCCTGCCGTCGTCTTTCAGGAACACCAAGGTGTTGCCGTATGGAAGTGGAATGTCAAGACGATCCATGGTAGATCTATGTCTACCTGATGTAAACTCAAAATATGGCTGCTCCCAAAGCATTCATCTCTCATACATCCGCCGACAAAGATCTCTGGGCGCGGCCTTTGGCGACTAAGCTCAGAGCCCTCGGCATCGACGCCTGGTTCGATGAATGGGAGATTCGAGGCGGCGACAGCATCGTTCAAAAGATATTCAGTTCTGGCATCGAAGAAACCGACGTCTTCGTTGTCGTTCTGTCCAAGGCAAGCATAGCCAAACCCTGGGTGAATGCAGAACTGGATGTCGCCGTTGTCAAGAAGATCAACAAACTGATGAAGCTGATTCCAGTTAAAGTTGACGACTGCCAGGTGCCAACTTCACTAATCGCAACACGCCATCTCAGCATCGCGGAGTTCGGCGACATAGACAGCATCGCCAAGGAAATCGCCGACACACTTCACGGCGTCGCAAAGGCGCCACCAGTTGGACAAGCACCTGACTATGTGACTCGGGCGGCGATTCAACTTCCCAACATTTCACATATCGATAGCATCGTCTTGGAAGCAATGTACGAGGTCAACATCGACGGCGATGGTTTGTTCGCTGACTTCGAGGCGCTTGCAGAGGCACTCGAACCCAGCATTGAATGGGGACAAATCGAGGAGAGTCTGGATGTCTTGTTGAGTTCCAACTACCTTTACGGCGACGAAAGAGATTTGGGGAACGATATTGGCATGGTTTGGATCAATCCAAGGTCGGTTTTGACAATCGCGGGCGCGAAAGGCGTGAACTTGGATGTTGTTAGGTGTCAGCTTGCCAACGATTGGCTGAGCGCCGAAGGAGACCAATTGGATCTGGATTTCTTTGCGTCAGAACGAGATATCCAAAAGCTTTTAGTGTGGGTACTCGTGAAGGAAATTGAGTCGCAAGGAATAGCCGAGTATTTCCATGATTCGGCAGTACTGTTGAAACGGGCACCATTGAAGCGATGGGCGTCCGAGAATTGCCAATGAAATCTCGATGCTGGCTCGAACGGCGGCTCGGCAAAATCGGCTGCGACCACGAAGCGTTGTCATCACGTCATGTCTCCAAATGACTACATCCGAAACACCACTGCTCATTACCGTCAAAGAAGCTCAAGCACTGCTCCGTCGAGGACGAGCCCGTCTCTACGAAATGGCGGCGAAGGGCGAATTGGAGTCGATACGCGACGGGCGTTCGATCTTGATTCCGAGGGACGCGATCGATAATTGGCTTGAGATGAAGCTGCGGCAAGGGCTAGGGAGAAGGTAAATACGAACATAATCGGCGAAACGCCAGAAGTAGGACGGCGCACTTGATCTCCTCAGGGTTGTGCCACGGACGTGATTGGTAATCACTAGGAGTGGGGTGAAATCTATGGAAATTTTCAGCTTAGCTGCCGAGGTGTGCCCATCGAGTGATGGGCACGAAGTCAAGCCGATCTAATGGTCGTCCACGTGGTCGTGATCTTTCTTGCGTTTGACAACATCAATGGGGGTCATCATGAATCGGGTGCTTGTGAAAGATCAACGTGGGCAGCCGTACCACAGATCCTTCGCTCCGAGGATGGGTGTCCCGCTTAAGAGGATTCAGGTTTATACTGAATGTCAACTTATGGCCCAGGTTCCACCAGGAAAAATTAGACTTTACAAGTTCCTTTCGGAGAACAAGCCATCACGCATTAACGCGATCTTGAGGAACAACGAGGTCCATTGCGACAGATACGCCAATTTCAATGACCTTCTCGAAGGTAACAGGTTTGATAGCTCTAATGTGATTGGCGGAGTGGCTGCATGGCTTCCTATTCAGGACAGCCTTCGTGTATCGTGTTTTACGGAAGATCCACTCACGATGCTGCTGTGGAGCTACTACACCCAGGGTTTTAGGGGTGTCTGCGTCGCAATTGATATTCCAGACTCTTACCTCACCTCAAGCGGTGATGTCCGACTCGTTAAGGTCGAATACCTCCCAAACGTATCATTTACACCCTTGCCGCCAAATCCTACGGAAGCTGCCTTTGACAGTTTAACGAGAAAATTCGATATTTGGAAGCACGAAAGGGAGTATCGAATCATTGCGAAAGAGTCGGCTCTAAAAAATGGGGCCTTTTTTGCGGACATGCAGTGTGTCGCGATCGCGTGCGGATCGCGCATGGATCCGATCAGGGTACAGCGCCTCCGAAAACTCGGTAATCAACTCGGAATCAGGTATGAACTTGTTCTGCCGAATGCAAACGATCCTCGCGTGATCATCACGCCGCCTTATACCGTTGTTCCGAAGCCCTAAGTGGAACCATCGAAGTGACTCAATATAGAGTCAGCGTTAGAATGAAACTTTTTCATCGTTCTTAACTTGCGTGTCCAAACCCGAATCAAGCACCTGGAAGGGCTGGAAAGCCTTAGTCACAACGGTGGGGTTGTTCTTCTGTGGTAGAGATGAGAGATGAACAACCACACGGACGTGGGCCGCGTCCCGTCGATCCAGATTAGCAAAAACTGTAGATCAAAGTTACCCGTGGGTGAGACCGCTCGTATCTCCCCGTGTCAGCATAATTGTGTATGGCGTTCCTGGATGCTCCGTCGAATAGATCCGTCTTCTTCGCGGACATTAAGATCCGCTATTCGAAGGTAAAGAGCCAGTCGATCACAATTACGCCCGCCGATCCACAAGGGGAATTGCGGTCGCCTTTCTGAGTGTGTACTTGTCAATTCTCCTGTGGCAGACGCTCAGCTTCAAGGCCGTCCGTTAATTGGCCCCATACAGTTGCCTTCATCTTGGCAATCAAGGCTTCTGCATCAGCAAGCGACGGAAGACGTGCTTGGCCCCTGGCTGTTTGGAGTTTGCCTTGGGGAGTTTTATAGATGAAACGGAAGCCCTTCTCATGCGGCTTGTCGGTGTGTTGATAATCGCACCATTGGAGAAACAATCTCCAGCCGTCCTTTTGAACCCAGTCGGCTTCTAACTGTCCGAGAACCTTAACCTTACACGCCATTGCTAAAGACTACTCTTTACGTGTCGGATATTTACCATCTTGCCAGGAAGCTCGACCGTCACGGGCATGACTAATCGAGTAAGCGACACATTGACACATTCGCCGAAATCGTCTGTGTCCGTCGACTCCATATATGATCATACGATTGGGCATGGGGCCATGCGCAATGTATGGCAACCGTGATAACCGCGGTATTCGGTAACACCTGCCTCGACGTCTTTCCGCATCTGGCTTTCTGTGGACAATTGCTGACGTTTGCGATAGACATTTCAGGACAAATATATAAGTTAGCTGCTTGCCACTCGATTGACGTCAGTGCCGATCTCCCAACATTCTGAAAAATGTTGGGCAAATGTTGGGAAAGAAGGCACGGAATGGCTCGGAACAGGCAAGGAATGGCACAACATCAACACCCCTCGGCAGGGCCAAGGAACCACTGTCTTGAACCCAATATCGTCCACTTCGAGCCTATATTCTTAGGTTCAAATGAACCTAAGCTTTCTGCCCATTCAAATGGGGTATAAATAGCTGTCTAACGTCAAACGCGCTCGTAGCTCAGTGGATAGAGCATCAGCTTGCGGAGCTGAGGGTCGGAGGTTCGAGTCCTCTCGAGCGCGCCATAGTTCTAGTGTCCGAACCGGACACATAGCTAACAAATCGTTCCGGACACATAGGTTACGCCTTAGACCTGAAACGGATTCTCTAGTGGCTGAAGAGTTTTCTCTTCGACATCGTCCAGATTGAAAGCCATGGTTCAAGTGTCCGAACCGGACACATAGGTAACAAATCGGCTCTACGCCTTTAACGGGGGCAGGCGCCTTTTGGACTGATACTCGTGCCCAAGTTTGGCTATGCTTCGAGGCGGTAGCTACTGGATTCACTATTGGGTCGCTGGACTCATCGACGTAGGTCGGCAACGTGCATCCGACACCTACAAAAAGAGTCCTCCAAGAAAGCCAAGAGCCTTCCTGGCTATCCGAACGCCCGATCCAACCGACGGGGCTGGTTCTGTGTTGATGTCTTCTGTCATCGTTATAAAGAACAAGTCTTGACAATCCCTATACCCTGTAGGGGTATCATAGATTCCAAATGAAAGTAGGCAGTCGCATCAACGTAGATAAGGTCGGGGCTTTTGCGAGTGCGGCTTGCGCGGTTCACTGCTTGCTGAGCGGGCTTGCACTAGGACTGCTATCCGTCCTCGGAATGGGATTCATCGGCTCGACGACAACCGACATCGTGTTTCTTTCCATAACCCTTTCTGTCGCGAGCATTGCGATCTTCACTGGCGTTCGACGACATCGCTCATGGCGTCCCGCCGCGCTTTTTATGACGGGCGTGGTTGCGATCATTATCAGCCACTTCGTGCTGGACCATGACAGCAAGTACCTTCCCACCCGGATATTAACAACCACGTTGGCGGTGATGGGTGGAGTCTTCTTAGTCCTTTTCCATGTGCTGAATCTTCGCCTGCAAAAGAACTGCCAGCACTAATACGTAGTCTGAACCCATGCATCGCCGAGAAGTATGGGTTCAAGCGAAATGCTCACATTGTCTCTGTGCGAGCCAGAGACGATGGGAAGTACTGGAGAGAAGGCTAGGCGAGCGCCATCGGCATAATCACGCAGAAATACCCAGATTCGTCGTCCGCAGGGCGGAACACGGCAGGGCGCGAGCTTTCTGTCATTTCAATTCGGACGCCTGGGCCCTCGATGGCGCTTAGCACGTCCTGAACGTATTTGCCGTTGAATGCGATTTCGACTTCGCCGTTACTAGGGATCATCAGGACCTCTTCTTTCGCTTCGCCCTTTTCTTCGGAACGCGCCGCGAGCAGAATCTGATCGCCTTCCCCTTTGAACCTAACTCGGTTTGCGTTGTCACGCGCCAGAATCATCGTTCGTTTTACTTTCTCGGCAAGTTGGTCGACCTCGACCATCCAGGTTCGCGTTGATTCCGTGGGAACGACCCGCTCCCAGTTGGGATAAGTACCGGCGAGGAGTTGGGAAACAACTTTTGCATTGGTCGCTTCGACACCAAGGCGACCGCCTCCAAAACGAATTTCGACGTCTTGATCGTCTGGAATCGGAAGGGACTTGATCGCTCGGAGTGCCTTCTCGGGCACGACGGCGTTGATGCTGGTCCCAATTCCTTCTTGCTCTATTTTTCTCACTGCAAGACGATGGGTATCGGTCGCTACCAAAGTTAGCGACCGGCCATTGTAGGAGAATAAGACGCCAGTCAAAACTGCCTTATGCTGTTCGGGAGTCACTGCGTAGATAACCGAGTCCACAGCCTTTCTGAGCAGTCCCATTTGAAGTCGAAGCTCTCCATCTCCGCCAAAAGACGGTGGCTCCGGAAAATCCTCTGCGTCCAAACTCATCATTCGATATTCAGACGCGCCCTGCTGGAGCAACACGCCGCCATTTTCAAGCGTGTGTAGCTCGATATCGCCGTCTGGCATCGAACTGACAATATCGGTCAGCAATTTGGATTGGAGGCAGATGGCGCCTGGATCGGCAACAAAGCAGGCCAATTCGCGCTCGACCCACATCTCGCCATCGCACCCGATGACCCGCACCGAACTTTCGAATCCTTCAATCTTCAAGTACTGAAGAATATTGACGGAGGTGCGTTGGCTAGCGGCCGCCGCTGCGGCGCTGACTGCTTCGAAGAACTCCTTACGTGGACATACAAGCTTCATGGGTTACGGGTCGCTTAGCCCTGAATGGGCAGGTGATATTGAAGGTGAAGGGGCGAGGGCGCCTTGGGTTGAATCGCTGCGCCGCGCGCATAAAGTTTCATAAGGATCCGTTGGTAGGACTCCTCAGTATATTCGGGTCCGGCATCATTGTGGAGTAAGTCCACTGCACTTCTTAGAGTGTGCATTTCCCGGCCAAGTACTAAATCTTCGGCCGCAGCCGCTTCCATTTCTGCATCAAGTTCGCTGGGCAGTTCTCTCCCAGCGTATAGGTCGACTAATTTTTTGTAAAGTTCATTATTCACGGCGTCCGCTCCATGGCGCTTCCAAGCTTGTCTCTCAGTGCTCGCCGACCCCTATAGAGTCGCGATTTCAGCGCGGGAACGCTGATTTTTAATATGTCGGCGGCTTCTTTTGCACTCATCTCTTCCAGATCGCAGTATATAAGAGGCTCCCTGTACTCAAGGGGCAGGTCGTTGAGCGCTTGGTGAACGGTAACCCGAAGGGTCGTGCGTTCCTCTGCGCCAGAGTACTGTGCATCTGGCGGCAACTCCATAAGCTTGTGTTGCCGTAGTTTGTCGATACATAGGTTCCGAGCAATGCGGAACAACCAAGTCCGAAAGGCGCCGTCGGCGCGAAGTTCGGCCGACCGCCGAACCACCCGCAGAAAAGTTTCCGCGGTTGCGTCTTCTGCATCCGTGCGATTACCAAGCATCCGAAAGGTGTAGCGGAAGATCCGCTCACCATATAACTCGTAAATCCCGCCCAACGCGCTAGGATCGCCCTCTGCGAGAGCGGTAAGCCAGCGCTTTTCGGCCAGTGAGTCTTGTAGTGCGTCATTCGGCATAGGGAAGGACGGGCGCGCCGATCAATTCGATGCGCGGGTTGTCAGTTTAACACTCCGTTCCCTTGGATTGCTTCACTTCCGCCCCAGATCATAATAACCTGGTGATTTAGAAAACAACATCGGCAACGTACTGCCGCCCTTGCGAACCAAAATAATCGTGGTGTCAACGTATAGTGTCCGTTACAAAGCCAGTTTTAGTCAAGATGTACTGAGGCAGATTCGGAAGGCCAACCTTTCCACGATCCAACGCTCCACTTCCTTTCGGGAGTCCATCCCCCCCGGCTAATGCCGAAGTGGGCGAGGGCAAGCTCATCCAACATCTCATAACACAGTGGGCATCCGACCAACCCGGTTTGGAGAGCCTCTTCTTGAGTGGAACGGCAAAAAGGGCATATCCCTCGGTGCCGTTTTAGGTGGCACATCGCCAAGGCGATGGTCGAGAGACCTGCATCGGGAGTCAAGACGTCGATGCATGCGCCACAAGCCCAGGTTTGTACGCCGTCTTGAACAACCCTAAAATCAGCCGGCCTACCGCACGCGGCGCAATGCTCGCTCAGAAAGGCACTCCGGTCGTCGTGGTGAGGACTCGGAACCGGGCCATTAGGTCTTGTGTCACCGGTCCGGGCACCCCGCATCCAATCTTCTTGTTGTCCAAGCTGATCATTGGAATGACCTCGGCCGCCGTACCGGTTAGAAACGCCTCGTCGGCGCTAAAGATATCAAATGGGGTGAGGATCGTCTCCTCGACTTGATACCCGGCATCCTTGGCGATTTGGATAACGGTGTCTCGAGTGACTCCTCGGAGTATCCCACATGACGGATGCGGAGTCCGGACGACGCCGTCCTCCACGAGAAAGATGTTATCGCCGGTGCATTCTGCAACCTGTCCCTGATAATTGAGCATGAGAGCCTCGCCCGCACCCATTCGATTCCCTTCCTGCTTCGCCAAGATATTCGCAGCGTAGCGGCCAATACATTTCAAGCGAGGGTCCAGAGAATCGGCAGGGATTACTCGGATGGACGAGGTCACCACCGATAGCCCCAACTCATACGCCTCAGCCGGATAAAGCGAGAGAGTCGACACCATGATCATGACATTGGCGGTTCGATCAATCCACTTTGGATCCAAGCCCAGACCCGTTCCGCGGGTTACATTGAGCCGAATATAGCCGTCGCTGATGTCTGCCTGGCCGCAAACGTCTATTACGGTTGCACGGAGGTCTTTTATGGTCAGAGGCATCTCGAAGCCAAGAAATTTGATGCCGTGATAGAGCCTGTCCAAATGCTCGTCGAGTTTCCATATGCGATGGTTGTACATCCGAATGCCCTCAAAGAGACCATCACCGTACAAATGCGCATGGTCGGCAACTGTCGTTACCGCCGACTCCAACGGCATTACCTGCCCATTAAGCCAAACCAGTTTAGGCATTTGGGCATTTTACTCGATGCTGCCTGCCGCATAGCGAAGGGCTCGCCGCCGGATCGGGCATGAGCGCTTTACTTTGACGAATATGCCGGAACACCTCTACCTCTAAAAGTGTCATAATTAGTCGTTAATCCGTGTTAACTAGCCACTGTCGGCTAAACACTCTAACGCTCCGATACCGCAACATTTTTTATGAATAGACTCGCTTACGTCCTTTTGCTTGGTTGGATTGGGAATGCTACGGCGTTTTCGGCTCTTGCCGGAAACCAGGCAGCCGTGATCAGGCCCCACTCCAGAGTCGTTGGCATTGATTTGGGTGGCATGAGTCCTGAAGATGCGGCAAAGAAGCTTCGAATATGGTGGGAAGACCAGAAGCGGCGCAAACTGCCAGTTCATGTGGATGCTATCAATTTGGTTCTCCCAAGGATGACGGCTTCGGAATTGGGAGTTGGCTTGGACGATGTGGCGACGGTGGCTAAGTTACCGGTTTTGTCGGGAACGTCCGATACCGTAGTGGACGCACCCGACCAGTCTTTCGATGCAGTCTATCGCCTGATACAACCGACTGGCGAGAGTGTCGCGACGGTACTCAAAAAGGCGGTTGGAAAGCCGAGACCTGCGCGAGTGCTGCTATTAAAAGGCACGATCTATCGCGAGCCTGAGATTTCAACCCTGGACCTGGTTGAGTCCCAGTTGCCAGAGGCGGTTGCATCTGCCATTAAAGGCGGCGACAGTATCGTTCATCTTCCGATCACGCAGGGAGCCAAAGTCATTGCCGATGACAAGCTGGCTGAAATCACCGATGTGGTGGCGTCATTCTCAACGCGGTTTCCCAAGCGCCAATATAACCGCAACTCAAATATCAAGTTGGCAAGTTCAAAGCTGAATGGCGTGGTCTTGTTGCCTGGCGATACCATGAGCTTCAACGGGACCGTGGGTCAACGTACCGAGGCTAAGGGCTTCAAACTGGCGGGAGTTTATAAAAACGGAAAGCACGACACCGGTATCGGCGGTGGAATATGTCAGGTAAGCACGACGATGTACAATGCATGTCTGTTCAGTAACCTGAAAATCTTACGCCGGTCGAATCACTCCATGCCGGTGGCCTATGTGCCCCTTGGCAGGGATGCTACTGTCGACTACGGAAATCTGGATCTAGTCATTCAAAACGACAAGCCCTATCCGATTGCAATCAGTTCCTATTTTGAACCAGGACTACTCACGTTTCGAGTTCTTGGTAAGAAGGAACCGGGCGTGACGGTTAAATTGGAACAGGTCGGCGGAAAGTCTTGGGACACCGGCGTCGAAATCGTGCACGACCCTAAATTGCCCGTTGGGGATAGGGAAGTGATCGAGAAGGGAAGCCGAGGACATTCCATCACAACCTATCGGCTTGTTTACAAGAATGGCGTGCTCCAGGAAAGACAGCTCTTGAATCACAGCTACTATGGTGGTGGTGAGAAGATCATCGCGGTCGGCCCAACCGCCCCGACAACCCCAATTATCCCAAAGACCACCGCCCCTATCTCGTCAGCCTCCGTAGTCCATCCATAAACAGAACCGCAGCTATTTCAAGTGAATCAAGCTGAATCTTGTGCCGCTGACGACCACGTCGCCGTAGTTGCGAAAGTCGACGGTGGGGATAGGAAGTACGCCGGGGCTCATGGAAATCATGTAGTCGGCGCCAATCTGCTTTAGGATCGCGTGACGTGCGTCGTCATCGATCTTTCCAAAGTAGAGCTTGCCAAGGAGCGTCCGACGCTTATTGTAGTCCGGTGTTTCACTCCAATGACCCGCATAGGTATAGACGCCGGTGAGTCCGGAGGCAATCGGATTCAGGTCGGCGAGCGCCGGCGTCACGCTTTCGTTTCCGTTCTCTTGTGTTTTTGAAGCAAACGAACCCGAGGGGATGCCAGGCGGAGCCACCAAGACATGTCGGCCCTTCAGGCCCTCAAGGTAGTCCATGATCTTCCGAACGTCCGGTTCAAGAAAGACTGTTTGCACGGATGTGTTGGAAGCATTGGACTTGATAAGCTGGATCTCACGCGTCAACCATCGGATCGAAGTGGCACAAAGCGCAATCGTGGCCAACGCCGTACCCAAAGTCTTCACCGACTTCTCCTGATTGCCCACAATGCTCTGTATTCCGTATGCCGCCAATATCGCCCACGGAATACTCAGCCCCATCGAGAGCTTCCGTTGGAACAAACCTGGAAAGTAGATGGCCACCGTTCCAACCAGCGCCCAGGAAATCAACAAATTGAGGACAGGGTTGTCATCCGCCAACAAAACAGTGGAACCAATTGCAATTAATGTCACCAGGATCCAACCACTCGCATCCAGGAAATACTTGTCCTTTGAGCTAAAGGCAGCAATGTACATGCCGATCAAGAGGATAACTGCCACGCCGACACCGGCGAGACGGCGCGTTTTCTCGGGCGTATCTTTTGCTGGTCGATTGGCCAAACCAGCCAAGGCAAGGAACATCATGAGCACGTAACCAAAGAGGACCGCCTTGAAACTTGCGGTCGGCGTATCCGTCTGGGCGCGGGCTTGAAACACGGCGTCGCTTTGGAGAACATGAACGAACCAAAGGGCAGCCGGAATGACTCCCAGGACGATGACTCCAGCTCGAACGGCCCATTCTTTCGTGACTTGGCGCCTTGCAATGGAAGCGGCCAGAAATCCCACCATCACAAGTGCGATCAGAAGCACATCGTAACTGTGCACGTTCATAAGAATGCCGATGGCAAGGGCTCCTGGAAGAACTGGCTTCCAGCTATCTCGAGACTCCAACAAGCAATTAATGGTCGTCACGATGAGGCACAGACTCATCATAAATAGGCCATTGGTCAGCATGGATGGGAAGACGTATCCCTCGGGTTGCCAGACGTCGGTCGGGAGTAACCCGCCAAGCAGATCGGATAGGAAGGGAGGCGCAGGACGGACTATTGCGACTCCAAACATGTGCCAGACCAGAAATCCGACTCCACCTCCCACCACCACAAAGACCATGGCAAGTCGAGTGGTGAGGGTATTCCAATCGAGACGTCGAATCAACTTGGAGATCAAGACGACAAAAAGTCCGCTGAAAAAGAGCCTGCTTAGGGTTGAGGCAAGCGCAGTGCCAGTGAGTTTTGCAATCAATCCAAGGACAAAGAAATACAGGTGAACCGTCAAACCAGGCTGGGTGTCGGTCGTAAACCGATTGTCCATCAAGAAGCGGCCATCCATCGCCTGCCGCATCCAAGCCGAATACACCATATGGTCGTCGGTTCCAAACTGGTAACCCAAGTAGGAACTTCCGCTTGGCGTTGTCAACACTCCGATTAGGAAGGGTAGCGCGGCCAAGAACACGGATGCGGCTACGAGAATGATCAGAAACGTTCTGTCACTTAAAGCGCGCGGCGCAGGTGTTGAATTGTCCAAGTGGTCAACCATGTGAATTAATGACGGAAATTTTCAATCGGCGCCGGCCTTTTGCCCGAAAGCCAATTCCAGGGCTGCTCAAGAGGGAGCCTGGGCAGAACGTCACATGAGGACTCCTCCGCCCTCGACTTTGCTCAGCTAATGTCACGATAAAGAACACCCTTACCCGATGTCAATTTGGGACTCTTTCGTTTCTTGATGAGAAAGCGATTTCATTAGCTGAATTTTGTGGCTTCTCCGTTCAGTCCTTTGGTATCGGACGGCCCATGCTTTTATAGATACTGATAATCAGGTCCGAGTCAGCCTTGGCGACCTTGTTTAACGGGTCCACCTTAAGGACTTCCCGGTAGATATGTAGAGCTTGACGATACTTCACCCGGGGCGGCAAGGCAGGGCTCATCATACTTTCATGGCCGTAGAGGGCGCCGATCGTAGAGAATCGCTCGATCGCCTTCTTGTCTCGATGCCTTGATTTGAGGACAGCCTGCGAGGACTTATACTCCTTTTCAAGCTTTGTAAGTTTGGCCATGTCGGCGGCAGAGGGGGTAGCTTGACGCATCGGAGCGCCTTGGCCGAATGCAAGACACAATGAAACCAAGCAACCGGTGAGGATTGCCAGGACAGATTTAAGTTTCATGCCTTTAGTTTAGCAAGCCTGCGATGATTTGTTCGATGCGGTCCAAGAAACGCGTCCAATTCATATTCGGCTCGCTTGATCAAGTCTAGCGCTTGGTCGGTGGGGACGAACGGCATCTGTTTCGCCGCTTCAAGGCGTGCGAGGGCGTTTTGGAGATCCACAGGAATTAACTTGTCCCGTTCACTGCGCGTGGCGTCCTTGGGTAGTTTTAAGATCAGCCTCAAATCAGCGTCTGCTCGAACCCATGAGGTTTCAAGTGCTGCTTGAGTGGATCGGGCTCGGCGGAATGTATCAGCCAGCGCATCCATCAACTCTCTCGATCCACGTTGGACGTTGCGGGGTTCGTCTGAGATCCCAAATCGTCTCCCAAGGGTGAAAACAACGACCAAGCCAAGGAAGATTAGCTGCTGCCAAGCTGCGTTGGCCCAAGGGCCAACTGTCTCCAGTAATCCTCGCTCGTGAACATTGCCAAAGCTCGCTTCCGTAAACACGATCCGCTTTCCAGGCTTGGCCAAAACGGAGAAGAGTGCCGAGAATGCCTTGGCATTGTCATTCTTGTCAATAAAACGGTTTGTGATACCGATCCCATCTTTAATCACAAGCGCGGTGCCCTTGTTCACTCGATATGCTCGCAGGAAGGCCTGGCGGTTGGAAGCCCAGAGGGTGATACTGGAGTTAGTGTCGCTGATATCGGGCTCCGTAAAGTCACTGACTTCAGATTCCGAACTGGACATTTTGAATGTCTCACCGGTCGTCGAGTCACTTATTGACAACGGTGAACTGTCGGTGGCGATTTGCGATGCGGAAAAGAAATCCCTTTGCATCGGCAGGAGAATCCCGGTGCCTCCATCACTAATGTGCTTCCAAAAGTAGTCGCGAAAATCCCCCTCGGGCGTGGACACTCCCACTGTTTTGGCGATGTCCACCGGCTGCATTTCAAAGGCAACCGCAATGTCGTTCGGTCCCAATCTTGGGCGCGTTTGCTGGTCGACTACAACTTGCAAGCCATGGCGCCTAAGTAACTCGCAAAAAGCGGAAATGCCGCTTGGAGAGTAGGAATGGGCCTCCGGATTCGAATTGACGTCTTGCTGGCCGAGAGACAGCAAGAATGCCGCTATTCCCAGCAGCCCGGCGAGCGCCCAGGCGATAGGCGGCAAACCTGTTCGCTTCAATTGGTTCCTCCGAGTGAGGCGGCAATCTCTTGGTACCACCCTCGGAAGAGCTCGACATCGGGAAGTCCTCGAGTTTGGCGTCCGTACCAAATGCGGTCAAAGCGTTGTGTCGCTTCGGTAAAGTCTAGGTTATTTGGAAGGTTTGGGCTCGCTTGGATTCTGGCAAGGTGCTCCCAATTAGTTTCGCCGCGCTCAAAGCGGGCCACGTTATGTTCATCGAATTTAAGGAGGCATGCCAAGTAAAGTGCCCGAACCGCTTCGCGGTATCGACCGGATGTCGAATGCTCGTCGGCCAGCAGTAGCCATTCGTCGAGGGTTCGCTCCGGCTCATCTTCTTCTAAAAGGGTCTTCGTCTTTCTTGTGAGCGCATTTCTCCAATCTAGGTATCGAATCACATAAAACAGCGCCGTCAAAACGGCGCCGATTAACAACACCCAGACCAGATTGACGATCCACTGCCCTATTATTCCAAAATTGGCGCCACTCCCTGTCGGCTCCACAGGCTTGTCAAGATGAATGTTTTTCAGTCTCTCGATAGCGTCAGCGAACCAATTGCGGCTCCGGTCAACCCCCTTATCTCGATAGAGAGGCGACTTCTTTATTTGATGTGCCTCAGATTGATCGACCTTAGTGGTGGTCCGTTGCTCATCCATTGAGGCAAGGTCAACGATGGCGCGTATGTCCTGGGCGATCGCCGTCCGATCCGCGTCTTGGTCGGAGCTTGAGTCCAGATCACCTTTGATCTCTGCCTGCTGGGAGGCTTCCTTGCTGTCGGAGACAATCTTGAAGACCTGATCGGGAGTGGTGGCGCGGGCCAGTTGGCGCTGCAAATCGACGTACGGTCCAGCAAAGCAAACCGAAAACGTGAGGGTGGCGCTAAGGATGGAGATTGACCGTAGTCGTGCCATGTGCGATTTCAGATGCGAGGACATCAATATCAAAACCCTCTAATCGGATTCTGCGTTCGTAGTATACGATCGTGATCACCGAAGCCCAGACCGGCATCAATGTCCAGATCACAATAAAGGACGGTAAAAGGTCAAATGCCTGCAAGAATAGTTGTTCGCCGGGCAGAAACGACAGTAAATCGGACAAGTGCTGCCGAATGCCCAGCAATTCAATGAAGAGGTAAAGTCCCGAACCCAATACCAATGACAAAAAGAGCAGAAGAATGTAGAGCGACCAAATCGAGCTTGCTCCACCGAGGTGATATCCTGCTTTCTTAAGGAGCTTTCGGCTTCGCTTGGACGCCAATCGGGATCCCGCATTTTCCAGAACTGCAATCGGGGCCGCAAGCGCGTCGCAGGCCACAATGTATAAAAACACGAAGCAGCCTAAAATGAGTCCCAAGGCGCCGATGCCGACTACGATGCCGGCCGTCGCATCAGTGTCCGCACTCGTCTTCGCCACATATCCGCCGACCCCCATCACACAGGTGGAAGCAATGATGCCCGAAAGCGAAAGGCACAGTTCTTTGAGGTTCACCAGAAACAGTCGCGGAAGGACGTTTCGAGCCGTCTCTGCAGCAGCTTCCGGATCTGGCTGATTACCCAGCATGTAGTCGGAAACCAGGTGAACAACTAGAGAAGACGTATAGGAGAGGCCCAGCAGAAAAAGGGGCCCCCCCACAAATACTGCCAGTCCGAGTGCACCGGCAATCTCGCCCATAAACTGTGCGCCATTGCCCTTGCCATTTGTCGTAAACAAGTCGGGAAGGACGTAGTTCTGCACAAATCCTACTGAAGCCAAGCAGAGCAACGCCGGCGCTACGGTTAACCGCAAAAACGTAAGCCCTAATCGCTGATAAATGCGAAGGGCAGTATCCAACATCTCGCTCGACTTCATTAATCGCAGTCGATTCTTGCGATCAAATTTTGCGCCGCGTTGGGATAGGTAGCGTGCGACCGGATCCGACGTCACACCGACTAGTGTATCCAACATCTGACCAAAGCCAAAGCTAAAACTGCTCCGGTACTCGAGAACACCGTCCTGAACCAATGGATCAGAATCGAAACTTCGCCCGCAAGGTGTTGAATGTCGCTTGGGCAACGTTAATAAGAATAAGCTAGACAATCCACTCCCATGACAACCCTACTTGCGATGGCGTTTCTCGCCAAAGAATTGACCCAGACGACAAGCATCGACAGCTTCGTCCAAACGGGAATTACGGACGTCACGCTTGTCGCGCTGGTGAAGACAGGTAACCAGCTAGAGCTAAAGAAAATCAACAAGGATTTTGGCGCGGCTTTTCAGTTTAAAGAGACCACGCTGTCTTTCAAGGTTCCGCTCAAGATGCGTGCCGAAACCAAGATCGAAGATACCGGCATCGTCTACGTGATCAATGGCGCCGAAAAGGCCCTCAAATTTGGAAGTTTGCATTCGAAGGAGGATCTTGCCAATAAGCCAGGGAAGCGCCAGTCCACAGTAGAAATCGGCGTTCTCACGCCTGACTTGTTCACATCTCTCTTTGACGCCAAGTTCGTGGAAGAGGATAAAGCATCCGACTTGGTTGTGTTTGACCTGACCTTCAAGCAGAGCGATATTGACTTGACTCGAAACCGAGTTTGGATTGACCGGACCAAAAAGTATGTGACTCGCCGGGATTGGTTTAATCGCGACGGCAAGCAGCTGGCAACTTTCACCTATTCAGCGCCTGTCAGCTTCAACGGAATATGGCTTCCAACCCATATGGAAGTTAAGAACGGCGAGGACAAGTTGGCGGGAGCGACCGATTACACCGGGATCAAGGTCAATTCGGGACTCGACGACTCACTCTTTGCCGTGAAATGAGGCGGAGTCTTCTTTGAAATGACCTCGTTTCAATAAGTCGACGTGATTGGGTCGTGGTACTTAAGACCCTTTGCCCGATAAGTCGCCTGGGCCAAAGGCCTGTTTAGCGGAACGCAAGGATGGCCACAAGCTAGGCTGTGTTTGTCGCCAAGTGCGGCGATAACGAGCTGGGGACGGTTGGGTTTTGCGCGTTCTTGAAAGGAGAGTTGTTGCGAAAGCATCTCGACGCATGCCCAACACCTCGGCTCATTTCTTATCAGGCGAACTGATTGGATTCGGGTGCGATTGAGCAGTAATCTCGCCGCGAGCGATGGGTCAAGCGATGGGTTGCCAGCCGTATTTGATATATTCCCGGTGCCACGTGCCGTCGTCGTAGAGGTCAATGAGAGCATAACCTGGAGGAGTTTCTTGGAAGGGCCCCTTCCACCAATTGCCGCTGATCGCTCCGTTACACAGATAGCTTACGGCGTTATAGTCCACTCGGTCGACAAGGTGAATGTGACCGCTGATCGCAACCTTCACGTTTCCGTGCTTGTGGAACAGATCCTTCACGTGCCGAGCATCCATGTGCATGAGGGCTCCTGGCACGTGCCAGTAAGTCTGATGCTCTGACTCGCCGAAAAAGCTGCTACACGCTGACAAGAGCGGAATATGCGACATCACTAGCGTAGGTTTGTCAGTATGGGCGGCAAGGTCTCGCTCCAGCCAGGCCATCTGGTCCTTGTCAAGGCGACCAACGTACCCGCTTCGATTCCGCATCACGCTGTCGAGGACGATAAAGTGCCATCCCGCCTTATCGAAGCTGTAGTAGGCATGGTCCATCTGAAGGGTATCAAGAGCCCATCGCTTGCCATATAGGGGCTCTTTTGGGTCCACCGTAAAAGAAGTCCAGCCCCAAATGTCGTGATTCCCAAGGCAGTATTGGACTGGAAGGTGATTGCTGTTCCTCATCACGCCGTAGAATTGAGCCCACTGTTCGCGCATCTGCTGGGCGTCGACGTTCAGCCCCTCGAAAATCATATCTCCTCCAAAAAGGATCATGGAGGGCAGATCCGCCAAGCCGTTCGCATGTTCCAATGCCCTAGCCAGCCACCTTGCGTCCGCCCCGTTACGATTTACGTGCGAATCTGTAAAATGAGCGAATCGTAACACCCGCTTGCGATTGGATTTTCCCTTTCTCCCATCGGCGAAGGCTAGACCTGGCAACAGACTTGCAACACCGGCTAATCCTGCATTCTTGAGGAGACTACGTCTTGATGTTTGTGGGGATGTCATTGCTTAGCCGTTTGGTAAGAACTCTTTAATGCTACGCCGGATCCGGGACTTTGGACTCACCGCGCTTGCAATTGCTCAATTAAGAGCTTTGACGAGCACCTCCAAGCCAAACAACAGCAGTTTCTTGCGGAATGGCTCGCAAATTACCTTGGATGACGCGAGATCTTAGTCACCTCATAAAGAGGGGACGTTGTCGCGAGTCCTGGCCCCGCAATCAGGTTTTGGCTCCGAACGGACTCCAAAGAAACGGCAATATCAGGAATAGCAATACCCATTCAAAAAGGGCATCGAAGGCGCTGGCTGAACACCTATTCGGCCGCAATATCAGATCGATATCTGGCGCCCTCAAAAACGACCGCGGCGGCAGCACGATAAGCGAGCTTTCGGGCCTCCCGAAGCGTATTAGCCGCGGCAGTGGCGTTGATGACTCGGCCTCCATTCGTAATGAGTTCACCGTTTAACATCGCCGTTCCAGAGTGGAAGAACTTCGCTCCAACCGGACACTCCAATAACTTGATAGGGCTGCCCTTGGAACTTAGGATCGGATAGTGTTCGCTTGCCACGACAATGGAAACGGCCGCGTTCGCTAAGACTTCCGGTGCTTCCACGAATTCCCCGGTTGCGGCCGCATACAGCGCATCCAAAAATCCCGTGCCTAGTCTGGCAACGACGACCTGCGTCTCCGGATCCCCCATTCTCACGTTAAATTCAAGGCAATGCGGTTGCCCGCCATCCATCATAATCCCGGAGAAAAGAGTTCCTCGGTAGGAAATGCCCTGAGATCGTAAAGCGGCGAGAGTCGGACTGATAATCGTTTCTTCGACTTGGGCGATCAGTTCGTCGGTGACCCATGGAACGGGGGAAAATGCTCCCATCCCGCCTGTGTTGGGTCCCCTGTTCCCGTCGAGGGAGCGTTTATGATCTTGAACCACCGGCAGGCTGACAAAGTTCTTGTCCCCCACGATCGTCAAGACGCTGAATTCCGGGCCCTCTAAACGGTCTTCGACCACTATTTTCGAGCCTGCAAGTCCAAACTGCTTGCCCACCAACATCTGATGGATCGCTTCTGAGGCTTCTTCAAATGTCGATGCCACCACGACACCCTTCCCAAGCGCGTTTCCGCTTGCCTTTACAGCAACTGCCTTGCCCGCGTCAAAGCGCTTCTTGGCATACTCCTTGGCAAGCGCCGCATTGGTGAATGTTTCGAATAAGGCCGTCGGAACGCCCGCCTGTTGCATCAGGACCTTTGAGAAAGCCTTGGAGCCCTCTAGGCCCGCGCCATCGGCGCCCGGCCCGAATACGTTAATGCCGCTCGCCCTCAGCGTGTCCGCGAGGCCTTCAATCAGCGGATCCTCTGGCCCGACGACAACCAAGTCGACTTGTCGGTCTAGGCAAAGCTTGGCTAACTCCCGATGCTTCTTCGGCGTAATCGAGACGACCTCTACATCCTCCGCAATCCCGGGGTTCCCTGGCGCTGCGATAACCTCCGCCTCTCGTGCCAACTTCCAAGCTAACGCATGCTCACGACCACCACTCCCGACCACCAGGACTTTCATACATTACGATTGTGGCATTGTTTAAGGGGACCTGGGATAGGCGTTGAAGGAATAGAATTCCAGATCGAATGCCAGACAAGTAGATGAATCAACAAAAACGGTCAGTTGCGGCTTATCGGCGCCCAGGCCGATAGGGCGTTGGCTGCAGCAGGGCCCTCGCCCAAGCGCTAACATCCAGTCAAGCACAAGTCGAATCGACAGGATAATCGAGCCGACCTAAGCGGTCTAGTCTTCGCTTGCCCTGAATGCTCCCTCTTGCGAGTTTCGGAAGCGGGCGAACGCAGGTTGAAACCCCAGAATAACTTTGCCGGTGGGACCGTTTCGGTGTTTGGCAATGATTACTTCCGCTGATTGAACATCGTCATAATTCTCGTTTTCAGGACGATGCTCTTCTTTGGCTTTATAGTAACTCTCTCGGTAGAGCAGCATGACCAGGTCCGCTTCCGCTTCGATAGAGCCTGACTCACGAATGTCGCTCAACTGAGGGCGTTTGTCGTCACGGTTTTCAACCGCACGGCTGAGCTGGCTCAAGGCGATCACCGGTACTTCAAGCTCTTTGGCCATCGACTTGCAGGCTCTGGCAATTTCCGAAATCTCTTGTACGCGATTCTCGATTCGACGGCCACCTCGCATGAGCTGAAGATAGTCGACCACGACCATCGACAATCCATGCTCGGCCTTCAACCGCCGACACTTTCCCCGCATTTCCAGAGGAGTCACGTCAGACGCGTCATCAACATAGATCGGAAGACCGTAGAGCTCGTCGCACGCGTCAGCCAGTTGCTTGTACTGCCGGTCGGTGATGGGCTTGTCTTGCCGCAGCACATTCGCCGAGACCCCACTGATCATCGATGCCATACGGCGGACGAGCTGGATCGCGCTCATCTCAAGGGAGAAGACGGCGATACTGCCTTCCTTTTCTTCACGCACGAGTTTTTGAGCGACGTTCACCACAAAGTCAAGGGCTAAGGAAGTCTTGCCCATGGAAGGGCGGGCCCCGATGATGACGAAGTCGCCGGGGTAGAAGCCGGTCGTCAATCGATCAAGATCCCAAAAGCCCACCTTTAAGCCGGTTAAAGGGGTACCCGTCTCAATGATATTGTCAACGTCGACGAAAAACTCTTTGGCGAGTCCCTTGACGTGTTGAAAGTACTTCCCAAGAGATTTTCGACCCACTTCGAAAACCAGTTGCTCGGCCCGATCAACCTTGTCATCGACGCTTCCTGCATCGGGATCGTGAACCACTCCACGAATACGCTGGCCGGCATCTTCCAGTCGTCGCAAGGTGGACTTGTCGAGGACGATTTGGGCGTAGTAATTGGAGTTGGCCGGGCTCGGAACATACTCGGCAATCTCAAGCAAGTAATCCTCGCCTCCGATATCGCTTAGATTGCCCCGGGCAGACAGTTCGTCCTTCAGGGTCAATATGTCGATCGGTTTGTTGTTTTGGGTGAGCTGCCGCATCGCCTTGAAAATCAGGCGATGTCCAGGGCGATAGAAGTCCTGCTCGTCAAGGATGGTGACGATTTCTTCGGCCGCACGCTCCGATAAGAGCATGGATCCAAGCGTGCTCATTTCGGCTTCGAAACTGTAAAGTGGGGTGAGTTCTTCGGGTCCAAACGACAATGACTGCTCCTGAGGGAGCTTCCATTATAGGCCCAGAATCCCACCTGTCAGGTGGCCAACATCGCGTTATTGCCGTACATTGTTGGCGCCCAAAAACATGCAGCCAAGCCGCGTTACAAGGCGGTGAATCCAACTCTTTTTCTGTACGGAGCGGAGTGGTCTCTCCATCATCGCTTGAGCCAGCTCAGGACATCGGTCAAGCAAAAGGTGAACACCTTGTTCGATCTGTATCGGATTGTAGTCAAATTGTCCATGCCATCCGCAGACGAAACATTCACTGTTGGAGGCTGCATTGACCGCTCCGCAAAGCGCACAGCATTTCAGCTTGTGATCGGCAAGCATCTTCTGAGTCTCGAACCAAATTTCCGGATCTTCAGCCCAACTTTTCATCGTGCTACCATCAAGATTCCTTCGTCCGCTTGTCGGTTATTGAGCAATGTCACCATCTATTTCTTCGTCGGAAAATGCGTTTCAGTTTCGGTTCCTTGGATCAGATTGTCTCTATCGCGACCACCGTGGCAGGCGCGTTATTATGGATATCGAGGGGCCAGGATTGATGGAACTTGTCAGTGCCGTTCCTCCGATACTCCATATAAGAGGGGACGAGACTCTTAATGAGTTCGAGGAATCTTCAGAGACTGGATCCATCGTAGTAGCC
>Ga0302320_10004061_pt1 | contig 33413 bp, 25 predicted proteins | sample Bog_T0_3_FD_202130 | JGI IMG/M metagenome (GOLD analysis project Ga0302320, IMG submission 202130) | Peat permafrost microbial communities from Stordalen Mire near Abisko, Sweden - Bog_T0_3 | ecosystem: Environmental > Terrestrial > Soil > Wetlands > Peat | place: Sweden: Abisko, Stordalen Mire... | reverse complement strand
GCTGCCCGGTGGATCATTGCGACCGTGATGTCATCTCTGCTGTAATCATCGGACGCTTGGCGAAGCCACCCGCCAAGACTGTTTTCAATAAGAGAACGCCCCTTATCTTTTTCCAGCATATCCAGATAATCCGTGCCTACCTGCGCAAAAGCTGAATCGTCTTTGAAGCAATTCGAATAGCCATCCGTGGCCAAAAGGATCAAAGCAGGATCGTCTTCACTGTCGTCCAAAACCTTTAATCTGACCTTCACGTTCCGGTCAGCATCAATTGAGCAAAGCGAGGCGGTTTCATTGCCGATGAAAAGCGGGTCGCGTTCAAAAGGCCGTGTCACTTCCCGCGAAGAACTTACTGTGAGAATGTCTCCATCACCGATCTGCACGAATACTACGGCGTGGTCATTGGCTGCTGCAGCGAGCAAGGTGGTGCCGTAGGCTAATTCGGGAAATTGCTGGATCTCGGGGAAATCGGCGATCTGATCGTCCGAAAAGTGCTCTTCTTGGCTGTGAGCTCTAACCCGATCAACCCAATGACGTACAAGTGGGGTTGCCAAGTAATACTCAAGTTCTGACCTATGAAAGGCAGTGAGTTGCGCTGGGGGAAATTGCATCAGTAATTTGAGTTTCTGAGTCGCTACATCAACGGCGATCTCAGAACCCTTTGCGCTTCGAATGTAGCTTTTTCCGCCGTGTCCGTCTGCGACGGCGGCGATTACAGCCGATCCAGATGAAAACTTGGGCGAAGTGACTGATTTCCAATCTGTGGACGCGCCCACGCTTGCGCGCGTTACAAAGACCTTTCGCGCGTCCTGGTTAAGGAGTTCTGCGACGATGTGTGACGCTCCTTGAACCGACTCAGAAACAACCTGCCACGACCAGCCGGGTGAGGCCGGAGAACTTTTCATCGGCGGGGCGGGTTTCGCACGTTGCTTGTTAGATCCTTTGCTCACTCTACGGGCCTCACCAAACAAGCTTCTGGTCTTCGCCATTCTCGCAGTCAGAAGCCAATGGGACGGAGACGATCAATGGGGCGGTCGTCTCAGCGGTTTGACCGGAGCTATTAGGTCCGTTCAGGGATTCGAGTGCAGCGATTGCATGATCGATTCGGTCACGTCCGGCGCGCAGTTCAGCGAGAATTTGTAATGTGTCCATGTGAACCCCTGTTGTATCGTGGGCTGGTGAGGGTTTGCAACAACTCATTCACTCTTAAGCTCTTACTGGCTCTTTGAGAATTCGCACATCGATTGCCACTACCAAACCAGAGGTTTGTCCACTTCATCCTCCTCCTCGTCGTCGGGTAGCGCCGGGAGTGGGACGTTAACGCGACTGTCGGTAACGGCTGCCGCCGCTCTGCTTGCAGGTGAGGAAGCGGCCTTCAAAACTGCGGTGGAAGCCCATTTTATGTACTTCACGAGTTGTTCGGGACTATTTGCACGCAGAGGCTTCAGTTCGGGGTGGTCAATGAATTTCTCAAGGATCCCCAACTCGGCGTCGTCCCCGATTGCAATCGCGACTCGAACAGCTTTTTTTCCCCAAGGTTCAGCAAGGAGAACACGTAGTCCTGCACTTGCGTCATCCGTAGGACCTCCATCAGTAAGCAGTACGAGAACTGGCGGCAATGCCCGATCGGTCATGGGCGGCATCTTCAACTGTGCGGCGACCATCTCGAATGCTCTTCCCATGTCGGTTGCAAAGGAGTCGTCTGGAATTTCGAGATCCGTCCAAGAAAACTGCTCAACCGGGGTCGGCTGACTCAGATGCCATTGGGCTCCGACGGAAAAGGCGAGGGCTCGAACTAAAATCTGGGCGTGTGGGTTCTCATCGGCGACTTTCACCATAAGCGGAATGACTAATTTGATTGCTTGGTTCAGGGATTCTATTTTGCCATTTACGGACATAGAGCCAGAACAATCCGCTATGAATATGAAGTGAAGGGGTCGGGTAGCCATCTCACCACCGGGACGCTTTACTTGAACCGACTCGTTCTCAGACTTCTTTCCGACCATTTGAACTGCCTCCCTAAATGATACTCACCCGTCCGCATTGCATGCACAGATAGGACCGCTCCCACCGGGCATAAGCCTTTGACCAGGTTTGAGAATTGTATTCACTGACCGATTTCCCTCTCCAGACTGCTCCGCTGAGAAACGCCAGGCCACCAACGGCGAGGCCTATTCCACCTATTGGGCCTTCGGAGTTGGAATTGACCATCGCGATAATCACCACGAGCGTTAGCACCACACACGCGACGAACCAGCCGGCAAGGAAAAGTCCCAGGCTCTTCTTCCGGGGCGGCGATGCGCGTTGCGCCAGCAGCGATTGCTTAGTGCCCATCGTATTAGCAATGAAGTTGCCCTTCAGCCCGCGATAGAAGCCAATCGTGAAGGAATCTCGTTTAGAGGTTCCCTGGAGATACAAGAGCGACAGCTTTTTCAGGCCTTTGCCCTGACAGTTTGCACACTTCAGCGTAGGCTGTGGCATAACCATATCCGGAGTAGTGGATTGACGATGGAATAAGGGTACTCCCGGTCAGCGCGAATGGCAACTTCGACTCATGTCTAACGCAAGAGGGTGAGTTTGCTCCACGAGTTGAAATGGAGCGACATCGATTGCGGAATTGTCACTGGATGGTCAGCGACAGCGTCGCTGTCTCAGAGACTGCGGTCGCCCCGGAGCCCGCGGTTGCGGTGATCGTCACGGTGCTATTCCCGGCTGGAGTGCCGGGGTTGGCCGGAGATCGCGTGGAAGCGCTGCCGCCGGCGCCGCAACTGCTTGCCATGGCACTTCCTGCGGCGAGCAGCAACAGCATGAGCCCCCGCCGAAGCACGCAAGGTGGGAGCTTTCTTCCGCAAGCGAGAAGAAGACAGAAGGCCAGCATGGATCCGCTGCCAAGCAGCGGCCAGGGATTCCCGCTCCGTGCGCTGGTTGCCGCGGTGGTCGAGATGGTCATGATCGTCGTGGCGGCCGCGGTTCCGTCGGGAGTTACTGTGGCGGGAGAGAAGCTGCACGAGGCTTGGCTGGGCAATCCCGAGCAGGCAAACGACACTTGCCGATTAAAGCCGTTTTGCGGAGCGATGTTGAGCGTCGCGGTTCCGCTGCTGCCCGGCGCAACAGAAAGCGCGAAGGGAGCGGCGGCGAGACTGAAACCTGGGTTGCCGCCGGGAGCGGCATTGGCATAATAGACGGCGAGCTGGCCAATGGAGGTGAAATAGGAGGCACCGCCAGGAGTTCCCGTGATGCGCACACCATCTCCCCAAGTGGCGGGAAAAGTGAAGGCGTACGTGGTTTGGGAACCGGCCTGGCTGCTATAGGGATATGCCGGACTCACAGTTGCTCCCGTAACATCGATCCACTGGAAATCCTGGCGCACCTGGACGCGCAGATCGCTCGCGTACCAGCCGCCGTCGGTGAAGATGGTTCCGGTGGTATACGCAACCTGGTTGAGGTTATAGGGAACCGGCCATGTGTATCCCCACCAGTCGACAGTCTTCGCTTCTTCGTCGAAATCGTCTTCGCTCAACCCAACGGTTCCACTGTTGATCTGGTCGGAGCAATTTGTCGCGCACAATGTTCCGAAATGGGTACTTTTGCTGGTCGCTCGCGTGCCCGGAGCTTGAGCAAGGTTCGTGGTAGACAGCGTGTTCGCTGGCGAAGCCGCAGTGTAGGTTTGCAGGTACAGTTTGCGCAGCGAATAGGTGTAGGAGTTGCCGCTGCAGCAGACGTTGCTTTGCAGGTAGAGCGCCTGGCCGTCGGCGCTGATGAACTTCGACGGAATGCTGATGCCGTACTGCCCGCGATTCTCAGTCAAACGCAGCGGGCCGAAATCGTTGGAGAGAAAATGGCTCCAGGGGCCCCACGGCTGCGGCGCTTCATAGAACTCATGCGTGGCGCATCCCCATGTGGCCAGAATGTAGCGCTGGAGCGGCTTGTCGTAAACCGCTCCGCCCTGGGCAACGATCTTCTGGTCCGCTGGGCAATCGGTGCCGAACATGGTTTGATAAAGCTCGCGCTGATCGGTCAGGACAGCAACCTTCTGGGCGATGTCGCTGGACCATGAGGGCGCGTTGCCTGTGATGCCGGTAAAGAACTCCCAGGTGGACCGGCTAAGAACGCTCGTGGCTGGCACCCGCGCCAGATAGACGGCCGTCTGGTCGCGCCAATCGTTGTCGAGGCCGTAGGCATAGACGTACCCGTCGATCGCGTTGCCGTAGTTCTGGCCGTAGTCCAGAAAGAAGATGGTCGTGAACTTGTACGCAGCCGGATCCGCGGTATTTCCCGGCACCCCGAACATGGGCGCGCTGGGATTGGCCGACCAAGTCAGCCCATGATCGGTCGATTCCACGATCGATGCGGCCGGAGCATCCTCGAAGGTGTTCTCGTTCAGATTTTGGAAGGCGAGATACAGTGCGCCGTTCACGCAGGCCATGCCGGTGGGCTTGTCGGTATAGGGGCTTCCGCTGTAGTTATAACCGACATCCCCGGCCAGAAAGATACCGGTCATGCTCGGCGGCTCGCCGGCGATCTTGCCGACGGCCATTGGGTAGAAGGTGTTGGCGAAATTCTTGCCATCGCCGTTGGCCGCGTACAGGTTGCCGTCGTCAGCCCAGCAGCTTGGCCACAAGTCTCCGTCGCCGGACATTTGATAGGTGGAGTAGGCTTCTTCCGCAGCGGTGGAGAAGAATGTGCTTTGGGCAGGCGTTTGTGTCTGCGCCGGACAGAGAGTGGCCATCAGGGAGACGGTTGCCCAGGATAGAACTTGCCGGAGGATTTGGCGGCGGAGAGGCAAAAACATCGGAAGGCCCCCAGAGGCATGGCTTGCCAGATGCGGAAAGCATTTTTATGTGTTGCGCCGCCAGTGCGGCTGCTCATCTGTGTGACAGCTTGGAGAGATCGCCTGAAACGGCGAGGCGGAGCCATGCCCGCCAGGCAAGAATTGTCTGGCGGGCATGGCTCCCGGGTTAGAACTCCAGTTTCATACCGAACTGAATGATTCTGGGTCCATTCTGTTGGGAGGTCATAATACCGAAGACGGTATTCGAGTCCGCCAGAGAGGTAGAACTCAGATCGGACGGAGCGGAGTTGATGATAAAGGTCTGCGCATTGCCGCCGGAAGAAAAGATTGTCCGGTTCAAGGCGTTGAAGAAGTTGGCCTGGAATTGAAGGTCTATGTTTTCAGCCAGCTTTGTGCGCTTGGAGACGGAGAAGTCTTCGTTGATGTAGGCTGGCATGCGCAGGGCCGAGATGAGGTTGGGAGCGTTGCCAAAGGCGCCTGAGGTGGGAATGGAGAAGGCCGCAGGGTTGATGTAGAACTGGCAAGGGTTGCGGCCAGCGGTCGCTTGCAAGGGCCCGGAACAGCTCCTCTTGTACGCAGGATTCTTGAAGGGCTGGCCGGGAACGATGTTGGGGCGGAAACTGAAACCGTCACCTGCCGCAAAGTAGGGGTTCGAGGAGCCGAAGGCATCGTATTCGATGTGGATGGGCCGGCCGCTCTGGTACTGATGGATACCGGAAACCGACCATCCTCCCACAACCTTTCCAGCCACGCCGCCATGATTGAGGAAACGCTTCTGGGGGCCGATGGGAAGCTCATAAGTATAACTGAGCGAGACCACATGCGGGATGTCGGAGCTGGTGACGGCACGTTCGCCCTTTGGGTTGTAGTAGTCCTGGTAGAAGGAGCCGGAGTAGATGGCGTTTTCCGCTCCGGAATTGGGACCTGAGTTGGAATCGGCATCGCCGATCGTCTTTGAGAAAGTGTAAGAAAGCAGGGCGGTCAAGCCTTGCGAAAAGTGCTTCTGCATACTCGCCTGCAGACCGTTATAGGAAGCACTGGCAATCGGGTTGAGAGGATTGTCGACATCGCCATACTGGGGCCATGGCCTGAGGGCCTGGCTGGCGGTGGCTCCCGCTCCAAAGGTGGCGACGAAGCCCGGCCAGGGAGCAGCGATGCCCGCAGCGGCGATCCTTGGGTCGGTGATGGGCAGAGAGAGGAATGAGTTCAGAGGCATTCCAGCGGCGGACGCGGCGCTGCCGTATTTCTGCTGTGCGACGGTGGGGTTGACTTCGTTGGGCTTGGACCATACGCCGAGATGGTAAGTATGCATGCCCACGTAGCCGATGGTGCTTACGATGCTGGAGGTGATCTGGCGTTCGATCTGCGCCGTCCAGTACATCTGGGTGGGAGGAGTTCCGGAACTGGGATGAATCATGGCCGGATTGTCGTTGCCGACGAGAAGCGCCGGGTTGAGACTGGCGCCGGCGACCGACGATTGCGGGAAGGTATTGTCCCAGTAATAGCCAGGAGACCCTACGTAGTCCTGGGGGCGATTGAGCATGGCCAGGCCGGAGAAACCTGTCGTGTATTGGCCGCCGCTGATATCGCTCTCGCTATTGTCGTTGCCCAGCGGGCGAGTGATGGCGAAGCCGCCGCGAATCGAAGTCTTGTGGTCGCTGCCGAGCGAGTAGGCGAAGCCGAGGCGAGGCTGGAATCCGAGATAGTCGATGGTCCCGATGCGCTTAGATCCATTGCGGCCGGTGCCTGTGCCGTAGAAGGTATAAGCGCCGGGAAGATTGCCCGCGCCGGGATTGGGCAGGGTGGGGTCCATCGTGGAGACATTTCCATGCGCGTCGGACCTGGGCAATTGCACGTCGTAGCGGGCGCCCAGGTTGAGAGTCAGTCTCGGAGTAATCTTCCAGTCGTCCTGTACGAAAAGGCCAACTTGCCACCAGCGGTAGGCCGACTCGACGGGATAGCTGATATTGACGAAGTCCGTGCCGCCGAAGAGAAAGCTTGCCGCAGCATTGCCGGTTCCCGAGGGAAGGCTGACGGCTTGGCCGTTGGCAAATCCGGTTCCGTTCAAGGCCGTCTCGGTAGGTTCGAAGGTGATGCTGCCGGCCGGAGTTCCGCCTTCGTTGCGCTGCAGGTAGCGCGCCTCGCCGCCCACGGTGATGGTGTGTAATCCACGAACAAAGGTCAGGTTGTCGTTGACGATGTAGCGGTTCTCCGCATCGAAGGAGGCGCTCGACGCGCCGATGCTGTTCTGCACGGTACCGATTCCGATCTGCGGATAGGGGCTATCGGAGCGGAACGGCGGCAGTCCGGTCAGGCCCAGCGCCGCGAGTCCCGGCCCCGGCTGAAGCGGTCCGTTGAAGCCCTTATCGCGAAGGAAGCCGACGTTGAGGTTGTTGATCATCGTAGGGGAGTGCAGGTAATTGTAGGTGAGCCGAATCTGAGTGGTGGGCGCGGAAGTTGAGGATGAATCGAGCGCGTTCAGGCTGCCGTTGTTGGAATTGGTATAGCCGCCCGTGAAGATGCTGCCGGATATTGAGTTCTTCTCCGAAAGATGTTCGTCGATCTTGACGACAAGACGGTGCTCGTCAATCTTCGAGCTCTGGAGACGCTCGAAGTTGTCGTTGAGAGCGTTGCTGCTCGCCGTGGGGAAGCTCTGCATGACGGTCTGTGAGACCGTGCTCAGGCCGGAGAACCCGCTGGGAACCTTGTTGTCGGGGAAGGGGTCGCGAACCTGATAACTGTTTCCGTCTGGGCCCACGACGGTATGAGCCGAGAGGGGATTGTAGACCTCGCCGCTCATCACTGGCCTGCCTGCGGGATCGACGACTGCGACCCCGTTGACCGTCAACTGCGCACCCAGGTTCTGAGAAAAATCACCACTGCGGTAAGCGGTGGGAAGGGTGGTCAGAGTAGCGTCGTTGGAACTGGGACGATATTTGAAACCAGTGTAATCGACGAAGAAGAAGGTCTTATCGCGGCCGTTGTAGAGCTTGGGAATCCTGACTGGTCCGCCGAAAGTGCCGCCGAATTCATTCTGCTTGAGGGGCGCCTTCTTCAGGCCCAAGGCATCGGTGACATAGCCGGCTGCATTGAGTGCGTCGTTCTGAAGAAACTCGAAGGCGGTTCCATGAAAACTGTTGGTGCCCGAGTTGAAGGCGAAGGAGACCACGCCGCTGGCGAGTCCGTATTGCGCGCTCTGGTTGCTGTTGATGAGCTTGAACTGGCTGATGGCGTCGATGGGCGGGTGGTTGTTGCCGACATTGCCCGGTTCGGTGGTGTTCATCACGGGAACGCCGTCGATGTAGACCTCGTCGCCGAAGCTGACGGAGCCGCTGATATGAAGGCGATAGTCCGGCGTCGCGCCGGGAGTGGAACCGGCTACACCGGGAGTAAGAAGAACGAAGTTCAACGGGTTGCGCATGTCACCGCTGAGGGAAACGGGCAAATCCTTAATCTCTTCTGGAGTGATGGCAGTGCCGATATCCGAAGTTTCCGTCTGTACCTGGCCTGCGTTGGCCGAGACGGTTACCGTTTGCTGCACTTGGCCGACCTGGAGCGCAACGGTCAGCGCCAGTGTGCTTCCGACGTTCATATTGATGTGCTGCAGGACGGCGGTGCTGAAACCAGTGGCCTCGGCACTGAGGGTATAGACTCCGGGCGCGAGGTCGAGAAACCCGAACTGACCGGCGGGCCCCGAGGACGCGGTTTGAGCGACCCCGGTGGCTTCGTTCTTCAATGTGAGCTGTGCATTGGGCACTGCGGCATGCTGCGCGTCCTGCGTTTCGCCTTTAATGGCGCCCAGGTTTGCCTGGCCCCAGATGCGTCCTGGCGAAATAGCAGCGAATAGCAGAATCGCGAAGGCTATGACTGGCGAATACTTCATGAACTTCATCGGCGCTTCTCCTTTGCAGTAAAACAATTTTAAAACGTTTAACTTCGACGCAAGAAATTTAAGCACGGTGAGAGTCCACTGTCAAGAGAATTGTTGAGATTCAGAAATCTCTGGACTCTTCTTACCGGTTGGCGCATTTTTCTGGGTGGAGAGACGCACTGTCCTGATGCTCTTGCTGCCCGGTTGGAGGTTCTGCATAGCTGGTTTCTAGCAGCCTGGCGCGGAGTTCCGCTGGTCAAAGGAAGATCGGAGACTGCGCCAGAGGGCTGACTTGAAAGCGGGAACCAGGCGCTTGGCAGGATTCGGCGCATCTCCACAAGCGGCCGATAATGCAATTCCTGGCGGCGAAATGTTGCGCTGGAGAAGAGAGGTATTGATTTGTGCATTAGAATTGTTTTAACCGTTTAACCCCTTGCCGAGAACGAGGCACCCAACCGATGTCGACCATTGTCGAGGTTGCAAAACGCGCCGCCGTATCTATCGCCACTGTCTCCAACGTGATTCGAGGCACCAAACGCGTGAGCCCGAAGTTGCAGGAAAGGGTTCATGCCGCGATCGATGAGCTGGACTATTTCCCCAACGCCATTGCCCGCGGTTTGAAGGTAAAACAGACGCGGATGCTGGGGATGGTGCTGCCCGACATCACCAACCCCTTCTTTCCGGGAATCATCCGGGGCGCCGAGGATACGGCGTTCGAGCGGGACTATTTTCTGGTCACGGCCAACACGGATGAACAGATTGGGCGGGAGCGCCGGATCGTCTCGGCGTTGCGCTCCTATCGGGTGGACGGAATTTTGCTGGCTTCGGCGCCGGGCAACGACACAAGCCACATTCGGCGGACCATCACCTCGGGTGTTTCGGTGGTCTGCCTCGACCGTCCGGTTCCCGGCGTGAAGGCGGATGCCGTTTTGCTGGACAATGTGCGCGGTGCGCGGGAATGCGTGCGCCATCTGATCCAGTCGGGCCATCGCCGAATTGCGATCATCACCGGGCCGTTGAAGGCGCAAAACGCGCTGGAGCGCCTTCAGGGCTACGAGGAAGCGCTGCGCGAAGTGGATATTGCCAAGGATCCGGGTCTGATTCTGGAGGGCGACTATCGCTACGAGTCTGGGAACCGGCTGGCCAAGCAATTGGTGCAGAGCCAGGCGAAGGTGACCGCAGTCTTTGTATGCAACGGCGTGATGACAATGGGCGTATTGAATGGCTTTGAAGAGCTGGGCGTAAAATGCCCCGAGGACATTGCGCTGGCTACCTTCGACGATCTGACTCTGGATCACTCCTTTCATGCGCATCTTACCGCTGTGGTGCAGCCAAGCTATGAGATGGGGGCGCGGGCAGCCACCATCCTCATGGACCGCATCGAAGGCCGATTGACCGGGGAGCCAGTGGTGGTGCGCATCGTGCCCGCGCTCGTCATTCGCGAATCCTCCCGTCCGCCGGGGCGGTCGGCGGAGGGAAGCGGCGCGGCCCGAAAGAAACCCTCCGCTTCCCGCTGACGGACGTGGGCACAGATGCCGACTCTATCCAACTTCATGGCTTCCGGACTGGATCAACAACGCGATGCTCTGCGCGCCTCTGCGGCGATGTTTCTCAGTTGGGGCAGGATGCCACCTAACGCTGCCGGTTCGGCGGCATTGGTGCCCAGCGCGAAATACGCCTTCCGGTACAGCCGGTAGAGCCGCTCGTAGCGGGTCGCGGCTTCCGGTTTGGGCTGGTAGGCCTTGAACGGGAGGCAGAGCTTCTGTTGCGCCGCCTCGATGGACGGAAACACTCCGGCCGCGATGAAGGCCATGATGGCCGACCCCAGACTGGTGGGGGTTCCCTCGGGCACCAATACGGTCTTCCCGAGAACGTCGGCATAAATCTGATTGAGGGTTTTGTTGTTTTGCGGAATGCCGCCGCCGTTGATCACGCGTTCCACCGGAACGCCATGCTCGGCCATGCGTTCCAGGATGATGCGGGTATGAAAAGCAGTTCCTTCCATGGCAGCGTAGAGCTCATCTTGCGCAGTATGCACCAGGTTCCAGCCAAGTGTAACGCCGCCGAGTTCCGGATTGACGAGTACGGTGCGATCGCCGTTGTCCCAACTGAGTCGTAGCAGGCCTGTTTGTCCGGCGGCATAGTTCTCAAGTCCTTGCGCAAGCTGCTTGACCTCCGTGCCGGCGCGACGCGCGATGGCTTCGAAGATGTCGCCGACGGCCGAGAGTCCGGCCTCGATTCCTGTCAGCCTGGGATGAACGCTGCCCGGCACGACTCCACAGACGCCGGGAACCAGGTCGATCGTGCCAGCGATGGCGATGATGCAGGTGGAAGTGCCCACGACATTGACCACGTCGCCCGCTTTGCATCCCGCTCCGATCGCATCCCAATGCGCATCGAGGGCGCCGACGGGAATGGGAATGCCGGGCCTCAACCCCATCTGCGCGGCCCACTGCTCGCTCAAGCCGCCATAGAGGCAATCCGAAGTGAGAAATTCGCCCGCGATCTTCGCGCGCACGCCCTTCAAGAGCGGATCAACCGCGACCAGGAACTCTTCCGGCGGCAAGCCGCCCCATTTCGGATTCCACATCCACTTGTGGCCCATGGCGCAGACGCTGCGCTTCAGGCTCGCTGGGGAAGTGACTCCAGTGAGAGTGGCGGCCACCATATCGCAGTGTTCCAGCGCGGTGGCGAAGCGGGCGCGCTTCGCCTCGCTGGAATGGCGCAGCCAATGGAGCAGCTTGGCCCAACCCCACTCGTGCGAGTACGCACCGCCGCACCACAGAATGGCTTCCAATTGCAGCTCATGAGCCTTGGCGGTGATCTGCTGCGCCTCAAGATGGGCGCGATGGTCGCACCACAGGTAGTAGTCGTCGAGCGGCTGCATGGTGTCGTCGACCATGACGACGCTCGACCCCGTCGTGTCCAGGGCCATAGCGGCGACCTCAAGTCCATCGGTGCCGGTGAGCAGGAGCGCTTCGCGCGTAGCCTTCAACAGAGCGCTCATTTGGTCGGCGTGCGCCTGGGTGGCGAAGTCCGGGTCCTGGCGCGTGCGATGAAGCGGGTAATCGGAAATGGCCGTGCCCCGCCTTCCCTTCTCTGAATCGAACAGCGTTACACGAACATTCAATGTGCCAAAATCCACGCCCGCAATTACAGTCATTTCTTGGCCTTCCCTGCCTGTTTTCCGCCGTTCCTGAGACGGTTGCAATTCCTTTTCAAATGGCTTTCCGCAAGCGGTCACTCCGATTCGAGTCCACATTGCAAAGCGGAGACCGGTGTTGCGGTAGATACCTCTTGCACGGACTATTTGAGAGGACCCGCCAGGAAACCGTTCTTGATCAACTCAGCTCCGGATACCGATTGAAGCGCGTTTCCATTCCAGCGAACCTGATATTTCCGCGTTGGCTCCACGCCGTGGAAGCGCACCAGTAAGCGCCGCTGCCGGGAATCGGAGGAGAGGTGGAAAGAGATCGTGTTGCCCCGTACCTCGACGAATGTAACGGTACATTCGTCGAAGCCCGCGCCGCGCCCGGCTTTCACATCGATCAGCGCGTCGCCCAGGGTGGGGGAGAGGATCTCGACCGAGGTCATGGCGCTTCCCGTGCCCCAGTGAAATCCGGTGAGAGAGCCAGGCTGATCCTGAAACCCGGTATGCGCCCAGTTCTCCCAAGGCGCTACCGCGAAAGTGGAGCGGGCCGCAGCGATCGCACGCTCAAGATACTCGATGTTTCCGGTTGCCTCGTAATAGCCTGCAAGCAGATTTGCAGCGTAGCCTTGCCGCGCGTCGCTCCACTCCGCGTCGGTATTTTGCGTGGTGAACCCGCCCAGAAGCTTGGGCGTAAAGAGCGGATTGTTCCATACCTGCTGGGTGAGCAGAAGATAATCCAGCATGTGCATGCCGGTCTCCAGGTATTCGGGCTTCCGCGTCGCACGGTAGAGAGCCAGCATGGCCTCTGGCGCCTGCATCTCGGCAAGATTGTTCTGGGGATATTGGGCGGTCCAGGAATCGAAGAAACCGTAGTCCTTTCGCGCACAGGAGAGATAGGTCTCGAAGTCGAACCACCGCTGGCGGGGTACGACTTCCTGCTGGACGAAGCGCATGGCGCGCTCCGCTGCCGCGATGTAGCGCGGGTCTCCGCTACTGGCGCCAAGAGTGGCGAGAAACAGCGCGGAGGGCGCCGTCTCTGCATTGAAATCGCGAAACTCCTTGCGAGGCTGGAGGGTGACGGCATCGTACCAGGAAGGGATTACCCCGCTCGCCTCTTGATGCGCGAGGAGGAACTCAGCGTATGGCTTGACGAAGCGCAACACTTCGGCTTTACGCTGCGGCACAAGATCCTCGGCCCAGCGCACCATCCAATACGCTGTCCAGGACATGGAGAAGGCGTGATAGCTGTCCGCGTAGCTTGCCCAGCCATCGCCAGGCACCCACTGCCCGCGGTCGACAAGATAGATGGTGGAGAACGCGCCTGCTTTGCGTGGCGCGGAGAGCGCCAGATTCAGCATGCTTTCGGCCTTGGCCATCATCTGCGCATCGTGCGTGGCTCGGCCATGCAAATACCAACCGTAGGCGGTGCGCAGCGTCTGAAACCAGGCGTTGAACCAGGCATCCGGCTCCGGTTGATTCCAATTGCCTTTAAAGTTGCGATTGCTCAGAAGTGTGCCGCACTGTGTCGAGCCGCAGGGAAACCCCCTGTAAATGCGCCCGGCGTAGCTTTCCCAGGCTTCCTTTCGCCAAGAGGAAAAAGAGTTCAGTTCCGGGCGCAGCAGATTCTGCTGTTCGTCCGCGGAGCGCAGCAAAGAAGGATGGCCCCACTCGTTCCAAAGGCGGCGTACAACCCGCCGGTACCCCAGCCGGGGCGGCTCGGCTGAGAGCACGATGGAATACTCGTACTCAATGGTGTTGGCGATGGGACTGAGCAAGCTCTGTAGGGAGCGGCGGAAATAGCTATGGCCGTGCGGCTCAGATGGAATGGCGCCGTAGGCCATCCATGGCCGATCGCCCGAGGTTACATCCAGATCGAGAGCCCGCGTCTCAGCATGGTACTCATTCAAGTGAGGCATCAGCGCCGCAAAGACACTGCCCTGCTGCATCATGACGGCCGGCGATTTGAAGCAATTGGTGGGAATCAGGTCATTCGCTTCGCTCTTGATGTTTTGCGACCAGACGAAGTCCAGTGGGCCGGTATGTTCATCGGCGGAATCATGTTTGGGCGGCAGAAAATCGTAGCGGTCTTCGACAGAGTGAACCGCGGCGCCTTCCTTCAGTTCCAGCCGCGTTGAAACATCGATCACCCCGCTCTCGTGGGCCAGGCGAATCCGCTGCGCGAAGACACCGATGCCGCAGTCGCCGGTGAGCAAGAGTCCGTCTTCGGCCGCAACTGCCTGTGCGATGGGGCAGGCGCGCAGGCCTCCATCGGTCAACACATGAACCGAAGAGGCTGCAGAGAGCGCGGGAAGCCAGGCTCCATCTACTTTGATGGAGAGGAGTTCGCGAAGCTGTCCATTTGCTCCGCCCACTTGCACCCGCAGATTGGGCGCCTCCAACATTTGCTGCGCAAAAGCGGCCTGAACACCGGCGAGCAGAAGACAAGCAAAAGGGGCGAAGACGTGGATTCTCATGGTTGCGTCTTTTCTCCAGCGCGAAGGCGGCCAGCCGCGGGCGGCGCAAGATGAGAGAGGCCGTGATAGAATGCCCAGGGCTCCTGCGGCGTGATGCCAAAGATGAACGTTTGGCCTGGCAGATAGCGCTGGCGTACCTCGAAGTTCTCGAAGGCCACGCCTCCAAGCACAGGCGCGGAGGAGGCCCAATAGACCCGCCGGGCATTCACGCGCACGCGCAGATCTGGTTGCACGTCATGGCCCGGCACCAGCCAGTATTGAGTGATCTTGGGCAGCGTATAGACCCAATGGGCTGAGCCGTTGCCTTGCGTTTTCCGCGGATCGGACTCATTGGAGGTGCAAAAGACAATCGCATCGGCTTCGCCGGAGCGCAACATCTCGCCGAGCGGATAGCTCTCCGCTTCGACGAAGGCTTCGCCCGCATAGGACGCGAAGAGCTTTCGGCTTTCTTCGACGCGGTCTTTGAGCCACAACCAGCGAAGGCGCTCGTAGTTTCCCATGGTTGCCGTGACTGTGAGTTCCTCGATCGGAGGACTGTCGCTCTCGGCAAATGTGGAGAGGCGCAACTGGCCAGGATGGTCGCTGTCAACGGATACGACCAGGTAGACGTGCGCACCGTTTTGGGTGAACTTCTCCACGTCGACACGGACGGAAAGGCGCTCCACGGTGGCTTTGCCGGCATGCATAGTCTCCAGCGTGCCGCCCGCAACACGATTCTGCACAGCGGGTTCCTCATGCACCCACATGCGCTTGCCGCGCTGCCCAGGGTCCAGCTCGCTCATTTCCAATTCGCTGAAAGCCATGCGGTCTGAGCGCAGTCCGGGTCCCTGAATCACGGGCTCCACAGCAATGTAGTTGAGCAGTTGAGGTCCTGTTGTGTCCGGAGTAAAAAGACCGACGCGAATGAGGCCGCGAGGGCCCTTGATGCCGCCGGGCGAGTCGATGCCGAAGACGATGCCGTCGCGCCGGCCCCAGACCAGGGGATCTCCAGGCTTTCCGGGCCTTACCCATTGCGAGTCCTGGGCAAACGCGAAGACTGGGAACACGGCAAGACAGAGCACGGCAAGGAGGCGAGGCGAGCGGAAGCGCGGCGTAGAAAGGGGGCACGTAGAGAGCGAAAAGGCAGGAATCATGGCGTAGGTCCGATTTGCAGGAGGGCGATCTCCCCTTGAGTTAATCGTTTCACTGTTTCCCGGCACAGTCGCCGGGGCGGTATTTGCAGGTCCCATTGCTATAGCCCGCAAGGCCCGGACGGACGGCGCCTGCTAAGGCCTCGCGGCGGCCCCGCTCAACAAGCCGCAAGACGCGGCTTGAGTGTCGAACCATAGTAAGCGTACAACCCAACGCAGAAATAGCCAGCCATCGGCACAAAATAGGCAACGGCAACGCTCTGCGTAACGACTGAAATCCAGCCCATCAGCGGCGTCAGCACGGCACCCCCGATCATCCCCATGACGATCATCGATCCGCCGATCTTGGTATTGACGCCCAGACCGCGCAATCCGGTGGCAAAGATTGTGGGGAACATGAGGGACATGAAGAAGCTGGTGAGGAAGACGGCCCACAGGCCAACCCATCCGGGATGGAAGACGCCGACCAGGAGAAGGCCCACGTTGATCAGGCTGTAGGCTCCCATCAGCTTTCTGGGATCGAGGAATCGCATCATATAGGCGGAGCTGAACCGGCCTACCGCGAAGGCGCCCAGTGTGCCAGTGAGAAAGTAGCCAGCGATCTTCTCCGGCTGATGCGTGTACTGCTGCACATATTGGATGAAATAGCTCCAGGTCGCCACTTGCGTGCCCACATACATGAACTGGGCGAAGACAGCAAAGAGAAAGTGGGGGTAGTTGAGCAGATCCAAAATGCGGCCCTTGTCCTCGTTTCCGTTTTCCGCCTCACCCTGGATGCGCGGAAATTTCGTGCGGAGGATGAATAAAGCCCAGACGAGCGCGATGACGCCCAGGACCATATAGGGCTTCACGATCCGCAGCGTTTCCGAGCGCAGGTAGGCCTGGTAGAGATCGTTCACCTTGAGCGCACCGATCTCGGCCGGCTTGAGTTCGATGCCGGAGAAGATGAAGACCGTTCCTATCATCACGCCGGCCATGGAGCCGAGCGGATTAAAGGCCTGGGAAAAGTTCAGCCTCAGAGCGGAGGTTGCCGGGTCGCCGAGCTGCGCGATGAAAGGATTCGACGCTGTCTCAAGAAACGATGCTCCTGCCGCAATGACAAAGAGCGCAAAGAGGAAGAAGTTGTAACTCTCTGCCTGGGCCGCTGGCCAGAAGAGAAACGAGCCGATGGCAAAGAGCGTGAGCCCCACGATGAATCCGGCCTTGTATCCCCATCGCCGCATCAGCAGCGCCGCCGGCAAGGCCAGGAGAAAATAGCCCAAATAGAAAGCCGACTGGACCAGCCCGGCCTGCAATCTGGAAATGGCAAAGGACTTCATGAACTGGCGGATGAGGACATCGTTGAGGTTGTTTACAATTCCCCAAAGAATGAAGAGGGCGGTGACCAAAAGGAAGGGAACGAGAAAGCCGGCAGGGACCAATCTGTGACCGGCAGAACGGTCGATCCCGGAAGAGGCAGGTAAGTTAGAGGCGAGCATGGGGTTTCCTATTCTTGGGTGATGAAGTTACCAGGATGACTCCGCGAGCCCAAACCGCTCACTGTTTTGCAAATGGGAGCAAGCTGCGCGTGGAGGCGCATCGAGCGGAAGCGCGCCGGTTAACCTGCAAGTCAGCCGGAGGCCGCGCTCCCCATTCCTGCTCGTTGACTACACTCCGCACAGATGGACCTTGATGCCGAGAGATTCGAACATGGATGCCTTGACTGCCAGCGCCTTGTCGGCCTCTTCGGCGCTTGGCGCGTACACCACGTTGTTGTGGTTTGCACGGTGACGGCCCATGAACTGATCGCGGCTAACACCGTGCAATACGACGTGCATGATGGGCCATTGGGCAGTTGTCAGGGCTGAACGGCGCTGCGTCTCCTCGGGCGGCAGCTCAACGGCCGTGGCACGGCCCATATCGACATGCAACGCGCCATCTTCAACGAAGACGCGACTCCAAACGACTTCACCGGGTTTGCAGATGCCCGAGAGTGTTCCTCCGCCCAGCCTGAAGTACATCGCGGGTTGGCGCTTGCTGGTGGCCTTTGCATATCCGCCTGCGATGTGGGATGCGGGAACGGCACCGGAAATCTGATAGACCCACACGAAGTCATCGACGCCGGCGCCCTTGTATTGTTCGCCCCAGCGCACATCGTGCAGGGTTGTGGCAGGATCGAGGCCCAGGGCCGTCATGACGCGGTTCGTTACGATGGCGTCTACGCCGGCACACTCATCCACCTCGTTGAAGTGCGGTAGCGGCGCGCCTGGGTAAAGTTCTTTTCCGTCCGGGCCCAGAACCGGCGGCCGCTGGACGTTGTTGAGCAGTCCCTCAACCAGGTCAGAGGCGGGAACGCTGTCCTTGAGCCCCTGTTGATACTGGATGCCGATCGCGTCGCAACCAAAGCCATGTGCGATGCGCACCGCCGCGATATACATCTTGCACTGCTCGAGAATTTGCGCGTCGGTGAGTTCGCTAACCTCGTCGGCGCCGGTTTCGAACTTCATTCCGCTCGCGTCCAGCCACTGGCGGACAGCCTGCGCGTCGGCCGGGGGAACCTGCTGCATGGCCGCTACCAGCGCAGATTGGCTGAGGCGTTCCTTGTAGATGCCGGCCTTGTTCAGCAGGTCGTCGTCGATGATGGCGTTGTACATGCCCATGCAGCCTTCATCAAAGACACCCAGAATGGCCTTTCGAAACTGGAGTTGCCGGGCCAGCGCACAGCCCAATTCCCTCTCCGGCTGCGGCACGGTAGCAAGATTCAGGTCGCGCACGTGGCTTGCGTCTTGCGTCACTGTCTTCTCTTTGAGCCACTGGCGGATTCCCTTGCGGAAGAACTCGTCTTTGAAATCCTTGCTCCACAGCGTGCTAAACGGGATTCCAGCCTTGTGGAGGCCGCCATTCAAATTCAGCATTCCGACCAGCCCCGGCCACTCACCCGACCAGTTGGCGACAGTCAAGATCGGTCCGCGATGATTCCTTAGGCCGGAGAATACATTGTGGCTGTACTGCCATACAGCTTCGGCCACCACCAGAGGCGCCTCGGGATGAATTCCCATGAACACATCCATGCCCATGCGCTGGCTGGAGATGAAGCCGTGACGGCGCGCGGGATCGAATGGATGCGCGCGGGTCACTTTGATTCCCTCGGCCTCGAAGGCCGCCATCACGCCCGCCTCCATGGCGGACTGGGCCGGCCAGCACACCTCATTTGCAGACTCGCGGAGGTCTCCGCTGGCAATCAAAATCACTTCGTTGGCCGCGACAGGGCCGCACTCTTGAACCTCTGGAATAACATACGATGACATCGAATCTTCTCCTTTTCGTTCAGAAACAGAAATCTTCATTTTCGAAAGACTTGAGCAGTTCAAGGCTTGGGTTGCTTCCGTTCGGCCGCCTTCATTGCTTCCCGTAACCTGGCCTCGGAGTCCGCACTCCAATACTGGCAGTCCAACTGCAAGAACACAGACGTATAAGGAATGGCCATGCGCGTCTTCAACACCAGCACATGAAAGCTCTTGCCAGTTTCTGCCAAGCGATCAATCAATTGCTGGTGGAGTACCGCGTCGGCAGTCAGGGCGCTGAGCCTCGCTTTCAAATCTTCGCGATAGCGCGCGACGCCGGGAGCGTCCTTTTCCGAAACGAACTCCAACTCCTTATCTGTATGCACCAGCGGACGAACATGCCTCGAGTTCCTGAGTTCGTCGAGCACGTAGTCCACTACGGCCAGATGATCCGCGCTTGTGTCGATCGTCTCCACTCCTGGTGAGCTCTGAAGCGGATACGCGGAATCTACAATCACGATCCAGTTGCGATGTCCCAGCAAGGGCAACTCATCCTTTACTGTCTGCTTCCAGCCATTCTGTGCATGGCTGGCTAAACTTCCACATAACATGGCAAGCATCCCTAGAATTGCTTTGATTTTCACTTCACCCTCCCGGTCCAAAGTGCGTTTCAGCCGAGTTCAAGGCCGCGCAAACCCTCGCTGATCAAAATCTTCAATCCTTGTTTTCCTTCTGTGCGTCCTCGCCGGAGTCAACTTCATTGCGATGCGCCGTGTCGAGAGCCTTTTTGGCCTCGCTTGCATGGCCGGCAAAATCGGAATTCTTCTTGTATTGGCCAATTGCCCGATCCATCCCTTGCGTGTCGCCTGCAAACTTGCAGGCCCTGGCCAGCAGGTAATACGCGCTGGCGTCTTTGACCTCGACCGCCAGGTATTTATTCAAAGCCTCGATCGCCTCCGGGTATCGCTTTTGCGCCAGATCGACCTTCCCCAGCAGCTTATATAGCAGGATCGGGGGCCGATCAAGATGGAGCGCCTGGTTCAACAGGGTCTCGGCCCGGGCCTCGGCGCGCATTAGCAGGTAGACCCTGGCCCCTTCAACATAGGCCGCGGCGGCGTGGGGCGCGGCGGCGATCTCCGCCTCACACTCCTTGGCGGCTTCCTCAATCTGCCCCAGGCGCGACATTGCGTTGCAAAGCGCTCCATGGGTTCCGGGCAGGCCGGGATTGCGCTCCAAGACAATCCTGTATTCCTGAATAGCATCGTCGAAGCGGTCCGCTTCGGCATCGGCATCGCCGAGTATTTGGTGCGCCCGATAGGAATCTGGATCGATCTGCGAGACGCGTTCAAAGGCCGCTCTCGCCTTCTCCTCAAACAGGCTCACGCGGTCATATAGCTCATCTTCCTGGCCGACGAGTGCGCTGGCTTCCCTACCTGGATCGGGTAGAGTCCCGTGCAGCGCAAGGATTCTGGTGCGCACGATCTCGATGTCCGGTCGGCGGAGCAGCGCGCCGCGATAGAGATTGAGCGCCTTGTCGAGGTTCCCCTGGGCCTCTAATTGCTCTGCCGCTAACTGCCACGCGCGGCCGCCGTCCGGAGCCGCGGCCAGCAATTGAGTGGTGGCTTGCTTGCCCAATTCCAGATAGCATTGGCCGAGCGCATACCATACATCCTGGTTGGCCGGTTGTTCCGAGCCCGCGGTTTCCAGTTGGGTGGCGGCGCTGGCATAGCGCGATTGCGCCATGTACTGATAAGCCAGCCAGGTGTGGGCCAGCGGATCCTCTCCGTTGATGGCGACCGCCTTCTCCAGTTCCGCGGCAGCTGCATCGGGCTGCGACAGTTGAGCCCTTGCCAATCCGAGGAAGAGGTGTGGAGCGTAAAGGTCGCGATTGAGAGCGATAGCGCGGCGGCAGGCGGAGGCGGCTTTTTCGAAATTGCGGTGAAAGTAGAGCGCCACACCAAGGTTGCTCTGGAGTTCGCCGTTCCTAGGCAGCAAGCGAGTCAGCAACTCATATTCGGTAATCGCGCTTTGAAAATCCTGGCGAGCCTCGGCCTGGCGTGCGGAGCGCTGGTGGACCGCAATCTGGTCCGCCTGGTCCTGGCCGGGCAAACTGGCGTCAAAGGCGGCTAGCAGCACGCCAGCGAGGATCGCCATCGCTTTACCCGGATTTGCAATGTGGAACCGCAAATGAAACCTGTCCGTTGGACGCCGCGCCCATGTTTGAAAATTTTCAATTCGAAGTAAACACCACCGCAGCCAGGTTGTCAATATAAAACGGAGGCGTCGCGAGCACCGGCGCCCGCAAAGGGCAGAAGACATCCCTGAAACCGCGCCAACGAAGATTCTCCGGGGGCATTGCCGGGCGGACTAGCGGGTCTTGGTTCTGCGAATTCCCGTGCGCGGTCCGCGGCTCTCGGCGGCAAGGGGGGTGGTGGAGTCTCCGAGCGTGAGCGTGGGCGCCATGCGAATCACGAGAGAAGCGCCGGTCAATTTGCCCTCGACGCGATCCATGAGGATGGTGGCGGCGCGGGAGCCGATCTCGTAGCTGGGTTGAACAACGGTAGTCAAGCGGTGGTGAAAGGAGTTGGCCCCAGGGAGATCGTCGAAGGTGGCCAGGGCGATGTCCCTACCGATCTGGATATCAAATTCGTCGAAGGCGTCGAGCACGCCAAGAGTCATGGCCCCATTACAGACAAAGACGGCGGCCGGCCTGCGCCTCATTTTTGCCAGTTTTCGCCCCAGGCGGTAACCGGACTCCTTGCGGTAATCTCCCTCCAGAATCCATGGGCGGGGAGGCTCGATCTCCGCTTCCCTGAGCGCATCCTCGTAGCCCTGGTAGCGCTCACGGGCGCTTTGCAGGCCGAGCGGGCCGGTGACAATGGCGATGTCGCGATAGCCGGAGCGAACCAGATGGCGGACACAACGCTGTCCGCCCCGAACATTGTCGAGCAGAACGGCATCGGTATCAACGCCGGCAGCGGCTCGATCGAGACAGACGACGCAGATTCCGGCATTGATGGCGGCGTGGATGTGGCGTGTATCGCTGCCTGAAGCCGCGGCCAGCAGGATTCCATCGACGCGCCGGGAGCGCAGCGCGGAGACGATCTGCCGCTCCCGCTCGACCTGCTCATCGGTATTGGCAGTTACGAGAAGATAGCCGCGCTCGAAGGCGCGATCTTCGGCGCCGCGCATGATCTCGGGGAAGAAAGTATTTGTAATGTCGGGCAGGATCATGCCCAACATGCAAGTCTGCTTGACCTTGACATCGATGGCGACGCTGCCGGGATAGTATTCGAGGTCGCGGATGGCGGCGGCTACGCGTTCGCGCAACTCCGGGCTCACGCGCGCGGTGCCGCGGACGACGTTGGAGACGGTTCCGATGGATACACTCGCACGTTTCGCAACTTCCACAATCGTCGACATTCGAACTACACTCTCAATCGAAGAGGACCGGACCGGCCCCGCCCCGCAATCATGCTCTGTCTGGCCTTACATTGTTCCGATTCTAACCGCATTGTCAAGCCTCTTAATACGTGATTTTTCAATCTGCGAGGAATTCTCTTGAATTTTTTCAAAGCATGTGGCAGAGTTGTCTGTCTGGAATTTTGGTGAATTCCGGTGGCCATTCTCGCAACAGCGAAGCGGCTGGCCGGCGGCTGGAAGGGACCGTTTGAGACGCGTTGCGTCAGACTAGCCGCGTCATCTTCCGTTTTCCGGCGCCTGCCCGGCGTGCGAGGGAAGAGAGCGCCCGCCATCCCGCGCTGGGGGTAATCAAGCAATGGTTCTGAGCCCCGCCTGGCTCAAGGAGGAATCCCGATCATGTCTAATAAAAACTTTCAAGCAGCTTGCCGCATGGTTTCCGGCTTTCTGGCCCCCACCTTGCTTTGCCTCGTTTGCTGCAGGGCGTCGATGGCCCAGGACCTAGCTTCGCTGCCTCTTCAGAAGCAGTACACGCAGGAGCGCGTCTCCTCGGCAGATCCTACCGGAGCCAACGACGATGGCAACTGGAAGAATCCCATCAAGGCGGGCGAACAGCGAACCATCGCGGAACTCACCGGGCCGGGAATCATTACGCATCTTTGGTTCACCATCGCCTCCGATGAACCCTATCACTTAAAGAAGATCGTGCTGCGGATGTATTGGGACGGCGATACGCTGCCTGCCGTGGAAGCTCCCATCGGGGACTTCTTCGGCCTGGGGCTGGGCGAGTATTACACCTATGAGTCAGGCCCGCTTTCGGTCGGCTCGCAGAAAGCGCTGAACTGCTTTTTCCCCATGCCCTTTCACAAGTCGGCGCGAATAACCGTTACGAACGAGGGGCAGAAAGCCATCTCAGCGTTTTACTACAACATCGATTGGCAAAAACACAAAGAACTGCCGAGCGAGATGCTGGGATTCTACGCGGAGTACCGCCAGGCGCAGCCGAACATCGGATGGACCGACGATTGGCGTGCGAACAGCGACGCAAAGGTGAACGACAAGACCAATCTCGACGGCGAGGCAAATTATGTTTTCTTCGAGGCCGAGGGACCGGGGCACTTTGTCGGGGTTACGCAGAGCATCCTGCAAAATCAGGGGGACTGGTGGGGCGAGGGCGATGACATGATGTTCATCGACGACACCAAGAAGCCGCATATTCTAGGCACCGGATCGGAGGACTACTATCTGGGCGCGTGGTGTTACGGCAATTGTGGCATCAATCCTTTCGGATCGACGCATCCGACCTTTGCCTACAAGTCGTACGGGAACCCCGTGAATGGCGGGGACGACCGCGGCGCCAAGTGGAGCCTCTATCGCTTCCATCTCGACTCGCCCGTTCCTTTCCAGAAGTATTTCAGGATGACCATCGAACACGGGAATGCGAATCACCGCTCGGATAACTTTTACACCGTCGCCTACTGGTACCAGCAAGGGCCGCATCGGCTGCGCAAGGCGCTGCCTCCGGTGGCCGAACGCATCCCGCGCATGATTAACACCGGCGGGCCCACCATGGGCAAGCCTTAAAACCTTGGCCAGCACAGCGCCGCAACCGCCGGGGCGGCCTACCCTATTTTCGTGAGGATATCTGTCATGCCGCTCGCATTTCGTTTCCACTTTTCCGTTTTGTCTTTCGCCTACCTTGCGCTGGCCGCCTGGCAGGCCTTGCCCGCAGACGCACAACCCGCGCAAATCAACGGTCAGCCGATCGTAGTTCTCAAGCGGGCCGCTTCGTCGCAGGGCGCGAGACCGGAGTTTCTCTCCGCCACCGTCCTTCCCGGCCGGGGGATGAACCTGCTACAGATCACCGCCAACCTGCCTGGGAAGGGGACGATCGAGGTGCTGGCCACGCCCTCGCTCGACGAAGTGGCGAAAGCGCTGGACGGGGACGCCTTCGGCAACAAGAGCTTCAGTACCTTCGGCGGCGCGTACCTTGTGCCCTATGCTAACCGCATCCGCGGCACCTTGTCTGTCGACGGCCAGTCGATCACGACCTCGTGGCAGGGCAAGGAGCTGTCGTTGCCGGCCAACTGGAGCGGCAGAAACCCCGGCGCGGAACGGCACTCCATCCACGGCCTGATTTTGACGCGCAAGGCCGACGAGCTCAAGGTGAGCCCGGACGGTGCTTCGATTACGGCAACCATCCATGCCGGCAACTTCGGTGGCCACTGGCTCTCCTCCACCGACCTGACCATCCGCATCGATCTGCGCGCCGACACGGTCGAGAGCACCATCATCGCCAAGAATGTGGGCCACGAGGCGGAGCCGCTGGCCATCGGCTGGCATCCTTACTTCACCATCCCCAGCGGCCAGCGCCAGCAGCTGCGCCTCCGCATCCCCGCCACCCAGCACGTGGAAGCTAACAACCTGGACGACGTCTTCCCCACCGGTGTTCTCACGGCAGTGAAGGGAACCGCCTACGATTTCACCGCGCCCGAAGGCAGAGCGATCGGCGACACCTTCTATGACGATTCCTTTGCCGGGCTCGTCCGCGAGCATGGCCAGGTCAGCGTCGATCTGATCGACCGCGCTGCACACTATGGGCTGCATATTCAGGGTCTGTCGCCGGAGATCGAGACAGTGCAGCTCTATGCGCCGAAGGACAAGCCCTTTGTGGCGCTGGAGGAGCAATACAACTTCGGAGATCCTTTCAGCAGTGTGTGGAAGGGTATGAACACCGGGATGGTCACGTTGGCACCTGGCCAGTCGACTACCTGGAAGGTCCGACTGCAGCTCTTCACGCCCGGCGCCGAATAAGTCTCTGCGCCAGTCTCAGTTTTTGACGTAGACCGAACGCGGCTCATTTTTAGGATGTTCGATCGAGAAACGGCCGGAGTATTGTATTCGTTCGAGCAACGCCATGGTTGATGGGTTTGGGCAGGCGGGATAGGCTACTTTTCCGATCGGGCGGCATAGGCTGTGGGTGTGAGGCTGGTCAACTCCCGGATGGCTCGATCGGCAAGGCCCGGCAGCACGTCTGCCGGATACTGGCGAATGGGCAAGCCCAGCTTGCGGCAGCTCTCGACGATGGAAAAGATGGCTGCTATCTTGGGTCCAGCTTCCTTGCTGCCGAGATGCAACCAATTCCGCCTTCCGATGGCGATGGGGCGTTCATTGTGCCCCTCTTTCTGAAGTACTGATAAACGTTGGGAGTTGGCCATCGGAAACAACCCGACACGGGCGGTCTTTACGAGCGAGAGCGGCAGCAACTGCCTCACTTTGCAGCGTTGTTGCATGGATCTAATCTCGGCCGAGTTTCCCCTTGAAGCAGATGGTTTACGCTGCTATGTTGAGGCGTCGGACGGAGTCCGGGCTTCCCGCGTCGATCATGCGGTTGAGGACGGCCACGCCGACAGCCGCTTCAGCCTGCCGACCAGAGAAGCTGCGCGCCCGTAGGCAAGGACCGATGATGGCCTTGTATTGGCCCATGGCGGTTTCAACCAGAGCGCGTTGTCCGTAGTCGGTCTCTTCTTGCCAGCCCAGCCTTCCTCGAGCCGCAATCGAAAGAATGTGCTGGTCTCGCTGCGATGGGTTGTGCTCGGCCTCGGCACTGAGGACCGCTGTCACATGGGGCGAAATGATCACACGGATGTCTTCGCTGTGCGCGGCTACTACTTCGTAGGTCGGCATCCCGTCATAAGCGCCGTCGGCTGTGACGCTGGCGATTGTCGCCTCTATCTGATCCAGCAGCGGTGCAACTTGAGAAGGGTCTCCGATATCGTTTCCAGTGAGGGTCGAAGCCATGATCATTCCGGTGTCGGCATCCACGCCCAGATGTAGTTTCTTCCAAGTGCGACGAGCCCTTGCGCCATGTTTCTCCTGAAGCCACTCGCCGGCTCCGAAGACTTTCAGACCCGTGCTGTCGATCAATAGGTGGATCGGCCCATCAGGCAAAATATAGCGCCCGGAGATTGACATTGTCCTGGCCCTTCGCCTTAAAGTGCTGTGGTTAGGCGTGCTCAGCGGCACATTCAACAGAACGAAGATGGAGGCCATCAACCCCTCGGTCTGAAGCAATGCCAAGTGAAATGCCAAGCGCAGCATCATGCCTGTTTCGATCGCAAGCCCAGAATAGCTGGACTGCCCGCCAGGGGTAGTACGACGTGCCGCCTGCCAACCATCCAGCACCTCTGGGGTTACCCATAACGTCAGACTGCCTCGACGCCGAAGACCTGCATCGTATTCCGCCCAGTTCTTTACCCGAAACTTCATCTTTGGAATGTGGTGGCGGCGCTGGGCATTGTGCTTGTTCGGCATGAACGGGAAGCCTTTCAACAACTTCTCTAAGCGTAGCCGATTCCAAGCCTATCCGTGCAACAACGCCGGAATCGATCTGGGCGATTTCTCTGAGTAGCGAAAAGGTCAGATCGGTGCTGCCATCGTCGACAAAGATGATCTGAAACTCTTCGTGTCTGCCCTCGGTGAGACGCTCCAGTTCGCTCTTCAATCTCGCGTAGAATTCATGAATTGCATCCTGTTCATTGAGGCAGGGAACAATAACGGAATAAATTATGCACATATTGGCAAATCCTCCAATCTCTCTGTGAAGCGTGCAATCCAGACACCAGGGTCAATACCAGTACCTGAGGCGGGGCCAGTCCTCCGCGTAGGTATGCTTGCGGTGGCGTAGCCAGAGGTAGTGACTACGCTCGTGGTCCATGATCCAGGGGGCGTCAAAGGAGCCCAGATCGACGACCTCGGCGTAATCGTCGGCGTACTCTTTGGGGTCGTTGCCCAGGGTCAGGACGGACTCGCCAGTTCCGTTGTTCCAACCCCAGAAGAAGTAGTTCTGATGACCGCTGATGGCAGGCGGCAGACCGTAGCTCGGGCCGAGAATGTTGACGGCGCTGGCTTCGCCGTAGTTGCTACAGAAGATGGCGGTGCGGGAGCGAACGTCAGGAGGGAGGGCGTTGTATCGAGCGGCGAAACCCTGCACCATCTGCGCCCAGCCGAAGCGGTCGGAGAGGATCTCCGGTAACGGACTCGTGAACTTTTCGAACCTTGTAGAATTGGGGTCGAAGGGGGCGGTGTAGACGATGTACTTTGCCGGAGCCAGAATTGTGAGTACGGTGGGGCCGGTGCCTAAACACAACACGACGATGAGGCTGACGGAGTAGGCGGCAAGCGGCCAATTGCGGCAGGTGAATTGGGCGAAGGCTGTGGCCCCAGCGGCGAAGAGGACGGGATAAATGGGCGCAAGGTAGTAATCCTTGCCATGCATGAGCATCATCGTGGCCAGGAAGAATAGATAGGTGAAAGCGACAAAGCGCCAGCGACGGGCGTCGCGTGCCAATGCGAGCCAAACCAGCCCACCGATCCAAAGCGGAGCGGTAAAGACAAGCAGAACCTTGACCTGTTCCAGGAGGAACGCCAAGGGAGGGAACTTGACGTTCTTGTCGGAGTGAGCAACGGTGGTGAGGAACTGGTAGGTGGGAAACTGATTGGCCGCCTGCCATATGAGGTTGGGCATGGCGATAAACAGGAGGAGGACGACGCCGGCGGCGCATTCCTTGGTGAAGAGGATTCGCCGCTGCGGGCTGAGCAGGAGCCCGACAAGCAGCGCGGCGAGAAAAAAGACAGTGGAGTGCTTGTTTTCGATTCCGAGGCCCGACAAGATACCGAAGACGAGCCAAGCGCGGGGAGTGGCTGTGCGTTCAGCAATGCGAAGGATGACAAACAGCGCACCCATCCAGAAGCAAGGCTCGAAGGAGTTCATCGAGAGATAGTTTGATGTGGCAAGGAACACAGGGGCGGCAAGGACGCCAGACATGGCCAGCACCTGCGCACTGCGGCGTCCGCCGAGCTGCCATCCGCTTGAACCGAGAGCGTCAAAAGCCAGGTCTGCTGTTCGCTATCGTCCCCTTGAGGCCATTTCAGAACCCCACTGTTGACGTCGCTACCGACCTCCAGGTGATCGCCATTGACCCGAACACACCATGTGCGCTTAGTCTTGTCTCCAGCAAGAAGGGCGGCGGTGCTCAACAGGGAAACCGGCTTGAACCCATAGCCCTCACGAAAACGGGAATGCTTGGAGTCGAAACTCCTTGCTTCTCGCACGAAGACGCGAAAACCATTGAGATTTGTTATTCGCCGGTTGACTATCGAAATCAGCATGCCGCTGACCCTTTCGTCTATCCCTTCACTTGAATGGTCGGCAAAGGTGAGCTGGAAATCCTCTGGGTCGAGACCTTCCTGGTTGGCTGCGAGGTCGGACCCCATTTTCCGGCTCTCAGCACTGGGATGAATTTGCTTTGCAAAACCTGATGGGCGAGTTGCGCGGTAATAATCATTGCCTCGTAGCCTACGCCACCACTTCTAGCGTTACTCTTGGCCGCATAATCCGGGGTGCAGACCACCAGAACGAAGTCGCTAGCTTTGATGTTTGATTCCATGAAGTGGGTGCGATCCATACCAGGGCGTAGATACCATCGATCGAGGATGACCTTGGCTCCTCCCTTTTCTTGGAGTCTCGTAGCGAATTGGAGCACCCACTCCTTAAGCGATTCGCTGTCCCACGAATATGAAATGAAAACTGTTGGCGCATCGCCGATCCGAGTGTTGCTTGTAGTTGACAGAGTCTGTTGTGCGTGAATCTCCGGCTCCTTTTCGGCCATCGCGGACCCTTGCTCGGTGATGGAATAAAATCCGGTACCGCGCGGATCGACGACGCATCCGAAATTCACGAGCATTGTCCACGGGGTTCCCAGCAGGTATTCACGAACTGGAAAATTCTCGGGCCGTGGAAAATCCGCAGCCAATGCGTAGGGGTCATTTGGACCCAATAGGTTTCCTTTGTTCAATCCGCCCGTGCTTTTCACCATTGGATAGATGCGTATGAGCCTTCTCAGAAGGAGAGTCGCTGCATCCGGCATAGGAAGCCTCTTCAGCTCCGCAAATGTTTTGATGGACGGGTCGATCATCGATATCCCCGAACGCGCCATGTAACGCTTGGTCGCGTTCATTTTGTTAAGTTGTGCCTTGATTTTACCCCTAGTCGTGTCTCAAGCGGAGGGGCGAGAGCAACAGGCCTCATTCAGTAAAATGACCCGAGGTTTCGGGGCATGCCAGGACGCTAAATCACTGGGCGCCCTTCGGGCCAACCCGTACGTGCGCGTCTATAGGTCTGCCTAGTCGATGCGTGTTTAGGAACGCATGCGCGGTGACTGCTCATCGCTTAATCCGGGGCAGCCTCATTGTTTCAACAAATCCATTCAATCCCATCCGGCGCTCATCGCTGCATACGTTTGTAGCGTCGCCGTGCTAAGCCCCCGCCAGATATTTTTCACCGATTCTCCCAGTCGATCCCACAAACGGTATTGGTCTCCGTAGGTTGATCTTGTGGGCGCGATAGGCCACAGGAAAGGTACCAAATGAAATCCCGTACGAACAAATCGCTTGTTAAGCACGCCATTGACGATTATCGCGTTACATCAGCCTTCGATCCTGACCACGGCATGATCATGCTGAAAACAGGGTGCCCCCACACAGGTAACACGCAAAGGGACAAAATCATGAACATCAATTCTTTGCAAGACCTGAGGTTCGAGTTGGAGAAAAACCCCTCGCCAGATAATGTCGACCTCTTGCTCGTCGCTGATCTCATCGTTCGGTTTTTCACGCGGCCAGCGCACCAGATCACCATTGAGGCCATTAGGCGCAACAAGGGGAATCTCATGTTCTTTTTTTCTTTCTTGCATATGCCAATTGAATCGATCGACCATTTTGTCGGCCTCACGTCCGCCATGGTTGCCAAGGCGTACCGCTTGGTAGAGGAAAACAGTGCGGCGACGGAAGCGAATGCTCCTCGCTCGACGCTGGCGAATTGCGCGGAGCAGGTGCTCAAGGCGATGCCTCCACAAACGACGGGGCCGAGGCCAGTGCTTTACTAACTCGTCGTCGCTCCTGACCAACCGGGCAGGCAACTCTTCTCGCGAGTCCACGGGTTGCTCTTTGGTCCGTAGGTTGAATGCAGCGAAGGAAATTAAATGAAGACGAACAACTCAAAGATGATTGTGGTAACCAGGTGGTGTATGCAGCAGCCAATATTCTTTACCGCTGGAATCAGTAGAGGTAAGTCTGTTCAGCCCAAAGGGCGCTTCGTAGGGATGGAACCGAACTGCCCGACGAACAATAGCCATCACTCTGCGGCGGTTCAAGCTGTCCTCGAAGACTGGCTGGTACCGCTGCTCGTGAAGCGCTTTTTGGATTCCAGCGAAACCTCAGGTACGGCAATCCAGGGGATCGCGTCTGCCCGAAGCAAGTAAGTACTCACGGCAGGGGCGGTTCCGAGCCTCCTTTCGGGCGTGAGAAGCGACACGCCAGGTAGTTGGCCACGCCGGAGAAATCACAGTAAATGAAAAGTGATCTTTTGAACGTATGGGCAGAGGCGAAAGAGCCACGAGGTTTGCGCCGTTTGGGGAGGTCCATGGAACCTGAAATTGACATTGGTGCGGCAGCACTTCAGCAGGATGTCTTGCTAGAGGGTGCAGTCTATGCACGATTCTCTGATATTGACCGCCAGCGTGAGAGTTCGATCGACAGTCAAGTGGGCGAGTGCCGCGAAGGCGCCCGGCGTCGCAGGTACGAGATACCTGATCGGAATATTTTCGCGGACCCGGATGTGCGTGGCGCAGTAACCAATCGGCCTGGGCTAAATAAATTGCTAGATTTGATCCGCTCCGGGAAGGCAACGTTCTCCGCGCTCTTTGTGGCCGATAGCTCACGCCTCACTCGCAACACAGCCTTTGCCCCGCGACTCAGGAAATTCTTTGAATTTCACCGGATCAAGTTGTTCTTCGTCGAAAATGGCATGGAGTCCGGCTCTTCAGGTTTCGCTATCCAACACCAGATAATCTCGGCATTCGATGAACACTACTCGGTCCAACTCGCCGACAAAGTCAAGCGGGGGCAGGTCGACGCGACACAGCGGGGACAGAGGGCGTCTGGTCATTGTTACGGCTATTGCCCAAATCCTATCGAGCATCCGTCACGGATGGGAATGTATGGCCGTCCGGAGGTAATCGGCGTCGATGATGTGATCGACCCCGAGAAAGCTGCCGTGGTGGTGAGCATCTTCAATATGTATGCCAATGGATTTGGGGGATATCTGAAAATAGCTCGGGAACTGAATTCCCAGGGTATTCGGCCGCCCGGCACACCACTGCAAAATCCTGTCTCCTGCTGGAACCACGCAGCCGTGCGCATTATTTTGCATAACGAACGTTACATCGGGCGCATCCTGTACAACCGGACTGAGACGGTGCGCGACCCCGATACCGAGCAAGTCCAGCACAGGAAGCGGGATAAGTCAGAGTGGATTATTGTGGAGAAACCTTCCCTGCGTATCATCCCGCAGGAACTCTGGGATCGGGCCCACAGTCAGATGGCCTACAAGCGGGACGAGGTCGGCTGGGGCAAGTCTGGAGGTTTGGCTCCCAAAGCTCCCGGGCGCGTTTATCTCTTCTCAGGGCATTTGAAGTGCGGCGTCTGCGGTGGCTCCCTGATCCTTAAGAATACCGGAGGCCCATATTCAGCTTATTACTGCTCCAACCGACTCCGTGGCGGCGGTTGTACCAATAAGCAGAAGGTCCGGCTTCGTAGCCTGGAACAGACCCTCGTTCAGAAAATCGTGGATTCGGCACGTTCGGTGGTGACTTTCGGGAAGTTAAAGTCGATGTTCATGAATGAATTAGCGCACGAGGTAGAACGGCGTGAAGCAATGGCGGAGGGCGCGGGGACGCGGCTACATAACCTGCAGAAGGAATTGTCCGACTTGACCCGTGGGCTTGAGAACCTTGCGGAAGAAATTGCCGACCATGGTGGCAACGACTACCTACGGGATTCGATGCACCGGAAAGGGGTTCGACTGGACACCGTCAAGAAGGAGATAGCGAAGCTTCAGGCTCCGGCTTATACGGTAAAGGAAGAAGAGATCGAGGCTTTCCTTCATAGCGAACTCGATCATCTTTCCGAGTCGCTTCTCGGCGATCCCCTTGAGGTGAAGATGGAACTTCAACGCCGCGTAGGCTCCCTATCGTTGACTCCAGTCGAATTCGACGGTCGGCCAGCCGTAAAGATAACCGGGGACTTGACGCTCTTTACTGACCAACCTTCATTCCTGCTCGAAAGTACAGTGGACAGTACTTCCAAGCAGGAATACAACCGCTTGCGCCTTGACCAAGTCGTACTGCTGCTCGATGAGGTTGGTGATGTCATTGGAACCAGGGAAGTTAGTGATAGCGGCCATATTGAGGAGGAGGAGCCCCTTAAAGCGGCCTGACCGCGCAGAGAAGAAAAAAGACGAATTTTCCTTCCGGGTATTAAGCCTCATGATCTTCGCACATTCCGAACTCCAGGCCTCCGTGGTTCAGACTTCAGGATGCTCGATGAGAAGTTTGACCCGACACAGATCGTGGTTCAGCGCCCGCTTGCCCGCTGGCCCTACTTCAGTCGCTGAACTTGATGGCCTGTTCTGCAGCCGCACCACCGCGTGCCCGGTTACCTTGCCCTGGCCGATGTTGAGGTAGTGCTCGATGTCCTGGAACGGAAACTGACCCCCGACATGGTCAAGTCCCTGATGACGAAGGCAAAGCTCGGCGGCTATCTGCAGCAGTGCGCGTCGTGGGTCACCGATTTCGTCGAAGCAGAATGCCAAGACCTCCTCACGATTGTGCTGGGTAAGGATTACGAGGGGAGCGTGACCTCCCGGTCTGATGACGGCGTGGACCTCCTCCCGACCCATCAACCCACGCTTGAGCGGTGGCTCCAGAATGAACTTGGTGCCGATCTAGCGATATCCCAGCTCGAAGACGCCGAGGACGCGCCGGAGATGATGGAGTGGCGCCTTGATGTGAGCGCAACATACAGGAAGAAGCACGGCGAGCCCCTTGGCGGACTGCGTGGCCGTAGCTGAGGAGGGCAAGGACCACGGCGTCCAGGTGCGAACCGAGAAGACCGTCGGTCACCGCGACAGTGGTTTCTTCGCAGTAGTCGAATGGGGCCTAAAACCATGAAAGCCACGGCACCCATCGGGTGGTTTTTTGTTGGAGTCCATACCCGGGGAAGCTCATCACGGCTGCGTATTTATCTTTGTGAGCGCAGATGGGCAACAAACCGACGCCGCGTTAGATGGCCTAATCGAGGCGGCATTAAGTATCGCGAGCCGTGATGCAAGCATCCGCCGCGACCTCAAAGCCGCGCTACTGCATGATGATCTGGGCCACGCGTTGCGGTGTGCTTGTGCGCTCGTGGGGGTCGAG
>Ga0302320_10004060_pt1 | contig 33414 bp, 35 predicted proteins | sample Bog_T0_3_FD_202130 | JGI IMG/M metagenome (GOLD analysis project Ga0302320, IMG submission 202130) | Peat permafrost microbial communities from Stordalen Mire near Abisko, Sweden - Bog_T0_3 | ecosystem: Environmental > Terrestrial > Soil > Wetlands > Peat | place: Sweden: Abisko, Stordalen Mire... | reverse complement strand
TGGGACCGCTGGCACTGGCGGGGGCGGGGATGGTCTGGCTGGCGGATTTTACCATTCCCACGAGGCCAGCGTTGCGATCAGGCCTCTGCGCCGGACTTTTGCTTGTTCTCGGGCTATTGAGTTGGCAGCGAACTTGGGCATATGAAAGCGAGGAGACGCTCTGGACCGATACGCTGGCGAAAAATCCAGACTGCTGGGTTGGCCACAACAACCTCGGTATTACTTTCTTCCATAAGGGACAGGTCGACGAGGCTATGCACCAATACCAAAAGGCTCTGGAAATCAACCCCAACTATGACCAAGCCTACAACAACTTAGGCAATGCTCTTTTACAAAAGGGACAGGTGGCCGAGGCCATTGCTGACTTCCAAGAGACTCTGGAAATCAACCCCAATATTGAGGAAGCGCACAACAACCTTGGCAATGCTCTCGTACAAGAGGGAGCGGTGGACCAAGGCATGACCCAAATTCAAAAGGCCTTGGAAATCAACCCCAACTATGCGAGAGCCCACTACAACCTCGGTATTACGTTCTTCCAAAAAGGACAAGTGGACGAGGCTATGCACCAATACCAAAAGGCCTTGGAAATCAACCCCAACTACGCCGAAGCTCACAATAACCTCGGTAATATCCTCGTGCACAAAGGACAAGTAGACGAGGCCATTTCCGAGTACAAAAAGGCATTGGATAGCAACTCGGACTTTGCCGACACCCATAACAACCTTGGTGGCGCTCTGTTCTTGAAGGGGGAACTGGACGCGGCAATCGCCCAATTCCAAGAGGCCATACGACTCAAGCCTGATTATGCTGACGCACAAAACAATCTGGCCAAAGTGCAGGCGATGGTGCGGCAAGCTGCCGGTTCCAAATAATCAGTCCGCTCTTAACCGAGGGATTTCAGGATTTTTTCCAGGGAAAGTTTTGCGCCGCAGATCACGCTGTCGGATGCGCCATAGTAGAGCGTGATCTCGTCCCCGTTGACGAGATGGCCATTGGTGAAGACGACATGGCCGAAAAATCCCTTCTGCTCATAGTCCGCGAGAGGTTCCATGATCGGCTCGGCGGAGCGCGCCAGAACTTTCCACGGCTCATGCAAATCGAGCAGCAACGCGCCAAGGCAGTAGCGCGAATTCTGATCGGCACCGTGATAGATTTCGAGCCAGCCTCGATCCGTGTAAATCGGCGCGGCGCCTGCGCCGATGCGCGCGCTGTCCCACATGCCGGGACGCGTCCGCGCCACGGGGCAATGCCCGCCCCAGTGCGTGAGGTCGTCCGAGAACGCCATCCAAATATAGTGTCCGCCGACGATCACACCCGAGGGCCGGTGCAGGCAAACGTAGCGTCCGCCGATTTTCCGCTCTAAGATTGCGGCGTCCTTGTTCGCGGGCGGGAGGATCATTCCGTGATGCGTGTAGGTTTGCCAGTCCGACGTTTCCCGCAACCCGACGCCGTGGCCCCAGGACGAAACTGCGGTATAGGTCAGGAAAAAGCGGCCATCCTCGAAGCTGGTCACGCGGCAGTCCTCGATGCCATAGGTTTCCAGAATGCCCTCGCCCCAAAGAGGGGCCTGTTCGGCGGGCGAAAAGGCTGTGTCATCGTTGCTGACGAAAAGCCGCAAATGAGAGAGCGTGGAAAGATAGCCCTCGCCTTTGTATTTGTATTCGCGCGGGTCGCTCGTATTCAGCGCGGGATCGGATGCGGCCCAATCAAGGATATTCAGTTTGCCCTCCTCCATGATTGGCACGCGGACCCGGCCCGGTTGCGGTTCGGGACGTTCCGCCACGCGAACAAGCAGGTGCGTGAGGCCTTCGTATTGGAAAACGCCGGGGTTGAGCAGGCACTCGATTTTACAACCGGGCAGGCTGGGCGTCACCTGCGCCGGGACGAGCAGCGGGTTGGCGGAAAAACGCTGGGCGATATCGGCCATGATCTTGTCATTCCTGACAGCCTCTTATCGTCGGTTGAAACTCCGCGCTACAAAAATCCATGCGACGACGGCGCAGACGATCACATGCAGCGAAAGGACGAGCAGGCACTGGTTGAAATCGGCGATGTGCGTGTTGGTCGATTGCCGGACGATGTCGTACAGGGGAAAGGCCGCGAGGGTTTTCAGATAGCCGCTCCAACCCCAGTAGGCGGCAATGAACGGACGGCAGACATTGCTTACGATATCGGGCAGGGCCAGCACAGCACCCGACAGCGGCAGTTGTAATCCAACGAGGTAAATGGCCAGCAGCGAAGCCTTTTCTGGCGATTTCGAGAGTGAGGAAATGGCGAGGCAGGTGACGCTCATGGCGAGGGTGATGGCGAAGAGGATTTCAAACTGGCTCAGAAAATCGCCTTTGAATCCGCAAACCACTTTCACGAACCACGTCATCCAAAATGCCTGCGCGAGACTGAGGCCGATGACCAGCAGCACTTTGGTTGTGACATAGGCCCATGGCGAGAGGCCCGAGCGCAATTCCTTTTCGAGGACGTCCCGCTCCTTGGCGATTTCGCGCGCGCCGTTGTTCGCGCCCATCAAGGCGAGCAGGATGACCTGGAACATGGCCAGCCCGGAAACGAGCGCTGCGGCTGAAAAGGATTCCTGCACATAGGCGAGGGTGTCCGCGAGCGACTTCACGATGTTTGTCTCGAGGTTCAGGCTCATGTTCCGCACCTGGGGCAATCCGTTGGTCGCGAAGATGGCGACCAGTCCTGGAAAAGTCAGGAGCAGGCCAAGGTGCAGCCCCATCTGGGCCTTGTCGCGCCAGAGCAGAAGATTCTGGCGGCGTACCAGGACGAAAAGCTGGCTCAGGCTGTTCGGCGGCGGAGCGGTGTTGAGCGAATGGGGCTCGGGACGGGGAGGCAATTCCCACGAGCGGTCCGTATCGAACCCGACGAAGTCCCCGGTGGCCGAAGCCTGTTGATAGCCGCCGTAAATCGTCTCAATCGACTCGGTCTGGTGCGTGTGAAAGAGTTCATCGTACGTTCCTTGAAAGCAGAGGCGACCGTCGTGGAGCAGGACGATTGAATCGCACAAGCTGAGGTTGCTCACTGCGTGCGTGACCAGAACGACAGTCTTGTTGGAGCCGTGCGCGAGATCCTTGAGCCAGACCATCAGCTCATGTTCGGAAAAGGGATCGAGGCCGCTGGTCAGCTCGTCGAGAAAGAGAAACGCGGGGTCGCCGATGAGCTCCTCCGCCAGAGCCATGCGCCGCATCTGCCCGCCGGAAAGCGTCCGGTATTTTTGGTGGAGAAAGGGCCGGATGCGGGCCAGGTCGATGACGTGCTCGCTCCACTGGTAGCGGGTCACTTTGGGCACGGAGGCCGGCAGTCGCAGCGACACGGCAAAATCGAGGATTTCCGCGACGGTCAGGTCGCCGTGGAATGCGCCGAACTGGGGAAGAAAGCCGACGGCCAAGGGGAGCTGGTGGCGCAGCGTTTCAACGTGATGGCCGGCAAGAAGGACCCGGCCCGAGGAGACCGGCTGAATCCCGGCCATGGCCCTCAAAAGCGTGCTCTTGCCGCATCCGGAGGCACCGATGATGCTCAGGAATGATCCCTCCGGAACGGCGAGGGAAATATTGCGAAGAAGCGACTTGTGATCGTCGCCTTTTCCCACCATCACGGAGAGATTCTGGACGTAAACAGCCGCGTTCATTTTGGCAGTCGTGTGCATGGCCACCTAAAGGCTATCCGAAAAATTCCATCGGGTCGCGCTGAAAGAATTTTTGCTTTGAGGTTGCCTCTGTCCCATTTATTTCAGGCAAGTTCTTCTCCTGTGGGGGATTGATCCACGGTCAGGAAAGTTTTCACGAGATCGCCTTCGCCACAAACGGTCATGCCGGGAAACCGTTTGAACCAGCGGCCTTGCGGGACTGAGGGTCGAGTGTCCAGCCAGATGGCCAACAATCCCAACTGATCGGCTGGAATGCTGCGGAGCTGGATACGGTCAAGCAGATGTTGAAGCAGCGCGGGAGGAAGATTGGAGCGGCGAATCTGAGGCATCAGGCGTGGTTGTCGGCACCGTAGAAACCGCGAACAATAGCGTCACGCACTAGCGCGGCTTCAGTAGGATCGGATGCGCGAACCATCTTATCAGCCAGAGAGGAAAGCTCCGGGCCGGTTAGTTGCCGCTTGGCATCCAGACGATACGCGAAACGGATTACCTCAGCCTGCTCATCGGGTGGCAGAGTTTCCAGGTCATGGATGACTTGGCTTGCTGTCATATTTCAACCATAGGATTCCAAGGCCGTTGGGTCAATCCCGGTTCTACCGCAAAAACAGTGGAATAGGAAAAAGGTACTGCATAACCAAATTACCGAAATGGGAGGGAAGGAAATTTTTAACAGGAAGACATGAAATCATGAAAACAGGAAGGGAAGAAAAGAGGGCTCCCTCCTCATCTGCCTTTTCATGTCTTCATGCTTTCATGTTTTCCTGTCAAAATTCCGGTACTGCCCTCCGCAGGAGTTTGGAAAATTTGGTGATTCCGTCATTTTCTCCTCTATTCCACTGAAAATACCGAGGAACCACAATCCCGATAGAGAACTGTCTTCGGTTGCGCTAATTTTCTTCCCCGGAAGGCGAAGAGGACTGCGGCGAAAGAATCAGCTTGCTGACGCGGTCGATGCCCTCGTTGGCGATTGTGCTCGGCGGGTAATAACTCTGGGCGTTGACGTACCATGTGAGGCTGTAACCAAGTTCCTTTTTGCTCTCGGCGTCGCGGGCCTTGTTAAGGGCGCTGACAAAATCGGCGCTGCGCCCGGAAAGATCGGCCAGGAGCTTGTTGAGCTTCGTGTCGTCCGGCCAGTCCTTCACCGCCAGCTCGATGGTTTCCCACGCTCCTTCGGTATCGTTGTTCATCACCAGCATGTTCGCCTTTTCCTCGGCCATCTTGGCTTTTTGGACTTTGAGCAGCGCATCCTTGATTTGCTGCTCGCGGGTGGAATCGCCCTTGACCGCCAGCGCAAATTCAAGCTGCCTGTCGAAAATCTCGCGATAATTCTGGTCACGCACCAGCCGGTCAAAATCGCCCGTGGATTGATTTTGAATATCCTGCGATTTGAAAAAGAGATTCGAGGACGTGGTCAGATCGGGATTGCCCGGCCATAACTCCGCCGCGGTCTGGAATGCCAGCATGGCGTCCCCGAGCTGGCCTCCCTGCGCCAGCAACCGGGCCTTGCCGAGCTGCAGGCGGCTTTCCAGCTTGATGTCGTTGACCAGCGCCAGCGGCTTGGTCGAGTCGAAGTCGGCGGCGATTTTCTTGATGTCGGCAAGTTGCCCGTCGACCTGCTCGAAGGCGCGCACTTCAAGTTGATTTTTGAGCACGTCCAACTTCGTCAGAAAATCGCCGACCTTCTCTTTTTCATCACGTGGCAGGCCTTTCAAGCCCGGATGGAATTCATTGCCGAGGAATGCTTCCTGCAATTGCTCGGCGGCGGCGGCGACTTCGTCTTTGTCGGCCTTGTATCTGAAGACCTCGATCGCCTGGCTTACCCGTTCGTTGATTTCCAGGGCGGAAGTCACTTCGTCGGCGATGCTCAGGGGCTGTTCCGGCTGCGACTGGCCGCCTGCCGCGCCTCCGAGTTGATTAATCGCGCCGACGGGACCGCTGGCATTGATCCCGAGTGTTTTGACGACGAGATGCGCCGAATCGGCGGCAGTGCGGGCATTGCTTGCCGCCCCGGCCACGGCCTGGTTGGCAAGATCCTCGGGGTAATCGCCCTCATTGAAAAGCGCCCGGTAAAAATCGGCGGCGATAATGACATGATAATAACGATGGGTCTGGTAGAGCGTACGGATGTAATCGGCGAAATCCATCCGGTCCTGGTCGCTCATTTTATTTTCCTTGATCTCGTTGGCCTTGATCTTGAACCGGGCTTCCAGAAGGTTCAGGTATTCAGCCGTCATTTCCATCTTGCCCTGCAGCGCGCCGCCCATTGTCGGCATCAGGGCGGCTTCGGCAACGTCGGGATCGGCGTTCGGGCTCGTAACCGGCGAATTCGTCGCGGCGGAATTGTTGCTGTTCGAGCTGTTGGAAGAGGACGAATTGCCTTTGCCAATCTTTTGTTTTTCCTCCAGTTCCTGTTGATGAAGCTCCTCGGCATCCAAATCGGCGTTATGATTATAAGTCTTGATGTTGTCGCGTAATTGGTTGTTGGCGATTTCAAGGCCGTTTTTAGTGCGGTCGGTGTTCCAGAAAGTTTCGACCCGGGCGGCGAGTTCCCGGCTGATCCCCGCGTCGAGGTCCTGATATTCGCCGAGCGAGTAGAGAAGCTTCCACGCGCCGAAGGTGTCGTTGGCCTTCAACATGTCGGAAACCTGTTGCATTTTTCCAAAATATTCCGCGATCCGCGCTTGGGGCACTTCCTTCAGGCTCAGGTAGGTTTCAAACCGGGCGCGCATGATCGGATCATCCAGCCCGGGCGTCTTGAGGACATCGACCGCCTTGATTTTGTCCGCGAGCGCGCTGGCGACTTCATTTCCGGCTTTCATCGTGGTGCCTTCGCCGGCCCTATGATTGAAAAGATAATCGAGGGCCGTGGCCGTGCTGCCGTCGACTCCCGATGCGCTGTTCGATCCGCCGGGCGCGGGGGTGGCTGCCGGGGGCGCTTGCTGGGCCGAGGGCGTGAGCGATTTTGGCCCGGGGGCCGACGCGTTCGGCGGCGCGCCCTGCGCGAAGACCAGCGATCCTGTCAGCGACAGCGCGACAATGAACAGACTATTCTTTTTCACATGCGTCAGCATAAACGAGACCTCCTTCTCCGACCTCCAGCAACGCCTGGTAGTTTTGTCCCTTGGTGAAATAGAGGCCGCTTAATTTCGGGGGAATGAGCACCACGAGACGCCGGTTATCGTTTTCGAGGGTGAACACCATGAGCCGGCCCGTTTCCGCTTTCCATCCGAGATCAGCGGAGACCTTCAGGTCCGCCTTGAACTTCGCGCCTGTCATCGACCGGTAATCGGCCAGATACTTGTCCATGGGAAAAGGTTCCAGGGTTCGATAAGGATCGCCCAGATACCTGTATGTGAAATATCCCACGATTCCGGCAATTAGCAAAAGAAGCGCAGTAGAAACGATCCACAACGCCAAGGAGCTTTTGCCGCTCCTTGATCCCTTTATCGTCGAGGTTGTCCGCGAGAAGGGAGACGCAACGCGCTGGCTTCCGCCTTCGACTTGAAGATTGGAGTTTGGATCAGGATTTGTCACAGGCACTGTTGTTACATTATAAGAAACATCAAGTTAATCTACAAGATAAACTCCCGGCTGCAGAACAAGTTGCGTAGATTTAATGGAGGGTCTGGCTTTGTTGGGAAATAGCCACGGCACGGTGCCTCTTTAGAAGCGCAACGGGACGATCCGGGAAGCCGCGGGATTTGCGATCTGAGATGAAAAAAATAAGCGAATCAGCCGAATCAGGCGAATGGAGCGAATCAGGCGAATGGGATTCGCTTAGGGGGTTCATGGGAAATTTGGGAAAATGCAACAGAGTTGCGCAGACAATCGCGTTCCCAAACTCCTGCGGAGGGCAGCAAGTTTGGAAACGGGGAAATTGAGATAAAATAGGCTGTCATACCGCCATCCTAACAGGAATTCGGCCAGGGCGGTAACCTTGCAAAGCCTAAAACGCTTAAAATCTTTTTTTTCCCTCTGAAAAAAAATGCGGGGCTTCCAGCCTTGGAGGGTCAGCCTCCGGACTGACCCTGACTTTTGTTGGTAGCCCGTGATCTTCGAGCACGGGTGCTGCGCACGGCAGTAAGAACCGTCGCCCGGAGGTCGACGGCTATAGCATTTCAAGATATTGTGCACATATCGGATGTTGTTCAACTCCTTCGGAGTTGCGACCGAATCTGTGCGCGATAAATTAAAATTCTATAGAGCAAATCAAATTATTGTGCGCATAGCCTCTCGCTCCCAAACTCTATTTGGGAGCGTTCTCTTGCTCCCCGCGAAATTCCATTTCGCGCCGACTTTTCCTCGATAAAGACGGGATCGGCAATGGAATTGCAAGCCCGTTCCCAAACACTTGGGAACGAGGGAAAGGGAAACGGATATGATCCTTCAACAAGCTCAGAATGACAGAATCCTAAAAGAGAGACTTTTGCAGAGGTCTCAAGTTGCCCGGGCCACCTCCAGGAGATATCATGGCCCCTGGTTAATTTTCTAATTCGCCGCAGTGGCCTCGCCTACTTCGCTCCGGGGCGGCTGCGCGATGTCTTCCTGGTCGGCGTGAAGGATCCGGCGCTCGACGGCGCGGATGATGTAATGCGGATCGTCGTCGCGCATGATCGTGAGCTCAACGCCCGTGCCCGGTTCGCCATGCAGGGCGAGGCTGACCTCTTCCTGCGTGAGGGTGTTGGTGTAATTCTTGTCGATCCGGATGATGACATCGCCCGCGCGAAAACCGAAATCGGCCGCCGGACCGCCACGGGTCAGCGCGATGATACGGGGGAGCCCGGACGCCTTGTCGAAAGCCAGGCGCACTCCGATGCGTCCGAGACCCTGATGGTCTTTCGCCACGATGGGTTGGAAGGGCGTGCCTTTCGCGGGCGCGTCGGTCGTCGGCGTAGCTTGGGCGTACGCCAATGCGGGCAGCAAACCGGTGAGGCAGGCGGCAAGAAGCAGTTTCATAATGTGCTTTCTGTTGAGGACCTAGGGAAGCGTGACGCAGATTCTATACCGCACTTTCGTAAAAATGAACAGAAGAATCTGCAAGGAAGCATCTTGACGAAAAAGGCTCTTAATTATGGCTCAACCACGTCGCCGATCTCAATGCCGATATTCCGGGCCAGCCGAATGGCGTCACCGGGCAACGCCTTGCGGCGGGACAAAATATCGTCGAAATCGCGCAACTGTGTTCTGCCGTCGACAGCCGAGACCATTGAACCGCTTTCGCCTGACATCAGCGCAAGCACGGCCATTTCGCCCATGCGACTGGCCAGGAGCCGGTCGAAATGGGTCGGTGTGCCGCCCCGTTGGATGTGGCCGAGGACGGTGAGCCGCACTTCCTGCTTCACCTTGCCGGTGGCGACCAGCCGCTCCATGAATTCGTGGCCCTGGCATACGCCTTCGGCCACAATGATCACGCTGTTATTGTGATGGCTGGCGAACCGGTGGTCGAGCACCCTGACGATGCTTTCGAAGTTCATGCGAAATTCGGGGATGACGGCCACCTGCGAACCGGTGGAGATCGTGGTCATCAGCGCCAGATACCCGCTCCCACGGCCCATGACTTCGACTACAAAACAGCGCCGGTGCGACGCCGCCGTGGCGCGAATCATATCCACGAGGTCGATGATCGTGTTGAGCGCCGTGTCGACCCCGATGCCCATGTCGGTGCCGTAAATATCGTTGTCGATCGTGCCCGGCAGGCCGATGACCCGCAGCCCGAAGCGGTGCAGGTCGCGCGCGCCCTTGAGCGAGCCGTCGCCGCCGATGACGACGAGGCCGTCGATGCGGTGATCCGCGAGGATTTGCAATGCCCGGCGCTGGCCCTCTTCCTTCACGAAGTCGGGACAGCGGCTGGTCTGGAGAAACGTGCCGGCGTCGCGGATGCGGCCTGAAACAATGTGGGTATCGAGATCGATGAACTCATTGTCGAGCAGTCCCTGGTAGCCGTTGCGGATGCCGACGACTTCAAGCCCCTTGTGCAGCCCCGTCCGTGTGATGGACCGGATGGCCGGGTTCATGCCGGGCGAATCACCTCCCGAAGTTAGTACCGCGATGCGTTTCATAATAAATCTCCACCTTTATTTTAGCGCATGGATGCCGGGAGTCGATTTATTTCAAATCGAGGGGAAGCATGACCCAATTTCCAAATTGGTTAGGTACTGCTTTGTTGAAACCCTTTTAACAGGAAGACATGAAATCATGAAAACAAGAAGGAACAGAAGGATGATTCAGCCTCTGGTTCAATTTCATGTCTTCATGCTTTCCTGTTGAAAATCGATGAATTCAACAGAGCAGTTATGTCTTCCTGCATTCCGCGCCGGGAGAAATTTGCTTTCTGGTCATAATCGAAGTCTGCTGTATTCTAGTTGCCCTATGAGTCTTGTTGCCAAAATTGACGCCGATCTGAAGGCCGCCATGATCGCGCGCGATGCGGAAAAGCTTTCCGTGCTGCGCATGTTGAAGTCCGCGGTGAAATATGCCTCGATTGAAAAAGGGGGCTCCGACTCGGTGCCGAGCGACCTCGAAGTCCTTGCCGTGGTGCGCAAGGAAGCCAAGAAGCGCGAGGATTCCATCACGAGTTTCACCCAGGCGGGGCGAACCGACCTCGCCGACAAGGAGAAAACGGAACTCGATTTTCTCAAGACGTTCCTGCCCGCGCAACTGACCCCGGAAAAAATGGAGGCGCTGGTGAAGGAGGCCATCGCCGAAGTCGGCGCGACGAGCAAGGCGCAGATGGGCTCGGTGATGAAAGCCGCGCAAGTGAAGGCGGCGGGGCAGGCCGACGGCAAGACCCTCAGCCAGATCGTCCAGCGATTGTTGCCGTAACAGGGCGGCCGTCGCGCGACGAATAGCTGCAAGGCCTGCGGCTAGAGCAAATCAAAATATCGTGCACACAGCCTCTCGCTCCCAAATTCTATTTTGCGCTGATTTTTTTTCTCGATAAAGACGGGATCGGCAATGGAATTGCCTCAGCAATTGCGTTCCCAAATGGAGTTTGGGAACGAGGGCGTGTGTGCATTATAAGTGAAAATGCTCTACTTCATCCGAGGTTTCCGCGTTCGATCTTCACCGAAACATATTGCGTATTCGGCACGATAAACTTTTTGATTTCCAGCGTGATTTTCCTGATCGGCAACGATTTTAACAAATCGAAAGCCATTTCTTCCGCCAGCGTTTCAAGCAATTTGCGTGGACGCTTTGCGATGATATTTTTCACGCGTTCGATCACGTCATCATAATTGATGGCCCATATCAGGTTGTCGGTCGACGCGGCATGGGGAAGCGAATCCGTACTCATTTCCAGGGAGATGAGCAGGCGCTGGGATTTGAGGCGTTCCTCGTCGGGCACGCCGATATTTGCAAACACCTCAAGGTCGATGATGCGGATGAGATCGGACGTACTCGATGAGAAAGCGGGTGGGGCCATTGAGGTCGAGTTTTGCGGCTTCCTCGGGCGAAAGCCACTGAAAATTTTCGGCCTCGTCGTTGAGTGAAACCTCCGTGCCGGTGGCCAGCGCGGTGTAGTTGAGCAAAAGAAAATGGGCCTTCTTGTAAAACTCGGGCGGCTCGATGCAGTCCTGCACCAGTTCAAACCGGACGTCGGTCAGCTTCAGGCCCGTTTCCTCCATCACCTCGCGCCGCAGGGCGTCCTCCGACCGCTCGTTGGATTTGATTTTGCCTCCGGGAATGCCCCATTTGTGACTCCACTTGTGGGTCTGGATCATCAGCACGTTGCCCTGCGCGTTGAAAATCAGCGCCCCCACCGTGGCGATGGGCGGATGCGCAGCGATCCCGCGATGCCGTTCCAGAAAATCGCGCACTTCGCGCAGATTGCGGAAGAGCAGATCAGGATTCGCGCCCTTGAGCTTCTGCAGCGAATCGTAGCCGGTCAGCACGGCGCAGCTCAGCACGCCCGCATGCCGCGCCGTTTCGATATCGTGCACCATGTCGCCGATGAAAATCGTCTCCGACGCGTCGAGGTCGTGCTCGGCGAGCAGATGGAGAATCACCTTCCGCTTGTCGAGCGCCTGCGTGTAGGCCTGCTTGAAATAATGCTTCACGCCGAGGCGGTTGCCCTGCGCCTCGAAATGCTCGCGGTGAATGGTGCTCAGCAGAAATGTCGGCATGTCGCGCGCGCGCAAATATTCGAGAAAATCAATCGAATGAGGCAGCGGTGCGATGCCCGTCTGCAGCAGCTTGAACGCGGTGTGGTAGTGGTGGTCCAGTTCCGGCAGCGCCGATTCGGGCAGGTACTCTTTATAAAACTCGGGGAAGGGGAGGTAGAACTTTTCCCGGAATTCTTCCGCGCTAAACACCGGCTTGCCGTAGTGCTTGAAAATTTCGTTCGTCGCTTCCAGCACCGGATTGAAATCATCCACCAGTGTGCCGGACCAATCGAGAATCACGTTGCGAATTTCGGACATAACTTATTTTCCTACGTCATCCTTCGACAAGCTAAGGATGGCAGGCTTGATCTTTTTAAGAAGTAAATTTCACCGCCCCCAGCAGCGTCTCCAATGCCGCGATCTGCGCCCGCACCCGCGCCTCAAGCGGAAACGGCCCGGGTGTCTCCGTCGTATAGCTTACCTGCGTGTGGTTGATGCTGAGATAAATCGCCTCGGGCCAGTCGGGGCGATCTTCGATCCGGCCATGTTTCAGGACGATGTCGCGCCGCTGCAACACGCCGCCGCGCGCGGCCACCTCCTCGATTATCGGGCGCTCATCAATCGGCACGTGACGTCCCATCGCCGCGATGATCTCGCCGCCGAGCGTGGGCGGCAGCGCTTCGTTCAGCTCGTAGAGATAGGCGCCGACACCCTCGAAATCCTCGTGCAGCATCATCGCCGCATCGAAACGCCCCAGCGTCTTGAGCGCCTCGACGTGGCTGGCGATTTCCGCCGACTTCAAAGCGCGATAGTCGCGGTTCAGGTCGACGCCATCGGCGTTCTCGCGCGTGCCGTGAGCAACGCCGTCCGGATTCAGGATGGGGAAAATCGTTACATCGAACGCAGCGAAAAAATCAACCCTCCGGAGCAGCTCAAGCAGGGCGGGCGGCCCGGCAAATTCGTTTCCATGAATGCCCGACGAAAAATAAACGCGCGGCGCATTGGGGCCGGTTTGCGCCGCTCGCTGCAACCAAGGTCGCGTGCCGCTCGCCGTCGGTGACAGATGCCGGATCGTCCAGCCGCCCGCCCGCGCCGCTTCCTCAACATCGCGCGCATACGATGCGGGATCAAAATGGCCGTTCATTCGCGTAACAATCTTGCCCACAATGCGGCTTTGTCGAGCAGTTCCATTCCGGGCCACCAAAACTGCACCGCCTAACGGATAAGGGTCAGGCCGGAGGCTGACCCTCCAAGGTTGGAAGGGCTTCCTTCACCATCCTTCGGGCTTCCTCGAGTTCCTTGTAGGTCGCCTGTTTGCGGGTATAGCGGCGCTCGATGGCATCGAGAAAAGTGGCCCAATCCTCTGGCGAGGGCTTGCGATCATATTCCCATTTGTCCGCGCCACGCTCCTTGAACTGGAGCTTGAAGGTGCCGGAAAACCAGGTCACGCGCACATCGTAACGCGAGTCGTCGTCGCGCTTGACGACCCAATTAATATCCCGCCGCATGGTCTTTTAGTGACCTCCGGAAGATTCCCACAATTGCTCCACGCTCAACTCATCCATCCGGTCGACGACCCAATCCGCATGGGCAAGCTTGTCTTTCGGTTCGGTGGACGCAACGGCAACCACGCGTATTCCGGCCGCCTGGGCCGCGGCGATGCCCACCAGCGCATCTTCGAAAACGACGGCATCCTTGGGCTCGACGCCGATTTGTTTTGCCGCCGTGAGGAAAACTTCGGGATCGGGTTTGCCACGGCTGACATCCTCGGCGGCGACGATGTTCGAAAAGAATTCCCCCAGCCCCAGCACATCGAGCGTCGTCGTGATGTTTTCCCGGTGCGTGGAGGAGGCGATGACACATGCGATTCCCGCATCGCGCAGCGTCCGCAGCCACGACTCGACACCGGGCAGCGCCGTGATGCCTTGTTCCCGAACGACTTCGCGGTAGATCGCCTCCTTGCGAAGCGAAAGGATTCGGATTTCAACCGGCACGCTCGTCCAACCGAGCAGTTCGGGGATGATGACTTCGTTCTTCATGCCGAAGCCGCGCTTGAAGTGATCTTCCGGCAGCGTCCTGCCGCATTCCTTGGCCAAGCGCTCCCAACTAAGTTCGTGCTGGGCGGCGGAGTTGATGATGACGCCATCCCAATCGAATATTGCGCCGAGCTTACGGTTCATTAGAGGTGTTTATCGCTTTGAGTTGTGGTTTTGTCGAGTTGCGATCCGCAAATGTTGCATTAATGTGAAACCAGCGCAACCACACCGGGGTCATTAATAGCACATGAAAAGATTACTTCTTGTCTTTACTCTTGGGGCGGCGCTCGCCAGCCCTTCCTTCGCACAACCGGCGGATTCGAGCACCGTTCCCCCTTCAGGCCCTTCGCCTTCGATTACTCCACCTCCGGGGCCTCCTCTGGGTGGCGGCGGCCAAGGCCATCATGACCTCGATTTTCTGACCGATGCCGAAAAGCAGGAATTTCACAAGGCGCAGGAGGCGGCGGTGGCAGCCGACCCGAGCCTGGGCACGGAGCGCCAGAGCTTGATGGAGCAAATGAAGCAGGCGCACGAATCCGGCACGAAGCCGAGCGACGATCTCCTGGCCCAGATGCGTGCTTTCCGCGAGAAAATGGACGCGGCGATGATCAAGGCCGATCCCAATGTCGCGCCGATCCTTGAAAAGATCAAAGCTCATCAGCCTCATGGCGGCCCCGGCGGCGGCGCGCCTCCTCCTCCCCCAGCTGGCGCCTGATCTTATTTTTAGCCGGTCGAAAGAAGCGCGCGGGAGCAAAAATTTCCGTGCGCTTTTTTTGTTTTGCAGGCAAAAGCCTTCCGGCGCGACCTTGACCTATTTTGAAAACAGGCCCTAAGCTGGAAGCAGTGACCACACCGCCGTCGTCCACTCCTTCGCGCCAACCCGGTTCCCTTTTTATCCGTGGGGGGCGCATCATCGATCCCGCATCGGGCCGCGACGAAGTCGGCGATCTGCTTGTTGTCGATGGACGCATCGCCAAGAAGAATGCCGCTCCGAAGGCGGGAAGTTCCGTGCCAGTCATCGATGCGAAGGGACTCATCGTCGCGCCGGGACTCATCGACATGCATGTGCACCTGCGCGAGCCGGGCGGCGGCCAGAAGGAAACCATCGCCACCGGTACGCGTGCGGCGGCGGCGGGCGGCTTCACGAGCATCCTGGCGATGCCCAATACGAATCCGCCGGCGGACGGCCCGAACACCATCGCGCTCATGCGTCAGCGGGCGCTCGAAACGGCCTGCATTAATGTTTTTACCACCGGCTGCATCACGGTCGGGATGAAGGGCGAGCAGCTCGCGCCCATCGGCTCGCTGCACAAGGCGGGCGTGGTGGCGATCACCGACGACGGCCATTGCGTGCAGAACAACGAGGTGATGCGGCGCGCGCTCGATTACGCGCGGATGTTCGACCTGCTCACGCTCGACCATTGCCAAGATTACAATCTCTCGGCGGGCGGCGTGATGCATGAGGGCTACTGGAACACGCTGCTGGGTCTGCCCGGCTGGCCGCGCATCGCGGAGGACATGATCGTCGCGCGCGACGTGCTGCTTTCGGAACTGACCGGCGCGCGGGTCCATGTGCAGCATCTCTCCAGCGGGCAGTCGGTCCGGATTGTGCGCGAGGCCAAAATGCGGAAGGTGAAAATTTCGGCCGAGGCGATGCCGCACCATCTCGCGCTCACCGACGCGGCCATCGAGGGCTACGACACCCATTTCAAAATGAACCCGCCGCTGCGCGAACGCTCCGACCAGAGAGCGCTGCTCGCGGGCCTCGCCGACGGCACCATCGAGATTCTCGCCAGCGATCACGCGCCGCATGCGTCGTATGAGAAGGAGGTCGAGTTCGCCGAAGCGCCGTTCGGCATTGTGGGACTCGAAACCGAGCTGGGGATTTTTGCGAAGATTCTTATCAAAGGCCGCGTGCTGAGCTGGCCGCAGATGCTCGCGAAACTGACGATCAATCCGGCGCGCCTGCTCAAGCTGGATCGCGGAACGCTCAAGCCCGGCGCGGTCGCCGACATCACGCTAATCGATCCGAAGCGCGCGTGGAAAGTCGATGCTGCGAAATTCCATTCGCTGAGCCGCAACACGCCTTTCCACGGCTGGGAGCTGCCCGCGCGCGCGACGCATGCGATTGTCGATGGGCGTGTGGTGTGGAGTTTGGAGAAGGGGTTTGGGGAGAGATAATAAGCCCGTTATGAAAAAGCCAATGTCTTTTAAGGATCACCAGTCGCTCGGACAGCAATTGAATGCACTGAACAAATCATTGATGGACGCCTCCATCAGACTCCAGAACACGTATGGCGTCACATCCCAAGTCGGTAAACTCGCGAAAAAAGCTTCCGAGGATACGGCCAAATTACGCTCCGCTCTTGACGATCAAATTGGTAAAGACTGTCCCACGCAAGACGCTCAATCTCTCAATCGCTGCTATTTTGGCGAGTAGCCTTCCCCTCGTTCCCAAACTCTATTTGGGAACGCACTTGTCCGCGCAACTTCGTTGCCCCTCACATCCACGGATCACATCGAAGGACGGGTAACGCCCCCGGACACCACTCGTGCGCAGATGAGTAGCGCCAGTGTTCCGCCGCCGCGACGAGTCCACGCTTCACGGGGTTATCGTGGAGATAGTCCAACTTCTGCCGCATCATCTCGTCATCAGCCATTTCCTGCGGATGCGATCCTTCCTGCCATACCTGATGCGCGCTCTCCCTCTTGTATTTCGCGCGGAAGTACTGGAATTGATTCAATATCCACTCCACGTTTTTCTTCTCCAGTTGCTCCAAAATGCGTTGTGCGGTGTGCCGCTTGAAATCAGCCAGAACGCGCGGGAGATCAGGGGCGGAAACAATGGCGTGGATGTGATTATCGAGGATCACCCACGCGTAAATTTTCAGGCCTTTGCGCAAGCGACAATATTCGAATGACTCAACCAGGAGATCGCATCGCGCGGCTGTAGTGAAGACGGGCAGCCATGCGACCACCGTTGAGGTGACGAAGTAGGCAGCGTGAGATTCATGCGCGCGATAACGGCTCCGCATGGCAGAAGTATGGTGAAGCGCAGCTTCGCCGACAAGGGCGTTCCCAAGTGCAACTTGGGAACGAGGAGAACTGCACCGTCGCACGGAGTGCGACGGCTACCTTCTGCATCCTAATTCCGTAAATTTGGTTCTAATTCCGTTAATTCCGTCAAAAATCGGCGACGCGCATACCGAAAAGCCGAAAATGTTGAACACGCTATTGTCTTGCAAATGGAACGTATTGTCTTACATTTTCTCCATGAAGAACACAATAACGGTACGTCTACCGGAGGAGTTGGACCGATGGCTGGAAAAGGAAGCGCGGCTCACCGGCCTGCCCAAGGGACGGATTGTGCGGGAGCAATTGGAGCTGTCGCGCACGCGGAAGGCGCGCCAGCCTTTCCTTGACCTGGCGGGCAGCGTGGAAGCCGCGCCGAATCTCAGCCGCAAACGCGGCTTCGCGGCATGAAGGGAATCGCCGACACCGGTTTTCTGCTCGCCTTCTGCAACAGGAGGGACCTCCATTTCCCGTGGGCCCATGCGCTCGCGGAACGAGTCCATGAACCGCTCCTGACTTGCGAGGCGGTGCTGGCTGAGACGGCGTTTCATCTCAAGAACAGCGGCTTGGTGCTGCGTTTGGTGGAAACCGGGTTGGTGCGGCTCGCCTTTGAATTGAAAAGCAATCTCCCGGAACTGGCTGCGCTGGCGCAGCGATATGCCGGACGTCAACCCGACCTCGCGGACCTGTGTTTGATCCGCATGAGTGAATTGAACCCGCAACACATGGTGATCACGGTGGATGGCGATTTCCTCATCTATCGCCGTAATCGCCGCGAGACCATCCCGGTCATCATGCCCCGCTCCGATTGAACTACGGCGTCCTTAACTTCTTTTCCACTTCCGGGCCGAATTGGCGGAAATGCCGGATGTTCCAAGTGAAGATTTTTTCCGCCCGGGATTTCAGGGCGCAACGGGCGATGAGCGCATCATAGATTGCGCCACCGACCACCCCCATTGATGAATACTTGGAGATGGCCGCGAAGTACTCTTCGGACGTCAAGGCGATTTGGGTCAGCCTTGATTTGATGTCGGCCAGGAAAAGCATGGCTTCCTCGGGTCGAGCCCTTCGCGGCGGAGGCATCCGGGTAAGCGTGGAGTAGAGCTCCGCCATGCTGTGCGCACTGCAGCAGATTTGCGACCGCGGATATTTTTCGAGCAAAGTCAGGCTGGCCTCGTGATGCGCGAGATCCGTGTAGAATGCGGACACCAAAACATTCGTATCCACGAATGCTTTCACTCCAGCCCCATGTTTTGACGATCCCGTTCCTCGCGCACCGAATCGATAACGGCGTTGACGTCCTCGACGGTAAGCGGCTTTCCGGTATGGAAGACCCATATGCCGCGCTTCTTGAACATCCGGCCCTCCTCCCGCATCGGCTTCAGGACGATCTGGTCGTCGGTGCTCTTTAACTCGAAGGAGTCGCCGGGAGCCATGCGCAGGCTGTCCCGCAATGGTTTGGGGATGACCACCCGTCCGGCTTTATCGAGAGTGAGCTTGGCTGTCATAATGGATAATGTAAATGCCATTTACCATTTGTAAATGGCATTTTGAGAAATGAGATGAGAAAAAGCGAGACACTGCGAATCCAAAATTCAAAATAGAAAGCCTATGGCACAGACATTCGGATTGATTGGCGGCGCGTGGCGCGGCGAGTTCTTTTTGCGGATCGCGCGGGATTTGCCGGAGCAATTTCCGCTGGCGGGAGTCGTCGTGCGCGACGGCGAGAAGCGGGAGCGGTTGCGCGCGGCGTGGGATGTTCCGGTGTTTGCGACGGTCGAGGAACTGCTCGCCAAGGCCAAGCCGGCTTTTGTGGTCACATCGGTTTCGTGGGCGTCGAATCTGCCGCTGATGGAATTCCTGGCGGCGCAAAACATGCCTGTGCTTTCCGAAACGCCGCTCGCGCCCGCGCTGGAGGACCTGCACCGCGTCGTGGAATTGGCGAAGTCCGGCGCGCGGATTCAACTCGCCGAGCAATATCTCTTTCAGCCGATGCACGCGGCGCGGCTCAAGCTGGTGCGGGACGGCAGGCTGGGGACGATTTATGAAGCCGACGTTTCGTATGCCCACGGCTATCACGGGATCAGCCTGCTGCGGAATTATCTCCAGACCGGTCTGCGCCTGCCAAAAATCACGGCGCGAAAATTCAAGTCGCGGATCATGGCCGGACCGGGCCGCGAAGGCGGGCCGAAGGAGAAGGCGATCATCGATACGGAGCGGACCATCGCCCAGTTTGATTACGGCGACCGGCTTGGCATTTTTGATTTTGCCGCGCACCAGTATTTTTCCTGGATTCGTTCCCCACGCCTGATGGTTCGCGGCGAGGAGGGCGAAATCAACAACAGCCATGTGAGGTTGCTGAAGGATTTCCAGACGCCGATTGATTTTACGCTGCACCGGCAGGAGACGGGCCAGGAGGCGAATTTGGAGGGCCGCCATCTACGCGCCATTGTGGGCGGCGGGGAAATTATTTATCAGAATCCGTTTGCGCCAGCGCGATGGAGCGATGATGAAATCGCCGTGGCGACGTGCCTTTCAAAAATGATGACGTTCGTGGAGACGGGGGAATCGTTTTACGGCGTTGCGGAAGGATGCCACGACCGCTATCTCGACATCCTGATTGATGAGGCCGTTAAAAGCGGCGGGACGGTTGAGGCGACGGCCCAGCCTTGGAGTTAGAATTACTTTTTAGGCGATGCGGGCTCGCCCTCGGGCTGTCTCGGTTTCAGCAGGGCCAGGATTTGGGGCAGGATGAAAATGGCGGTAACGAGTCCGATCGCAATGCCGAGCGACATGAGCTGGCCGATATCCCACATGCCGCGGAATTGGGAAATGAGCAGCGAGCTGAAGCCGAAGAGCGAGGTGAGCGACGACATGATGATCGCCTTGCCGGTGCTTCCGGCAAAGATGCTGAGTTTTCCGTCTTCGCGATAGCGGTCGATGATGTAGACGCCGAATGCGACGTCGATGCCGATGATGAGCGGCAGCGTGACGATGTTGGCGGGGTTGAATTCGATGCCAAACCAGACCATCGCGCCGGTGCGCCAGAGCACGGCGAGCACAAGCGGCGTGAGGGTGAGCAGCAGGTATTTGAAGCTCTGGAAGTGGAGCAGGATGAGAACGACAATGGCGACAAAGGCCCAGACGGCGGCCCAGAGATAGCTCACGCGCAGCAACTCGGTGGCGAAGTAATTCAGCACGGGCGTGCCGGTCGCCTCCGGCGCGACAGGGAGCACCGCGTTTGTGAATTCCTCGTCTGGCGCGCGTTCCCAAAGGTCCTTTTTGCCGTAGACCTGGAGCAGGATTTTTCCGTTGGGCGCGACGAAGAGTTTTTGCAGTTGCGGTGGGATGTCGGCGAGCGTGAGGCCGCGGTCGGCTTTTTGGGCCTTGAGGAACGTCATGTTCGTCTGCATCCGGCTGAAGGCGCCGGTGGAGGAGGCGCTGAATCGCTTCTGGATGATGTCAACGGATGCGGAGTTGAGCGCCTTGTCGGCGCGTTCAAGCGCGGGGATCATCGTGCCGAAAGCGGACACGGCGTCTTTTGCGATCGTGGAAATGTGCATGTAGCCCTGGGCCTCTTTCAAGCCTTCCTTGGCGTCTTTCAGCAGGCTGGCGATATCCTGCCGGGCGCGCGGAATATCGACCTCTTTATTCGCCGAGGGCTTAACGTTAAGCGCGGCGGCGGCGGCCACGATGCGCCGAATGATCGGTATTTTTTTGTCCTGATCTTGCGGTACAAGATTCAGAATGGAATCGACCTTGGCGACGACCGGCAGCGCGGTGAGTTTCGCTTCCAGGTCCCGCGCTTCGTCGACGTTGCCGGCCACGACGGAGGCATAAATGGTGGAAACCTCGCTGCCCTCGACGTTCTTGGAGGCGTCCATGACCTTGTAAAGCGTCTTAACCGACGCGGCGTTCGGGTTGTCGAGATTGAGCAGGTTGTAATCGAATTTGAGCTGCGGAAGGCTGAGCGCGGCGGCGATGGAGATGATGACAGAGACCGCGATCCAGAGCCACGGGTTGCGGACCATGTCGCGGTCCCAGGTGTGGATGAAATTCCATGCGGAGTTGCTCGACTGGGCCTGGAGTTGCGCGGCGGTGCGGGGGCGGTCGCGCAGGATGAAGATCGCGGGCAGGACGACGAGATTGGCCGCGATGCAAAAGATCATGCTCGCGCCGGCGATGATGCCGAGTTCCGACAGCCCGACGAAATCGTTGAAGCAAAGCGTGAAAAACGCGGCAGCGGTGGTGCTCCCGCCGGTGATGATCGCCACGCCAGTATGTTGCAGAGCGTCGGTGACAGCCTGGTCGATGGTCCGCCCGTTGCCGAGTTCCTCTTCGTAGCGCCCGAGAATCTGGATGCCGAAGTCGATGCCGATGCCGAGCACCATCGGAATCACCGCGATGGAAAGAATGTTGAAATGGCCGACGGTGACGAGGGCGAAGCCGAGCGACCAAAGCACCGCCATGATGAGAACGAGCAACGTAAATGTCGGCCTCAAAAATGCGCGGTAGCTGAAGAAAAAGAGGCCGATAATCAGCGCCATGGTGATGATACCGGCGTTGATGCTGTCGGAGTTGGCCTCGGCCATCTGGTCGGTGTCGAGCGCCGGTTCGCCGGTCAGTTCCAAATGCGCGCCGGGATAACTCGCCTCCATCTCCTTGAGATGCTTGCGGATTTTTTCGGTCGTGTTGCTGAAAGGCGAAGCCGAATCCTTTTCCTCCTCGCCGGTATAGGCAAAGACGAGCACCGCTTTGCCGCCCTGAAGGCTGAAATATTCGTGCTCGGCGAGCATTTCGTTGGCGTCGAAGTCGTCGAACGTGTTTTTATCCACGGTAAGTTTCGGCATTTCCTGGGCGAGCGTTTTGCCATCGGCCTGCGCGGCCACCTTGTTGAGAGTGGAGACGAATTCGTTGACGAATATCTTGAAGTCGGGCCAGTTTTCCTTTTTGCGCAGGTAGGTATCGTCGAATTTCTGGTTCGCTTCGGAGAGGATGGAATTGAGGTCGATGGCGATCTGCTCGACCTGCTTGTTCTTTTCCTCCGTCGCCGTCTGCGCCTTGACCTCGGTTTCGAGCTGGTCGGCGATTTGCTCGAGCTGATCCGGCGTGCAGGTAAACAACAGGCGCGGTTTGATGCCGGAAAAATCGATCTTCGACAGCACCGTGGTGATCTGCGGCTTGAGTGTTTCGAGGTACTGCCCGACTTCATCCGCAGCCCGGTGGTTTTGGGCCACATCGGGCGATTGGATCAGGACGATGAAACGATAATCGCTCCCAAAATCGTTTTTGAGTTCATGATAGTATCTTTGGGATGCCACCTTGTCGCTGAGGAGGTCGCTCGTGTTATTAAGAACGTTGAAGCGGGTCGCCACGATCCAAATGCAGGCGGCGGCCAAAACGACGCCCGCCGTCACAATGACAGCAGGACAGGCGCATACCAAACGGGCAACACTGCCCATGATACGTTGCAGAACTCGGTGAATCAACGACATGAAGGGTTAAAATCTGGTCAAGTCTTCAAGATAAGGCAAGGCCGCGTTACAGTCGAGAGGATGACATGCGCTACGCGCTGCGTTATTTTTTGGGCAAAGCTTTACTGCTTTCCGTAGGTGCCGCCGTGCGCAGCACCTTTCGGCGTGACCCGCGCCGATTTTTAATACAGCCTCATATTCAGTTCCAACAAAGATGCTTCACCAAGCCCTCATCCTCACCTCAAATCGCGAGTACGCCCAGGCCATGCGCCAGGGCTTGCTGAAGTTGGGACACGCGCAGACCCGGATTGACGTCGAGCTGGATGCGGTGCGGGCGATGCAACTGGCGCCCCAGCAGTATGAGTTGATTTTGCTCGATACAGTCCTGGACGCGATGGACGGATTGCAACTGCTGCTGCTCATCAAGCAACAATCACCCGGCAGCAAATTCATCGTCGTGAGTGACTCGGTGGATGAGACGTCGCGGGCCGTGGCTTACCAGAATGGCGCAGATTTTTTCCTGGAACGGCCGCGCACACCCGAGGCTTTCGCGCTGGCTGTCGAGGCGATCCGCGGGCTTTTCGATCCGGGCCGCATCGACGAGACGCCCCAGGACGAGGAGGAAGGCCCCGTGATGAACATCATGGACATCGTGCGGATGCGCTGCCTCTCGGGCGATTCGGTGCTGCTCCTGGTGCGAAGCCAGTATCAAACCGGCGACATTTTTATTTTTCGGGGCGAGATTTTTCATGCGCAATATCCCGGCAAAAGCGGCGAGTCCGCTTTTCAAGACATGGTCCATTGGGATGGGGGCGTCGTCCGGATCAAAGCGATCAAACTGACCCATATCCCGCCCCGGACGATTGAAATTCCCTACCGCCAACTGCTGGACGCAGCCGGCAAACCGGAGGTCCAGGGACCCAACATCCGCCAGAAGAGCGGGGAACTTTTTGTCATCACAAGCGAGCCGCCGCTGGACAAGGCGGCATTGAGCGTCATGCAGGAAGCTCCGCCCCGGCAGGAAATGACGCCGGTCTTTTTTCCTACTCCGAATCTCGTGGCTGCGGGGGGGACGCCGCTTCCACAGCTCAATTCGCATTGGAAGGTGAATCTCTCGGGCGACCTGCTCGAAGGCTCGCAGATGGCGGAGCCGGACCGTTGCGCCTTCATCACTTCATTTATTTATCGCAAGATGGCGGATGTCGCGGTGGCCCTGGAACTCGATTATTTCAACCAGCTGACGTTGCTGGGGCCGCATCTTCAGCAGGTGCTGGTGGCGGATAACATGGGAGTCCGCCATGCGGTCTTCGATACAGCGTGGACCACCGAGGAACTGCGGCGACAATACGTGAAATGGTGCTGTGAACAAAGCTTTTGAAAAAATCGCCCTGATCCAAGGCATGATCGCCGCGGCGTTTGTTTCCGATGAGGGCAAACTCACAGGCTGGTGCGCCAACAGCGTGATCTCGCCCGACAATCTCTGCTTTATCGCGGAGACTTGCCGATCGATTTTATCAGCGAATCGCGCCGAGCAGCGCCCGGCCCATACCGGGATCGCCGCATTTGGCAATCGGACGCTGGTTTTTCGGGAAGGCGCGTCGGGCCTGTTCATGGCCTATCTCGACTCACCCACGGACGATGCGGTTCTCGAATGGCTTTTTGACCAGGTAACGCCGCTTTTGGAGTCCGAAGGCATCAAGTTGGATTAAGCTCCTGCGGAGGGCAGTAACTATCATGGAACGCGTGACGGTGCTCTATTCGGGCCGGGTGCAGGGAATCGGTTTTCGCGCGACCGTGCGGTATCTCGCGTGCGGTTATGATGTGATCGGCACGGTGCGCAATCTGCCCGACGGCCGCGTCGAATTAATCGCCGAAGGCGCGCGCGCCGAGCTGAAGGCCTTTCTCGACGGCATTGCCGCAAGCGAGTTATCAGGCTTTATCGGCAAGCAGCATGAAACATGGTCGTTCGCACAGGGCAATTTGCGCGGGTTTGTGATTGGGCACGGGTAAGCCCGCAATTGCATCGGTCAGTTGCCTTTTGTCGCCAAATCTGCCGAGACGTACCTGGCACGATTCAAGACAGCACTATCAATCCGGACCGGAACGTCTCGTAAGAGATGGGTAATCCCAAACTCTTTCCGTCCGATAAGCTCGATTCCCAATACGCGGTTTTGCCGATCATAATCGACCATGACGAGGCTATCCACGTTGCCAAATGGTTCTGTGCGAACCACCTTGCCGTGGCCGAATCGAACATAAGCCGCAGTCGCCTCGGTATCAATCTCGACCACGGGCGGTCGGGAAGACTTAACGACAAGCCCTTTGATTGGGTTACTGCCAGAAGCCTGTGATGAGCCAGCATTCATTCTTTTTTGTTTCTGCAACGACAACCAATACCCTACTGCCATAAGCCCGGAAAAACAACCAAATCAAACCGCCATGATTTCCGCGACGCGGGGGATGCTTCACAATGCGAGAGGGGTGGTTTATGGTTTCAAGCGCCTGTGTCACCGTAAAAGCGCGCTCACAAGACCGCCTTTCGATGTGTGTTGTGTCGTGGAACCGATAGATCATGCTTACGGCTGCGCTGGCGCGGTGAATTGCAGGTAGAAATAAAGCACCGGCGCGGTGAAGAGAATGCTGTCGATCAGGTCAAGCGCGCCGCCGATGCCGGGGATGGAGCGGCCTGAATCCTTGATCGACGCGTCGCGCTTCACAACCGACTCCGCCAAGTCCCCCACCACGCTGACCAGCGGCAGCAACAATCCCAGAATAATGCTGGAAGTTAACGTGAGCGCCTGCTGGCTCGCGCCCATGAACCATGTCAACGCGACGCTGAGCGCCAGCGACGTCAGGATCGCGCCCGCGAAGCCTTCCCACGTCTTGCCGGGACTGATTCGGGGAATCATCTTGTGCCGCCCGAAGAGCGAGCCGATGACGTATGCGCCCACGTCGGAAAACTTCGTCACGGCCAAAAGGTAGATGAAGAGAAAGCGGTTCTGCTCGGGGTTGCCCGGGGTGAAGGCCAGCAGCGCCAGGAAGTTGAGGAGAAACGGCACATAGAGCAGCCCCAGCAGGGTGAGCGCTGCGGTGGTGATCGGCGCGCGGTGCGACTCGGGCATGACGACGAGGCGGATGAACGCGCCGAGCAGCGCAAAGACGAGAACAAGTTCGCCGCCGAAATGGACGAGGTGCGCATGGCCCGGGTGGTGGATGAGAAAATACCACGAGTTGGCGAAGACGAGCGCACCGCAGAAAAGACCGCTTTGCTTGAAGACCTTGTGCCCTTTTTCCTCCTGGGCGCGATAGAACTCCCATTGTCCGGCCAGGCCGAAACAGGCGACGAGCAGCAGGCAGCCGGTGTCCCAGCCGGTATAAACGAACCAAAGCGCGACGATCCAGAGCGCGGCCCAGGAAGCGAGCCGCTTGAAAAACGTGCGCGGATTGATCGCGAAATGGATGGGCCGGGACGGTTTCTCCGTGGAAACCGCCGTGGCAAAAGTGCCGGAAGATGTCGGGCTTTCAGGAGGCACGCAGGCGAGAGGATGGACAATCCCGGCGCGTTTGTCGAGGGAAGGATGTTACTTTTTGGAAGAACACACTCCAAATTACTTAGAGCCAATTAGCGATAATGCAAATGTCCGGGGAATCTCAGCAGCGGTTGCAAGCGTATCGCTCACGTTTGCGGCCCTAGCTGCTAACTTGGGAAAAACGCGCGGAAGCTCACACCCTGTACAGGGATACCTCGGTCTTTGCGCATCATAAAGCTACCTGTCGCCTTTTCCCGATTCGCTTTTCCTGCTTTTTTCTCTTCGAGTCAGAATCATGCTTTATTTAGAAGCATCCTTTGATTTAATTAGTCGCAGCATGGTCTTATTGTACGCGTCGATAAATGCAGGGCTCGACTCCTCATATCCATTGAATACTTGAAACCACGCTTTAACAGGGTAGCCGTCACGGGCTTTTATAACAGTCCCGGCTTTGTCCACCAAATCAATTTCATAAAAGCTAATTTGTCCCTTTGCAAAATCTTTGTTTGCCAAACTGTCTCCAGCTATCACAGCCCATTCTTTTTCAGTGGAACGCAAAACGAGGTTTCCTATCAACAGCTTATAATTCACATAAAATAAAACGGATAGTAAAAGCCCCATTGTTATCAATAAACGAACAAATCCGATATTATGTTGTTTAAAATCCGCTTCCTGCAAACTCCGCGACAATGGGAGAGCATCCTTCTCGAGCCAAGCACGCAACCAATGAAGTCCAACATTGTTTACAATTATAGTTTTTGTGATGCCTCTATATTTGCAATAAAGAAACCAAGGAATGGCAAACATATTGAAAAGAAAAAGAATCACAATCCAAACCAGTCTTAACCGCCAATTTAGCTCTTTCGAAAAGGCGACCCAAATCATATAAAAGGGCCATTGTATGAGCGTTCCATAATAACCGCCGCCAAGTATCAGGAGGCTAAGGTCGATTGGATGGGCTTCCGTGTAATTTCCCGATGCGGCAGGAAAGATTATGTTTATGACCGCCCAAGCGCACATAAAGATATATGAGAAAGGCAGAAATAGGGCTGGAATGGCCGCTATTCCGAAGGCAATGGAAGCAGCACTCGTGTGATTGGCAGTAACTTCAGATTTTACGGAGTCAGAGGCCACATCTACATTTAAGACAAACACTCAGATGCAATCGAGCAAGAAAAGAGACAAAAAGCGCCAGCCATTATTTACGCCTTGAACTCCGCGACATGGCGGACGAATTCAATGGCGCGTGCGTAGAGCGCCGTGTCGTCGCCGGCTTCGTAGAGGCCACCGCCGATGAGGAGAATCACGTCGGTGCCGTAGAAGGCGAGGACATCCGAGACGTTCTGGTATTTGATGCCGCCCGCAGGAATGGGGAGGGTCGGGATCAGGCCGGGTTCGCTGGGCGTAATCAGGGCGTCGGCGAGTTTGCGGCACGTTTCGCGACTGTAGGCGAAGCGTCCGCCGAAGCTGGCGAAGATCGTCGCGTCGGCGCCGTAAAGCGGAAAGAGCTTGCCGTAAAGCAGCTCGGGCGCGATGCGGGTCGCGCCGCCGAAACTCGGGTGGGCAATGATCGGCACGGAGGCGTGTTTTGCGGCGATTTCGGCCATGAATGGCAGGCCGAGGAGCATGGGCGAGATCATCACGGCGCAGATGCCTTCGTCCTGCGCGAACTTGAGCTGCGCCAGAACAGTCTCGGGCGTGCCGATGAGGTTGGGCATGTAAATCGTCTGGCGGCCCGATATCCGGTTGGCCTCGCGCACAGCGCGATGGCAGGCGCGGACACGGTCGGTAAAGGGATGAAAGGCCTGGTTGGCGAGACCGTGATCGTCCTTGATGATGTCGATGCCGGCGCTGGCAAAAAGACCGCAGAGCAGCGCGAGGCGTTCGATGGTGAGGCCGACGGGCTTGAGCGCGGTGCAGGTGAGCGCGCGGGTTTGCACGCCCGTGATCGCGCGGAGACCGGCGGCGCCGAACTGCGGACCGGGCAGCGCCTGGAGCCGGTGCGGCCAGTCCTCGGGAAGCTGGAAATCGGCGAGTGCGACGTGCTCCTGGATGGAAGAGTTGCCAAAGAGGACGTTGAGGAACTGCGCGGGATCACTCGCGGTGGCGCTGATGGGGAAATCGATGACAACGTCGTGTTTCTCCTGCCCGAGCGTCTTGACGGAGATGAGGCGGCCCACCATGTTTTCGAGAACGAATTTGTCGCGCAGCGCGGCGCGTGGCAGCTCGACGGTCTGTTCGAGCAGGAGCGATTCGACGCGCGCATCGAGTTCGGATTGAGTGGGGGCCGTTACGTGGTAGGTGACGCGCAGGGCTGGCCACGCGCCAGGAGAGGACTCAGGCATGAGTCATACCTAATGCCGTGCGCTGGAAATACCAAACAAATTTCGCTGCGCGCCCAAATTACCAAAAATGGAAAAGAGGAAAAATCGGATCGCTTCCTGTTGCCTGCGGCGACCTGGGCAACAAGTAGCCCGGGTCACCCGAGAAATCTCAAGCTGCCGCCGCAAAAGTCCGTAACACACTGACGACGACGCCCTGAATATCGAGCTTCTCCATCGGCTCAAGATTGGGATAGTCCCTATTTTCGGCCTTGAGATAGACGCGACCGTTTTCTTTAACGAGCCGCTTCAGCGTATTTTCGCCGTCGATGAGCGCGGCCACGATATCACCCGGCTTCGCCTCCTTGTGTTCCAGCACGACGATGTCGCCGGAGAAAATGCCCGCGTCGATCATGCTATCGCCGCGCACGCGCACGGCAAAAGCTTTGCCGGGATTTGAAATCCCGAGCGTGGTCGGGATAAAGCGCAGCGTTTCCGGCGCTTCGGTGGCCTCGAATTCATCCGGGCTGCCTGCGGGGATGGATGCAAAAAGGGGCAGTTGGACGCCGGGCGAGCTGGCGCTCGGTTTGGTGAGTTGTACGCCGCGCGAATGCGCCCGCCGGATGATCAGCCGCGTCGCTTCCAGCTTCTCTAGAATGTAGGAAACCGCGCGCGGACTTCTGAAGCCGCAGTGGTCCTGAATCTCGCGAATGGTGGGCGGTCGTTGGTTTTCATCCTGATACTGCTCGATGAAAGCGAGGACCATTTGTTGGCTGTTACCGTGACGCATAATACTAGCGTATAATAATGCGTGCGAATTGTCAAATGCAATTCCTATACAAATGGATGACGGCATCTTAGGGGTGGCTCGGCATCGCCACGCGCGCCTGTGTTGTCCAGGGTTCGCGAGCGCGGGTCAGCGCCAGCTACGCCTCAATTGCCCGCTGCCTCAGCCAATGATCGACGAGCACCAGCCGCGTCATCGCCTCGACCATCGGCACGGCGCGAGGTAACACACATGGATCGTGGCGACCGCGCGCCGCAAGCTCCGCCGCTTCGCCCGTGACGGAAACCGTCTGCTGCTTTTGCGCAATCGTGGCCACCGGCTTGAACGCCACGCGAAACACAATGTCCTCGCCATTTGAAATGCCGCCCTGCACGCCGCCGCTTCGGTTCGTGAGCGTGCGAATGCGCTCACCTTCCCGCACGAACGCGTCGTTGTGCTCGGAGCCTTTCAGTAGCGTCCCCGCGAAACCGGATCCGATCTCGAAACCCTTGCTCGCGGGCAGGCTCAGCATGCCTTTGGCGAGATCGGCTTCGAGCTTGTCGAAGACCGGTTCACCGAGGCCCACAGGCGCGTTGCGCACAATGCAGGTCACCACGCCGCCGACCGAGTCGCCCGCCGCGCGCACCTTTTCGATCAGCGCAACGACCCGCTCCGCATCGGCGCTGTCGGGCCACCGGACGATGTTGCTTTCGACTTCGGCATAGGAAACCTTTTCGAGTGGCACGCTCGCGGTCAGGTCATGCACCTGCGAAACAAACGCCACGATTTCGAGCTTCGGCAAAAACTTCTTGAAAACTTGCTGCGCGACCGCCCCGCCCGCCACGCGGCCAATCGTCTCCCGCGCTGAAGCGCGCCCGCCGCCCTGCCAGTTGCGGATGCCATACTTTGCCTGCGTTGTGTAGTCGGCGTGCGAGGGCCGATAGAGCGTCTCCATCTCCTTGTAGGCCTCGGGCCGCTGGTCCTCGTTTCGCACCCAAATCGAAATTGGCGTGCCGAGAGTCTGGCCCTCGAAGGTGCCAGAAAGAATCTGGCATGTGTCGCTTTCCTTGCGCGGCGTGACGATCTTGCTCTGCCCCGGACGGCGTCGATCGAGATCAACCTGCACGTCGGCTTCCGTCAGCGGAATGCGCGGCGGGCAGCCGTCGACGACCACGCCGACTCCGCCGCCGTGGGACTCGCCCCAGGTCGTGATCTGAAAGAGATGGCCAAATGTGTTCGGCATGGAATCCCGTAGCCTAACATCCCGGATGGGGGAGCGGAAGAATTTTGACGGAATAACGGAATAAATGGAATTAAGAAATTGGTCATCGGCCCGCAATCAGCTAAGGCTTTTATGTGTTTCCTAAAAACCGCATTTACTCTCGATGGTGGGGCCCCGTCGTCGGTGCCATGGTCGGGATTGAATATGGGCTAGATCACGCGAACACCAAGCAGCCGGGAGAATTTTTGCCGGTTTTGTTATGTAGCGTCGGACTGGGCGTGGTCGCCGGAACGCTAATCCTCTTTCTCGATCCACCGCTCCAAAAACAGGTCGATATCATAGTAGAGCGATCAAAGAATGCGTCATCTCCATCGCTGGCAGGCAACATTCTTTGCGCCCTGAGCCTGATCTTCTTTTTTATGCCCTATTTCAACGTGACGCTGGCTGGTCTCGCCTTGGCATGCAATTGGAAGGTCGGGGGCTGGCCCAAGTTCTTAAGCCTCCTGGCGCTACAGATCGGAATTGTCGTGACCTACCTGATCGTCCGCGTCTGGATGCATTATTGACCCGAAGGACGATAGTTAACTTGTTCCTCCTGTCACAATTCCGTTTATTCCGTTATTCCGTCAAAACTCAGTATGCCTTCTCCCCATTGTCAAAATGGCACGGAAAGCGCATCTTTAGACTCATGGCCAGGCACATAACCCTCGTTGGCATGATGGGCTCGGGAAAGAGCAGCGTGGCGCCTTTGGTCGCCGCGCAGTTGAACCGCTCCGCCATCGAAGTCGACCAGCTCATTGAGGAGCACGAGCACATGCCCATCGGCGAAATTTTCATCGCCAAGGGCGAGGCCTATTTTCGCCGCGTCGAAAGCGACATGATCGCCCATCTCCTTTCCCAACCGCCCGCGGTACTCTCCCTCGGCGGCGGCGCATTTCAGTGGGACCAGACCCGTCATTTGCTCCTCGCCCATACCGTCGTGTTTTACCTCTCGGCGAGCTATGAAGTCCTCACCTCGCGCCTGCAAGCCACCACCGCCGAGCGACCGCTCCTCAACGTCCCCGGCGTCAATTGGCAGGACACCATCCGCGATCTGCTCGCGCGGCGCGGCGCCTACTACGGGCAGGCCCATTACCGGGTCGAGACCGATTTCCACTCTCCGGCGGACGTAGCCAAATCGATCCTCATGATGCGCGAGGCCTATGAATGAGTGCCGCAATTTCAGCTTCTGATTCCGCCACGATAAAAGCCCGCGCCGCCGCGCTCGGGCTCGACGTCTGCGGCGTCACCAGCGCCGACCCGGCCCGCCACGCGGCTTTTTATCAGCAATGGACCGATGGCGGTAACGCGGGCGAGATGCAGTGGCTTACGCGCGAACCGGAGCGTCGGGCTGATCCCCGGAATGTGCTTTCCGGCGCGCGCAGCATCATTATCGCGGGCCTCAATTACTGGCAACCGCAGCCGAAGGGCCGGGGACGCATCGCCCGTTATGCGCTGGGCGAGGATTATCATCACATCCTGCTCGAAAAGATTGAGGCGCTCGCGGGGGAGATTTCTAGGTCGGGCGAGCCTGCGGGTGCGCTGACAAAAGTCTACGTCGACACCGGCCCCGTTCTCGAAAAACCGCTGGCCGAGCGCGCCGGAGTCGGATGGCAGGGCAAAAGCACCATGCTTATTAATCCCAAGCTCGGGCCGTGGCTTGTGCTCGGCGAAATCATCACCACGCTCGAACTGGAGCCGGACGCGCCGCAGCCCGACCGGTGCGGCTCGTGCTCGAAATGCATCACGGCATGTCCCACCGGGGCGATCACCGCGCCGTACCAGCTCGACGCGCGCCGCTGCATCGCCTACCTCACGATTGAGCTAAAAGGCTCCATTCCCGAGGAGCTGCGCCCGCTTATCGGCGACCGCGTTTACGGCTGCGATGAGTGCCTCGATGTCTGTCCCTGGAACCGGTTCGCGCGCACGACGCGGGAAGCGCGGTTCCTCGCCAAGCCCGACGATGTGGAAAATCTTTCGGGGCGCGACCTACTCCACGACCTCCTCGAAATTTCCCAGGCGGAATTCAAGCGCCGCTTTGCAAAAAGTCCCATTATGCGCGTGAAACGGCGCGGCCTGTTGCGCAACGTCTGCGTGGTGCTCGGCAATATCGGAACTGCCGATGATCTCCCCGCCCTCCGCCGCGCCGAGCAGCACGAAGAGCCGCTCGTCCGCGAGCATGCGGCGTGGGCCGTGCGGGAGATTGAAAAGAGAGCCAGCCCCGCGCATCATTCTTAGATGAAACGGTCTTCCCTTAAAGGCTTTGTTCGCTGGGTAATGATCCTACCCGCAGCGCTAATCGGATTTTTGATAAGCATCGTTCTCGCCGGTCCGCTAAATATATTGATTCATTCTCTCCTGTGGAACAGTGGTCATGCCATGCCAGGAAAAATGTTCTTGTTGTATGCCTTGCCCTACGATGATGCACTTGCCGCATCGCTTTTTATTCAATTCGGCACATATGCGGCGCCCAGTCACAAAAACCTTGTTGCGCTTTGCCTTTTAATATTCGGTGGGGTGTTCGCTTGGCTATGTGTTGGTGAGTTCTACTCACCTCAATTTTCCCACAGCGGCCCCGTTCGTGTTTGGTGGCCGATTATTGGCACTTACCTTGGTGGAATTTGCACCTATGCCATGATTTTCCTTACCTCGATGACCAAGCCCGGCTCGACATTCTCATCTCGACCCGCTTAGCTCCCTCCATGGCACACGAGACGCAACGCTTTTGGCTTACCTTTGCCGGTGAAAGCAGCCGCAAACCGCTCATTCACGAAATGAGCAAGACCTTCGACATCGTCTTCAACATCCGCAACGCCTCCGTCACCCCCACCATGGGTATCATCGCGCTGGAGTTGGAAGGCGACCGCGAAGAAATCAAAAAAGCGGTGGCGTGGTTCGAGTCCAAAGGCGTCCAGGTCGAGCCCGTCGAAATCAATACCATCGAAGGATAGGTAGCCATCGCACTCCATGCATTCCCTCGGGTGGCCCGGGCTGCTTGTTGCCCGGGTGCGCGAGCGCGGCATCGCGAGCGCACAGGAAGCCGCCAATTTTTTTTGCGCCGGGCTATAGCATTTCAAGATATTGTGCACATATCGGATGTTTGTTCCGGGCCATCCTGAAAGGATGGCAATCACTCAGCCCAGGGTTGCGAGGAACGAGCTACCCTGGGTTTCACATCCGATGAACCAAAC
>Ga0302320_10004057_pt1 | contig 33420 bp, 20 predicted proteins | sample Bog_T0_3_FD_202130 | JGI IMG/M metagenome (GOLD analysis project Ga0302320, IMG submission 202130) | Peat permafrost microbial communities from Stordalen Mire near Abisko, Sweden - Bog_T0_3 | ecosystem: Environmental > Terrestrial > Soil > Wetlands > Peat | place: Sweden: Abisko, Stordalen Mire... | reverse complement strand
ACCGGAATTTTCGCCCGTGTCCGTGCCCGCGCAAATCACCGTGCTGCTGGCGTTGACCGCGAACCTGTTTGATCCCGTGCCGCTGGAAAAAATGATCGATGCCGGACACGCCGTGCGCGAGGCGGCGGCGACGATTCCGGTGGAGGTGAGCGCGCGATTTGAAACGGCTGCAAAATTGAGTGACGAGGACAAAAAGACGGTGGTTGAAATCGCCCGCAAAGCGCTCGCGCCATTTCAGCCCAAGCCGGAACCTACACCAGAAGTTAAACCGGCTCCCAAGGTTGAACCTAAACCAGAGAATAAAGCCGAAGCCAAGCCGGGGCCGGACGACAAAGCCAGGCCTGAAGTCAAAGCCGGGACGAAACCAAAAGTTGAATCACCGCCGCCAGCCGAAGTTAAACCGTCTGGAAAGCCTGAATCCAAGGAGAAGCCATGAGCGACACCACGGCGAGCTTGACCCGTAAGATCAGCAGTGCCGGTGATCTGCAATCGGTCGTCCGCACGATGAAGGCCTTGGCGGCTTCGAGCATCGGGCAATATGAAAAGTCGGTTCGTGCGCTGGGTGATTATTATCGCACGGTGGAACTCGGACTGGGTGCGTGCTTTCGGGAAAGCAAGCCCGCACCGCCGGTCGCAAAACGGAAAGGACAAACCGATGTAGGCGCAATCGGCGCGGTCGTGTTCGGATCCGATCAAGGATTGGTGGGCCAATTTAACGATGTGGTCGCCGACTATGCGGTTAAGACCCTTGCTGCTTTGCCCGGCAAACCGGAAGTCTGGGCGGTAGGCGAGCGCGTTCATGCGCGGCTTGCGGATGCGGGCGTGCCGTTGATGGGAATGTTTTCCGTGCCAAATTCGGTCCAGGCCATCACGCCGCTGGTTGGACAGATTCAAATCGAAAGTGAAGCGCGCCGGGCCAAAGGCGAATATGCCCGGCTCTACATTTTTCACAACCGCCCGAAGTCTGGAGCGCTTTACGAGCCAGTCGGACAGCGGTTATTGCCGCTCGACGCACCATGGCAGCAAGGACTGGCCAAAGTTCCCTGGCCGACGAAGATGCTGCCAGAAGTCATGTGCAGCGACACCGTAACTCTGCGCGCGCTCATCCGCGAATATCTTTTCATCTCGCTCTTCCGCGCGTGCTCTGAATCACTGGCGAGCGAGAACGCCAGCCGTTTGGCCGCAATGGAGCGCGCCGATAAGAACATAGATGAACTGCTGGAGACGCTTCACGGCACTTTCCATCGCATCCGTCAGGCCGGTATTGACGAGGAATTATTCGACGTCATCTCGGGCTTCGAAGCGCTTTCAAAAGAAAACAAACATCAAAGCGTGGGATAAGCAAAGTCAACAACATCTATTTATGCACGCTTGAATCGTGCGGCCAATTTACAGCAGGACAAACGCAATGGAGCGGCGGAAAGTCGAAATGGGTTAAGCCAGGCGTTACCCAGTGGTATCACACGGTTTTGCGGCTCGCCAAAATCTGGCGGGTGTGGGCGGCCGGCCAAACAAAATTCATTCCGGCAGTCGTCAATTCCAAATGATTTCAGGAAAAGAGCTCCCGTCCCGCTTCATCCGATTATAATCATCGCCAGACTTCGTGTGCCGAGCCGTCGTGACAAGTTACCGTGCGGATTTGATTTAGGCGTGTGCGCCAAGCTGCAGGCGCGGATCGCCTTCGAGCATGGTTTTCAAATTCACCCAGTGCGCCTCGTTCATATCGTTGAAGGCGTTCAGATAGACGGCCACGGCTTCGGGCCGGTATTTGGCGAGCAAGGTTTCAATGGCAGCCTTCAGCTGGTCGTCCGCCATTGTCGGTGGCAGGTCGTCGACGACCCCTTCGTTGTTGGGGATGCCAAGCGCGTTCAAAAAATCCACGAGCATGGTCCGTTCTTTTTTCACGAGCCAGGTGCGAAGAAGGGTGCTGGCGACCGTTTCGAGCCCGGGACGCGTCAGCGTGGAAATCACCAGGGCGTGGCGCTGAACGCGCGGCTGGCGTTCGAGAAACACCGGGCGGACCTTCCGCGCCTCGGCGACACCATTCAGGATTGCCCGGTAGGTCGGCTTATCCGATTCAAAAGTGAAATTGAGAATGTCATTCGCCAGGTCCGGCGACATGAAACCGAAAAGTTCGTGGGAGGTGAGCATAAAAAATGGGGTCTTGCGTCTGGGTTTTAGGTTCTGGGGTTAAGCAATGGTCACGAGGGAAATTTTATTTTTCCGGGCGAATTCGGCACAGACCTCGCGTTCGAGCAAAAGCGTCCGGCTAGATTCGAGCGCGAGCACGACCACACCAGAGGCGGCGCACGTCTCCAGCGTCTGCCGGCCCATGCACGGAATGTCAAAGCGCATGTCGTGGGCCGGCTTGGCGACCTTCACGGCGACCGCGCCGCCGTTCTTGCCGGCAAGTTCGCCGCCGCGCGCGAGGCATTTGTCCGTGCCTTCAAAGCCTTCCACCGCCAGCACCGTGCCGTTTTTCACGACCACGAGCTGCCCGATCTCCAGCCGCGACGCCTCCTTGGCGATGCGGAAACCAAATTCCACGTCGGCTTTTTGTTCGGCGGAAATGTCCGGGCCAAGCTGGAAGCCGGTCCGCGGCATGAGCGGCGACAGCCACGGCGTCGCCTCGATCAATTCCACGCCGTCCTTTTTCAATTCATCCGCAATCGCGCCGAAAATCGTGTGCGCATTTTTCTCCTTCAGCCGCATGAAGACGCCCATCGCCCGCAGGTCAGGGCGGAAATCAAACAGATTTTTCGGCGCAATCTGCCCCAGCATGACGCACTGCTTCACCCCACGGCTGGTGAAGGTGGAAATCATTTTTCCGAGCTGGCCGACCTTGAGCCAGACGATGTCGTCCACGAGCTGCGCAAGCGCGGGGTCGGTCTCGCCCTCGGCGGCAACGGCAACGATGCGCTTCACCGAGGCGGCGCGGGCGAGCCGGGCAAACTCCAGCGGCAACGAGCGGTTGCCCGCAATGAGGCCGATGGATTCAAGCGCGAGGTTCATGTATGTGCCAGGGCATAATGAAGAATGAAGAATTAAGAAACAAGATTGAAGCGCTCGCACCCGTGGTTTTTTCATTTTGAATTCTTCATTTGTTGGCGATGTCCCACTTTGGAACACGCTGTCCCATTCCACAGAAGCCAGGAATCGGCGCGAAAAAATTGAACTGCGCAACATTGGAAAAATAAAAACCTTCCGCCCGGGAAAAATCTGGCGCACAAGGTGCTTTTGAAATCGCAATGTCTTCTTACGAGCCCATCCATAAAAAAATGGCGGCAGCGCTTGAACCGGGCGAAGCCGAAAACTGGCGGCAGCCGGATCCGAGCTTTGATCCGACCCGGCACGTCGCCCCCGCCGTCGCTCATGAGTTGAACAACATTTTGACCATTGTTCAGGGCTACACCGACCGGCTGCTGCTATACCACGCCAAAGACCCGGCACTGGTGCCGCACCTTAAATTGATTTCAGAGGCGTCCCGACGCGCCGCCGAAGTAGTCCGCAAGGCTACGCCACCGAAGGCCAACAACGCCTTCCGGCCACGCCCCCAGCCGGCACCGGTTGCCGTCTGATTGTTATTTGAAATGCCGCGCGCACCCGCGAGGTTTGCAAAGGGTCGGGTTCATCCCTTTGTTTTGAGCGGCTGGCGCGCGGCATTTTTTCTTTTTACCTCCCGTTCTGACGGCGATTCGCTTTGACGCACCGCCTTTCCTCGCGTAGCGTTTCCCTTCTATTTTCAAAAATTGTCATGATTGGTCTCATTAAAAAACTGTTCGGATCGCGCAACGACCGCGAAGTCAAGAAATTCTGGCCGCGCGTCAAACAGATTAACGAACTGGAAGCCGGACTCCAGACGCTTTCCGACGATGAACTCCGCCAGAAAACCGCCGCTTGGAAGGCGCGGCTGGCGCAAATCGAAGATCAGACCGAACTCGCAAACGCGCTGAACGAGATTTTGCCGGAGGCCTTTGCCGTGGTCAAAAACGCCTGCCGCCGGCTGACCGACCGGAAAACGGATGTCATCGTGCGCGAACATCCGCTCCGGTGGGAAATGATCCCGTTCGATGTGCAGCTCATCGGCGGCATCGGCCTGCACAACGGCAAAATCGCCGAAATGGCCACCGGCGAGGGCAAAACACTCGTCGGCACCTTGCCCGTCTATCTCAACGCGCTCACGGGCCGCGGCGTCCACGTCGTGACCGTGAACGATTATCTCGCCTCGCGCGATTCCGAATGGATGGGCGCGATCTACAAATTTCTCGGCCTGACCGTCGGCTGCATTTTGCACGACCAACGGCCCGACGTCCGCCGCGCGCAATACGCCTGCGACATCACCTACGGCACCAACGCCGAGTTCGGCTTTGATTATCTCCGCGACAACGGCATGGCCACGCGCAAGGAGGAACAGGTCCAGCGCGGCCATTATTTCGCAATCGTGGACGAAGTGGACTCAATTCTCATTGATGAAGCGCGCACGCCGCTTATCATCAGCGGCCCGGCGGTCCACACATTTGACGAGCAATACGCGCAGTGGAAACCGCTCGTGGATTCGCTCGTCCGCGCCCAGCAGGGTTTGTGCAACCGCTTTTTGTCCGAGGCCGAGGCGCTGATCAAAAAGCTGAATCCGACCGACGGCTCGAATGTCCAGAATGCCGCCGACCTCGAACATCAAATCGGTTTGCTCCTGTTCCGCGTCAAGACCGGCCAGCCGAAATCCGAGGGCCTGATGAAGATTCTGGAAAATCCGGAATATCTGCAAATGATGAACAAGGCGGAACTGGATCTGCACAAGGACCAGAAGAAAGTGGATCTTTACCGCGAGAAAGAGGAGTTGCTGTTCGCGATTGACGAGAAAGGCCACGAGGCCGACCTCACGGAGAAAGGCCGCAATTTTGTCAGCCCGAAAGATCCAGACGCCTTCATGCTGCCCGACTTGAACACGTTGCTGCACGACGTGGACGCGGGCGCGGAAACCGATGCGCGGAAACGCATGGAGGCCAAGGCGAAGCTGCAGGCGGATTTCGAGGCCAAGGCGCAGAAGATCCACGCCATTTCGCAACTGCTCAAGGCCTACAGTCTTTACCAGCTGGACGTGGAATATGTCGTGCAGGAAAACAAGGTCATCATCGTGGACCAGCACACCGGCCGCCTCATGCCCGGTCGCCGCTGGAGCGACGGCCTGCACCAAGCCGTCGAGGCCAAGGAAGGCGTGCAGATCGAGCGCGAGACCCAGACGCTCGCCACCATCACGATCCAGAATTATTTCCGCCTTTACACCAAGCTGGCCGGCATGACCGGCACGGCGGAAACCGAGGCGGCGGAATTTTTCGACATTTACAAGCTTGGCGTGCTGACCATCCCGACGAACAAGCCGAACATCCGCAAGGACAAGAACGATTCGGTCTATAAAACGCGCCGGGAAAAATTCTCCGCCGTCGCCGGGGAAATCAAGGAACAGCACGCGCTCGGCCGCCCGATCCTGGTCGGCACGGTCAGCGTCGAGACGAGCGAGATGCTTTCAAAAATGTTAAAAAAAGAGGGGTTGATCCACTCCGTTCTCAACGCGAAATACCACCAGCAGGAGGCGGAAATCATCTCGCGCGCCGGACAGCGCGGCTCCATCACGATTGCCACGAACATGGCCGGCCGCGGCACGGACATCAAGCTCGGCGAGGCCGTCGCCAGCGTTGGCGGGCTCCATGTGCTCGGCACAGAACGCCACGAGTCGCGCCGCATTGACCGGCAGTTGCGCGGCCGCTGCTCGCGCCAGGGCGATCCGGGTTCGTCGCACTTTTTCATCTCGCTCGAGGACGACCTGATGCGCCTGTTCGGTTCGGACCGCATCGTGAAACTGATGGAGAAAATGGGCCTGGAAGAAGGCCAGGAGCTGACGCATCCGCTGCTGAACCGCTCAATCCAGCAGGCGCAAAAGCGCGTGGAAGGCCACAATTTCCAGCAGCGCAAACGCACGCTCGAATATGACGACGTGATGAACAAACAGCGCGGGGTCATTTACGGTTTCCGCAACGAGATCATCAACTCGGAAGATGTGCGCGACCGCCTCATGGACATCATGGAGGAGGTTGTCGTGGACAAGATCACGCAGTTCACGAATGCAGAATCCGAGTTCAGCGAGTGGAAAGTGCGTTCATTGGCGGACTGGGTGAACCTGAATTTCCCGCTGGGGCTGCCCGAGACGGAAATCCTAAAGGCCGCCGATGCCGGCCAGGAGAAGCCGGTGGCCGGCTCGCTGTTCGACGGCTTGAGCCCGGCGCAGTTTGCCGTCTGCAACTTTCTGTCCGACAGCATCCGCAAGGCTTACGACCTCAAGATCAGCTTCGAAAATCCCGCCGCGCTGAAGGAGGTCGAGCGCTTCACCATCCTGAGCGCGATTGACAAGCTGTGGCAGGAGCATCTTTACGAGATGGACAGCCTGCGTTACAGCATCGGCCTGCGCGCCCACGGCCAGCGCGATCCGCTCATTGAATACAAGGCCGAGGCGTTCAAAATTTTTGACGAGCTGATGGTCAACGTGAAGACGGAAATCTGCCACAACATTTTCCGCAGCGCGTCGTCCATGCTCGCGTTTGAGAATTTCCTGAAGAATGTACCGCAACAAACCCTGCACGCCCCCACCAGCGCGTTCGGCGGCGGTGCGGCCGCAGGTTCGCCGGGCAAGGCTAGCGACGTGGTCAGCGAGGCGGCGGCGGCGGCGGAAGCCCAGGCCAAAGCCAAGCCGGTGCGCACTGGCCCAAAAGTCGGGCGCAACGACCCCTGCCCTTGCGGCAGCGGCAAGAAATACAAGCAGTGCTGCGGAAAATGAAACGTGGGTTCCGGCGGCGCGCATAGCCGCGTTCGCCGGAACCATTAATCGTTCAGACCCCAATGCTCAAAGCCATGAGACCAGTTTTTCACATGCGCCAGGAATGAAACCGGGATGTGCGTTGGATTTGCTGGCTCAAGCTGGGTCGGGGCGAGGCAGGAAGCTGCGTTTTTTGCCAAAGATTCCGGAAATTTCTGACCAAAGCCAGCTGGAAGTGCAACCGGATGTTCTTTCGCCCTGAAACCATTCATGATTAAACATTATCGGCAAAATCAGCCGTGACTTTAGCCGGAATTTGCCACGGATCGAAACCGCGGGCTTGCACCAAAACGGAATCCTGCACGCTTGTTTTTTGCGGAACCGTCATTCAATCTTCTGCCCAATTTTATCATGTATCGCATTGGTATAGATCTGGGCGGCACTAAAATCGAAGGCGTGATTCTCGCCACGGACGGGCGCGAAATCATCCGCAAACGGATTCCCACCGAGCGTGAGCACGGCTACCAGCACATCCTGAACCGGATTAAATCCCTGCATGATGAACTGGTCGCCACGATTCCCGGCCATTCGACGACGTTCGGCATCGGCACGCCTGGTGCCATCTCACCACGCACGGGTTTAATGAAAAATTCCAACACCGTCTGCATGAACGGCCGACCTGTGAAGGCAGATTTGGAAAAATTGCTCGCCCGCAAGATCGAGATCCAGAACGACGCCAACTGTTTTGCCTTAGCCGAGGCACTGCTCGGCGCGGGCAAGAGTAAAAAGCTGGTGTTCGGCGTCATCATGGGCACCGGCTGCGGCGGCGGCATTGTCTACAAGGGCGAGGTTTTCACCGGCGCGCAGGCGATTGCCGGCGAATGGGGCCACATGAGTATTAATCCGCACGGCCCGGCTTGTTACTGCGGAAACAAGGGCTGCGTGGAAACATTCATCAGCGGCGGCGGCCTGGAAAACCGTTACGCGGACAAATTCGGTTTGCGCCGCTCACTCAAGGAGGTCGAACAAGATTATTATGCCGGCGAACCCCGGACGGTGGCGTTCATGCAGGAGTTCTTCGACCACTTTGGCCGCTCGCTGGCGAACCTGATTGACATCCTTGATCCCGACATTGTCGTCATTGGCGGCGGCGTCTCTAATTTTCAGGCCCTCTATTCCGAGGGGGTCGCAGCCGTAAGCCACTACGTCTTCACGGATGGACTGGACATGCCCATCGTGCAGCATCAGTTGGGCGATTCCGCCGGGGTCCTGGGTGCGGCACTGGCCGGGGTTTGAAACGGAGATTTTCAATAACCGTCAGCATCATTTATAGGCTTTTCCATTCATATAAGGCCATGGCAAAGCGGTACCGCCCGGCGGCGTGATCCTCGCAGCGCGCCGTCTCCGCCCCGTAGACAACGGCTACGTTTCACAAGGCTTAATCCCGTTTTTTCTTGATTCTTGATCCAGTATCTGACCTAATAGGCTGGATTAAGGATTGCAGTTAACCCATGGCACGCGAAATGGGTGGGTTTGGATTCAGAAGCACATTCGCACGCCGGCAAAATCAGAAACCTATGAAAAACTCCCCATTTATTGGCGCAAGGCTTGTTTGGCGCGCCATCATTTCCTGTGTCGTGGCGCTTTTGCTCAACAGCTCGCCCGCCGCCCGTGCCCGAACCATCACGTTGAGTCTTGAATTCACCCGTTTCCAATATTCATTATTGGACCCGTATTACCCGGGGCAAGCATATTATACCGTCAAAACCATTGTTTCATCCGACGTTCCACCGATCACTTATGACGAGGTGGATTCTTCCACCAACAATTCAGCCTTTGGTGCTTCAGAGAATGGTAATGGCATCACACCTTACCCTGACATTGGATCCGCGGTAAACGCGGCCACCAATGGTGCTTGGACGCTGACGGTCAACAAAGGGGACGTATCGCAGCAGCAATACACTTTCACGGTTTCCGCCACCGGACTCCCGTTGACTGACGCCAATTTACCGACGGTTCAAATTGCGCCCCCCGACGGCGATCTAGCCGTTTCCATCAATTCTGCCTTTGCCTGGACCGGCCCGGCAATTTGGAGTGAATTGGATCTGGTCGCTCGCACACCGGATTATTCTTTCTACATGCCCGACTCGCCATCGCCGGCCACCACCAGTTGGAGCGCCGCACCTTTGCCACTGGGCACTAATTTATTTGAGGTCACTTACAAAACGAATGCCTCTGCCTGGATTACCATTTCAACCCCGCTGAATAATCTGTCGCAGCCCTTTACCAACTGGGTGGGCGGGGCGAAGTTAGTGGATTATGCCGAGTCTGGGTTCGTGACAAGCACAAATCCATTCAGCCTGACCGACATCAACACTGCGCTGGACACGACGAATTTGTACTGGGCCGTCAGCGGCGACGCAAATTGGTTTGTTGAAACCACCAATACCGACAGCGGCTCTCCATCCGCCGCGCAAAGCGGCAGCGTGACCAATACCCAATCCTCAACCCTTTTCGTTAGCGTCACCGGGCCAGGCACGCTTACCTTCGACTGGTCAAGCATAGCCAATGATACCAATGGGGGCTTCGATTATGAATTCTACTTGGATAACGATCCAATTAACAACGACCTGGCTGACCTTTATAGTGGGGTTAATGCCTGGGCGCAAGCCGGGCCATTTACCATCCCCGCCGGACCGCACACGTTGAGCTGGACGGTATATGCCAACAACGACACCGATTCCACTCAAGCCGGCTTTCTGGATCAAGTCAGTTTTGTCGCCGGTGCCGCGCCGGTCATCACCCTAAATCCCCTCAGCCAGACGAATTATCCGGGCTACATCGTCGCCCTCTACGCCGCCGCCACCAGCAATCCAGCCGCCACCTGGCAGTGGTATGAGGTCGGTTCCGGCGCGATTTCCGGCGCGACAAATACCTTGTTCACCCCCACCAATTCCGGCACCGCCGGCGTTGCGGGCAGTTATTACGCGGTGGCCAGCAATCTTAGTGGCTCCGCCAACACAACCACCGCCGCCGTTACGTTCGTCACCGCACCGCTGCCGCCCGGCTGGTCGCGCGCCGTCGACAGTCCTTTCAAGGCGGAGTTTGATACCAACGTGATCAAGGACAATTACAGCGGCTGTGCGGTGGATTCAGCAGGTGAGATCTACGTTGCCGACCAGTATTTTGGAAATATTTTTGTTGAAACCAATTTTGTCGTTATAAACACCCTGACGTTGGTCGGCACCAACGGCGGAGCCGCGCTGGTCAAATATGACGGACATGGAAATCCGCTCTGGGCTGTTGGCTTGACCAACAACGATCCGGCCAGCTCCAGCTATGGCGATTGCGTCGCCCTGGCTCCCGGCAACGGCGCGTATCTGGCGGTTAATCTCGCTGGCACGAATTGGCTGGGTGCCAACCAGTATGCAAACTCCGGCAGCGGCTCCATCCTGCTTTCCCGTTTTGACGCCAGCGGCAGCAATGTCTGGTCGCAATTCATCAATGGCACCAATTTCAGCTATACAAGTTATAACGACCTTGTTTCCGACAGCACCGGCAATGTCACTCTGGCTGGCAACTTCATTGGAACCACCGGCTTTGGGGGCACCAATCTTTCAGTTCCTGCCCTAACCGGATTCATCGCTCAATACAGTTCCACCGGGAGCATCCGCTGGGCACAAACCGTTCCTGATAACGTGCATGGTCTGGCCTACGGCGGTGGCCGGCTTTATGCAAGTTTGCAGGCCGCGGTTTCCGGCGGAGTCACCAATGTGAGCATCGGCGGTCTCTCCAATATTACCGACCGGGCGTGGGCCGTCGCCTGCCTGAATGCCACCAACGGCCAGGCTCTCTGGATTCACGGCGTCGGCGAACAATACGCCGCCAAAAGCATTGGCAGCGTATTGGACGATGCTCCGTTGGTTTCGCTTTCAGGATCGGATCTGTTTCTCACCGGCACCGCCTACGGTTCCACCGCCGTGTTCGGCGGCCTGTCCGTTTCCCTGCCGGGCGGACGCTACCAGTATTTTGCACGTTACGATACCAATGGCAACGCTCAGGTGGCTACCACCTATGGCAGTCCGACCACTATGCCCTGGGCTGCGGCCGCCAATGCCTCCGGGGTCTATGTCAGCGGCGACTTTGATGATTACTCCGGTTTTGGCAACTTTTTCATCGCGGCTCCGTTCTACTCCCCAAGTTACCTTGGCGCGGGTTACTTCACCCAGCCCTTTGCGGCCAAGTTTGATCGTAACGGGAACGCGCTGTGGGCGCGCAACGGATCGTCGTCAGTTCTGGCCAACTTCCGCGGCATTGCGACCACCTCCGACGGAGTCTGGGCGAGCGGCAGTGTATTGATCAGCGACACATTTCATCCGGCCCAATTCGGCACCAACGTAGTTTCCGGCGATGCTTATCTCGACTATTTCGGTTACGGCGTCACAGCGTTTTTCACCCAAGGCGGTGTGCTGGCCAAAATCACCGAAACAACGGCCACCGCGACACCGGTGGCGCTGCTCAATCCGCATACCAGCGGCGCGAACTTTCAATTCTCCTTCACCTCGGAGTCCGGCTTTACTCATTACGTGCAATATTCCACTAATTTGGTCGCGGGCCCCTGGCAGACGTATACCAACATTCCTGGGGATGGGACTTTGAAGACGAGTTTGATACCGCTCTCTCTTTTCAGCCCGTCCAAGCAGGGCTTCATCCGCGTCTCGACCCAGTAAGCCAGGTTGCATTTAAACAACAAAATTCTGAAGTGAACACCAACCTCAAAATGAAAACCTTCTCCCGTTCCCGCACTCGTTGCCTGTTGCATCTGGTTGTTTTGGTTTTCGCCCTTGGCATTTTTGCCGCGCCGGCCGCCCGCGCCGGGTTGACGATGGACCTGAACCTTTTCCGTTTCACAGCCAATGGCACCAATTACTATTACTCAATTACCGGTGGCTTGAGCACCAATTCAACCCCGTCCAACCCTCCTTTTGGCGATTACTTCCTCGCCTCGCCTAATTATCCCAACTCACCGTATTCCTCGGCTAATTATCATTACGACAGCACCAACGGCTTCAGCTGGCAGGGCAATGGCTACAACTTTTACGGGAATTTTGATTCGGTGATGCAGGCGGCCACGAACGGTTTGTGGACGCTCATTGTGACCGGACTCAACTCAACTTTTACCAACACTTATCAATTCCGCGTCACCGCGCATGGGCTGGCCAGCAATTCTTTGCCCGCAGTGGTGGTGACCTATCCGTTGGACGGCACGACAAATGTGAGCCAGCACCCGGTTTTCACCTGGCAGGGGCCTGCTGGTTTCAATTATGTGAACCTCCAGCTCAAGAACTGGGACGGCATCTTCAATATCAATTCAAACCTGCCGGCGGGCCAAACCAGCTGGCAACCGCCCGGCACCTTGCCCTACAGTTCGTTTAGTTTCACGCCGAATTATAATACCAACGGCACTTCGTTCCTGGTGGCCGCCGCGCCAACCAATGGTACGGGCCAGGCCATCTCAAGCTGGACCTCCACTTGCGAGATGAACAGTTCCTTCACCGTCGGATTCACCGTGCCCTCGCCGTTCACCCCGCCGCCGGGCGGCCACGTGCTGGTGGCACGTTACACGTGGGATGGCACAAACACGGATCCACAGGCCGCCTCCATTGATGTCACCGGCAATGGCAGCAACTTGGGGTTTGGCGGCGGGGGCGGGGCACAAGGCGGTGTCACCCTGACGAGCAATGCCATCGAGGGCAACCGGGCGGTTCAGTTCCACAACGGCGATGGTGGCAGCCTCGGCTGGCTTGGCGTGACGAACCCGGCACCGGTGATGTGGGCGTTGCAGGGAAGTTTTTCCGTTTCCTGCTGGATCAAGACGACCCAGACTTACGGCAACGACAATTCTCCGGCCTATAATGGCGCCGGAATCGTTGCAGCGGACGTCAACGGCCAGGCCAATGACGTGGTTCCGATGGCGTTAACCGGGAGCAAAATCGGGTTTAACACCGGCGGTAATTCCGATGACACACTCAATTCCAGCAACAGCATCAACGACGGGAACTATCATCACGTGGTGGTGACGCGTGACCAGGCGTCGGGCGTGAAAACCATTTACATTGACGGCGTACTCGACGCAACGGATTTCGGCACCACGAACACGCTGGACACACCGCTCAAACTGACCCTCGGTGCGCTTTCCGACGCCGGCAACATCAACCCGAATGATTTGAATTACTACAACGGCTTTGACGGGATCATTGACGACCTGCAGATTTATTCGGGAGTCTTGAACACCGCCGAGGTCACCTATCTCTTTAACAACCCCGGCACGACGGCACCCAGCCTGCCGCTCAACGGTTTGGTTGCCCACTACGCGTTTGACAACAGCAATTTCATCGGTGCGGACACTTCCGGCAATGGTTACGACCTCGATTTCAACGGGAATCCCAATGGCAATGGAGTAACGTCGAGCGGCAACACTGCGGCGGGTGCTGGCGCGGCTTATTTCGACGGCGGGAGCTTTTTAAGTTACAGCGCCATTCCCACCAACGTGCTGGCCGCGCTGGCTGGCGATTTGACCATTTCGGTCTGGGTGGAAACGACTTTCACCTCCGGCAATGATGGCGATCCGGCCTATTTTGACGCGGGTATTGTGGCGGCGGATGTGCCCAGTCAGGCCAATGACATCATTCCAATCGCCCTTACCGGCGGAGGCATCGGGTTTAATACCGGCGGTGCCTATGATGACACCCTGAGTTCCAGCGAAGATATTACCAATGGGAATTACCACCAGGTGGTCATCACGCGGACCCAGGCGACTGGAGAGAAAAAGATATATATCGATGGGTTGCTGAACAGCACTGACACCGGCACCACGAACCTGCTGAACGATCCAAAGATCATGGCGGTGGGGGCGGCGATTGACGCCTCCCAATCGAATCCCAACAATGCCAACACTGGGCCGTATTACCAGGGCTTGCTCGATGACATCCAAATTTATTCCCGCGTCCTGAATGCTGGCGAAGTTGCCGGCCTCTACAACAATCCGGGCAGTGTAGCCACACTCAACCTCAACTTCAATCACGCATTGAACACCACGAACTTAAATTGGAGCACCAGCAGCGACGCAGACTGGTTCGTTGAAACCACGAACACGTTCAACGGTGTGTCTGCGGCGCAAAGCGGCCCGGTGGTCAATAATCAGGCATCCACGCTCACGCTTACCGTGACCGGTCCCGGAACGATTTCGTTCTACTGGCAGACTTCCCCCAACGGAAACAACTTCAATCTCGGCTTCAACATTGACGGCTCCAACATAGGGAATCTTTTCAGCGGCAATTCATGGGTGCAGGCCGGCCCCTATAACATCGGCTCCGGCCAGCACGTTTTGACCTGGGTCGCCGCAGCCAACGGTGACACCGATCCGACCGAGGCTGGCTATCTGGATGTGGTCAATTTCACGCCTGCTCCACTGCCCGTCATCACCGTGAATCCAGCCAGCCAGACCAACTATCCGGGCTTCCCCGTCGGCCTGGCCGCCGGGGCCAGCAGTACCACACCGGTAAGCTGGCAATGGTTCGAGGTGGGCTCCGGTTTGATTGCTAATGCAACCAACGCGTTCTACAGTCCCACGAACTCCGGAACATCGGGTGTTGTCGGTAATTATTATGCCGTGGCCAGCAATCAGGCCGGCTCGGCGATCACACTCACGGCCGCCGTAACTTTCGTGAGCGGGCCGGTGCCGCCCAACTGGTCTCGCGTTTTCCGCTCCCCATTCTACTCGGCGAATAACTCCGCCATCCGTGATTACAATGGCGGCTGCGCGGTGGACCCGGCGGGAGATGTTTATGTCGCCAACCAATATATCGGAAGTGTGAACATCGAGAACAGCCAGGCGGCCATCGTGAAGACTCTTACCGCAGTTGGAGCCAACGGCGGCGCCGCGCTGATCAAATACGCGGACACAAACGTTCCCCCCAACGCGTCGCCCCTCGTCTGGGCCGTTGGCCTGACTAACAACGATCCGGCCAGCTATAGTTATGCGGATTGCGTTGCCCTCGCGCCCGGAAACGGCGCGTATCTGGCCTCCATTCTCATCGGCACGAACTGGCTGGGCACCAACAAATTCTCGAACAATGGCGGCTTGTCAGTTCTGCTTTCCCGCTTCGATGTCAACGGCAGCAACGTCTGGTCGCGTCTCATCGGCCAAACCAACCTGGTGTTCGTTGCTGGTTATTGCGACCTCGTATCTGATGCTTCCGGCAACGTCACCGTCGCCGGCATCATGAGCGGCACCGCTGATTTCGGGGGCATCGTGCTCACGGCAACTGGTTTCATGGGATACATGGCGCAATATAATTCCAACGGTGTGGTGCGCTGGGCACAGGTCTTTCCCGGATCGCCGTCGAGTATGGCCTCGGATGGCAGGCAGATTTACATTACGATCTCTGCGTTGAGTTCCGGCGGAGCGACCAACCTCAGCCTCGGCGCTCTTTCCACCCCCACGGACCGAGCCTTCGGCATTGGCGCGGTCAACGCCGCCACCGGCCAGGCGCTCTGGCTGAACGGTTGCAGCGAACAATTCGGGGCCAATGGGGTTAATGATGCTCCGCTGGTTTCTGTCTCGGGATCGGATATTTTCCTCACCGGCACCGCCAACGGCTCCACGGCCGTGTTCAGCAACCTTGCCGTTTCCCTTCCGGCAGGACGCGGGCAATACTTCGCGCGTTACGACACCAACGGCAATCCTCAAGTGGCCACCACTTTCGGCGGCCCCACCACGATGCCCTGGGCTTTGGCCGCCAACGCCTCCGGTGTCTACATCAGCGGCGACTTTGATGTTTATTCTGATTTTGGGAACTATTTCGTCGCCGCTCCGGAGTATGTTCCAAGCTATCTCGGCACCAATTATTTCACCCAGCCCTTCGTGGCCAAGTTTGACCGCAACGGCAACCCGTTGTGGGCGCGCTACGGGGTGTCGCCCGTCCTGGCGAACTTCCGTGGCATCGCGACCACCTCCAACGGTGTCTGGGCGAGCGGTTTTCTCGATGTCACCACCGACCCGTTCAACAACATTATCCCCGCCCTATTCGGCACCAATTCCATTATCAGCGACTCGATCCTGGTGGGCTCACCGATTGGAAGCTTTGTTTTCAGCCGGGGCGGCTTTATGGCTAAAATCACGGAAGGCACCGTCGCAGCCTCGCCTGTGCAATTGCTCAATCCGTTGTACAGCGGCGGAAATTTTCAGTTCGCCTTCCTCTCCCAGTCCGGCTTTACCAACACCGTTCAATACCGCACCAACCTGGCGACCGGCACCTGGCAGACCTGGACCAATATCCCCGGTGATGGAACGTCGAAGACGAGTTCGATTCCGCTCTCAATCTTCAACCCGTCCAAGCAGGGCTTCATCCGCGTTTCAACCCAATAACATCGGTCTTCTTGAGTGGCGGACCGGATGCAAAATCCGGTCCGTCGCGTTTCGGCCAGACCGCGATCTCTCTCAACCCAACAAAGTCAGCACGATGCCGGGAATGTTCCAGCGCCATTGAAATTCGTTGCGCGACCACCAGCCGCAGTTTCCAGCCAAGCGCGAAGAACACCAGCAGGTAAAAAAGCAAAACGGGCGAACCACGAAGGGCCGCCCGTCGAGCTGAAAGTTATTTAACTTACATGTGCGCGATAATATTGTCGCGGAAGTCCGTGCCGGACTGGCCTACATGTGACTGATGATATTCGAACCAAACTCGCTGCATTTGATCTCGGTCGCGTTGTCCATCTGGCGCGCAAAGTCGTAGGTGACCTTCTTCGAGCCGATGGCACCGTTGAGGCCTTTGAGAATCAAATCGGCCGCCTCGGTCCAGCCCAGGTAGCGGAACATCATTTCGCCAGAAAGGACGACGGAGCCGGGATTCACGACATCCTTGTTCGCATACTTCGGCGCGGTGCCGTGCGTGGCCTCAAAGATCGCGTGACCGGTGACATAATTGATGTTGCCGCCGGGCGCGATGCCGATGCCGCCAACCTGCGCCGCGAGCGCATCGCTCAAATAATCGCCATTCAAGTTGAGCGTGGCAATCACGTCGAAGTCCGTCGGACGCGTGAGCACCTGCTGGAGCGTGATGTCGGCGATGGCGTCCTTGATGACGATGCCCGCGCCGGGTTTGCCCTCGGGAATCTTGCACCACGGGCCGCCGTCAATCTCCACCGCGCCGAACTCACTCTTGGCCAGTTCATAGCTCCAGTCACGGAAACCGCCCTCGGTATATTTCATGATGTTGCCCTTGTGGACAATCGTCACCGACTTGCTCTTGTTGGTGATGGCGTATTGCACGGCGGAGCGGAAGAGCCGCTGCGTGCCGGTCTTGCTCACGGGCTTGATGCCAATGCCGACGACGTCCGGCGTTTCGCCAAAACGGATCTTCTTAAAATCCTTCGGGAAGTTCGCCTTGAGAAATTCAATCGTCTTGAGCGCCGCTTCCTTGCCGGCCTCGAAATCAATGCCGGCGTAAATATCTTCCGTGTTCTCGCGGAAGATGACCATGTTCACCTTCTCGGGATGTTTCACGGGCGACGGCACACCGGTGAACCATTGCACCGGGCGCAGACAGACGTAGAGGTCGAGCATCTGGCGCAACGCGACATTCAGCGAGCGGATGCCGCCTCCGACGGGCGTGGTGAGCGGGCCTTTGATGCCGACGAGGTATTCCTTGAACGCTTCCACGGTGTCGTCCGGCAGCCAGTTGTTGAATTTCTTGAAACTTTCCTCTCCGGCGAAAACCTCGAACCAGGCGATCTTGCGTTTGCCGCCGTAAGCTTTCTGCACCGCCGCGTCGAACACGCGCACGGACGACGCCCAGATGTCCGGGCCGGTGCCGTCGCCGCGGATGAACGGCAGGATGGGATTTTCCGGCACGGTAAGCTTGCCGTTTGTGATCGTGATTTTGCCGCCGGCGGGCGGGGTGACATCTTTATAGGCCATAATTTGAATTTAGTTAAATAATTCCTTCTACAAGATGAAAATGCCGAACGCGAAGGAAATCAAGCCAACTTTTGTAAATTACCGGACATTTATTGCGCCAGGCGTTCGCGGTGGGGCTGATGGTCGCGGTTCCAGCGGCTCAAGGCGGCGTCGCTGGTGTCGGCAAAAAAAATCGCAGCGTCGGCGATTCAACGTGGCCGTCGCAAAACACCACGTTGGCTCTTCCTTGGTGACGCTGGGGAGCAATTTGAGCGAGTCCCCAATAGGTCAAACTTGGGTCGAGACGCTTAAGCGCAAGTTCAGGCCGAAATAGTTCTCCGATTGCAATCATGTCATGCGGATTTAACACAGCTGAATCTTTGAGCGCTGTGTGGGCGCTGGGACGGCCTCCAAGCCCAAAATTATCGTCGGCCTCCTCATCCCTGACAACTCCACCGGAATTATACCCGTAGCAAATGGGCAGATAGTTTTCGTCAGCTTTTAACCATTTGGCTGCGGGGCAATGCCATACCCCGACACGAATGTAATTGGTCATCGGTTGTGAAATTCCGAGCCCCTCAATTGCCAGTCTCCCAATCCATGAACCGTCGGCATTGGGCTCATTCGTGTTCCCAATTAGCAATGGATAGTCATGGTCAGTGGCAAGAATTACCTGCAAACCGATGCCTAGCTGGTGCAAGTTGCCAACGCACTGAATTCGTTGCGCTCTTTTCTTGGCTTGAGAAAGTGCCGGAAGCAAAAGCGCCGCGAGAATTCCAATGATGGCAATCACAACCAAAAGTTCAACCAGCGTAAATGCTGCTTGAACTCTTGGGCGCGGAATCTTCATCAAGCCACCTCAACCAACCTCGTCACTTTCGCCGAAGCTTCGCTGAATTGCGCTTTCACTTTGGCGACGGTGTTCTCGACGGACAGACCGTATTTCGCACGCAGTTCGTCCTGCGTGGTGGCGTGCTCAATGAACTGGTCCGGCCAGCCGATGCGCACGACGGGCGTCGTCACATTTTTTTCGCTGAACAGTTCCAGCACCGCCGAGCCGTAGCCGCCCGCCAGCACATGGTCTTCCAGCGTCACCACCAGTTCGGCGGCGTTGCCAAAAAACTCGTGCGTGCCGGCGTCCAGCGGCTTGGTGAAGCGCGGGTTGATGACGGCGACATCGTAGCCGTCCGTGGCCAGCTGCTGCGCCGCCTTTTGCGCGATGGTGTTCATCGGCCCGAGGCCGAACAGCGCGACCTTCTTTTTGCCGCTGCTGGCAAAATTCTGGACGACCTGCGCCTTGCCGATTTCGAGCAGCTTCGGCTGGTCCTTGACCGACACGCCTTCGGCCGTGCCGCGCGGGTAGCGGATGAACACCGGATGATTCTGGTGCGTGGCGGTGAACATCATGTCGGCGAGTTCGTCCTCGTTCGCCGGCGCCATGGCGATGACGTTCGGCAGGCAGCGCAGATACGCGATGTCGAACAGGCCGTGATGCGTCGGGCCGTCGTTGGCGGAAAGCCCGGCCCGGTCCATGCAGAAAATCACCGGCAAATCCTGCAGGCAGACGTCGTGATGGATGCAGTCGTAGGCGCGCTGGAGAAAGGTGGAATAAATCGCCACGACCGGGTGATAGCCCATTGTCGCCATGCCGGCGGCGAAAATGACGCCGTGTTCCTCGGCGATGCCCACGTCAATATAACGGTCGGGCATGGCCTTTTCCAGATGCTTCATGCCGGTGCCGGTGGGCATCGCGGCGGTAATGCCGACGACGAAATTATTGGTCTGGCAGAGCTTCACCATCGTCTGGCCCATCACATCCTGATACATGGGCGGCGTGTTGGGCTTGGCGGCGGGCGTTTCGCCGGTTTTCGCGTCATACGGACCGAGGCCGTGGAATTTTTCCGGAAATTTCAGCGCCGCCTCAAATCCTTTGCCCTTCTGCGTGAGAACGTGGATGACGATCGGGTGGTCGCACTGCTTGGCGAACTCCAGCGTGCTGATGAGCAAGGGCAGGTTGTGGCCATCAATCGGGCCGAGATAGCGCATGCCCATTTCCTCGAACAAAATCGGGCTGCCGTAGCCGCCGCGTCCGTCGACGCTTTGCATTACGTCCGTCTTCTGCTGCAGTCCAACGCTGGTGATCGCGCCCTTGAAACCGCCTTCCGCGCGATGCGCGAGCTTGAGCGCCAGCTCGCCCTTAGGCAGACGGCGGATGAAATTCTCAAAATCCTTGGCGAGCTGGTTGTAGCGCGGGTTGGTGATGAGCTTGTTGAGGTAGCTGGAAATCGCGCCGACGTTTTTGGCGATGCTCCACTCGTTGTCGTTGAGGATGCCGATGAACTTCTTCGTCGTGTGGCCGATGTTGTTCAGCGCCTCGTAGGAAATGCCGTTGGTCAGCGCCGCGTCGCCGAAGATGCAGACGACATTTTCATCCGTGCCGCGCTTGTCGCGAGCGGCGGCCATGCCGAGCGCGGCGGAAAGCGCCGTGCCCGCGTGGCCCGCGCCAAAACAATCATGTTCGCTCTCGGTGCGCAGCGCAAAACCGTTAAGGCCGTCCGTCTGGCGGATGGTGCGGAAACGGTTTTTGCGGCCGGTCAAAATCTTGTGAACATAAACCTGATGGCTCACGTCCCACACGAACTTGTCCTTCGGCGTGGTGAAGACGCTGTGCAACGCGATGGTCAGCTCGACCACGCCCAGGTTCGGGCCGAGATGACCCCCGCCCTTGGCCAGCCCGGCGATCAGCTCCTGCCGGATTTCCCCGGCGAGCTGTTCGAGTTGTGCGGGCGTTAATTTTTTGACGTGCTCCGGCCCGTCCACCATGTCCAAGTAACGACTCATATATTTTTAATAAATTCTCAACCGCGCTGCAAAAATGAATAAATGGATGTCTGGATAATTGGGGCCTCCGCGGCGAACCCATCCATCCGACCGTCCATGAATCCAACCGCCCGTTTCAGTCTTCGGACAAATCCACCGGTTTCAATTTCAGCTCGCCCGCCGCACTTTTTTCTAGCTGCTGGATCTTCACGTCCGCCTCCGCGAGTTTTTCCTGGCAGAGCTTCGCCAGCTTCATGCCCTCCTCATACCGCGCAATCAGGGTTTCCAGCGGCAATTCGTCGGATTCCATGGCCTCGACGATGCTTTCGAGCTTCTTCAGCGCATCTTCAAACGGCTGACTTTTGGCGGGGTTGTTCGGGCCCGCGCTTTTTGACGGATTTGGCACAGGAAAACGCTAAAATAAAACTTCCGTGGCGTCCAGCGCGGAGTGTTCAGCCGTTTTTTCAACCTTGCTGATAATTTCACCTTGCTTGACCCGGGTCTTCAAGCCTTGACCGGGCCTGGCGTCCTTTGCGCGACGGATGATTTTTCCCGATGCCGCGTCCATCGTGATCGAATAACCGCGCGCCAGAACCTGCTCCGGCCCGAGCAGGCGCAGGCGCGACCCGGCCGCCGCCAGCGAGCTTTTGCAGTTCTTGAATTGCGCCCGCACCAGTTCTTGCATCCGCTTTTGCGCCGCCTGCACCCGTTCGCGGCGCTGCTGCAGCAGGTGTTTTGGGCGGACCCGCAACAGGCGTGTTGCCAGAGTCTGCCAGGCGACCTGTTGCGTCCGCTTTCCCTGCTGCGCGCACCGGAGCAATCCGGCCTGCAAATCATCCAGCTGCTGCGAATACTCATCCAGCCGGCGGTGCGGATGCATCCGCGCCATGCGCTGCGTCAGGCTCGCGACCAGCTGGCGGCTGGCGAAAACACCTTCCGTGATGATTTCCGCCGCCGCACTCGGCGTGGCCGCGCGCACGTCCGCCACAAAATCCGCGATGGTGAAATCAATCTCATGGCCGACAGCCGACACCACCGGAACCACCGATTCAAAAATCGCACGGGCCACGACCTCCTCGTTGAACGCCCACAAATCTTCCAGCGAACCGCCGCCACGCGTGATGAGAATCAAATCAATCGCGAAAACTGAATTCCGAATTCCGAATTCATTTAACCGCCGGATGGCCTCCGCAATCTCCTCCGCTGCGCCCTGCCCTTGCACGCGGCATGGCGCGAGGATGATTTCCAGGCCGGGGTTACGCCGTTGCCCGACGTGGAGCACGTCACGGATGGCCGCGCCGGTGGGCGACGTGACCAGGCCGATGCGCTGCGGATATTTCGGCAGCGGCCGTTTCCGTTCCGGCGCGAACAAGCCTTCCGCCGCGAGCTTCAGCTTGAGTTTCTCGAAGGCGATTTGCAGCGCACCCACGCCCTGCAACTCCACCGCGCGCACGATGAGTTGATATTGCCCGCGCGCCTCATACACCGTCACGTCGCCCTGCAGCAAAACCTTCTGTCCATCCGCCAGCAGCTCACGGTGCGTCACCTGCTCGCGGCTGAACAGCACGCAGTTCAACTGCGCCGCCGCGTCCTTGAGCGTGAAATAAACATGGCCGGAGCTTTGCACGCGCAGGTTCGTGACCTCGCCGCCCACCCAGATCTGGCCGACCTGTTTTTCCAGCAGCGCACGGATCTGGCCGGTCAATTCCGACACCGACAAAATCTTGCGCGTCTGTTCCGGTGGGAACAACTCGCCAAAATCCCATTGTGATTTGGATTTGCTCATCAAATTCAAACCCATTAAGCCACGCCCGCCGCGCCGAAGCAAGCGAAGGGCGCACGCCTGCTTGAAACTACGGCGGCGGCGATTCAATTTTTTATCGGCAATTCGGGTCGTTCTGCGTTACCCTCGTGGCAGAAAACAATTCTGAACTCCCGAACCATGAAAATTCTTTTTATCGGCGGCACCGGCACCATCAGTTCGGCCTGCGCGCAACTGGCGGTGGCGCGCGGGTTTGAACTCACCGTGCTCAACCGTGGCAACCGGCCGACATGGCCCGGAGCGCGGCAGATCAAGGCGGACGTCGCGGATGCCACAGCCACGGCGGCGGCGCTCGGCGATGAGCAATGGGATGCGGTTGTGGATTATATTGCCTACACTCCGGCGGAATTGGAGCAGCGCATCGCCCTGTTTCGCGGACGCACGGCGCAATTTATTTTCATCAGCTCGGCCAGCGCCTATCAGAAACCACCCGCGCATTTTCCAATCACCGAATCCACACCGCTGGCGAATCCGTTCTGGGATTATTCCCGGAACAAGATTGCGTGTGAAGAACGGCTGCTGCGCGCCTTGCGGGAGGAAAATTTCCCCGCGACCATCATTCGTCCGTCCTGGACCTATGACGAAAGGCACATCACGGTGCCGGTGAACAGCGGGAAGAATTTTACCATCGTGGACCGGTTGCGGCGCGGCCGGCCGGTGATCGTGCCCGGCGACGGCACCTCGCTGTGGACCATGACGCACAACTCGGATTTTGCAAAAGGTCTGGTGGGCCTGCTCGGTCATCAAGGCGCCACCGGCCACACTTTTCATATCACCTCCGATGAAGTGCTGACGTGGAACCAGATTTACGAAACCGTGGCGGAGGTGGCGGGCGCGTCCAAACCCCGGCTGATGCACATCGCGTCGGATTTCATCACCGCTTGCCTGCCGGAATTTGCCGGCGGCCTGCACGGCGACAAGGCGCACTCGGCCGTGTTCGACAACACAAAGATCAAACGCTTCGTGCCGGACTTCGTCGCCACCACGCGATTCCGCGACGGTATCGCCCGCAGCGTGAAGTGGTTTGACGCCGACCCGGCGCGGCAGGAGATTGATGCGGAAGCGAATGCTGAGTGGGACCGGCTGATCGTCGCCTACGAACGCGGACTGGAAACGGCGAAGAAGGAGCTGGGCCGCTGAAATATTACATCCCCGCAAAATCCTGCACCTTTAAGACGGCTGCTGACTCAATAAATCTACCCGGGCACCGCCCCAGAAGGTTTTAGCATAAAGCCTGTGGGTCGAAAAATCAGTGCACGCGCCGACATTATATCAATAGACGAAGACGAGAACCGCCGCGTCCTGCGCCGACTTGACCACATCCTCAAACTTTTCATCCGCCGTGTTCGGTGCTTTGTGCTTGGCCGAAACGGCGGGAACAAACTCTAGAAAGCTCAAGGGGAGGCTGCTCTTGAAAGTGTATTCCACATTCTCCGGCAACACCCCGCCCGCCGCCAGCGCCACCGCCGCACACGGTGGCCGTGCGCCGGCAACTTGGCCGACACGATACCGGTGACGTTGCCCCGGTCAACTGGGTCAATTTGCGGTTACCAATTTAGGCAACGCGATTGCATCTTGAGCCGGTTTCACGTTGAAAAATTCTTTCGCATCCGTTGGTATTGCAAGCTGGCGATAATGCCGGTGAATCATGGCGGCAGAATTGCCACAATAGCCCGCCACGCGACCAGCGTCAGCGCACCGGGCAAAAGAATGGCTGGCGAAGCTTTGCCGGCAGACCGTGGCGATTTGTGTGTAAGCTCCCCGCCCGACAGTGGCCTTGCGCGGCCATGATTCATCTTGCTTGGTGGTTGGTGACGCGGTAGATTCATGCATGAATTGTGGCACGAGTGTTGCAGCTTGTCATTCAATTCAGAACATTGCAGCAAGAAGGGCGATTTAAGTCTTTATTTAAAATCAAATGGAGAGATGGCCGAGTGGCTGAAGGCGATGGTTTGCTAATCCATTTCTGGCACTTCACGACGATGCACGAACGAAGACTTCACCCGCACCAACATTGATTCAAACCAGTATCCACGCTGTTTTCCTACTTTACCGTTAATAATGCTCCGTCGTGCAATTCGAGTGTTGCACTCTGTTGCACGGAGAGACCCACCAGAAATCCAAAAACAAGCATGGGGGGTGTAGGGTCAATTCCATGACCTGTCTCTGACAGTTTGAAATCCGTATTTCCTTATAACTCCTGCAATTGGTGTGGCACAGCTTCATTGTGAGCCAATTTTGCCTAAATGAATGGGAACTCGAAACCGCAAGGTCGCAGAATGTCCCTCAGTCTTGCCGCTCTCTCCTTTAACGTTTCCACCAACAAAGGCTGCAACCACGTTTAGCTTTGCCTCGCTTCCAGACTGCTCGTCCACCCGAATCATCACCTCAAATTCAACACTCTGTATTTCCGTCACTCCCATCTCAACAAAAGCTGATGAAAGGTTTGGGGCATGGGTGATAACCGTTTCTGGCGCCGCTTTCTGAACGTCACTCAGTGCACCAACAATATCTTGTAACGATTTAGATATAAACTCGCGTAAAATCATATAAAAAAGCCACCTAACGAAAAAAACTGATCCGAAGTTCGATTCAAACTATGTCAAACCACGGCGTTCGAGTGCAACAATAAAAGTCTCGTTATGTGCCATGCTGTATAGCCCCGCCAGATTTCTCCGGCGGGGCTATTTCATTACCGACGCATCGGCGGTATCGGCCTCACGATCATTCCACAGCGAAAGACTCGCGGACATTTTGGAAACCAATACTTCGCCGGTTTTTTCCGGCAATGAGCAACGCGGTTGCGCTTCATAAAATTCCTTTTTTGGAAATTTAATGATTTGACTTAATCGCGTTGCCGGTAGTATTGTCGAATTACGAGTAAGACATTTACCGTTGAACGCAACGCGCGTCCGACGCTGATTTAAGACCCAGGTTCAAATCTGGGTCTTTTTCATTTTAATTTCACATTGGACTCACCTCTTACCTGATATGTCGCGACTGACTAATTTCGTCAACCGGACAAAAAAGAAAACCGCCCTGCATCCATGTAGAAAAACTCCCGGCGCGGGATTGGATGCAAGACGGTTTCTTAAATTTAATGCGCCTACAAACGGTTTTCTACTCCGTTACATTGTGAATCTATCACCAGCGTGAATAAGGTCGAGAAGTTGAAAGGGAAGTATTGGAACGGAAATTTCCCTTATGAAAGGGAAGAAAATATCCTATTTTTTCCCTTTAGATTTTGAATTCCAAAGTGCTTGCACTTCAGGTGTTATGATTCCTGTTTTCATATAATTCACCATCGCTGGGTTTTCCCAGAATTCGATTTCCCTGTCCGTGCGGGCGATTTGCTGTCGCGCCTTTTTTACGGATTCGACTTTTACTTTTAAGAGCGTTGCCAACTCCTTATCTTGCAAAGAATCCGTTTCAATGAATTGAGGTAGCAATAGATTTAAAATCCCTGCCTCCGATAAATTGGCAACAGTGATTCTTTTTTCTGAATCATTTAAAATGTTTTTCACGATGACGGCTATACATTTTCCATCCTTATTATAGGCTTTCTCACGATTTTCCACAGATAATGTTCGACCTGTAGTGTGAAGAAATTTAAGAACCTGACCGGCTTGTGTTTTGTCCCATTTTTTCAAAATCTTCCTAACCAAACATAGAAATTCGAGAACGTCGTCAGGCTGCCGCGCGTATATTTTTCCAAATGATTCAATGAAGTTTCTTTCCGACCGAATTAGATTGAATCGAAACGGTTCTACGGCTGCTGTTATAAGTATTCTAAATTCCTCCCTGCCCATGAATACACCTGGCCGCTCTCTGGCAAATTTTCCAACTTCGGGATGATAATTTAGAGCGTAATGAATTCCGTGAAATAATTGCCTCTTTTTTTTCTGTGGCATGGGGGCTAATCCCGATTTGATTTTCCAGCTTTGATTCCCACAGAAAAGTGCTAAATTGCTGGCAAGTAAAGTGAAAAACTTCGGCCAGATACTGTTTAATGGCGTCCCTTAGCTCGCCTCCTATTGAAATCAACAACCCTCAAAAGCTGACTGTCCCATTCATCAAGCATTGGTTTCATCATCCGTTGCGATTCTCCATCACCTAGCGACGTTCCGCCTGCCATATCAATTGACCGGCTTAAATCAACGTAAGCTTGAGTTTTTGGAAACCTTTGGAAAATATCCCGTAGCGTATTTCTTAACTTGCTTGCATATAGCTCAAATTCGTTAAGTTGGACGGCTCGTAGTAGGATTGTGCTTATAAGACCGACTCCATTGGCCAATTCCCGTTGTGCCTTTAGTGCGGGAAGACTTGGGTCTTTCATCTGCCTTTGCGCTTCATCGAAATGTTTCTGCTCGTAAGGCCTCCCCGTGAAATGAATGGGGTTTGAGGGGTCGCCGGCGCATAACCATTTTAAGCTGATGTGGGTTTGCTGCATGATGATTTGAGCGTTTTCGCCAGTTAATTTCACCCGCCCAGATTCAATTGACGATACGTTATCAACCCCGCAGGCTAGCCATCCCGCAACATCTTGGCGGCTCAACGGAGCATACGTTTTTACGGTCTTCCCTGATCGCTTTTTAATTTTTTCACCAGTTTGCACCTTTAACATTGACCGCAGCTTTGCCAGCGGAGTTCTCAATTGTGATGGCCTCATGTGTTATTGTAGTTACTCCATACATAATACAATAATAGCCTTTGCGCGTCAAGTCGTGCTGTGTGATTGTCTCTGCATGAAGATTTCGACGTTACAGCAAACAGACGGTGAATCCGGCAGCAAAGTTGCAGCATTGGACAAGGTTGGTTTCGGCCAGCAGTTCGACGTGAGCAAGCGAACCGTTGACGCGTGGATTGCGGCCGGACTTCCGCATTTGAAACTTTCATCCCGCATGGTCCGCATCCCTCTCGTAGAGGCATCGGCATGGGTTCGAGAACGGTTTTTGATTCAACGCCACGTCGCTAACTAAAATGAATCCCGCGAAAATCTTTTTGGCCGACAGCGGAAATGGAAAAGTTTTCATCACGTGTTCCGGCGGACTCTTTGGCAATTCGCGCCAACGGCAACCCGAAAATCCGGCACTCCTTAAGTTATCTTCTAAAAATCTGGCGCGGCGTCAGCGCGGAATGGCGCAACTAAGATACATCAACACCAAATACCAAAACTAAAATGCAAAATAACACCCAATTCAGTTCTCCAACAGATCCGCCGGAATTTCCAAACAAACAGGCAAATGTGAACATCGGAGAAGGCTCGACGCCATTATCCATCGAGTCCCAAAACGAACTATTTTTAGGACGTTGCGCCGAGATTTTGCAGCACGTCGGCGACGACCGCAAGACATGGCACGAAATCGGCAAGCCGGAAAGTGAACAGAAAATCTTTGCTGACAGCGTTACCACCGGAATTGGGAGCAACGGCAATTACACTGTTCTTTCGATTGACAAGGCGCGACACGGAAAAGCAAAAGATTTGGACGGCAAAGAATACCAAACGCGCGTCCACAACATTCGGCGAAGCCCTGCCGGGGAGCCGATGTTTTGCTCCGAATTGATGCCTTTATGGAGATTTTGCGAAGTCTATGAGCCGGACAGGTCATGGTGTCTGCCCGGTGAATGGAAGGCCATGCTTGCAACTTGTAAAGAGGCTCTAGCCGCCGACAAAGCAAACGACCTGGCTGATGAAAAAAATCGGCAGGCCAACGAGGAAAAACTGCGACAAGCGGCAGAGGCACGCCTTAACCCTCATGCCGCATTAGCAAGCGGCCTCGCCGAAGGTATCGCTGCCGCGCTGGTGAAGCTTGGCCTCGCACCAAAAGCCGACCCTGCCAAGTGATTTTATGACCATCATAAATCACATCGTCAGACAACCTGTCGAGGACTACGCACTTCTTTACCACGTCGCGCCGGACAAATTGCCCGCGCCTGAACTGAAGCAGGCCATTCTTTGTGAACAATGCAACCGGCAATCTCCGCTTGCGTCTTCGGTTCCGGCTGCCATCGGGTTGGCGCTTGCGGTTGGTTGGAATTTTGAGATTCCCAAGCGTTATCACCTCATTGGATTTTTTGACGCTGCACAGTTGCAGGACGTGGACGCAGCTTGTTTTTGTCCGCGCTGCTCTAGCGAGTTTCAACCATGAAAGGTAAAAACGATTTTGTGCCAGCGGTGTTTTGGCGCACGGGGACGCCGTTGGGTTTTGCGGCGTGCGTGTTTTCACCGCTGGCCATTTTGATTTGAAAACTTTGGCCGGTATCCCTGACGTGGCGCAAGCCGTGTCGCCGGTCTAACGGGCAGCGAACGCAATGAGAATTGCGGGGGATTCGCTGCCTCACTTTTAACAATGGAAAAGCCGTCAGCGTTCACGACGAAATGAGACGCAGACGGCAAAATCTAACGAATGGAAACTAACGCAATTTTACCCCGGTTGCAAGGTGTGAAAAAGTCCGGCGACGGCTTTTCCGCTCACTGTCCGGCGCATGATGACGGCACGGCTTCACTTTCAATCAGCGAAGGCAGCGACGGGCGCACACTGTTAAAATGCCATGCCGGATGCAGCACGCAGGCAATCTGCGCCAAGCTGGATTTGACGCTCGCAGATTTGTTTCCGCCAAAGGATACTCGCAACGGCAGCGGCAAGCATATTGTCGCAACTTACGACTATCCCGACGCCACTGGGAAACTTCTATTTCAAGTCGTCCGTTTCGAGCCAAAAGATTTTCGCCAGCGCAGGCCGGATGCAAGCGCGTCGGACGGCTGGACATGGAGCACCAAAGGCATTGAAAAGGTATTGTTTCGGCTGCCTGAAATTGTTCGCGCCATTGCTGGCGGCAAATTTGTTTTCTTTTGTGAAGGTGAAAAGGATGTTTTGGCAATGGTTCAATATGGCTTCGATGCGACGTGTAACCCCGGCGGCGCGGGCAAATGGCAGGATTCATTTTCCGAAACCTTGCGCGGTGCGGACGTTGTAATCATCGCCGACAAGGACAAGCCCGGACGCGACCACGCGCAGCTTGTGGCGTCAAAACTTCATGGCGTCGCAAAATCCGTCCGCGTCTTGGAATTTCCGGACACCAACGGCAGGCCGGTCAAGGACGCCGCCGATTTCCTCGCCGCTGGCGGCAAAGCTGAAAATGTAATCGCGCTGGTGGACGCCGCGCCGGAATGGACACTGGTAATCAAGATTGAAGTCAGCGACGCCGACAGCCTCGACAAGATCACATCCGACGTGCGCGGGGACATTCTCGGCACGTTGGCAGATAAGAACACCACGCCAAGCGCGCAACGCCGCGAGATTTGCGGATGTGTCATTGCCGCATTGAACCGCGTTGGCCGGTTTTATTATCACGCAGACTTGCGGGATTTTGACTCCGCGCTTTTTTTCAACCGCTTCACCAAGCGGCTTGAACGGTTGCACGCCGACAGTTTTCTTTCGTGGCTTTCGGAATGGCTTTGCATCAATCGCGCCGACGCGCTTTTCAAATTCGTCATTTCCGCCGTTGAAAACGAGGCTTTATCCCGCGACCACGCCACCGGCATTTTGCCGGAATCGTTTTGGGCATCGCGTCCGGGTTCAATTTACATTTCCAACGGTGACGGGCAGGCCGCGAAGATCACCGCCGACGCCGTGCGGCTGGTGGACAATGGCAGCGATGGCGTTTTGTTTCCAGTAGGCCGGACGTGCCAGTCCTGGAGTCTTGTCGCGCCGAAGGACATTTTCGAGACTTGCGGAATCTTTCGGGACGTTCACGCCATTGCCGGACACGCGCCGGACTTGTTGCGGGCTTGGATTTATTCCCTGCCAAGCAATCCCAAAAGCAAACCGCCCTTGTGCCTTGCCGGTGAGATTGGCAGCGGGAAAACCCGGCTGGCGAAAGCCATAGCGGAATTTTACGGCCTGCCATTTGTGGCCGCGAAGGTGGAAGAATCAGAGGAGAGCAATTTTTGGCCTGCGGTCGATGCTGGTGGATTGTTCACGCTGGACAACGCAGATACGAAATGTAAATGGCTTGCGGACGCGCTTGCCAATGCCGCCACGGATGGATGCAGCCAACGCCGCCGACTCTATACCAACGCCGAAACCATCACGCTCCGCGCCCGTGCATGGCTTGCCGTCACAACTGCAAATCCGACCTTTGCCGCCGACAGCGGGCTTGCCGACAGGCTATTATTGATCCGCATGGCTCGCCGCGATGATGAAGCCACCAGCGACGCCGCTTTGACTGATGAAATCTTGGCCAATCGCGACGCCGGGCTTTCGCACCTTGCCGAGACAATACGCGCCGCGCTCGCCGATACCGCACCAACGCCAGCGGGATTGAACCAGCGACACCCCGACTTTTCCGCGTTCGCCGTCCACATTGGCCGCGCTTTGAACCGTGAAGCCCAGATGATTGATGCCATGAAAACAGCCGAGGCGGACAAATCCCTTTTCTGTCTGGAAAATGATAACATCGCCAGCGCACTTTTGGTTTTCCTTGCCAATGGTGAAACCTTCAGCGGCACGGCCAAAGAACTTGCGTCAAAACTTCAGGAAATAGACGCCGACCTTGTGGACAAGCTATCCGCAAAACGGCTTGGCAAACGGTTGTCCGCATTATGGCCGCATTTGAAAAAGCAATTGCAGGCGGCCAAACAGGAAAAAGACCGCAAGGGATTCACCATTTTCACCCTCAAATCAGCCACAAAAACCGACTCTGCCGATTATGCCGAGTTTCAAACGCACTTTTCCTAAAACCCCTACGCGAGACTAATACATATAGACTTTATGCAAAACAGTGAAACAAACTCGGCACACTCGGCAAACACACCCAAGGACACGGCAAACAGCAGCGATATTATCACGCGCGCGCGTGGTGGCCGCAGGATTGACCCACAGGCGATTGGCAACATTGCACGACTATGCGCGAAGCAATTGACCGAAAGCGAAGCCTGCCGACGGCTGGGCATTAAACCGCGTCACTGGTTTGACTGGAAGACACGGCACAACCGAAGCGAGAAGTTCGCTGAACTATTAGAGGCGTTCCGAGCTGACAGAATTGACACCCTCGTTACGAAGATTGAAGACGGCGCGAATGGCAAGGGCATGAAGCAGCCGGACTGGCGCGCAGCCGCGCATTTGCTGAAGATAGCCGACGCAGCGCGTTTCGGGGACGCGGTAAAGGCTGATTCACCGCCACAGGTTCAAATCATTAGCGACACTGCGTTAAAAGCGATTCTCGACAAGCTTTACGGCCCGAAGCCAGTCGTAACCGTTGAATCCGTCAGCGAGCCAAAGCAGATTGTCAATTGAGTCAATTCGCGGTTGCGGTTGCCACTTCCGGCAACGCGATGGCGACTTGCGCCGGTTTCACGTTGAAAAAGTCTTGTGCGTCCGCTGGCGTTGCAAGCTGGCGATAGTGCCGGTGGATCACGGCGGCAGAATTGCCACAATAGCCCGCCACGCGGCCAGCGTCAGCACACAAGGCAAAAGAGTAGCTGGCGAAGCTATGACGGCAGCCATTGCCCTTCCACGTCACACCAGCGGCCTTTGCGGTGGCTTCCTGCCGCTTATAGAAGGCGATTGAACTGTGCGCCCAAAGGCTTCCCGTCTTTTTGGCGCAAGGTTTCAGCCATTCGGCTAGGTTTTCCGCTATCGGCACAATGCGACGGCTGGCGGTCTTGGCGTTGCTTGCGCTGACAACAATATGCCCCTGCTTCAAATCAACGTCTTTCCATTCCAGCCGCTCAATTTCAGCCGAACGCAGTCCGGCGAACATTCCGATGGCAAGGCAAGGCAAAAAGTCTTCGCTCGCTTCGGCTAAAAGCTTTTGCGTTTCGTCCGGCGTGAAGATTTCAACCTCAGCGTTGCGGATTTTAGGCCGTTCAACCTTCGCGGCAGGATTATCGAGCGCATAACCACGAGCGACGGCAAACTCAAATAGCAGGTGCGCCACGCGCCGGAAATTGGCGTAAGACTGCGACGAAAGCTTCAGCCCGTCCAACCATGCTTGCAGATCAGGCGTCGTCACGCTGCCAATGTTGCATTTAAACGCGTCCGAAACCTTTTCCAGACGGTTTTTTAGATCACTCACATATCGTTCCGCATTGCCGCGCGATTTCTTCAATTTAAGCAATTCGCCGACAACATCGGCAACACTCGTCGGCGTGATGGTCTTGTGTTTGGCCTTGTAAAACCGCGCTGCTGCTGACACGCCGGGCAAGTCGCCGGTAAGCTTTACGGCCTCGATAATCGCGGCGACCGCTGCCGGTAGCGTGATGCCAAACGGTTTCAAGTCCTGCACGGCGGCAGCGTATTGCAAGCAATCTGCCTTCGTCATGGTCGCGCCAATCGTGTCGCGTGTGGCCAATTGCCGCGCCAGCTTTTCAGCGGCCTCCATTGATTCGGCCTCCGTCGCATAGCTGTCAAAGCGTCGCTTTTCGCCGCTGTAATTGGCGACCATGTAGGCGAAGTTTCTCTGCGGCGTTTTGCGGCGATAGACCGAGACAGTTGTTGCGGATGCCCCCCGCCCGACTGTGACCTTGCGCGGCCATGATTCATCTTGCTTGGTGGTAGGTGACGCGGTAGTATTCATGTATGGATTGTTGCACGACTGTTGCACGAAGTCAACACAATTCATAAACTTGCGGTAAGAAAAGGTGATTATAGCCTTTGTTTACAGGCAAACGGAGAGATGGCCGAGTGGCTGAAGGCGATGGTTTGCTAAACCGTTATACGGCCAAAAGCCGTATCGGGGGTTCGAATCCCCCTCTCTCCGCCATATTTTACAAGGGAATTCTGACGGTGACTCACAAAGGGACTCACAAACTTCAGTCCCGTTAAGCCCCGAACTGTCCCAAGTAGTCACCGCTTGGGAAAAACTTCCGGCCCCACTCAAGGCCGCAATCCTCGCCATCGTCAAGACGGCGGAGTGATTCTTTCAACGAACTTCCCACCATGAATTTTAACCTGACATGGAACACGAGCGCGGCGGAATCGAATTTAACGCGTCTGCGGGCCGGGG
>Ga0302320_10004056_pt1 | contig 33424 bp, 29 predicted proteins | sample Bog_T0_3_FD_202130 | JGI IMG/M metagenome (GOLD analysis project Ga0302320, IMG submission 202130) | Peat permafrost microbial communities from Stordalen Mire near Abisko, Sweden - Bog_T0_3 | ecosystem: Environmental > Terrestrial > Soil > Wetlands > Peat | place: Sweden: Abisko, Stordalen Mire... | reverse complement strand
CCCCACGGTCCCGAGGTGTCGTAAACCCGCACCGGCTCGTTCGGCACTTCGGTGCCATTGGTCAGACGAGTAGGCGAAAGCACGATCTCACGCATGGGCACGCGCAGATCGGGGCGCGACCCCTGCAGATAGACGCGGCGCGAGGCGGGGAACAGGCGGTGGCCGGTGGAAGAGGCCGAGACATCGGAGGAGGAGCGCATAGGAGGTGGGATCTGGCGGTAGCGCCCAAGGCCGCTGCCAGGATTTCAGGCTCCCGGCCGCTCATCGCGGCTAGTCCTGTTTTTCCTTCGGCGACATTAAACGCATCAGGTTCGAAGGATTCAGCGGCGGATCGCGCCCCTTTCTCAGTCCGGCGCCCCGGACTCTCCTAAACGAGGTGAAAGCCAATCAAACCACAATTCCTGGGTTTTCAAAACAAATCACGGTTTTGAACCGTGGTACCTTTTCCGACCCGGCCCACCGCCCGGCCGGTTTATGACACGCAAACGGGCTGGACAAAATCCCCCGGCTCCCCATGCTCCCCTTCGCATCAGGAACGAATCTCGGCACGGGCTGGGGTTCTGCCAACCGGACCGGGAGCGGTCACGGTGGATTGGGCGAAAGCCCAGATGTGCGCGGCCCTCCGGCCGCGAACCAACCGCTCCCGAAAGCGATGACCGACCTGATGCCCAGGTCGGTTTTTTGTTTTCTGCTCCGGATGCGTCCTTCCAACCCTCACGCATCATGAACCTCCTCACTCCGCTTCCGGGACTACGCATCTCCCTGGAAAATCCGAACCATCATCTCTGGAACAACCATGGGACCTGGTTCCTGCATTACACTGTCCATCCCACCTCCTTTACGAAGGAGAGGATCCGCCGCTCCCTCGGCACCAAGGACTTGGCCACGGCTAGACGCCGACGGGACGCCTTTTTCTCGACCCTCATGCCGGCCAAGGCCGCGGCCGCCTGAATCCCTAGGGAATGCGCAGCCGCTGGCCGGGCACCAGCGCATTCTCGCCCTGCAGGACCTCGCGGTTGGCGGCGTAAATCTCCTGCCAGCGGCCGGTGGTGCCGTAATAGAACAGACTGATCCGGGTCAGCGAATCGCCGTCGTGGACGACATGGATCCGGGCGCCGGGCGCCGCTGAGCTCGTCGGGGCCTGGCTGGACCGCAAGGGCGGCGAACCGGCCCCGCTCGCTCCGCCGTTGTTGATCATGCGGGCGACGTTGGCGATCTGGTCAAGGGTTCCCTGCGCCTGACGCAGCCGGGCCCCGAGAATCGCATTTTCCTGGCGAAGGAGGGCCATCCGGGCGTCGCGCTCGCGCGCGGCCGCCTGAGCGGCGCTCTCCAGGCGGGCATTCTCGGCGCGGAGCCCGTCGAGCTGGGCGGCCAGGCCTTTGGCCTCGGTTTGGAGGACGGCATTGGCCTGGGCCAGCTGGGTCGCTTTCGCCTCCTGCTGGGAGGAGGCCTCGTCGCCGGCGGCCATGCGCGCCTGTAACTCGTTGAGGGCCAGCGCGGTCTTGTCAGCCGTTTCCTGGGCCTGAGCCACCTGGTGGGCCAGCTCCGTCTTTTCCGCCGCCGTCTTCTCGTTGGCCGCCGCCAGCTCGGCCGTCTTGGCGACGGCGTCCTTCACGGCCTGGTCCCGGTCCGCCAGCTTGATCTTCAGATCGGCCAGTTGGCTATGCAGACTCAGGCTTTCCTCCGCAGCGTGGGAGGCGTCGGCGTCTGCCTTAGCCAGCTGCTGCTTGAGATCCGCCACCTGTTGGTCCGATTCGTGGCCGTTCGCCGCGACCTTCGTCTGCAGGGCGGCCAGGGCGGCAGCGGTCTGCTCCGAAGTCTGCCGGAGCTGGGTGGATGCCTGAGCCAAAGCGGTCTTCTCTTGCTCCAGGGCCTGGTTGGCGGCGGCTAGGCTGGCCAGCTTGACCCCCTCGTCCTGAGCGGCGCGCGCCGCTTCCGTCAGCTGCTGCTTCAAGCCGGTCGCCTCCCGCTCCCGCGCGGCGACCGCGGCGGTTTTCTCATCGACGGCCGCGGCCAGGCGCTCTCGTTCCTGCTTGCCGGCGGCCATCTCGGCGTTGCGCGTTTCGAGGAGGGCCCGATTGGCCTCGGCCAGCGACCGGGAGGCTTCCTGGGCGGATTGCAGCTGGGCGGCGAGGGCGGCGACGTTTTGCGCGGAACTCTTCTGCTCGCCGTCCAGTTGCCCGGTGAGCTGATGAATCTGATCCTGCCGGCCGCGGAGTTCGAGGCGGAGAGCGGATGCATCCGACTGGACCTTGGCCGCTTCAGCCTGGGCGGCGGCGAGCTTGGCCTCCCCAGCCTGGATCTGGGCCAAGTGCTCCTGGGCGTCGCGCCCGGCCGCCGCCCGGCTGTCGGCCAAGGCCTGGGCCAGGCGGTCGCGCTCGGCCGCCAGGGCGGAGGACTCGGAACGGAGGCTGGTGGTCGCGGCGGCGCCGGCCGCCAGGACCGTCTGGGCGGCCTTCAGGGCCAGCGAAGTCCGCTCGCCCGCCGCCACCTGTTCCTGCGCCGCGGCGAGCTCGCGTCCCAGCCGCTTCAGCTCGGCCGAGGCCGAGGCCTGGGCTTGGTCGGCGGCGGCGAGCTTCTGCGCCGCGGCCGCGATCTCTCCGTCGGCCCGGCGCAAGGCGGCTTGGTCCTGCGCCCCTTGTTCCGCCAGCGCCGCGTTGTCCCGCGCCGCCTTCTCCTGGGCCTGGGTCAGTGCATCGAGTCGGGCGGAGGCGGCCTCGGCCTGGCGCTGCGCCCGGTCATTGGCCGCCTGCAGGGACTGCGTTTTCGCCGTCAGCGCCTTGACCTGGGCTTGTAAAGTGTCGCGGGTGGCGGCCGCCGTCGCCCGGGTGGAGGCGAGTTCCTTCTCGAGCTGAGCACTGGCCTCGCCTTCACGGTTGAGTTGTTCCTTCGCTTGGCCCCATTGGGCGGCCAAGGCGGCCTTTTCCTGGCCGAGGTCATTCCGCGCGCTTGTCCCCGCGGCCACCTGCTGTTGCAGGTCGGCCACGGCGCGGTCGCTCGCCGCCTTGGCGAGCTCCAGGCTCGCGCTGGCGCCGACCAAGCGGTCGCGCTCGCCGCCAACCGCGGCCAATTGTTTTTGCAAATCGGCGATCCGACGGTCGCTGGCCTTCTCTGTCGCCTCGCCTTGGGCGGCCAGATCCCTGATTCGAGCCCGGAGTTCGCTCTCGGTCGCCGCGGCCGCCAAACTGGCTCGGGCCGCGACTTCGCCCGCTTGCGTCAGCCGGGCCTTCTCCGTCCCCAGGGATGCGACTTGTAAGGACAGGTCCGCCTGATGGGCTTGCGCTCGCGCCAACGCGGCGGCCAGGGCGATCTTTGCCTGCTGGAGAGTGTCGCGCTCGGCCACGATGGCGGCCAACTGGCGCGCCGACTCCGCTTTCGCGCGAGCGCCAGCGGCGGCCGCGGCGTCGCTCTGGGCCGTCAGACTCGCCACCCGGCCCTGCAGCTCATTTCGGGACTTGGCCGCGGCCCCGCCGAGTTCGGCCAAATGGCCATTTTCCTGTTTGAGAGTGTCGCGCTCCGCGACGATGGCGGCCAACTGGCGCGCCGACTCCGCTTTCGCGCGAGCGCCGGCAGCGGTCGCGGCGTCGCTTTGGGCGGTCAGACTCGCCACTCGGCTTTGCAGCTCGTCTCGGGCCTTGGCCGCAGCCCCGCCGAGTTCGGCCAAACGGCCATTTTCCTGTTTGAGAGTGTCGCGCTCCGCCGCGGTCGCGGACAACTGCTGCTGGCCCTCGGCCACCTGCTGTGCGCTGCGGGTCGCCGCCTGCCGCAGGCTGTCTCGCTCCGTCGTGACCGCGGCCAGCCGGGCGGCGGCGCGTTCGGATTGGCTGAGGGCGGCCGCATTGGCCGCCTGGAGCTCGGCGATTTGCCCGTTGGCGCGGGCCTCGCCGGCGGCACTCGCCCGATGCAGCTCCGCCACTTGCTGCGCCTGGGCCGCCAGCTCCGCCGCAGCTTTCGCCGTCCGTTCCTTAAGTTGGACTTGAAGTTGGTCCCGGGCCGCAGCAGCGGCAACGCCGGCTTGGGCGACCGCCTGCCCCGTTACCGCCAAGGCGGCATTTTGCGACCGCAGGCGGTCAAGTTGGGCTTGGAGATCGCTCGTTTGCGCTTGGGCCTGGGCCACGCCTTTTTCCAGCGCTGCCTTTTCCCGACCAAGGCCGTCCCTTTCCGTTTGGACGGACTTGAGTTGGGCGGCGGTCCGCTCCGTTTCCGCCCGGACAACGGAGTTAGCTGCCTGCAATTGCTCAATCTTGCCCCGCGCAACCGCCGCGCTCTCCGCCAGCTGTTTTTGCAAATCCGCCAGAGCTCGGCGGGCAGCGGCGGCGTTGGCTTGTTCACTTGAAGTCTGCTGCGCGGCGGCCGTCTGCAGCCCCGCCACCTTGGCCGCCAGATCGCTCGCCTGGCCTTGGGCCTGGCCCAAGGCCACCGTGAGCGCCCCTTTCTCCCGGGCGAGATGGTCCCGTTCGGCCGTCCGGGCGGCGAGTTCGGCGGCGGCGAGTTCCGCCTGGTGCCGGTTCGTCTCCTTGGCGTCGTCCAGCTGCTGCTGCAGGCCGCCCAAGGCGCGGTCGGACGCGGTCCGAGCCGCATCGGCGGCCGCCGTTTGGCGGACGGCCGAGGCCTGGAGGGACTGGACCTCGGCGCTCGAAGCCCGAGCCTGGACCTGAGCCTGGGTCAGCGCCGCCGCGAGCGAGTCCTTGTCGTGAATCAGGTCATCCCGGGCCGCGGTGACGGCCGCGAGTTTGGCCGCGGTCGCCTGCTCCTCCTGCGCTCGCTCGGCCAGCTGGCGCCGCAGGCTCGCGGTCTCGCGCTCGACAGCCGCGACTTGCTCCAAGGTATTTTGCGCCGACTGCGCCAATTGCTTCTTCAGCCCGGCGGACGCTTCGTCGCTGCGGGTCTGCCCGGTCCGGGCCGTTTCCAAATCCGCCGCGAGCCGGGAATTTTCCGTCCGGACGGCGGCGGCCTCGGCCTGGAGCGCTTGTTTCTGGGTCCGAAGCTGGTCGGTCGCGCTGGTGAGATCCTGGATCTTCGTCTCGTCGAGGGCGAGCGCTTCGGCTTGCTTCTCGGCCTGGGCTTGGGCGGCGGCCAGAGCGGCGGCCGTTTGCTTGCCGGTTTCGTCGAGGCGGGCAGCCTCCTGCTGGAGCCGCACTTTCTCGCCCGCGAGCTTTTCGTTCAGCTCGTCCAGGGCGGCGACTTTGGCGCCCTGCTCGGCCCCCTGCCGGACGGATTGCGCGAGCTTCTGCTGCGTCGCGGCCAGCTGATCCCGTACCCCGGCCAAAAGCGCCGCTCCGGCGGCCTGCTCGGCAGCGGCGGCGGCGAGCTGGGTCTTCGCCTCGGTTAATTCGCCTGCGGTCGCCGTTTGGGCCGCGGCCAGGTCGGAAACCCGATGCTCTGATTCCAGGCGAGTCTTCTCCGAACCCTGCAGAGACTGAGCTAATTGCGCGGCATCGGCCTTGACCGCGGCCACTTGGGCGGCCGCCTGCTCGCTCGCCGCTTGAGCTCGCTGCATCGCCTCCGCCTCGTGCTTCTGGCTGGCGGCCAGCTGCGCCTGCAAGTCATCACGATCTTTTTCCAAGCCCTGCCGGACCTCGGTCAGGGCGGCGATCTTTTCCGTGAGGGCCACTTTATCCTTTGCCAAGTGTTGGTTCGTCTCCGCCATCACTGCCAGGACTGTGCCCTGCTGGACGGCATTTTTTCCGCTCTGCTTCAATCGACTTTCTGTCTCGGCAATGCGCTCCCGCTGCGACTCCAGCGTCCGGCCGTCGGCGGTTTGCGAGGCCAGGGCGGCCGCCAGCTTGTCCTGCATGTCGGCCAGCCGGCGCGCTTGGTCAGCGGCGGCGGCCGACAGCTGCGCAATCGCTTGGTTCGACTCCTGCTTGGTCCGGGCGAGAGTCTGCTCGGAGTGGGTCAAGGCCCGCTCGGTCGTCTGGCTGGTTTGAACGAGACGGGAGTTATCCGCCCGAAGTGCCTCGGCCCGGCGGGAGAGGTCGTCGGCTTCAGCCTGCAGCTTGCCATTGGCAGAAACCAGACCCTGGCGGCTGGCTTCCAATTGCTTCTGTCCGGCCGCCGCTGCCGCCGCCGCCTCGGAGGCGGTGGCCTGGAGCTGGCTCATCCGCTGCTGCAGTCGCACCTTTTCGCCCGCCAATTTCTCGTTCAGTTCCACGAGGGTGCCGACCTTGTCGCCTTGCTCCTGGGCGGCGCGAGTGCTTTGCGCCAGGGCGGAGCCGGATTGCTCGAGGCGGCTCTTCAGGTCCGCGACTTGGGCTTGAGCGGCCGCCAGTTCCGCCGCGTAGCGGCTCTGCTGCGCCGTCAATTCCAGGCCTGCGGCGGCTGCCGCCCGGGCCGAATCGGCCTGCGCCGCCTCCGCCGCGGCCAGCTTTTGCCGCACGGCCGCCAGCTCGGCGGCGACCGCGGCCTGATCGGATCGCGCCGAGGCCACTTGGGCCTGCGCCCGTTTGGCTTCGTCCAAATTTTTTGCCTGCAAGGCGGCCAATTGCCGGCCGGCCTGCCCGGCTTGCTCCTGGGCTTTCGCCAGCGCCGCTTCCCCGGCAGTTTGGGCGGCGGTGGCGGCCTCGAGTTTGCGCTGCAGGGCGGCCAGATCCCCTTGCGCCGAGGCCCGGGCCGACTGCTCTTGCGCGAGCTGCGCTGCGGCCGCTTTCGCCGCCGCGGCCGCACGCTCTTGGTCCATTGCCAGACTGGCCTGCGCCGACGCCGTCGCCTGTCGGCTCTGCGCCAACTCTCCCAGCAATGCCTGTTTCTCACCCGCTAATTTTTCATTGGCCGCCACCAACTCCCGGGAGTGAGCCAGGGCCTCAGCCGCCGCCGTGGCACTCGCCGCGGCCTTGGCCCCGGCGGCGGTCCGGTCCTGCCGGGCAAGCGCGGCGGCGCGGTCGGCCGCGCTTTGCGCCGCCTCGGCCGCCGCCACTCGTTTTTCCAACGCCGCTTTATCGGCTTCGGCGCTCGCTTGCGCCGCCGCCGTGGCGGCGGCCGCCGAAGCGAACCGCTGCGCCTCGCTCTGCTGGAGCGAAGTGGCCTTCTGGCTGGCCTGCGCCAGGCGAAGGTTCTCCGCCTGCAATTTTTCGACTTGCGCGGAAATATCCTGGGTCTGGGTCCGCAGCCGCTCGCGGTCTGCGGTCAGCTGCTGGAGCTGCATCGCCTGACTCGCAAAGGCCTGCTCCGCCGTGGCCAAACGGTCCCTGAGGTCGGCCAGATCGGCGCCGGTTTTGGCCGCCTGTTTGGCCGAGCGATCGAGCTCCTGCTCGAGGACGGAATTGGCGGCGGCCAATTTGGCGTTCTGGGACGCCACCTCCGCCACGTTCGAACCCTGCTGCACCATCGTCTTGGCGCTCTCGACCAATTTGGCCTGCATCTCGGTCGATTCGGACCGGGTCTTGGCCAATTCGGCGCGAGCCGAACGGACTTGGCTGCGCAATTCATCCGCGCTCTGGGCAAAGAGGGCCAGCTTCTGCACCGCCTCGGCCTGGCCCTGCGCCGCCGTCTTGGCCGCGGCGTTGAGCCGGGCGTTGTCGGCCCGGGCGCTCTCGAGGTCGACTGCGAGCTTCTTCTCTTCCTCCTGCAATTCAGCCGTGGTCGCCGCCTGGGCTTTGGCCTGGGCGGTCGCCAGCTCCGTCGCCTGGACGTTGGCGCTCATCCGGGCCTTCATGTCGGCCACCTCGGCCGCCGCCTTGGCCAACGCGTCCCGGCCCTGCTGGATTTGCCGCTCCAGGGCGGCCTTGGCTCCGGTCAATTCCGACAAATCCGCGTCCGCCTGCCGCCCGATGTGATCGGCGTCGGCCAATTTCTGGGTGAGCGCCGCCACTTTTTGGACCAGCGCGGCTTTTTCTGCGCTGGCCTTTTCGCTCAGGGCGGTGAGTTCGGCGACATTCTGGGCCTGTTCGTCCACCGCCTTGTCGCTGTCCTCCAATTGGTGCTTGAGATTCTCCACCCGGCTCTCGGCCACCCGCGCCCGCTGCATCAGGGCGTTCGCCTCGCGCTCGGCCGCGGCCTTTTGCGCCGCCAAGTGCTGGAACGTCTCAGCCGAGACCGACCCCTCCGAAGTTCGGGCGGGCAAGGCCGAGCCGCGGGAGGGCGGCGCTCCGACCTGGCCGCGCAATGCTGCCACCTTGGCGATGGCCGCGTCCTTCTGGGCGGCGCTCAGGCGCTGCGCCACCAATTCCCTCGCCCCGGAACTCACCCCATTTTCGATCGCGAGCGTAAGCCAGGCATAAGCCGAGACCAGATCGGCGCCGGGGCCGACCCGGCCTTCCGCCAGCATGATGCCGTAGTTGTTCTGCGCCGGGCCATACCCCTGCAGAGCGGCCGCGCGGTACAACGCCGCCGCGGCGGCCGGGTCCGGCGCGGAGCCGCGGCCCTCTTCCAGCATCAGAGCGAGATTGTAGCGGGCGCGCGTGTAGCCTTGGGCGGCGGCCGATCGGTAAGCCTCCTGCGCTTGCGCTTCGTCTTTGACCACGCCCCGGCCGAATTCATAGGCCAGGCCCAGATTGTATTGCGCCTCCGGCAGCCCCGCCTTGGCCGCCTGCCGGTACCAGATCACCGCCTCGATCGAGTCCTTCTTCACCCAGACTCCGTTGGCATACATGTTCGCGACGTTGAACTGCGCGGGCGGGTAGTTCTGGGTCGCCGCCTGCAAATAATAACGGAAGGCGGTGGCAGGGTCGGCCGGCACGCCCCGGCCCAGCTCATACAGCGTGCCCAAGTTGAACTCCGCCGCCGGGATGCCCCGGGCCGCCGCTTGCTGATAATAATGGAGCGCCTGACTCAGATCGCGGGTCAGGCCCATCCCATTGGCGTAGGCGCTCCCGAGCGCGTTAGCGGCATCCGCGTCGCCTTGCTCAGCGCGGATGCGCAGAGAATCGAGGTCGACTTGGGCCCGGCCGATGGACAAGCCCGTGCCGCACGCCAGGAGGGCGGCGAAGATCAAGGCACGGGATGGTGGGGAGCGGGCTGCTTTGTGGTGGGGCACGGGTTACCCTATTGCGCATTTCTGCTATCAAATTCCTGCCGGGAGGGCAAGCCCGGCCCGGCACAAATAACAGCCTTGGGCCCATTAGGTTGTGCCGAACTTGAGCACCCACCACAAGATATGGGGGTGGCGGCCATAAAGGCCCCTAGGAACCGGGCTTGCGCCAGTCCCGGTCGTTGGCGCGATTGCGATCCTGCAGGCGCATCCCCATCCGACTGGATGACTGCCGGACCCAGGCCGCCAAGTCGGCCGAGGACAGGCCCAAAGCCCCCAAGGACTCGATGGTCTGGCGTTCGGCCCGATCATCGGTCGCGACCAGGCAGTCGCCCGGCTGGCGGGACTTGGCGACCAATTGCCCGATCACCTCATCGGCCGTCACCCCCGCCGGAGTGTAAAAGATCGTGAATTCGGGCCGGCCGGAGGGATGTTCGAGCGTTAATTCCGAGCCGCGGCCATCAAACACCAGGGAAACCCGCAGGTGCTCGGCCTCCTCCAGGCCGGCAGCGGCCGCGGCCAGCGTGGCCCGGGCAGCGTCGCGGTCCCGGGCCAGGAGCGCCCGCAACTCCGGCCAGGCGTGCAAGATGTTCGAACCGTCGATCAGGAGATGGCGGAGGATGTCGGAACTCATCGGCGGGGGCGCACGGAACCCATTTAACAAAGTGCTTGTGCGGTCCGCCAGCCCCTTGATGCTTTTCCCTGCCCATGACCACGTCCTCGCTCCTGCAAACTCCGCCGTCCCGCATTACTCTCGGCACAGTCCAGTTCGGCCTCAACTACGGCGTCGCCAATCAAACCGGCAAGCCCTCCTTCGAACAGGTCTGCGGGATCCTCCGCCAGGCCTACGCCGGCGGGGTCGACACCCTCGACACCGCCGCCGGTTATGGCGACAGCGAGGAGGTCCTCGGCAAAGCCCTGAAACAGCTCGGCCTGTCCGGCAAGATGCGAGTCGTGACCAAAGTCGGCGCCCTGCCGGTCGATTTGACGGCCGCGGAGGCCGCGGCCCGGATCGAAGCCTCGGTGGTGAAGTCGGTCCGGCTGCTCGGGGTGGAGCGCCTGGAGCTCTGCCTTTTCCACCGGCAGGAGAACCTGATTTACACCGAGCAGCTGCTGGCCCTGCGCGACCGCGGCCTGATCGCGGCGGCCGGCGTTTCCGTGGTCAACCCGGACGGGGCCCGCACCGCGCTGGCCCTGCGCGAGCTCAAGGCGATCCAGCTGCCGTCCAACCTCCTCGACCGGCGCTTCACCCATTCCGGCGTGACCGAGGCAGCCCACCAGGCCGGCATCATTGTCTTTGTCCGCAGTACCTACCTGCAGGGCCTGCTCTTGATGGAGGACTCCAAGGTCCCGGCCCACCTCCAGGAGGTGATTGCCATCCGCCGGCCGCTCCGCGCCATTGCGGAAAAAGCCGGAATCCCGTTTGGCGAGATGGCCCTGCGCGCTATGCTCAGCCGCCCCGACTTGAGCTCGCTCGTGGTCGGCGTCGACACTGCCGAGCAATTGCAGGCCAATCTTACGCTATTCGCCAAGGGCCCGCTTCCGGCCGACGTCTTCGCCGCCATCAACGCCACGACCGTCAACCCCTCTCTCTTCCTCATCAATCCCTCGGAATGGGACAAGCTGGTCGGGCCGAAGAAGTAGGCCGACGGGTCAGCGCGAGTCCAGATTCACCGGCGGTATTGCTCGGGGCTCACGTGCTCCATCCATTCCACGGCCTTCCCGTCCAATCGCTCCTGAATGGCGAGGTGGGTCATAGCCGTGGTCGGGGTCGCGCCGTGCCAATGCTTTTCTCCCGGGGCAAACCAAACGACATCGCCCGGGTGGATTTCTTCGATCGCCCCGCCGGCCCGCTGAACCCACCCGCAGCCGGCCGTGACGACTAAGGTTTGTCCGAGGGGGTGAGTATGCCAGGCCGTGCGCGCTCCGGGTTCAAAGGTCACGCTGGCACCGGCCACCCGGGCGGGGTCGACGGCCTGAAAAAGCGGGTCAATGCGCACCGTCCCGGTGAACCAGTCGGCAGGACCTTTGCCTGAAGGTTGCGAACCAATGCGTTTGATCTCCATAATTCCATTCTAGTCGGTCAGGGAGGCAGGACTGTCAAACGGACGGACGACTTACCGCGGGACAGATTGACAAGCCGCCCGTCCCAACCTATCCGCAAGTTCCTATGTTTGAGCTCACGGACAAGGTCGCAATCGTAACTGGCGCGGGTTCAGGCATCGGAGCCGCCATCGCCATGACTCTCGCGGAAGCGGGAGCTCTCGTGATCGTCGCGGATCGCGACGCCGTCGGCGGCAAGGCCACGGTCAAGGCCATCGAGGACAAGGGCAAGAAAGCCCGCTTCGCTTCCCTCGACGTGACCCAGGAAGACGCCTGCAAGCGCTTGGTCGCCTCGGTCCTGGCGGAAAACGGCAACCGCCTCGACATCGTGGTCAACAACGCCGGCATCGGCATGGTCGGGACCATCCTTCAGACCAGCGCAGAGGATTTCGACCGCCTCTGGGCCGTCAACGTCAAGGGCATGTTCCATCTCTCCAAGGCCGCCCTGCCCGCCATGATCGCCAAAGGCGCCGGCTCGATTATCAACATCGCCTCCAGCGTCGGCGTCACCGCCCTGGGCGACCGCTTTGCCTACGTCACGACCAAGCACGCCGTCGTCGGCATGACCAAGGCCATGGCAATCGACCACGCGGCCACCGCCGTGCGGGTCAATTGCATCTGCCCGGGCCGGGTCTTCACTCCCTTCGTCCAGGCCCGCCTGAAGGAATATCCCGACGAGAAGACCTTCCGGGAGAAGCTTTCGGCCGGCCATCCGCTCAACCGCATGGCCGAGCCGGAGGAAATCGCCGCCGGCGCCCTCTACCTAGCCTCCGACCAGTCCCGCTATGTCACCGGCAGCTGCCTGATGATCGACGGTGGCTTTACGGCCGGCAAGCTCGTCTAGCCCGTGCGGCTGCGCCGAGCGCTCCTCCCCTTCCTGCTCGCCTGCGGCGCGGGCAGCCTGGGCGCCGCCGACACGGAAACGATCGCCGTCGTTCCCATGGGCACGACGCACGAATATTGGAAGTCGATCCACGCCGGGGCCCTGTCGGCCGCGACCGAGCTCTCCGCCGCCGGCATCCCGGTCAGAATCATCTGGAAGGGTCCGCTGCGGGAGGACGACCGCGACCAGCAGATCCAAGTGGTGGAAAATTTCATCGGCCGGGGCGTCAACGGCATCGTCCTCGCCCCCCTCAACGACCGGGCGCTGGTGGCACCGGTGGAGGAAGCGGTCAGCGCCCACATCCCGGTCGTCTTGGTCGACTCCGTCCTGGCCACGCCCGTGTGGTCGAGCTTCATCGCGACCGACAACCGGGAGGGCGGACGGCTGGCCGCCCGGCGGTTGGGCCAGCTCCTGGGCGGCAAGGGCAAGGCGATCCTGCTTCGCTGCATGCCGGGAATCGGTAGCACCGGCGAGCGGGAAACGGGCTTTCTCGAGGTGATGGCGCAGGATTTTCCCGGGATTCAATTGATCTCGACTAACCAGTATGCCGGGGCGACCCGGGACACGGCCAAGCAGGTGGCGGAAAATCTGCTCAACCGCTTCGGCTCGGAGGTCGACGGCATCTTCGCGGTCAACGAATCCTCCGCGGCCGGAATGCTCCAGGCCCTCCGCGACGCCGGGCTCGCCGGCGGCAAGGTAAAGTTTGTCGGCTTCGACACCGGCGAAATCCTGGTCGCGGGCCTCAAGGCCGGCGACCTGCAGGGTCTGGTCGTGCAAAATCCCTTCCAAATGGGGTACCTCGGGGTCAAAGCCATTTCCTCGCTCCTCCGCGGCCAGAAGGTCGAGCGGGTGGTCAAGACCGCCGCCGTCCTGGTCACGCCGGAGAACATGACCGAACCGGCCATCGCCGCCCTGATCCATCCCGCCCAGCGGGGGAATTGAGCTAGGCCTCCCACCTGCCTTTGCCATGGCCCGGTTCCCCGCCTCCCTCCCCGCCCTCCTCGCCCAATTGGTCGCGACCCCGAGCGTGACACCGGAGGGCGACGCCGGCGGTTCGACCCCGGGCGAAACGGCGATGGGCCAGGTCCTGGCCGCCCTGCTCCGCCAGCTCGGAGCCGACGTCTCGGACCGGCCGCTCGCGCCGGGCCGGCCCAACCTGCTGGGAATTTTTGAACCAGCCGGGCCGCCTGTCGCAACCGTGGCGCTCATCCCTCATCTCGACACGGTCGGCGTCAAGGGCATGACCGTCCCGCCCTTCGCGCTCACCCGCCGGGGCGGCCGCCTCCATGGGCGCGGCTCCTGCGACACCAAGGGGCCGATGGCGGCCGCCCTCTGGGCGTTTCACCGCTGGACCCGCTCGGTCGCCGCGCGCCGGTCGCGGGTGCGCTGGATCTTCGCTGCGACCTCGGCCGAGGAGTCCGGCAGCCTGGGGGCGCAAGCCCTGGTCGAAACCGGCTTCCGGCCCGACTTCGCCGTGGCCCTCGAGCCGACCGACCGCAAGGTGGTCTATGCCGCCAAAGGCGTGGTCCGGGCCTGGATCGAAGCCGACGGGATCGCCGCCCACAGCTCCCGGCCCGACCGCGGCGACAACGCCGTCTACAAAGTGCTCGATCTGGCCCGGGCCCTCCGGGACGACGTGGCCCCGGCCCTGGCCGCCCGGCGCCACCCCGTCCTGGGCCCGGCCAGCTTCAATCTCGGCGTCATCACCGGCGGCCGGGACCTGAACATCGTGCCCGATTCCTGCCGGATCGGAATCGACCTGCGGGTCCATCCCTCCTGCACCGCGGACCAAGCCATGGCCCTGATCGAAAGAGCCCGGGCAAAATTCGGCCGAGCCACCCGCCTGCGGGAAATTCGCCGGGCGCCGCCTTTCGTGACCGATCGCGCCGATCCGTGGGCCCGGCGCTTGCGCGCCGTCGGCTGCGGCTGGGCCAAGGCGCCTTGGTTCTGCGACGCCAACATCTTCGCCGCGGCGGGTATCCCGGCCGTGGCCTTCGGCCCGGGCAGCGCGATTCAGGCCCACACCAAGGACGAATTCATCACGAGCTCGGAACTGACGGCGGGAGCCGAGGCGTTCTATCAGTTCCTCGCCCGCAACTCCTAAGCGGGCCGCTCAGACAAACTCCAGCCGGTGGAACTCCGGCGGGCAGTTGAAGCGGGCGGGCAGCGCGGTGCAGCCGAGGCCGGCGCTGACGATCAGCCGGCGCTGGTTCGCCGCGGTAAAGGATCCCCGCACGTATTTGCGCCCGAGCGGCGCCAGACGCACGGGCCGATCGAACAGCCGAATCTGCCCGCCGTGGGTATGCCCAGCCAATTGCAGCACATTCGGCTCGGCATGGCGGTCCCAGACATCGGGCTCGTGCGCCAAAAGCAGCGTGAAGCCGGGCTCGCGCCGGCGCAAGAGCGCCAAATCCTGACGGTAGCGCAGGGCCGAGGCCACGCCCACGATGCGCAGGCCGTTCCAGGTCTCCACTTGATTGCAGAGGACGGTCACGCCGGCGGCGGCGGCCTGGATAAGGACGGGGCTGTCGCACTCGCCGATTTCCAGATCGTGGTTGCCCGGCGCGAACACCACCGGGCAGGGCGGCGCCCAGACGGCGAAGAATCCCGTCAGGTCGGTCTGCGGGGTGTGCCCGAGATCGCCGCCCAGGATGATGAAATCGGGCTTTTGCGCCGCCACTTCGGCCTGCAGCGCTTTAGCCTCTTTCGGGCCGAAAAAATTGCCGTAATGGATGTCGGATAGAAATAGGACGGTCTTCCCCGCCCAGGCCGCGGGTCCGGCCACCGACGCTTTTTGGATCATGCAGGCTTCGGGAAAACAGTTCTCGTAGGCCGAGGGCGGCCGAGCCAACCCCGGCGGTGAGCAGCGAGGACATAAACTTACGGCGAGAGAGGAAGGAAGGCTTTTCATCGGCCATGGGCGGAAAAGGGGCGGGAAAGACCGTGACCCCTGCGCCGGCGATTTGTTCATTTTGGCCAGCCTTTCCCTGGGACCGGCTCCGGCCTGGCCGGGCTTAGTTCATTTGTGCACTTGCCGGGCCGAGGCGGACGCCTTTGATTAGCCCCCTGCATGAAAAAGGCCCTTATCACCGGCATCACCGGGCAAGACGGTTCCTACCTGGCTGAACTCCTTCTCGCCAAGGGCTATGAGGTGCACGGCGTGATCCGGCGGGCCTCGACTTTCAATACCTCCCGAATCGACCATCTCTACCGCGATCCCCACGTCAACGGGACCCGGCTATTCCTGCACTACGGGGATTTGGCGGACTCCGTCCAGATGGTGAAACTGCTCTACGAACTCCAGCCGGAGGAAGTCTACAATTTGGGCGCCCAGTCCCACGTCCGAGTGTCCTTCGACATCCCGGAGTACACCGGCGACGTCAACGGCCTGGGCGCCCAGCGCATCCTGGAAGCGATCCGCGAGGCCGATCTGGTCAAAAAAGTGCGGTTCTACCAGGCCTCCTCCTCGGAAATGTTCGGCAAGGTCCAGGAAGTGCCCCAGACGGAGAAAACCCCCTTCTGGCCCCGCTCGCCCTACGGCTGCTCCAAGGTCTACGCCTACTGGCTGACCGTCAATTACCGCGAGAGCTACCAGATGCACGCGAACAACGGCATCCTCTTCAATCACGAATCGCCCCGCCGGGGCGAAACCTTCGTCACCCGCAAGATCACCCGGGCCGCGACCCGGATCAAACTGGGCCTGCAGGACAGCCTTTATCTGGGTACCCTCGAGGCCCGCCGCGACTGGGGCTACGCCAAGGAGTATGTCGAGATGATGTGGCTCATGCTCCAGCAGGACAACCCGGGCGACTACGTCGTGGCGACGAACGAGACTCACAGCGTCCGGGAGTTTTGCGTCGAGGCCTTCGGCCAGCTCGGCCTGGAGTGGGAAAAATACGTCAAGTATGACGTCCGCTACGAGCGTCCGGCCGAAGTCGAGCTCCTGGTCGGCAACCCCGAGAAGGCCCGGAAGGAATTGGGCTGGGCCCCGAAGGTCCGCTTCAAGGAACTGGTCAAGATCATGGTCGACCATGATTTGGCCCTGGCCAAGCACGAGGCGGCCGTGGGCCGCCTCGCGAGTGAGCCGAACCATAAGGACTAGCGTTTGAAGCTCTTTATCGCCGGCCACCAGGGCATGGTGGGGGCCGCCTTGGTGCGGCGGTATGAGCGGGAACCCGGCGTCACGCTCGTGCTGCGCTCCCGCCGCGAGCTCGACCTCGCCTCCCAGGCGGCGGTCGAGGCCTTCTACGCCGCGGAGAAGCCCGACGGCGCGATCATCGCGGCCGGCCGGGTCGGCGGCATCCAGGCCAACGCCACCCGCCCGGCCGAATTCCTCTACGACAACCTCGCGATCGCGGCCAACACCATCCACAGCGCCTATCGCCATGGCGTCGCCCGGCTGCTTTTTCTCGGCAGCTCCTGCATCTACCCCAAGCTCGCGCCCCAGCCGATGCCGGAGGACAGCCTGCTGACCGGCCCGCTCGAGCCGACCAACGAGGCCTACGCCATTGCCAAGATCACCGGGCTGAAGCTCTGTCAGTATTATCGGAGCCAATACAAAGTGCTTTTCCACTCCGCCATGCCGACCAACCTCTACGGGCCGGGCGACAACTACGATCTGCAGGGCTCGCACGTGGTCCCGGCCCTGATCCGCAAGTTCCATGAGGCGAAGGTGGCCCACCGGCCTGAGGTGGTGGCCTGGGGCTCGGGCTCGCCCCGGCGGGAATTCCTCCATGTCGACGACCTGGCCGACGCCTGCGCCTTCCTCTTTCAGCTCCCCGATCCGCCGGACTGGATCAATATCGGGACCGGGGCGGAGGTGACGATCAAGGAGCTCACGATCGCGATCGGGCAAACCGTCGGCTACGCCGGCAAGATTGTCTGGGACGCGACCAAGCCCGACGGCACCCCCCGCAAGCTGATGGATGAGAGCCGGCTGGCGGGCCGGGGCTGGAAGGCCCGCATCGGCCTGACCGCCGGGCTGGTTCAGGCCTATCAAAGCTTCCTGGCTGAGCAGAAAAGCGGTAAACTCCGCGGTTGATGTCCGATCCAGCCGAGTTCGATCCGGAAGACGGCGGCGCACGGAAATCCTTCTGGGAGCACGTCCAGGACCTCCGCGGGGCCCTGGTGAAGTCGGTCATCGCCCTCGGGGTCGCCCTGATCGTCTGCCTGTTTCTCGATTCGCGGATAGTCGCCCTCCTGGAGCGGCCCTTGGCACGGATGCGGATGTTCGAGACGCCGAAGACGATGGTGACCCTGCAGTGGGGCGAGAAGAAGCTGGAGCCCTTCGCCGTAACGGGGAAGGATTTCCCCGGGCTGCCCGACAAGCCGGGCGGATCCTACGTCTATCGGTTTGGCACTACCCGGATCGGCAACGAGGACGTCGTGACGCTCCACCTCGACCCCACGGCCCAACCCACCACCACCGTCGAGGTCCGCCTCCTCAATCTCAGCCCGGCCGAGGCCTTCTTCGTCGCTTTCCACGTCGCCCTCTACGCCGCCATCGTCGTCTCCTCGCCCTTCTGGCTTTTCTTCCTCGGCGGCTTCATCGTCCCCGCCTTCAAGTCCAATGAGCGCCGCGCCATCGGCGCCTGGTTTGGCTGGGGCGTGATCCTGGCCATCGCCGGCATCCTGCTCACCTACTTCCTGCTCCTGCCGGTGGCGCTACGCGCGTCGATCAAGTACTCCGAGCTCCTGGGCTTCAGCGCCGCGGACTGGCAGGCCGACCAGTACATCAGCTTCGTCTGCAAGTTCCTGCTCGGCATGGGCCTCGGCTTCCAGTTCCCCCTGGTGGTCCTTTTCATGGTCAAGCTTGGGCTCGTCACCCACCAGCAGCTGGCGCAGTACCGCCGCCATGTCATCGTCGTCTCGCTCGTCCTCGGCGCCATCCTCACGACGCCGGAAGTCATCACCCAAGTCGCCATGGCCGTCCCGCTTTATCTGCTCTACGAGATCTGCATCTGGATCGCCTGGTATTGGGACTGGAAAAAGCGCAAGGCGGCTCCGGCTGCCTAGCCGCCGAACTTGGTCGCAGGTTCGATTCCAGCCCGGGCAGCCATTTCATCCGAATGCAAGGAAGTGACAGCGGATGCCAGAGCGTGACTGTCCTCCTGCCCATCACGGACTTTTGCCGCTACGATCAATTGGGAGCAAAGGGCAGCAAGCGAAAAGCCTCTCGATCCTATGCGTCCGTCGGTCCGCTACCAGCAACGGGCGTCTTCCTCTTCGCAATTGCCACGTGAAAAGTGCCTTGGTCACTGTAGCGCATTCTTCTTTGAATTGCCGTCGCCAGTCCTGCCTCTGCTAGCCGCCCCAACAGCGCCTCGACCCGATAACCCTCGGTGTGAACCGTCTCATGGATTTCCATCACGATTTGTCGAATGCGGCGCAAATCTTCAATCGATGCGTGCCGAATGATGTCAAATTCGGCCCCTTCGCAATCCAACTTCAATAAATCGATCCGTTTATTCGGCAACGAGTCCAGAACAGTCCGCAGTTCCGTGCTTTCCACCGTCTCAAAGCTCCCACCACAACCGAATAGCGAATGAGCACCGGTATTGCTTGGTGCCTTATATAACTTGTCTCGAGTTCGATCACTGGCGACGGCGCGATTAATTGGGATAATATGGGCCCGCGGATTGAGGGCTACATTCTCCCTCAGCAACGCAAAATTATCGCTTTGCGGCTCGAAGGCGAAAACAGTCACATCAGGACAAGCGTAGGCAGCGAGAAGCGAAAAAATACCGATATGTGCTCCTATATCCACAATCGTGTCGCCACTCTTAACAGTGTCACGGAATCGGTACTGGTTGAGCACCAGATTTTCCATAAGGATGTCTATGTCGCTCACGCTCCATCCGCTCGCGGGTCGTATCGAGAGAATCATGCCTGAACGCATCCGAATAATGTACCTCGGCTTTGGCGCCCTTGAGTATAATATTGGAATGATGATTGCAGGATTATTAAAGTAACGCAGCGCGCAATAAATGCATAGCCATCGGACTATAATCCGCTTGAAGATTTGAGGCATCATCGATCTCTACTGTAGTGCCTCGCCAATCCGCTGGGCTCCGGCGATATCGCCGCGGGCATAGCTTATAAATATAGCTCTGTGAGATACGTTTTCCAAGGCGCAGGGCAGAGAACCACTGATATTCCGGGCGCATCAGCGAAATGCGAGGCGAAATCCTCTAATGGGTCTCGTCGCACTCCCCCTATTCGCCTCTGGCCAACGAGGTTGCTTCGGTTGCCGAGGCCGGTAGGCTTCGAGGATGAACCCGGCCAAAATGCTCATCGTTGCGCTGACGCGCTTCTACGGGATCGTGCTGCTGTTTTATGGAATTTTTTATTCCACCTACCTCGGCCCCTTTTACCATCGCCTTATAATCATCTATGAGAACCCGGCGACTCACGCCGAGGCCGCGCGGATTTTTGGGGTGCGGGTCGCCGGCGTCGTGCTGCGGATGCTGGTGGGGCTGATTATCTTTGCGCGGGCGGAAAGCATCATCGATTCGCTCCGGCGGCCCGAGCCAGCACTGAGCTTGAGATCCCTCATTGTCGCGCTGGTGAAGCTGAACGGTTTTATTCTGCTTTTTTACGGAGCGCTGTCCGCCATCGACCTGACGCCCACCCTCGGCAATCTTCCTCACTTCGGATGGTCTGCGATCCGCAGCATCGCGCCGGGGATATTGCGAGTCGGCCTCGATCTCCTGGCGGGATTCCTCGTCGTGGCCTGCGCGGAGAAAATCATCGAGGGCCTCGAGCGACACGAGCCTGGAAAAGCCAGCGGCGATCCAGCGACGGCGACGGAATTTTATTCCGGCCACGTCGGTGGTGAAACCTGAGGATCTTATCAAATCCGGAGCCCCGCCGCCAGGCTTCGCGAGCGCCCCCCCCCGCCCGCCGGGCCCGGCGGAGGGACTCTGCCAGCGCCCTCACCGAAGCCGCCGCCGCCCGCCAATAAGTTTTGAGTTCGGGCCATTCGGTGTTAGCCTTTCCGTTTTATCGCCTGTCATGATCGATCCAGAAACATCCAACCACATCGAGACCATCACGAAGCGCGCCGGGCATCTCTGGAGGTTTCTTTGACGGCGAACAAAAGCTGAGGGAAATCGAGTCGATGGAGGGCGAGATGGGCTCGGCCGGTTTCTGGGACAATAACGAGCGCGCCCAAAAGCACATCGCCAAATTGAACGGCCTGAAGCGGGCCATCCTGCCCCTCCAAGCCTACCTCCGGAAGGTGGAGGACGCCGCCGTGATGGTCGAATTGATCGAGGCCTCGGAGCCGGCGGAGCAGGAGGCCAACGCCAAGGAACTGGCCGCCACCGTCGTCGGCCTGGTCGAGGAGCTCGACAAGCTCGAAATCTCCTCCTTCTTGACCGGCCGTTTCGACAAGAACAACGCCATCCTCTCGATCCAGGCCGGCGCCGGCGGGACCGAGTCCTGCGACTGGGCGGACATCATGTTCCGCATGTATATCCGCTGGGCCGAGCGCCGGGGCTTCACCGTGGAAGTCCAGGATGTCCTCAACGGCGACCAGGCCGGCATCACCAAGGCCACCTTGATCATCAAGGGCGAAAACGCCTACGGCTACGTCAAGGCCGAGCGCGGCGTGCACCGCCTGGTCCGAATCAGCCCCTTCGACTCGGCCAAGCGCCGCCACACGTCGTTTTGCGCGGTCGACGTCATCGCGGAAATCACCGACGACATCGAGATCGACATCCCCGAGAGCGAGATCCGGGTCGACGTCTACCGCTCCTCCGGCAAGGGCGGCCAGGGCGTGAACACGACGGACTCGGCCGTCCGCCTGACCCATATTCCAACCGGCATCGTGGTCGTCTGCCAAAACGAGCGCTCCCAGATCAAGAATCGCGCCAGCGCTCTCAATGTCCTCAAGGCCCGGCTCTATGAGAAGAAGCAGGATGAGCAGCGCAGTGAGATGGAGCGCTTCTACGGGGAAAAAGGCGAAATCGGCTGGGGCAGCCAGATCCGCAGCTACGTCCTCCAGCCCTACCAGATGGTGAAGGACTTGCGCACCGGCCTGAGCACGAGCGACACCCAGGGCGTCCTCGACGGCGACCTCGACCGCTTCATCTATGCCTGGCTCCGGGCCGGCTCCCCCCGCCACCGCAACAAGGACATCCAGATGGAGGAGTAATGGCCGATCTCGCTTATGCCCAGATCCGCTCGGCCCTGGACGCCCAGCCTTTGTTCGAGGCCAAGTCCTGGCGGCTCTCGCCCGAGGCCTGGCGGATCAGCCCGGCCGACTTGGCCCAGCTCGAGGGGATCGGGACCGCCTGCCTGGAGTTTCACCAGGCCTTGGAGAATCTCTACCTCCGCTCGGTGGCCGGCAAGAACCTGCTCCGGAACAAGCCGCTCCTGGCCCCCTGGGTGGCGGACTACCTCGACCGGGGCAAGCCGCCGGAGCTGGTCGCCTTGGGCCGCGATCCGAAGAATCGCGGCGCCTTTCCCCCCGTCCTCCGGCCCGATCTGCTCCTGACCGACGACGGCCTGATCATGACCGAGCTGGATTCCGTGCCGGGCGGCATCGGGCTGACGGCCTTCCTCAACCGGCTGTACGAAGGGGGCGGCGGCATCCTCGGCGCGGGCGATGCCATGATCAAAAATTTCTACGCCAGCCTGGCGGCTCTCAGCCCGGGGAACCCCAACCCGCTCATTGCCCTCGCGGTCAGCGACGAGGCGGCCACCTACCGGCCGGAAATGCAGTGGCTCGCCCACCAGCTGCAGCTGGCCGGCAAGCGGGTGTTCTGCCTCCGGCCGGAGGACATCTTTCCCCTCGGCGGAGCCCTCTTCTTCGACAGCGGCGGCAACCCGGAAAAAATCGACGTCATCTACCGGTTTTTCGAGCTCTTCGACCTGGGCAACATCCGCACCGCCCATTTCTTCTTTGAAGCCTGGGCGGCGGGCGAAGTCGCTATCACCCCGCCGGTGCGGCCGTTCCAGGAGGAGAAAATGGCCTTCGCCCTCTTCCATCACCACCTCCTGCAGGACTACTGGGCCGAGGCGCTCGGAGGCCGGGCCCTCAAGCTCCTCCGGGCCCTCATCCCGCCCTCCTGGGTCATGGACTCCGCGCCGCTGCCGCCCGGGGCGATCCTGGACGGGCCCAGGGCCGGCGGCCGCGCCCTCTCGGACTGGCGGGAATTGGCCAACGCCTCGCAGAAGGAACGCGACCTCATCATCAAGATCAGCGGCTATCACGAAACCGCCTGGGGTGCGCGCAGCGTCGTCCTGGGCAGCGACAGCTCGCGCGAGGAGTGGCAGGTAGGGGTCGAGCGCGCCGTCGCCATGGCGTCGACCAATCTGCACATCCTCCAGATCTACAAGAAGCCCAAGCGGGTGAAACATCCGCTCTACCTGCCGCCGCCGGAGCGCCACGAGGCCGACGGCCGCGTCCGGCTCTGCCCCTATTATTTCCTCGTCGGCGGCCAGGCCAAGCTCTCGGGGCTGCTCGCCACCTTCTGTCCGCCGGACAAGAAGATCATTCACGGGATGGTCGACGCCGCCCTCCTGCCCTGCGCCGTGGCGGAAGCGCCGGCGCCCGGCGCCCAGGGCTAGGCCGGTTCGGCCTCCGGCGGCCCGGCCGCGAATTTCGCCAAGGGATGCGGATCGAATGGCAACAAATGCAAAGCTCCGCGGGCGGGAATCGCTAGAGTAGCGCTCCAGGCCACTCGATGCTCCGCTCTCTTTCTCCTCTCCCCCTCTTTTTTCGTTTCGGATTTCCCGAGGCTCCAGTCCTCGAGATCAATAAACGGGCTCACCAACCCGAAGGTGCGCCCGCGGCGCTTTAACCGCCGCGGGCGCTACCCATCGCCACCGCTCCAACCGCCGAGCGTCGGCCTAGCGCGGAATCTGCCATCATCCGTCCCTCGAAGCGGCCGCCGCCGGCCCTGAATTGACCGGCGCCAGGCGGCCGGACCCTCGTTCCCTCGATTTTGTTATGAAGACCTCACTTGTTCCCGCCGCCTCCAGCCGCCGACCCGGCGCCCCCGAGCTTCTCCCCGCCCACGGCGCCCGCCTGCTCTCCCGGGCCGTCCCTGCCTCCGGTCGCCTGGTGATAAAGCGGGACGGGACCAAGGCCCGCTTCGATCTCAACAAGATCACGCGGGCGATCGCCCTCTCCTTCCACGAGACGCGCACCGACAGTGCGCCCAATCCCAGCCGCGACGACTTGCTCGCCTGCTTCGGGCTGGAGAGTGACACCTTCATCGAGGTGACCAAGATCGCCGCGGCGGTCTCGCAGATGCTCGAGCTCCATTACCGCGACGGCAAACACCCCTCGATCGAACAGGTGCAGGACGCGGCGGAAAAGGCCATCGCCGCGGCCGGCCATTGGGAGGAGGCGAGGGCCTACATGCTCTACCGGGCCCGGCGGGCGGAACGCCGCCTTGCGCCCTACGCCGACAGCGGCATGGCCGACTACATCGCCATGGCCAAGTACGCCCGCTACCGGCCCGAACTGGGCCGCCGGGAGGTCTTCACCGAGGGGGTCGAGCGGGTGCGGGACATGCACCTGGCCTTCTTCGCCGACCGCTTGGAGCGTCGCCTGCCTCCTGCCCCGCCTTCGGCGGTGGCCGAATTGACCGGGCCCAACGCCGCCTTCCTCACCGCCGCCTTGGGCGGGGCCAGCTTGGAGGAACTCATCCGGCAGTCCTTCGAGCAGGTGGCGGCCAAGCGCATCCTGCCCAGCATGCGCTCGATGCAGTTCGGGGGCGAAGCCATCCTGCGCAACCATAGCCGGATGTTCAATTGCAGCTTCTCCAACGTCGACCGCCTCGAGTTCTTCCGCGAGTACTTCTTCCTCCTGCTCAGCGGCTGCGGGGTGGGCTTTTCCGTCCAGAAGCACCACGTCGCCCTGCTGGCCCCGCTGCCGGCCCGCGCGGCCGATAACGAGCTTCCCGTCTGGCATTACCATGTGGCGGACACGATCGAGGGCTGGGCCGACGCCCTCCACGCCCTCCTCGTTTCCTTTCGCGACGGGCGCAAGATCGAGTTCGACTATTCCGGCCTCCGGCCCCGGGGGAGGCCGCTCAAGACCTCGGGCGGCAAGGCCCCCGGGCACCTGCCGTTGAAGAAGGCGCTCGGCCAGGTCGAGCGCATCCTCGAGCAAACCTCGGGGCGCGCCCTTCGCCCCATCGAGGTCTACGACATCAACATGTTCCTGGCTAAGGCGGTCCTGGCCGGCGGCATCCGCCGCTCGGCCACGATCTGCCTGTTCTCCCCTGACGACGAGGAGATGATGGACGCCAAGACCGGCGACTGGTTCGAGAAGAACCCGCAGCGCTCCGCCTCAAACAATTCCGCCGTGCTCTCGCGCAGCGACCGCAACGCTGAGCATTTTCGCCGGCTCTTCCGGGCGCAAAAGCAGTTCGGCGAGCCCGGCTTCTTTTTCTGCGACCATCCCGACGCCGGCTGCAACCCCTGCGCCGAGATCAGCCTGCTGCCGGTGGTCGACTGGGATCTTTCGGCCGCGGAGCTGAGCGACTTGTTCCGGCGCGGCTACCAGGGCGACCTGCCGGGCACAGCCCGGCTCTCCGGCTTCCAGCACTGCAACCTGACCACGATCAACGGGCGGGCGGCCACCTCGGCCGCCTCCTTCTTCCAGGCCTGCATCGGCGCCACCGTCATCGGCACCCTCCAGGCCTGCTACAATGACATGCCCTACCTCGGGCCGGTCACCCGGCTGCTCAACGAGCACGACGCCCTCCTCGGCGTCTCCATCTGCGGCTTCATGGACAATCCCGAGCTGCTGCTCGACCAGGAGACCCTGCGGCAGGGAGCCGCCCTCTGCCGGGCGACCAACCAGCTTGTGGCCGGCCTGGTTGGGATCCGGCCGGCGGCGAAGATCTGCACCTGTAAGCCCGAGGGCACCGCCAGTCTGATCCTGAACGCCGCCTCGGGCATCCACCCCCATCACGCCCGGCGCTACTTCCGCCGGGTCCAGGCCAACCGCAAGGAGCCGATCTACACCTTCTTCAAGTCGGTCAATCCCCAGATGACCGAACCGTCGGTCTACAATCCCGAAACCGACGACGTCATCACCTTTCCGGTCGAGGCGCCCAAGGGGTCGATCCTGCGCCGAGACCTAAACGCCGTCCAGTTTCTCGAGATCGTGCGACTGGTCCAGCAGTGCTGGGTCATTCCCGGAGGCGAACCGCACTCGCGCTCGCCCCTCCTGCACCACAACGTCTCCAACACCTGCACGGTGCGGGCGGAGGAATGGGACGAGGTCGCGGCCTTCATCTGGGCCAACCGGGCTTATTTCACCGGCATCTCGCTGCTGCAGGACGCGGGCGACAAAGCCTACGCCCAAGCGCCGCGCGAGGAGGTGTCGACCGACGCCGACATCGCCAAATGGAACGCGCTTCGGCCGACGGCGGTCGACTACACCCGGATGCGGGAGGAAACCGACGAGACGGAGCTCAAGCAGGTGATCGCCTGCGCCGGAGGCGCCTGCGAGTTGACCTAACGACGCCGGCCGTCCGGCACCGGCGCTGTCAATCCATCGGCCGGGGTCCGGGCACCTGCCTCAGGTCCGGCTGGCCTTCGTAGATCCCAATGGAACGGGCGCTGTCGCTCCAAAGCGGCAGGTCGCCGCCCTCGTCCTTAATGGCCTGGCGGATCCGGCCCACGCAGTAGGCTTCCTTGCCGTGGGACATGGAGCAGTTTAAAGCGCCGTAAGCCAGCTCGGCCACCGAGATGTTCAAAGCCTCCGCCCGCCGGCGCAGGGCGGACATCTCCTCGTGATCCACGTGAAATTTAATCGTTGGCATGATGGTTTCCTTTCTGGTTACCACCGTGCACCCTTTCACGCGGCTTGTCTCCGCATCTTTTGGCAATCGCGCCGCATCCCCAGCCGCCTCAATGCTGGTCGCCCCGGTCCGGCGGCGGCGTCTCGCGGCGCATCTGCTGATTCACGTCATGGGTAATTTCCCGCGGATGGCGGTGGAACCACCGAATGGCCAGGCCGCCGCACAGGAAGAAGATGATGACAGCCAGAGCCATCCAGAGATTGACCTGCGTCGTCTTCTTGGCGGGCTCTACAACAGGACCGGACTGGTTTTGGTCAAAGGCCATGGATTTTAAGGGGTTGGGGTTGACCCTTAGACACCCCTTTGCCCCTAAAGGTTTCGTTTCCGCCGGGCGGCGAGCATTTGGTCATGCTCGGCCTCATCCACGCCTTCTTCGACGAGACGCTCGGATTGCGCCTCCTCGTCGTCGTCCGGCTCCTCCTGATCCGGGATCTGCTCCCCGCGATTGGGCGGCGGGTCGCTCGGATCCCGGGAAAGCGAATCGACCATGGCGGCGTCTTCGCCGGGGACGGCGACTTCGCCGCCCAAATCCCGGCGCGCTTGCACCCGATCCGCAGGCGTAGGCTCGGGATGGCCTTCGATCAGCGCGATTTCGCGGGCGCGCTTTTCCAGATCCGATGCGCTGACGGGGCCCGCGCCCCGGCTATGCAATTCGATTTTTCCAGTGCGGGGACGGGGTGTTTTGGCGCTCATAAGTTAATTCTTCGCGATTTAATTGCCGGGCGCCCGCCCGGCGGCCGTTCTCTGGCCGACGTGCACGCCTTCGGCAAATTCCTCGATCATCTTGTCATTGAAGTACGGGATGTCGTCCGGCTTCCGGCTGGTGACAAGGCCCTGGTCGGTGACCACGACCTCGTCCACCCAGGTGGCCCCGGCATTTCTCAAATCGGTCTGAAGCGAGGGAAAGGAGGTGAGTTTGCGGCCCCGCACCACCCCGGCCTCGATCAGCATTTGGGGACCGTGGCAAATGGCCGCGACCGGCTTGCCCGCGGCGAAGAACGAGCGGACGAACTGGACGGCTTCCGGCACCTGACGGAGGGAGTCGGGGTTCATCACTCCACCCGGCAGGAGAAGCCCGTCGTAGTCGGAGGCCTGGGCGTCGGCGACCTGCGCATCCACCTTGAATTTATCGCCCTTGTCCTGGTGATTCCAGCCCTGCACCTTGCCCCCATGCGGGGAAATGATGGCTGTTTCCGCCCCGGCCTTCTCCAGGGCCTGCCTGGGCTTTTCCAGTTCGACCTGCTCGAAACCGTCGGTGGCGAGGATGGCGATTTTCTTGCCCGTAAGATCGTGTTTCATGATGAGTAGACTATAGCGGCGGGGACCAAGTCCCCGCCATCGGAGGAACTGACCCCAGTCCCATGGGGGTTTCCTTGAAACTAGCGCCAGCCCCGGGTGAGGTAATCGCAGAACAGCAAGATAGCGAAGATTCCGAGCCAAAACAAGCCGGCGGAGGCGAAAATCCGGATGAGGCCCCGCTGGGTGCGCAGCTTCATGAAGACCAAGGCGATCAAGACGGTCTTGGCCACGGCCACGCCCAGGCCGAAGGCCGTTTTCCACGGGGCCGGCGGCAAGGCGGCCGTCGCGGCCGAAAGAACGAGCAAGGCGAGCAGGCCGGCGAAGACGCCGATCAAATCGCCCACGGGCACGGCCTGACGGGAAGGTTTCATCGGCCGGGCAGGTAAAAGAGCGGGTAGAGGAAGACCCAGATGCAGTCGACGAAGTGCCAGTACAGCCCGACGATCGCGACCGGCTCGGCCCGGAGCGGCGTCAGCTCGCCCCGGCGGTGCAGGACGATCAGCCAGCCGACCGCGGCCAGCCCGGCGATCATGTGGATCGCATGCAGGCCAGTCATGGCAAAATAGAGGAAGAAGAAGATTTGCAGCCGGGGACCGGTGCCAGGCGGACTGCGGAAGGACCGGCCCGGGACCAGGCCGGCCCTAACCTTGGCGGCGTATTCGAAGGCCTTGATTCCGAGGAAGGCCGCGCCCAGGAGCCAGGTCAGCCCCAGGCAGAAGCCGACCAGTCTCCGCCGCTCGGACCCCACCGCCCGGTCCGCGATCGCCATGAAGAGACTGCTGGTCAGGAGGACCGCCGTATTGATCGTGCCCGGCCAAAACTCCATCGTGCGGGCGCCCTGGCGGAAGATCTCCGGGTAGGCGTGACGGTAGAGGCTATAGGCCAGAAACATGCCGCCGAAGAACAGGACCTCGGTGGCGAGAAAAACCCACATGCCGAGATGATTGGTGACCGAGCGGTCGGCCCGCGCCTCCGCCGGGCTCAGGGTGGGGGAACTCGCCGCACTCACGACTGCTCCTCCTCGTAGGCATACGGCCCTTCGGTCACGACCGGCGTCTCGGCAAAATTATCCTTTGGCGGCGGCGAATCCGTCTTCCATTCCAGGCCGGTCGCCCGCCAGGGATTGGGCCCGGCCGCCGGCCCGCGGAAAAACGACCAGGTGAGGTAGATCAACGGCAGGGCGTAGCCGAGCCCGAGGATCGAGGCACCGGCGGTCGAAAAGACGTTCAGGGTCTGAAACTCCGGGGAGTAGATGTGATAGCGGCGCGGCATCCCCATGTAGCCGAGGAGAAACTGGGGGAAGAAGGTGAGGTTGAAGCCGATAAAGATTAGGACCGCGGCAATCCGACCGGACCATTCGTGGTAGCGCCGGCCGGAAATCTTCGGCCACCAGTAATGGATGCCGCCCATGAAGGCCATAACCATCCCGCCCACCATCACGTAGTGGAAGTGAGCGACGACGAAGTAGGTGCCGTGGACGTGGACGTCGACCGGCAGGGTGGCGAGGAAAATTCCGGTCAGGCCCCCGACGGTGAAGAGCCCGAGGAAGCCGAGGGCGTAGATGAGGGGCGTGTCCAGGCGGATCGACCCGCGATGCAGCGTGGCCGTCCAGCTGAAGACTTTGACCGCCGAGGGCACCGAGACCAGGAAGCTGAGAAGGGAGAAGACGACCCCGGCGTACATCGACTGGCTGCTGACGAACATGTGGTGGCCCCAGACGAGGAAGCCCAGGATCGCGATCATCAGGGTCGCGGCCGCCATCACCGGATAGCCAAAGAGGCGCTTGCGGGCGAAGCAGGTGATCAATTCGCTCACGACCCCCATGCCCGGCAGGATCATGATGTAGACCGCGGGGTGGGAATAAAACCAGAAGAGGTGCTGGAAGAGCAGCGGATCGCCGCCGATCTTCGGATCGAAGATGCCCACCCCGAAGCCGCGCTCCAGGCCCATCAGAAATAAGGTGATGGCCAGGACCGGCGTGGCCAGGACGAGAATGATGCTGGTGGCGTAGAGCGACCAGACGAAGAGCGGCAGCCGGAACCAGGTCAGGCCGGGGGCGCGCAGCCGGTGGATCGTAACGATGAAATTAAGCCCCGTGGCGATGGAGGAAAAGCCGGCGACGAAGACGCCGGCGGCCATGGCCATGACATGGCCGTTGGAATACGTGCTGCTGTAGGGCGTGTAGAAGGTCCAGCCCGTGTCCACCCCTCCGGCCGCGATGGCGTAAAGGACGAGCAGGCCACCGGCGACGAAGATGTACCAGCTCGCCAGGTTCAGCCGGGGGAAAGCGACGTCGGGGGCTCCGATCATCAGCGGCAGGATGAAATTTCCCAAGACGGCGGGAATCGAGGGAATGAGGAAGAACCAGACCATGAGGACGCCGTGGAGGGTGAAGAGCCGGTTGTAGAATTCGGAGGTCATCAAGTCTCCGCTCGGAGACAGGAGGGAGACCCGCATCGCGGCCGCCGCGGCCGCCGCGATGGCGAAGAAGAAGGTGATCGTGAAAAGGTAGAGGAGCCCGATCCGCTTGTGGTCGAGGGTCCCGAGCCAGGACCGGACGGTCAGGCCGGCGCTGAGGTAGCTGGGTTGGGCCGGGGGCGCGGCGCTCATGGCTTGGCCTCCTCCGCGGCGCCGCGGCCCAGCTCTTTCAAATAAGCGATCAACGTCAGCAGCTGACCCTCCGGGATCACGCCGGTGAAGGAGGGCATGATCAGAGGATAGCCGGCCGGCGGCTGCTTTTGCGGAAGCAGGATGCAGTCGCGCAGGTAAGCCTCGTCGACCCGGGCGAAGCCGCCCCGGGCCAGCGGAATCTGCCGGCCGTACAGGCCGTCGAGCGGCGGGGCGTGGACGGAGGAGCCGGCCGTGTGGCAGCCGGCGCAGCCATATTGAACAAAGAGCCGGCGGCCTTCGCCCAGTTCCGCGGGCAGGGCTCCGCTGCTCTCCAGCCAGCGCCCGTAGGCGTCCGGGCTCTGCACCACCACGACTCCGGTCATCTGGTCATGCATCGTCCCGCAGAATTCGCTGCAGTAGAGCGCGAAGCGGCCGGTTTTGGTGGCGTTGAACCAGAGGCTGACGACCTTGCCCGGGACCACGTCCTGCTTGAGGCGGAAGGCTGGCACATAAAAACTGTGGATGACGTCCTCGGAAGTGAGGAGCAGGCGGACGGGCGTATGGACCGGCACGTGCAGCTCGTCGAACTCCCGCCGGCCGTTGGGCTGGCGGATGTCCCACATCCACTGCCGGCCGATGACATGGAGATCCAAGGTGCCCGGCGGAGGCCGCTCCATGTCCAGATAGGCCCGGGCGCCGGAAAAGAAGAACCCCAGGAAAATCACCGTCGTGGCCGCTATCCAGGTCGCCTCGATTTTGCCGGAGGAGATTTTGAGCGGCGGGCGGGGCGCGCGCGAACCCCGGCGATAGCGGATGACGAAATACAGGTTGAGCAGGCCCAGGACGGCGACGAGTAGGCCGCTCACGCCCAGGAGCGCGAGGGTGAGGTGGTCGACCCGCACCGCCGCCGTGCTGGCCGACTCGGGCCAGCCAGGGAACAGGCCGAGGGGTGGGCCGGGGAGATTCATTGCGCCGCCGCTCCTTCCGTCCGTTCCCGCCAGAGGAGCCAGCCGATGCCGCCGAAGACCGCCACCACGGTCAGGCCGACCGCCCCTTCCAATATCCGCCAGATCAGAGGCCCATAGCGGCCGGCAAAGCCGTCGCCGCGAAAGCACTCGAGGATAAGATTGAAAACCGGTTCGCCGGTCCGGCCGGCGGCCGCCCGGCGCAGCGCCGCGGCCGCCGCCTCGGCCGGGAAGTCGATCCCGAGAAAATAGCGGGAGACTCGGCCGGCCGGCGTCACCACCACAAATCCGCTCGGATGCATGTACCAATGCGAGCGCAGGTCGTAGCGGTAGCCGAAACCGGCCGCATCGGCCACGGCCCGCACCGCCTCGGGCCGACCCGTCAGATAGTGCCAGCCGGCGACCGAACCCGGCCGGCCATAAATCTGCACCGCCTCGTCGCGCCTCCGGCGCGCCTCCGCCGGCGAATCCGCCGGGTCGATGCTCAAATAGATGACGTCAAAATCCCGGCCCACCGTCGGCTTGAGATCGCGCAACGTGTCGACCGTGCTGCGCTCCAGAACCGAACAGAGCTGGGGGCAATTGTAGTAGCCGAACAGGAGCAGGACGGGACGCTGCCCCAGCCAGGTGCCGAGCGGGGCAGTCCGGCCGGTCTCGTCCACCAAGGGGGCCGCCAGGGGCAGCTGGCCCCCGATATTCTGCGCAAACTGGGGCGCGGGCTGAGCCGCCAGGCGGGAGGCCACGAGCAGGATCGCCAGCCCCAGCCGGCGCGGGAATCGCCAGGTCATGGCTTCGGCCCCTCCCCCGCCGCCAGTTGGGCCATGGCCTGGTCAATGGGAATTCGCACGGTTCCCGTCCGCCGATCGACCCAGGCGTAACCGTGCAAACGCTCCCCCTCGACCCGATCCAGCTGTGCCCAGTCCTCAGCGATGCTCGTCCGCTCGTCCGGCCCGTGCTGGAATCGCCCGGCCTCGCCCAAGGCGGCGGCCCGGCCGCCGCCGGGCGCCGCCAGCGTGAGCTGACGTCCGACGACGAGCGCCACAGCGATCAAAAGCGGTATGCCCAGGGCCAGGACCGCCAGGGTTCGCCCCGAGGCGTCGGAGCGCTCCCGTGCCGGCTCCCCGCTCATGGCTTCACCTCCGTCCGCCGCAGGCCCGCGGCATAACGATTGCAGAAGATCCCCGCGGCGGCGGCCACGGCCAGCAGTCCCAGGAGCGGAAACAGCGGGCCGCGCCGGGGAAAAGCCGGCACGATGAACCAGATCATCCAGAGAAGTTCGACCCCGCACAGCAGCCACGCCACCCGCGGAACCCCCTGGCGGCTGTGCTTGGTGCGGCGGAAGAGCATGAAACCGGCCGGAAAGGCCAGATGGAAAAGGGCCAGGACTATCGCCACCGCCTGCCAGCCGCCGGAGGAGCGCCGCACGTACCAGGCGATCTCCGGCGGCAAGTTGCCCGCCCAGATGATGAGAAATTGGACGAAGGCCAGGTAGCTGGAGAAGATCACCGTGGCTAAAATCAGATCGCCCCAGTCTTGGCCGAGGGGCCGGCCGGCCGGGCCCCGCTCCGCCGGACTAAGGCCGCAGGCGGCGGCCAGCGCGATGGCCCAGGCCAGGCCCGCCGTCGCCGCGACCGACAGCCAGACCAGGGGAAAGCCGCTGGAATACCAACCCGGCTCGAGCGTGAAGAACCAATCGGCGGCAAGGAAATGCCCCAGGAAAACCACCAAAATCAGGCTGGCTCCGGCGGCACCTTTGCCCGTCGTCCGCAGGGCCACGAACCGGAAGCCGACAAATGCCATCTCATAAATCATAGCCCGCAACAGCAGCCCGGCGGCGGAGGGCGTAAATCCCACTGGCGCCAGCGGGAGGGCCGACGCTTGGGCAGCCGGAAAGAGCAGCAGGACGGCGATGCAGGGCCAAATCCACGGCAATAGCCGGGTTCCGGCGGCGAGGAACGGCCCGAGGGCATCCCCCCACTGGCCGCCGGTGAGGCGGTGGATCAGTTGAAAGATCAAACAGCCCAAGGCGGGCTGCAGGCAGGCGAAGGCCGCGAGGCGGTAGGCCGGCCAGGCCGCCGCCGGCGCCAAGCCGGCCAGCGCCACCCCCGCGACCAGGGCGGCCGCCCCGGCGAAGCCGGCGCGCCGGCCCCAAACCGGCAGCGGGTTTTTGTCGGCGGCTTTCATCGGCTCAAGAAATGGCGCCTTTCCGCCGCCGGCAGATCGGCCACGCGCGCATGCTGCGAGAGCTGGAGGGCCCGGATGTAGGCCACGATGGCCCACCGGTCCGCCGGGCTCACTCGGGGCCCCGCCGGGTACATGATGCCATAGCCGTGGACGAGGACCTCGTAAAAATGACCCGCCGGGGCCTGGCGCAGGCGCAGATCGTGGAAAGAAGGCGGCGCGGGAAAGCCGCGCCGTACCACAATGCCGTCGCCGTAACCGGCGGCGCCGTGGCATTCCGCGCACTGGGCCTGGAAGCACTCCTGGCCCCGCTGCAGAAGAGAAAGGGTGACCGGAACCGGAATCTGCCGGATCTCCTGGCCGGAGCGCCGGCCGGTCGCGACCTCGGCATCCGGAAGCGGGCCGGCCGGAACGGTGTGGGCCGGCGGCGTCCGCGCCGAAGTCCCGTCCGGAAAATGGGTGGACGGATCGTAGGGCCGATAATGCTCCTGATGCCACATGTTGTCGCAGCCGGCGCATCCGCCCAGGAGCCAGGCCAGCAGCAGAGCGGTGGAAAAGGCCCTCATGCCGGCACCTCCGCAATCGA